>Ga0209188_1002831_pt1 | contig 12429 bp, 15 predicted proteins | sample C_130625_EF_Meta_FD_187307 | JGI IMG/M metagenome (GOLD analysis project Ga0209188, IMG submission 187307) | Freshwater microbial communities from Lake Croche, Canada to study carbon cycling - C_130625_EF_MetaG (SPAdes) (version 2) | ecosystem: Environmental > Aquatic > Freshwater > Lake...
ACTGATTTTGCCGTCGCGTATTGTAACAACTTGCACTCAAAATCACGGTCAAGACAAAGACCTTCTTGTGCTACAAAGAAAGAAAAGAAAGAGAAGGAAAAGAAGCAGCAGAAGATTACGTAGCTTAGTATGCTTAGTACTTCTGCGCTATAGGCTAGTACTGCCCTAATTCAATGAGTTCGTTTTCGCTGAATCCGCCGCTACCATCTAATGGTCTTTTGAAGTTGAAGTCGGTCGGCGGTGACTCAGGTGGAGACGAAGGTAATGGCGGAAACAGAGTCTTGTTATTTAAATTCGATGCCGGCAACGTTGCCATTATACGTGGTTTCAAATTTGGTTTTAATTTATTTTTAGGAGGCGGCGGAAAAAACTTCTGGAGCTTGTCCAATACGATGATTTTGCAAACGGTAAATGTGATTTTTACTAGAGAAAGAGTCTGGCTGCCCGAGCAAGCAAAAAAAGACGCTCCACACAAAACAATTCCCGCGATTCCATATGAAAGGTAAATAGAAAAGGCATCCATTTTATTTTATCTTGTGTTTGTTAGTTTTTCTAAATAAGATAATATAACAAGAAAACAAAAAGTAAAAATGGAGCCACTTGAACAACTAAAACCCCAATTACTGCAGTCGACGGGGATGCGAATGAGGCCGTTATCAAACCAAGACTATACTAATTCATTTGTTTCAGGCATTTTCTGGGGCGCAATAGTTCTACTACTAATTCTCTTTCTCTCGTGGCTCGTTTCGATAATGAGATATAGGCGCGTTTAGGCGAGTTTAGAGATATATTTTTTATTTTTTCAACATACTTACGATCTAGATTTTCGCGGCGAAGAAGAAAGGGCTCGAGAACGGGGGCTTCTGCCAGCTCTGTACGATTTGGCCGCAGCAGAAAATAAATCTTTGCCCTTGACCTTAGGATGCGCTTTTGAGTACGATTTCACATATTTATTCCATTTTGAAGGGCTGCGTTGTTTAGCTCCTCCCAAAAGCGCTGAAGAAGTTTCAGTGACGAGTTGCGCGTTTTGATCCTGCATTTTTGAGAAGAATACCCAAGTTAATTTTATAAAGAAAAGAAACTCTTTTCTTTATTGCATTGTTTGCATTCATTGTAGTTTTCAAAAATGACCAAATTATTTTGTGTCGATTTTGAAACGACTGGGTTAGAAAGCACAAGTACCATTATTGAAATTGCTTCCGTAGAATTGAACGAAAAACATGAGACATGGTTTGAAATGCTTGTAAATCCCGAAACGTCAATTCCTTCGCAAATCCAAGCATTGACCGGAATTACAGATTCAATGGTAAAATTTGCGGCTACCGAAAAAACCGCTCTTGAGCTCTTTATTGCATTTTTACAAAAAAACCAAACAGATGTAGAAGATGAAATTACTCTGATTTGCCATAATGCGCTCTTCGATAAACGCGTTTTGGAATCAGCTTGTCAAAGACACGGAATTCCTCTTCCTACAATTAAATGGGTCTGCACACTTAAAATGTCTCGAGCCTTTCCAAGATGGCGCAAGAAAAGCTGCACCCTTCAGAATTGCGTGAAGCGAATCGGAGGTTCGTTTAGATTTCATCGCGCTATGGGCGACGTACGGGCTTGCATGGAATTGTACAAGTACTTGAATGCTAAAAATGAAGAGAAGGGACCTGTTCTTGAAACGATTAAAGAGAATGAGTTTCACTCATTCCTTTCAACGCCACTACAATCACAATCGATACCTGTGGCATCCGATGAGCAAGAATGTGTTCCCTGCATTGCCGCGGCAATGTGCGGAAATTACTATATGGACCCATTGGCAATGACAAAAACAAGTGGTCTCTGCGACTCCTGCTCAGATGCATTAGATTACCATTATAAATACGGCTGCACGACTCAGTGGATTTCGCAAATTAGTTGCATTGAAAAGCTAGTGCAGTCAAACGCTGCCTTGACACTTTTAGCACTTTCCAAGAACAATAATTCAAGTAGGGTATTGAAGCGCAAGAGAGAATCATCATAATAATAAAATTGTAACAATGTGCGGTTATTTTAAAAATAGATATGCAAATTATTATAAAAGTTTTGCGATTCCCGTCGCAGTCATTCCAATAATGGCGGGAAACAGAGCGGTTGTAGTTGCTGCGTAGCGCTCCGTAGTTCCGTCAAGTGCGGAGTTCTTAAACGAGTTTGCAAATGCACCAGAAATAAGAAACGAAGAACCAAGAATCACCGCGGCAATTGCAGTAGTCGACTTTGCATTAGTAAACCTTAAAGTCCCCCAGATGCCCAAGACTATTGAAAAGAATATTGCAGAAAGGGTAACAAATGCCCTCTGAGTTTTGATGGAATTCGTATCCTTTGCCGGTAACGATGTTACGGTTGAAGCTAAAGAAATGTAGAGAGCAAGGGCAACAATCAACACGATATCCGTTTTAGGGGTTGGTGAAGAATATGAAAATCTTGAGCCCGTTTGTAACAAATTTTTGTTTTCCATTTTGTTGAAATAAATCTTATTTTTCGGTTTTTATTTACATCAAAAAAAGTATTAAAATGAGTTTTACATCAGTGTTTGCATTCACAAGCGCAATACTTGGAGGATTTTCTATCTTTACAAGTTTTCTAATTACCCCCCTTCTCTTTTTTATTCGAGTCTTTGGTATAAATTATTACACAATTCGCAACGACGAAGATAAATTACGTACACTTATAAAGGCGCTTCAAAAGACGACAACGAGTTCTAGCGTCTATTTCCAATACGGGAATTATTTTCCATCTGGATATTTTATAGGTCGTCATTGTGTCGGATATTACGATTATTCTAGGTCTCGCGAGTCAGCAGGTGAAGTCTACATTATAACGACAAGACCGTACTTGGACATGCTTTTGAAATCACAAGTACTGAAAACAATCTCACCATCATCATCAAACGAACCTGAACTTGATAAATCAGTTTCTATTTTTTGTAGGAATGGCTCATATACAAACATTTATTACAATTCTCTTCGTCTTGAATTGAGTGGATTAACACCAAAAGGCCAGCAAGACGAAATCGTACATGACATTTGCACCAAGTATGAAACGGCAAAGAGGGGCGTTTTTTTTATCCACGGTGTTTGTGGTGCAGGAAAAAGTACAATTGGTTTGCTTGTCGCGAAGAGACTCAAGGGTAATTTTTGCCACTCATTTAATCCGACGGATCCAGGAAACACACTTCACCAGTTAATCAATGATACAGATAAGTGCGAAGATATCCCTCTGGTCATTGTTCTAGAGGAAATCAATGTCATGATTAGAAATATTGACCATGGGTTAATTCAACGTCATAAAAACGTAATGACTAGCATTGTGAATAAGAGCACGTACAATACCTTTATGGATGATCTTATTCTTTATAAAAATATTATCTTCATTCTTACAAGCAACGAAAGTCGGGAGGCAATTGACGAGCTCGATCCTTGCTATCTAAGAAAGGGACGTGTAGATGCAACATACTCAATGATGAAAATTCTAGATACCTAACTAATAAACCTGGATGCTGCCAACATGGTCATGGAGGGTACAATGATATCTAATTATTTTGCCATTTCAAAACTATAAATACAAAAATGGAAATTGTTGTGGCAAGATACAATGAAAACTTAACTTGGTTACAGGAAATACTTGAAAACACTAGCGAATATGACGTAAAGATAACAATTTACAACAAGGGAAACACTCCCGCAATAATCGACCCTTACAATGATCTTAACGACCAAAGTAAATATGAACGGCGATTGCAACTACGTAGGTCTCGCGTCACTATTATACAACTTGAAAATGTAGGAGTTTGCGACCACACGTACTTACACCACATCGTTTCCCGTTACGACTCCCTGTCTCCTAGCACATTATTTCTGCCGGGATCAGCGTATGACGATGAAACCAAGCGGCCCAGGCTTCTTGTCCTTATGCAGTCGCTCATGGTAGCTCTGAAGAAAAACAAGGAAACGACTGCCGTCATCTCGATTCCTTGGATTTTTAAATCGACATACGTAAACTTTAGTCGCAAGAAACAAGTAGACCAGTATAATTGCTCTGACCCTCGAAATCGCGACGGAAATCAAACAATAAAACACGCCAGCTTGCGGCCATTCGGGAAATGGTACGATTTTCATTTAAAGCAGACGCTTGGAGAAGCTCAAAACGTTACTTTAAAGGGCATGTTTATGGCCGGCCGTTCGAAACTTCGAAATCGTCCTCTTTCCATGTATACAAACCTTATGAACATGGTATCCACGCATAGATTCCCGGAGGAAGCCCATTACATTGAGCGGTCGTGGCACGCAATAATTAATCCGAAATCCGAAGAGGAAATTTCCTTGCTCTTTGTGATACCTTACATCAAGGAAATACTCGGAGTTATACTCTTAATGCTCGCAATATTCGTCATTATAACGCGTTCAAAGATGAATCAGCCGAAAATAGTTTTGAGTGCCTCATTGCCTCCGACTCATATCCTTACACCTAATTAAGTATTATTATTGTAAAAGTACCTCTGTTGCCAATCGTCTGATAAAGATAAAGATACAGACGCAGACGATGCAGACGACGCAGACGATGCTGCAGAAGACTCAGACGATTGAGACGCCGACGATGGAGAATCGGGAAAGCCTGTTTGTGTTTGTAACCTTTGTTTGATTGTAGGCGGCATAGGCGTAGTTAATGGAATTTTTCGATGAGTCTTTAGTTGATCAATTAAAAATCGAGTTGGAATTTCGTCTTCAACATTTGCGTTTGCAACCAATTTGCCGTCAAACGTGATTGGAACTGGCTTTGATTTCGACTCGAAATTAATTGTCACATCTTTTGTTAAAATTAAAATCAAAAATATTGTGATGATTCCGACTCCAATTACAAGCCAAAGGAGCTTTGAATTAAAGGGAGGAAGTGTGGAAACGCAAATGTTTTCGTCGGAAGCAACGTAATGTGTGGGACATGTCGACGGCAGAGGGTCTCGAATCACCACTGGCTTAAAACAATTTTGCGAGCTATTCAAAAAACCTGCCGGACAATCTTCTGAACAAGTTGTTCCATCAAGGATACTGTAACCATTTGGACACACAGAGGAGCAGGAATTGTCCCAAAAAGTATACCCCGTTGCACAGTCTCCTGTCGCCCCGTCAGGATTTACCACTGTACGTGAAAATGTCGGCTTCTGGCAAATAGTGAAATCTCCTCCCGAAGCAAAGCCCCCGGGGCATTCCACATTTAAAACGCAGGCCGAAGGAGAAAGATAGGTAGCCTCAGTGTAATACTGGGGACACTGGGCAAAACACGCGCCTTCAATAAGACTTTGGCCCACCGGGCATTGTGGTGGGGGGACAACATGTGGCATTTAATTCTAAATTTTTATTTACTTTGTTTTCTTCTGGTTCCGGAAATTAAAATTTTATATTATATACGAATGTATTACCGTGGTTGAAACTAAAAGTATTAAATTGGTTTTATTGACATCATTGCAATTTAAAAAAAAATGTCCTCTTTTATTTTTTACGGTGGGGTGCGATATAAATTGGAACGACATGCATTGTTTTGCAAGAAATGTAATCAAACAATCGTGAGTACACATATTCATGATTACAAACTATGTTCTTGTGGATCTTTTGGTATTGATGGTGGTCCTCACGAAGGAAATCACATTATAATTCACAAAGGAACCCTATGTGACGTTGAATTTAGAAGCGTGTACAGTGCAATGATAAAAAACAAGAAAATTTGGCTTCCTAACTTTATTGTTCAACAGCATTTTAAAATTTAAACTGCTTCTGCAACGACAGTGCAAACATAATCTCCTCCTGTGAATGTTGTTGCTGTGTTTTGCATTCCAACCTCAACTGCAGTGTCAGAAACACTTCGTAAATGGTAATCCATGAATCCATTCACGCACCAGCTTGTAACGAAAACAACAAACAATAAAATGTCGAGCTGCCGGTACGATGGCTTTAATTTTGAAATTGGAATGGCAATTGTTAGTGAGAAAAAAGATGTAATCATTGCTCGCCTCCACTGCACGGCTGATAAGGTATGCACTTTTCGCACAAAGTTTTCAGTGTATATATAATTGTTGCATTGCCGGTGAGTGTCCTCACCGACTACTGACGTGTTGATTCCATACTTTCTCGACTCGTCTGACACCGAGCTTGTTGCTTTCCACTCGCCCGCTAATGCGAAGAAAAGAAGAACAAGGCCTACGTACAAGAGAACTCGACCATAACCATTTTCTGATGCAAAACTTGACAGTTCTGGAATAATCGGAGTTATTGGTGTTAGAACTGGAGGTTGCAACTTTAATTCGTAAGTATCCATCTTTCTTTTTTTTATTATTGTCCTGTCTAAAGGACTTATAATCAATTCATTTTGATTTTCTGCTCATGAATAAAACTGCGAAAATTAGAATTCCTAGAAAAATGAGAAAAATTATAAATAAAATATCAATTTTCTTATCGCAACAATTCTCCGTTGTCAATTCAACGTCAGTTGGAGGAGGGTCCTTCAAATCGTATCCAGAAGGACACGTATAACCTACGCAAGTTAAAGTTTCACCAATGGTAGTGATTTCTTTTGACGCATGATCAAACGCAAGGGCCAAGGCATATCTGTTTATGTCGCTTTTACATCCTCTGTGAATTTCGTCAGCATTATAATGAACGTACGTTCCTGCCTTACCTAGCAACTTACCGTACTGTTGAAATTCAATAGGACCATTTGATTCTTCGTTTACATCCGTAAGATATACAATGGCTCTTTCGCCCGAAATAGAGTCAGAATGAAAATCTTGATCACCGTCTTGTCCTGGATAAGCAAGAACTAAACTAGCGAATCGTAGCGGCACGTCTGAAATATGCGATGCAATATCTTTTATCTCATCTGAAAGGTGCAAACTATATTCTCGTCGTGAACCTGATTTTTCCTTGACATCATATATATCAATGGGAAAAGATGGTGCTGCCAGGACTCCGTATTTCATTTTGTTTCTATTTTTTTTATTAATCATTAATTGTTTGGCGATAGCTGGTTTATCGATTCAAAAGTTTGTGTATTGTTTGAAGTGTTGTAGACTAAAGTGCACTTGTTTGAAGGGACCCCAATTTTTTTGGATTCGGGGAGCGTCCATGGTTTTACGAATTCCCAATCATTCGCGTACCCAACATCCTCCATCTTCCAGTATCCAAACTCGTCTGCGAGCTCTTTTTTGTGTAAAAACGAGCTGGAGTCAATGCGACCAAAGCATGCTTTTGAACATGACAACTCTTGTTTTCCATTAACCAAGAATCCACTAAATGCAAAGTCCGCGTCCGCTTTCTTAATAGACTCCATTAATGAACTCAAATGGTTTGGCAGCCATGTATTGTCGTCATCTAAATAGGCAATCCACTTTGTAGTTGCCATCATTTTTAAACCGTAATTTCTCGACACTGCTCCGTACTTGCCGCTATTGTCGAGCAAATTCCAATAAAATATCTTTTTGCACTGATCTGGGGATAAGGAAAGAAGTAACGAATTCATTGTGTCATCCAGAGTCGGGCACTTGTCACCAACAATGTAGAGTAAGATGTTTGTATACGTTTGCCCAAAGACCGAATCAATCGCTTTAATAAGTTCTATAGGCCGATTAAAAGTTGGAATAATGACTGAAATTGTATCTTCGTCCTGATCTGGAGAAAATGTTTTTTCAAGGCACGGAAATCTTGATTGCGTTCTCCAGTAGGGCTGGTACTGAAAAGGCAGTTCAAACGAGCCTAAGCTTTCAAGTTTTTTAGTAAGTTCATTCGCATATTTCATGTATACGTGGGCTGAGTTGTGTTGGATGAGCGCGTTGCGAATTTTCGTAAAGTTATTTCCATCCGTATTGACGTACTGGATGTACAAGGGCTTAGGAATGCGAACTCGTTCCCTCGCTCTCAAAAATGTCTTTAGCAAGAGCTCGTAGTCGTCGGCAACCGAAAGAGTGTAGTCGTGCTTGCCAATAGACTCGTAAAAAGAACGCCTCCAAACTCTCACGTGATTAGGAACACCGATAATGTGCTTCACGGTCCGCGGATTCATTCCTTGCGTCAAGCACTGGATCTGCCATTTTCCGTTTCTAATGTAGCGCTGGTTTGATCCGAACCCAAACGCATAAAAATCTCCGTAACTTCTTGACTCGCCACTTTCCTCAAACACCTCATCAGAATCGCAATACATGAAATCGGCGTTCGGATATTTTTCTGCCGCCGATTTTAAAACATCTAAAAGCGTCTCGTCGATGTCATCGTCGTGATCAAGTTCGACAACCCAATCTCCGCGAGCAAACGAGCTCGCAAAATTCTTCATTTCCCCAATGTAACCAGAATGGCACGGGGCCTTGTACGGTCTAATTCGAAAATCATTGTCGGCCAAATTCAAAATTTGAGCATATGTGAAATTATGGTCGTCTTCCTTTGAATCATCAAAAAGTATCCATTCCCAGTTCTTGTACGTTTGAGCTTGTAATGACTTGAGAGGACGCATCAGTCGTTCCTTACTATGAAACGTTGTGGTAATGACCGAAAAGATTGGGTTATCTTTCGAAAACTTGTGTCCATTGAATCCCATGCTGCCAAAAATATTGGGCGCGACATGCCAATCGACCGAAAAGGAGGCGAAGGAGTCAAGGTGCAACCATTTCTTTCTGCATTCAAAAAACGGTCGAAGAAGGCACGAAAAGCGTTCAATTCCATCATTCTTGTACGTATAAAACGCTTGAGGTTTTAACTTTCGTATCATTTTGCTAAAGGTCTTAAAATTTTCTTCAAATGACTTGCAATACTCCTTCTCGTCAAAAACATGCCATTCGTAATAATCGGGTAAAGTCGGGAGTGCATCGACCCTGTTTTGTGAGTGCATAAAAATTATTAAAGACTCCTTCATCTTTATTTAATTCAGAGGGGGTTAGACAGAGAGGGGAGATGATTATAATTTATAATTTTAACGTAATTATGACTACCTTTAGCTACAAAAAACGAAAAACATATAGAAAATTAAATGAAATGAATACGGTTATGTTCCAGAAAACAAAACCAACTTAAGACCTTTCTTTTTATCGGCTTCTAATCTTTTGATGCATTCTTCTAAAAGGTGATCATCCAAAGAATCGTCTTTCAATAATCTCTTTAAATCTTTAATAACTTTATTTATAGAAATGACTCTCCTGCTTTGTCCATATGTATCTCTAAAAACAAGATTTCCATCGTCATCCACCCAGTAAATGTATTCTTCATGATTTTTGCGCTGAAATTCGTTTAGATCATTATTAAAGTTAATGTCGATAATGGTAGATGTTTCTAAATCCCAACCTCCGAACTTATAGAAAGAGTACCCACCTTTTATGTCAAACCATTGAATGGGTCCACATTTTCTCAAAACTCCTGTAGAAACTTCTACTCCGTAGCCCATTATGTTTTTGTTTTTATTATGATTTTATTTCTTTTGTTAAGACTTTGCTTGCTTCATTTTATAAAGAATTCTTAATAATTTTTCGACTGAATTTGCGGACCATACTGCAGACAAGAAGGAAAAGAAGGCTAATAGTCCAAACACAATAAGACAAACTATAAATATTTTTTCTCTTTGTTTCGCAGCATCTAGCTTTTTTTCTACTTCGTCTTCTTTCCCATTATTACCTTTCCCTTCCCCCAAACCTTTTATAGATTCAATCAATGGAGTCAGAATCTTTACAATTTTATCGGCAATTTTGTTGTCAGTCTCGTCCTCTTCCTTTTTAAGTTCTTCTTTAGATGATGAAAGTTCTTTTGCATTTGCATTTGAAGAAGCTGAAGAAGCTGATGAAGACGAAGAAGAGGAAGATACTGGCCAAACATTATGTGAAGTATATCCCCTACCCATTTATTATTAATATTCTTTTTTTTACTTCCTCTCTTAAACTTTGTTGATGAGAACAAATAATAAATAAACTTTGTTGATGACAACAAATAATAAATAAGAAGAAGAGATGCAGTGTCCTTGGTGTTCCAGGTGGTGTTTAAAAGATGACAATTGCATGTACATTTTTGCGTGTGGATTGGACGCAAAGAATGTTTTTCATTCAGAATTTGGTTGTGGTAACTCGTTTTGCTTTGAATGCGGGCTCAAGTATTGTGGACCCTATTATAATTTAAAAAACTCTAAGAAACATGAAAATGCGAGGGATCAACATGACGAATCCTGTTGCACAAAGTTAAGCTCGTTTTGTCCACAGCAATTTTGTAAAGGCGGTCATTCTTCACATTGTCCTCCGCGCACATTTTTACTATTTTTAAACCAAAATGATCAACACGACACATGCACAAGCTCCGTTTGCAATAATTGTGTGCGTGTAAAGTAATTAAAAAACATGATAAAAACAAACAATCAATAAATAAAGAATGAAGATTTTAATGTTAGCTACTCATTCCACCGAATCATTAGACAATATGATTGCGAGTCTGGAACGAGCACGAATAAATCCAGTAAAACTTGGTTGGGGTGAACAATGGAAGGGATGGAAATGGAGACTCGAAAAATATCTTGACTATTGTAACATAATTATTAAAGAAGATCCTAACGAGATTTTAGTATTTGTAGACGCCTTCGATGTGCTTTGCGTTCGGAAAGATGTAAATTACAATTTTGATTCCGCATTTAAAGCCTTTCACTCCGATATTGTCTTTAGCTCCGAGTGGTGGTGCGGAAGCCCAAAAAATTGTGGAGCTACTCATACATTCCACAACGGTACCATGTGTTTGTTGAATGAAATGGATTTGACTGACGATAATAAGAACGTTAACGTTAATGTCGGATTTGTGTGTGGAAAAGCACATGCCTTGGCGAAAATGTATTCGGATGTATTAATACAAACACAAGCTTCACTTTTAAATTTTGATGACCAAAAAGCTATTGCAGATTGGATTGATTCTGATTTGTCTAAAACATTAACATTAAGTCTTGATCGCAAAGGAATTTTATGCAAGACCATTCATGTATTAGATTCGGTAAGCACCATTGACACTATACCTTTCTTTGTACATTTTCCGGGACCTATGCTAAAAATCGGTTTGTTTCCACACTATAACTTAAATGCACGGGCGATTCTCGGTGAAAAAGCAAAGCCTCTATCAGACTATTATCATCTTGTATTCCTAATCTTTTGCATTCTTGTGACTTCTTTCGTACTCTCGTCTTAAACTTAAATCTTAGATTAAAGAAGGCACTTGAATACCTAATACAATAAGTCTTTCTACCAGTCTTAAAAATTCTTCAGCACTCACTGAAATTCCGTAAAGAAGGAAAATATAGTAAGCAAAATAACCATAGTACTGTACATATTTTTTAATTTGGTTGTTATAATCATACTGTTGATTTATGTCATCAAGTCTTTCGCGAAATGTAATCGCTCTTCTCGCAACGTCTTCTGCTTGCAATTGTGCGCGAAACGACTGAAGCAATCTTTCAAGTTTCAACCTCTCTTTACGAATTGCCCTTTCAGCTGCTTCTTTTCTTTCCTCTTTCTCAAGCTCCACAAGTGTTAAATTGTCCAAGATATCATCAAAAGCCATGTATCGTCTAGTTTGCGACAAGTATTCTGCGCGCTCGGCGTCAGATGTTTCTGGAGAGGGTAACGGTATTCTGTTAAATTTTGCCCTCCAAAACGCTCTTATAATCGGAAGTTGATCAAAGGTAAACGGGGTGTTTGTATACCAATTCATGTGCCTTGTATAATTTACGAATTCGTTTTCTAAAGCGTTAATGTCAAAGCAAAACTCCACGCCCGCTTGACCTGATGGAACTTCAAGTCGAGAGTTAGGGTCCATGGTTGCAAAATCCTCACCGGTAATCACATCACTTACCTCAGAGCAAGCCCCACCCCTTAGTAGAGTCCTCTTGCTTTTCCGACTGCTCCTAATACTCCTACTAATAATACTCTTATTTCTCTTACTTCTAATAATACTCCTACTTTTCTTATTTTTAGTGCTTCTTTTATTCCTACTTTTAGTCATTTTCGTTTGCATGTTTTTGTTTTTTGTTTTCTGCGCTTTACAAATTGTGAGAAAAGAAGAAGAAAGAATGGTATCAATAACTGCTCTTTCAATCTTGTCGACATTGTTTATTAGCCATGTTTTAAAACTCCTTCAATCAAAATCTCGCCGAAATGCATCATTTCATCTCGATGCATTTGCGTGTGACTTCATCTTGTTTTGTTTGGTCGTAACTTTATCGTTTTTTGCAAGTCATTCATATACTGAAGCAATTCTAATGGGTCTTACAGTAGGCATTTCGACTTTGGTGTCTCAGACTCCATCAAGAATTGTTGCCATTGTTGCTATTTTTACGCATTTTTCAGATATTTTTCACGAACTTCTTTTCAAATTTATGGGTAGGAATAAGGAACATGATAAAAATTGG
>Ga0209188_1002832_pt1 | contig 12429 bp, 10 predicted proteins | sample C_130625_EF_Meta_FD_187307 | JGI IMG/M metagenome (GOLD analysis project Ga0209188, IMG submission 187307) | Freshwater microbial communities from Lake Croche, Canada to study carbon cycling - C_130625_EF_MetaG (SPAdes) (version 2) | ecosystem: Environmental > Aquatic > Freshwater > Lake...
TGGTGAACAAGTAAGAAAATATATCGAAGCGGGTATTTCTACCGATCATGAATGTTTCACTAAAGAAGAGGCTTTGGGAAAATTAAATTTTGGAATGAAGATTTTAATTCGGGAAGGAAGTGCTGCTAAAAATTTTGAAGCCTTAATTGAATTGCTACATGAGTATTCCGACTCAATAATGTTTTGTAGTGATGATAAGCATCCCGATAGTTTGGTGCTTGGACATATTAATCAATTGTGCGCAAGAGCGGTGAGTAAAGGAATAGATGTTTTTAAAGTACTAAAAGCAGCTTGCATTAATCCTGTTCAGCATTATAAAATGAATGTCGGTTTGTTACAAAAAAATGATCCTGCAGATTTTATTGTAATTAATAATTTGAAAGATTTTGATGTAGAAAAAACTTTTATAAATGGATTGCTTGTTGCTGAAAATGGCACCTCTTTTATTTATTCGGAAAAACCTAAAATAATAAATCAATTTAATTGTAAACCAAAATCTATCAATGACTTTACAGTTGATTTTAAAGGCCAAGAAAAAATAAATGTAATAGAAGCACTAGATGGACAATTAATCACTAACCACCTTTTGTTGGCACCAAAAATCATTAACCAATCCATAGTTTCAGATGTAGAACAAGATGTTTTAAAAATAGTAGTTATCAATAGGTATCACGATGCTCCTGTAGCAAAGGCTTTCATCAAAAATATTGGAATTAAAAAAGGGGCAATTGCATCTTCGGTTGCTCATGATAGTCACAATATTGTTGCTGTTGGAGTGAATGATGAATTATTGAGCAAAGCTGTAAACGCTATAATACAAGCAGGTGGAGGAGTTTGTGCTGTTGATGAAGAAAATGAAAAAACATTACCATTGCCAGTGGCAGGGTTGATGAGTGTAGAGAATGGTTATGAAGTGGCAGCCTCTTATACCTTGATAGATAATTTTGTGAAGGATGAACTTGGAAGTACGTTAAGCGCTCCATTTATGACCTTATCATTTATGGCATTACTAGTAATTCCTCAATTGAAGTTAAGTGATAAAGGCTTGTTCGATGGAAATGCTTTTGCTTTTGTTAAAGATTAGCATTCCTCATAGCAATACCACGAACCGCCATTCCAGCAAATTCAATAAATGCTGATTTAGTAATTTTTTCATCACTAACCATAATGGGTACACCTTCATCTCCGCCTTCTCGAATACTTTGAACTAATGGTATCTGTCCTAAAAATGGAATGTCAAATTCTTCGGAAAGATTTTTGCCTCCGTTCTTTCCAAAAATATAGTATTTATTTTCTGGTAATTCTGCAGGTGTGAAGTAACTCATGTTTTCTACCATCCCAATTACAGGAACTTTTAACTGAGCTTGTCCAAACATGGCAATTCCTTTTTTTGCATCTGCCAACGCTACTAATTGAGGCGTTGTAACTACTATCACACCAGTAACTGGAACTGATTGAAGTATTGTTAAATGAATATCTCCTGTGCCTGGTGGCATGTCAATAATCAAATAGTCTAATTCGCCCCAATCTACATCGCTTACAAATTGTCTGATTGCACTACTCACCATTGGGCCTCTCCACACAACTGCCTGTTTCTCATCTATCAACAATCCAATACTCATTACTTTGATTCCAAATTTTTCAATAGGCATTATCAGGCCTTTTCCATTTACTTCTTTCATCATTGGCCTTTCACCTCTGATGCCAAACATAATATGTTGACTAGGGCCATAAATATCTGCGTCCATTAAACCTACTTTAGCTCCACCTTCAGAAAGTGCTAATGCAAGATTAGCCGATATTGTACTTTTGCCAACACCGCCTTTACCACTAACAACAGCGATAATGTTTTTTACACCTCCTAATATTGTTTTTGGGTCTAAACGATTAGTACTTGTATTGCTTGTGAAATTAACTGAAACGATGGCTTCTTTATTAACTAATAATTGAATGGCATTGATACAAGCGTTCTTTATCATGTCTTTCATTGGACAAGCTGGAGTGGTAAGCACTACAGTAAATGAAACCTCTTTTTCATTAATTACAACATCTTGAATCATGTTTAAAGTAACTAAGTCTTTGCCTAAATCCGGTTCTTGCACATTGCTAAGCGCTTGCAGGATTGCTTCTTTTGTCATGGTTCAATTGTTTGTTAAATAAAATGAATGAGTGCAAAATTAGTCATTGATCACCTTATTTTGTTTATCAATTTGAGAAAATAAAATGATTGCACTGAAATATATTACTTAGTTTCAAAAAACAACAGAAACTAAATTTCAATCATTTAATTTTGAAGAAGAAAGAAATACACCATAACAAATCAATGAGAAAAGTAAACATATATTTAATTTTTAGTTTGATATTTCTTTCTATAGATGCAAAGGCACAGTTTGAAACTTTTAAAGATTCTGTGGTTCAATTATATGGTGTGGTGATGACTGCAGATAGTTTAAAGGGTGTTCCGGCAGTAAGTATTGTGTTAAAAGGACAAAATAGAGGAACCATTTCTAATGATGCAGGTGTATTTAGCATTGTAGTGTTGAAAGGTGATAAGATTGAATTTTCCTCGATAGGATTTAAGCCCAAAACAATTACCATTCCAAATGATTTAGTTGGCAACCAATATAGTGTAGTACAATTAATGGTGATGGATACTGTTTATTTACCAGCAACAATTATAAAGCAAAGGCCTTCTCGCCAACAATTTGAAAGAGATTTTGTGAATACGGTTGCACCCTATGATGAAATTGCGATTCTCCAAAAAAACAATAGCGCAACTGTGCGAAGATTTCTAATGTCAACCTTACCGGCAGATGGAAAAGAGGCCTCTGTTAGATATTTCCAACAAGCTTCACAAAAATTATACTATTCGGGTCAAATAGCTCCTCAAAATATATTTAATCCTGTGGCTTGGTTAGAATTTATAAAAGCATGGAAAAGGGGCGATTTTAAAAGAAAAAACTAATCAATTTACAACAGAAACTATGCGCATTTTTATAATTGGATTTATGGGTTCTGGAAAATCACACTGGGGCAAAATTTGGGCAGAAGAAAGCAAGATGAATTATTATGATTTGGATGCATTAATTATTGCAGAGGAGCAATTAAGTATTAATGAGATTTTTGAAAAAAAAGGAGAAGCTTATTTTAGAAAAATTGAAGCCACTGTTTTAAGAAGTACAATCGAAGATGATAATTGTATTGTTTCTTGTGGCGGAGGAACACCTTGCTTTGTTGAAAATATGACTTGGATGAATGAAAATGGAGTTACTGTTTATTTAAAAGGAGAATCTGTTTGGCTTCTGCAAAATATGAGCGAGGAAATTCACCACAGGCCATTATTTAAAAATATTGATCAATCTGAAATACTTGCTTTCATTGAAGAAAAAATCAAAGAAAGATCTGTTTATTATGACAGGGCTCAAATAGCACTGGACTCTGCCGTACAAAATAAAGACACCATCTGGAAAATATTATCATCTAATTAATTTTAAGATTTATGCAAAAAAATTTCTTGAGAATCGCTTTTTTAATTGCAGGTTTTTCGGTTGTGTTGGGGGCTTTTGCAGCTCATGGTTTAAAAAATATTTTATCAGCAACATCCTTAAATACTTTTGAAACAGCTGTAAAATATCAATTTTATCATGCTTTCGGAATCATTATAACTGCTATTTTGTATAAAGAGTTTCAAGAACCAAAATTGATATGGGCAGGCAGATTATTTTTAATAGGAATTATATTATTTAGTGGTTCGCTGTATTGTTTAGCATTATTATCACCATCATTTCAATTTTTGGGGATAATTACTCCCTTCGGAGGATTGTGTTTTATTCTGGGTTGGCTAACTTTATTTTTTTCTATGAATAAGAAAGAAAAGAAAGAAGAATAAACTAAAACTACCAAAATCTATTTTTATATATTTGTAATCGATGGCCAAAACTCCAAAATCCAAATCAAAATTACCTGATGATCTCGCACCAGATAAAGAAGAAAAAATCACTTTTCTTCAAGTCTTGAGAGACGAAAGAACCCACAAAATCATAGGCAGTATTTTTTTATTAATTGCAGCCTTACTTTTTATTGCATTTACTTCCTATTTATTTACTTGGGATGAAGATCAAGATAAAGTGTTCCAAGAGGGAAGAAAAATGCTTTGGAGTACCAATACTGAAGTGTCTAATTTAATGGGTACATTAGGAGCTTATTTGTCTAATTTCTTTATTTACAAAGGTTTCGGTATAGCTTCCTATTTGCTTTGTACTTTTTTCTTTGTGGTTGGAGTAAATATGTTTTTTCAAAAAAAGGTATTGAATGTTTTTAGAAACATCAGATATATAATAATCGGCCTTCCTTTAATTAGTTTAACCGCTTCAACAATTGTCGGTCATAATCCGTTTCCATGGGGTGGTGCGGTAGGAGATTATTCACAAGAAATGCTTATCAAAACCATTGGTGTCTTTGGAACATACAGTATAATCTTTGTTGCTTTTTTAGGATTTTTTATCTGGAAATTTAATCCTGCCTTCCACAAACTAATACCCGTTCCATCTAATAAAGAGAACAATGAAAACATAACTCCTGCCGAAATAGAGGAATCGGCAATTGAAAATGAAGAAGAAGAAATTGCACCTTCCGGAAATTCATTAAAAAATAAGACCAAAACTGTTCCACCTTTTGAACCTGATGAACCCAAATTGATCATTGAAACCGAAGAGCCTATTGCTGTTGAACAAGAATTACCAATAGTTGAAAAACCTGTTGTTGCTAATTCAAAAAAAGAAGTGGATTCATCTAATTTAGAATTAGAAATAAAATCTGTAGAAGAAAAGCCAGCAGAAAATACGACAACTCAAAAAGCAACTTCCATAAAGCCATATGATCCTATTTTGGATTTAAGGGATTACAAATTTCCAACATTGGATTTATTGGAAAATCACGGAAGTGAAAAAATTGTTCAAGATCCTAATGAGTTAGAAAACAATAAAAATCAAATCATAAATACACTTAAAAATTATGATATTGATATTCAAAAAATTTCCGCTACTGTAGGCCCTACCGTTACTTTATATGAAATCATTCCTGCAGCGGGTGTTAGGATTTCAAGAATAAAAAATCTAGAAGATGATATTGCCTTGAGTTTAGCTGCTTTGGGTATTAGAATTATCGCACCCATTCCAGGAAAAGGTACAATTGGTATTGAAGTGCCCAATGCTAAGAAGACTGTAGTAAGTATGAAAACTTTACTTTCCTCTGAAAAATTTGTAAAGAATAATTTTTCATTACCTATTGCAATTGGAAAGAAAATTGACAATGAAAATTTTATTGTTGATTTAGCAAACATGCCGCATTTATTAATGGCGGGTGCAACCGGACAAGGTAAATCCGTAGGTCTAAATGCAATTCTTGTTTCTTTACTGTATTCCAAACATCCTTCACAATTAAAATTTGTTTTGGTAGATCCTAAGAAAGTAGAATTAAGTATTTACAAAACAATTGAAAGGCATTTTTTAGCAAAACTTCCTGGAGAAGAGGATGCGATTATCACGGATACAAGAAAAGTTGTTCATACTTTAAATGCTTTATGTATAGAGATGGATAACAGATACGACCTGTTAAAAGAAGCAGGCTGCAGAAATATCAGAGAGTACAATGAAAAATTTGTAGCCAGAAAATTAAATCCTGAAAAAGGACATCAATATTTACCTTTTATTGTATTGGTGGTAGATGAGTTTGCTGATTTAATTATGACAGCAGGAAAAGAAGTGGAAATGCCGATTGCAAGATTAGCTCAGTTAGCCAGGGCTGTTGGAATACATTTAATCATTGCAACACAAAGGCCTTCCGTAAATATTATTACTGGTACTATCAAAGCAAATTTCCCTGCACGTATAGCCTTTAAAGTGAGTAGCAAAATTGATAGCAGAACTATTTTGGATGCGGGTGGTGCAGATCAATTAATTGGCAGAGGAGATATGCTCATAAGTTATAACGGAGAAATTGTAAGGTTGCAATGTGCTTTTGTGGATACTCCAGAAGTAGATGCTGTTGCCAATTTCATTGGAGATCAGCGCGGATATGCGCAAGCGTTTTTGTTACCAGAATACATTGATGAAAAAGATGCCGAAGGAAGAGATTTTGATGTTAATGATAAGGATGCTCTTTTTGAAGATGCAGCACGATTAATTGTGTCGAGTCAAAGTGGCAGCACCTCTTTATTACAAAGAAGAATGAAATTGGGTTATAACAGAGCGGGTAGATTAATGGATCAATTAGAAGGAGCTGGCATTGTGGGCGCAAGCCAGGGAAGTAAAGTGCGTGATGTGCTTGTAAAAACTGAGTCGGAGTTACAAGAACTTTTGAATAATCTCAATTAGTAGTCGTAAAAAATATTTTCAGATTTATTCATTTCATCAATAATTATGTCGAAGTATTTAATTGTGGGTTTAGGCAATATCGGAGACGAATATGCAAATACCAGACATAACATTGGTTTTGATGTGGCATTTAGTTTTGTACAAAAACATGGCGGACAATTTAAAGTAGATAAGCTAGCATACGTAGCAGAGGTGAAGTGGAAAGGAAAAATATTTGTTTGTGTTTGTCCTACTACATATATGAATCTTAGTGGAAGAGCCTTTAAATACTGGCAAGAAAAAGAAAAAGTGCCTTTGGAAAACACCCTTACCATTGTTGATGATTTGGCTTTGCCACTAGATAAAATAAGAATAAGAAAATCTGGTAGTCATGCAGGGCACAATGGATTAAAAGACATACAGAATATTTTAGGAACGGATGAATATCCTAAATTAAGATTTGGTATTGGTAATCAATTTCCAAAAGGTATGCAAGCCGATTTTGTTTTAGGAAAATGGAAACAAGACGAAGTGCCATTGGTAAAATTAAAAATCGAAAAATCAATAGAAATAATCGAAAGCATTACAACAATTGGTATAGATAAAACTATGACTCAATACAATCAGCTTTCTATAAAAATATAATTTCCTTTTCCCTCTGTTTTTTACAAACGTTTTTTGTAAATTTACTTTTAGTAGAATCTTGCACCCCATTAAAAAGCTTAAATGAAAATAATCTGCGTAGGTAGAAACTATATAGATCATGCAAAGGAATTGGGTAATGACGTACCGACTGAGCCAGTAATTTTCATGAAACCCAAGAGCGCTCTAATACAAGCGCATACTCCTTTTTATTATCCGGAATTTACGAATGAATTACATTACGAGTGCGAATTGGTTATAAGAATTTGCAAGAATGGAAAATACATTCAAGAACGTCATGCACAAAATTATTACAATGCTATAACGGTTGGAATTGATTTTACGGCACGAGACATTCAACAAGAATTAAAAAAGAAAGGATTGCCATGGGAAAAGGCAAAGGCATTTGATAATTCTGCAGCAATTGGAAAATTTGTTGAATTTACACCAGCTATAAATAAAAAGAATATCAATTTTTCTTTTTCAAAAAATGATGAAGTAGTTCAGAAGGGCAATTCGGGAGAAATGATTTTTAGTATAGATTTTTTGGTGTCACATATCTCTAATTATTTTTCATTGAATATTGGAGACGTCATTTTTACAGGCACTCCAGCAGGAGTGGGCGAATGTTCTGTTGGCGATGCTTTAGAAGGATTTATGGAAAACGAAAGCTTGTTGAAAATTGATGTGAAATAATTAATCTTTATAAAACTCAATCAGGGATCCAAAATAAATTTCATTCCAGCCTTTTACAATTTCATCAAAATCTTCATCTGGAATATTTGTATGTCTAACTTCTACCGAAGTTTTGCCTTTGTTATCATGTAAAATAATAGTTACAATGGAAGGTTCTGTTTGTTCCCCAAAATACCATTGTTGAACAATTTTTTTGTTGAGTTCGAAGCTGATATTTTTTCCCACGATGCTATCATCCCATAAAGAAAATTCAGTTCCCTCAACCGCTTGCATTTGAGCGTTTTCTCCGGTCCAAAGTACAATAGTGGCTTCAGTGGTAAGGGCACTATATAAGATTTCTGGTTCGGTATTGATGATATAATATTTTTTAAAATCACGCATAAGTTGGCAGTTATTAAATTAGCAAGCTAATAAAAACAAAGTTTGTACTTTTGGTTGCAAAATAGTTGATTAAATTAAATTTGTAACTTAATTTGTTCAACATTCAATTAAAAGAGGATAGGAATAATTTAAACTGCACAATTAATAGCACAAAAACCAACAAGAAAAATACAGTGAAGATGAAAATAATGGTTACTATTTTATTGCTATTTTATGTTGGCAATACATTTAGTCAATATAAAGAATTTAAAATTGGTCCTAACGGAGATACAATTAACGCTGTAAATAAAGATGGATTGAAAGCGGGAAAATGGGTTCATGAGGTTCCGGCTTTAAGAGAAGAGCCAGGTTATGTGGAGGAGGGTTTTTATAAAAAGGGTCAAAAAGACAGCATTTGGAGGATATATAATTTGGGGGGAGATTTAATAGCAGTGGAAAATTACAAGTTAGGCGGAAAGGCTGGCATACAACAGTATTATAATTATTTGGGTGATTTAGAGAGAGAAGAAAATTGGCGTCCGTACAATCCTGAAGATCCTTATGATACAATTGCGGTGTATGGTGAGGGTAATGGTGAAATTGTAGATTATAAAATTGTAAAAGCGGAGACGTATAGTGTTAAGGATGGAGAGTGGAAATATTATGAACCGGGTAGTGGTAGAGTTTTAAGAACAGAAACATGGGATAGAAATTATTTGGTAACGCCCAAAGGTTCCAAATCGCAAGTAAAAACTTCCTATCAAAAATCAGAAAAAGTTGAAAAAACGCAAGAGATGCTTGATTGGGAAAAAAAGAATGGCAAGAAAAAAGTGATTGATGGTAGAACAAATTTGTAGTGGTTTTATTTCTTGTTTGAAATTATAACTAGTTACTATATTCGACTTGCATTTATAAGAGCATGAGGAGGCCTTCGTCCTGATTAAATCATATCTAGTTTAAGTAACCTTTTTATTGCCAAACAAGCCTTTTTAACCTCAAATCCCTTAAACGAAAAATCCTCAGCAAATGCTGAGGATTTTGTATGTTGGGTTACTAGGATTCGAACCTAGACAAACAGAATCAAAATCTGTTGTGCTACCTTTACACCATAACCCAATTCAAACCGAATTGTATTTCGGATTGCAAAAATAAGGTTTCTTAAAGATGTTCCAAAAGTTTTTAAAATAAATTATTGGAGAAAATGAAGCAGAATATCGGTTTAAGTATTCTTGCTATGCTAAACAATTCTACCATTTTATCAAAGAAAGGGTATTAATTTAAAGAAATTGTCAATAATTACTCAAAAAACTCAACAAGAGTAGTAGGTACTTTTTTCAAGAATGATTTTGTCTTGTGATCTTGTTCTATAAAAATATTTGTTACCGTTTTCATGATTTTAAATCTAGTTTCGGATTGCTTTCCTAAAATAAATTACTTGATAGTGTTTAACAAAATGATTTATTATTTGAGTTTGTTGAATTTTAGGTTAGCGATTTCTTAACCAAAAGATACTTTTGATTTAAGTACCTTTAATTTTCTAGTTTTAAAAAATCTACATTATTATAAAAAACAAACTATTTATTAATGAAATATTATCTCACTATTATTTTAAGTGTCTTTTTTGTAAGCTTATTTGCACAAAATAATATAACAATAAAAGTTATAAATGAAATAAGTAAACAGCCAATTTATGGTGCTACTATTTCTATCAAAAATAAATCAATAGCCGTAACCGATAGTAATGGAACTGCCAGCGTAAACATTTCCGGAAAAATAAATTTTTCTGTTTCTGCAATAGGTTATGAAACTAAGAATATCATTGAATCAGCTTCTTCCAAAAATGAATGGCTTATTACTATGAATGAAGAACACAAAATAATGGAAGAAGTTACCATTGTGTCATCAACTAGAACCAACCAAAACATTGAATATGCACCAATTAAAATTGAAGTTTTGGATGCAGAAGAAATGAAAGAAGAAAGTACTGTTAAGCCATCAACTGTAATGGGTATTATAGGCGATATTAGCGGAGTGCAAATACAACAAACTAGCGCTGTTTCGGGTAATTCAAATGTTAGAATCCAAGGCCTTGATGGCAGATATACTCAAATTTTAAGAGATGGATTGCCTTTATATGATGGGTTTAGCGGCGGCTTTGGACTTATGAGTATTCCTCCACTCGATTTAAAACAAGCTGAACTTATAAAAGGCTCCGCCTCTACGTTATATGGCGCAGGTGCCATTGGAGGTCTAGTAAATTTAATTTCAAAAAAACCAACAAAACAACAAGAAGGAATTATTACAATTAATCAAACAACTTTAAAAGAAACCAATATAAATAGTTTCTTCTCAAAAAGGTTTCAAAAATTTGGTTATACTCTTTACGCTGGAGCTACCCGTCAAAAAGCAGTTGATGTTAATAAAGATGATTTTTCAGATGTTTCAAATAACCAATCTGTTGTTTTGCATCCAAGGTTATTTTTTTATCCTAACAAAAATTCTACCATCACAGTTGGTTATACAAAAACACTTGAAAAAAGAAAAGGAGGCGATATGTTTGTTATAGAAAATAATCAAACTGATTCTGTTCACCGTTTTTTTGAGGAAAATAAATTAGATAGAAATTCTGCAGAAATACTCTATGATCTAAATGTTTCCAACAATATTAAAGTACAATACAAATCATCATTAAGTAGTTTTGATAGAAGCATAGCAAATGCAGACGGAACTTTCAAGGCCAATCAATTGGATTATTTTAATGAATTGTCGGTGTTGATTAATCAACCAAAATATACATGGATTTCTGGTCTTAACTTTTCGGGAAATCGATTTAAAAAATTACAAGATAATCAAGCGCTGATAAACAATAATTCCAATAATACAGCTGGTTTGTTTTCTCAGTTTACATATAAATGGAAACAAAAATCTTCAATAGAAATAGGCTTGAGAAATGATTATCAATTTAAATACGGAAATTTTCTTTTACCAAGAATAGCCCTATTTCATCAAATTAATCATCATTGGGGAACAAGACTTGGATTTGGTGTAGGATATAAAATTCCGGATGCGTTGACTCCTCAATTTATTGATTATGCTATTGAAAAAATTAAGCCGATTGACGCCTCTGTTAAGGTAGAAAATTCATATGGTTATAATGCAGAAGTAAATTATAAAATTAATTTTGGAGACGATTATTCGCTTTTTATTAATCAGGCTTTTTTTCTTACCACACTTCAACATCCAATGATTACAAATGAACAAGCTGACGGAATTGTTTATTTTTCAACTGCATCAAAACCTATTATTTCAAAGGGATTTGATACGTATATTAAATTAAAAATGTTTGATTGGGAGTTTTATGCCGGATATACTTACACTATTGCAGAAAGAAAATATTTATCTCAAAACCAATTTATGCCATTAACCCCAAAAAACAGAATGGCAATAATGCTTACAAAAGAATGGGAAGGAAAACTTAGGTTTTGCATTGAAAGCTCTTATAATGGGTCGCAATATAAATTAGACAATACAAAAACTCCATCTTATTTATTTTTGGCTTCAATGATAGATTACAAACTAAATAAACATTGCAATGTTATTTTGAATGTTGAAAACATCTTGGATTATCGTCAATCGAGAACCGAAACATTGTATTCAGGAAGCATCACTAATCCAGTATTTAAAACATTATGGGCTCCCATTGATGGACGAGCAATCAATTTGTGTATGAGAATTAACTTAAATTGATATTGCTTTAATTAAGTAGTAATTCTTTTTCCCAACCTGTACTAATATGTATTTATTATGCAACAAATGCTTTTCGTTTATCAGCATTTGTATTTCTGTGATTTTTTCTCTGTTGATGCTTATTCCTCCATTTTGCAGCATTTTTCTTGCAGCGCCTTTGCTTTCAAAAATTTTATTTTCTGTTAAGAAAACAAGAATATCAACGCCTTCTTTTAACTCATTAATATCGTAATCGGATTTTATAATTCCTTCGATAGATTCAATGTCTTCAACACTTAAACTGTCAATAGGTGCTTTCGTATTAGAAAATAATTTTTGTGTTGTCTCAATTGCTTTTTCTAATTCTGTATTTCCATGAACAAAAATCGTTAGGGCCTCAGCTAATTTTTTTTGTAATATCCTTTCAGAAGGATTTGATTCATGTACCGAAATAATTTGATTGATTTCTTCCTCTGAAAGAAAAGTAAATATCTTTATCCAACTTGCCGCATCTGAATCGGAAGCGTTTAACCAAAACTGATAAAATTGATAAGGAGTTGTTTTCAAAGGATCTAACCAAATATTTCCTTTTTCTGTTTTGCCAAACTTCCCACCATCTGATTTTTTAATTAATGGGCAAGTAAAAGCAAAT
>Ga0209188_1002838_pt1 | contig 12412 bp, 11 predicted proteins | sample C_130625_EF_Meta_FD_187307 | JGI IMG/M metagenome (GOLD analysis project Ga0209188, IMG submission 187307) | Freshwater microbial communities from Lake Croche, Canada to study carbon cycling - C_130625_EF_MetaG (SPAdes) (version 2) | ecosystem: Environmental > Aquatic > Freshwater > Lake...
ATTTAGATAATACGCCGAATATCAACGATATTTAGTCTCTCAGTTTAAAAAATTTGATCTAAATCAATAAGTTGCAAGCCGCTATAATTAACGTCAATCTATTGTAACCAGATAACTTAGAAATTTCATAATTAGGAAATGATGAATTAAATTTTTGATAATACCATCTTTATGTTATGGTGATTTCTTATTAGATATTTACAAAAAAAATTTTAATTAAACTATAACAGATGAAAAATGTCTACAGCGTAAAATCCAACGGTTAGACTGATTATGGGAGAGTAAAGAAAATGGCTAATTATCGTGTCTTAACAGGTCCAGCTGTGACAACAGGCGGATGAGTTCGATTTGGCCGAGGCCTTTGAAACGATTTTCGACGAAGTAACGTCCAGCCTGTTTGCCTAGGGTGCGAGCTAATTGTAGCAGAGCTGGGTGCGAGCCCGATGATTTGACGGGTTGAGCCTCCAACCTATCGGTTTGAGCTAAATATTTTAGCGATACATTTGTATCATAATTATTGTGTGATGATGTATTCATGTTCACTTCTCAGTTATTGTCTGGGTCTAGGTCCGCGTTTGATCGGCGCGGTCGCGGCAGCAATTTTTTCGATCCGGGTGCAGATTTGGCTCAATGGGACCAAGGGAACCGGATAAAGTCCATCTTCTAAGCTCATGAAGCGAGAAATGGCTGCCTTAGGTCCCAATAATTTGGGTTCGGACATAGATAGAACGCCGTTTTGTTGAAACGCGCAGAAATCCAAATAAAGACCTGCCGCATGTTCATAAAGTGGCTCCCCTGTCTTTGGATCGGTTCCGACAGGGCCGAGCATTGTCATGGGAACGGGTTCGCCACGCCCTGTATCAGCTTCTAAAAGGGCTTCCTTATAAAATTGCCGAAGAATGGTTCTATGCCGGCTTACAAGCGCAACGGCATGGCTAAAACGCATCCCTTTATTCAGAAGTTTAAGTGCCAGGCCAAGCTCGGCGACGTGGATATAGTGATAAATGACCTCGTCTCGAGGATTGTCTTTGATAATTTCACCATTCGCAAAAGGCACAAAACTTCTACGAAGTTTCCGGATCATGGCATGACGGGCCGTTGGCAGCATACCTGAAGCCAGGTGGCTGCCGTCCATGACCTCAGCCACCTGGCCGTGGTTCAGCCGGAGCGAGGACATGCGGATTGCAAGGTCACTTAGGGAATCAGTCATAATTAATTTATGACATATTCATACTATAAAATAAAGTCCCAAACATTTGGTCGTTTGCAAAATATTATCCCGGAAACATATTTGCGCTGTTGCTTGGCAATGCGGGTTGTCAGATTGAATTCCACTTGCCGCAAAATCCTTAACAATCCTTGTCCGAATAACGCTGCCGTGCCGTGTCAAACTCTTACTATCGGTGCCACAATAATTGCTCAACTTTAGGGGGCCTAAGACATTTCGGCCCTAGTAGATTTAATTTTGAGCCCCGATTTTTCCAAAATGCGTTTGATTGACAGGCACCGACATTAGTGTAAAATATTTCATAATTAGAAAAAAAATGCACAATGCTCGATTGGGATCTGCTGCGCCTCTGGGGAGAGCCAATGGCACGATTGAATACCAAACGTGAAAGCGATGACAGCCTTTCTATCCGCGCCGCGTGGTTGCATTATGCAGCGGGAATGACGCAGGCGGACATAGCTACGCGTCTAGGGGTATCAGGCGTTAAAGCACACCGTTTGATCTCGCGCGCTAATGAAAACGGCGCCGTCAAAGTGAGCATAGATGGTGATGTAGCTGAGTGCATGATTTTAGAGCATGAGCTCGCCGCAAAATATAATTTAGCTTACTGCCAGGTGGTTCCTGAATTGCATGAGGAAGGGCTTCCTCTGCGCGCCCTTGGTATAGCTGGCGCAGATTTTTTCATGCGCGAAATTGAGTCAGGCCCAGCACACGTCATCGGAGTGGGGCACGGCCGCACAATAGCTGCTGCGGTTGCGCGGATGCGCAGGCTCGATGCTTGCAAAGTCAAGTTTGTTTCACTTCTGGGAGGTTTAACGCGTAATTTTGCAGCGAACCCTCATGACGTGATGTATCGGTTGGCAGAAAAGACCGGTGCCACGGCGTTTGTAATGCCAGTGCCATTCTTTGCGAACACCGTCGAGGATCGCGAGGTATTATTAGCTCAGCGAGGTGTCACTGACGTACTCAATTTAGCCGCACAGGCTGATCTGATGATCGTAGGAATCGGAACCGCTGAACCCGATGGATTACTTGTTGCAATGCAGATGATTGACACGGCCGAAATGGGTGATGTCAAACGGAGAGGTGGCGTTGGCGAAATGTTAGGGCATTTTTTTAATGCTGATGGCAAGCCCATCGAAGCTGCAATTTCCGCTCGTACGGTTTCCCTTGAACTAGACATCATTAAGGGGCGCCGAATAGTCGCGATAGCGGGCGGTAAAGAGAAGACCTGGGCAATCAGGTCTGTGTTAATGAGCCAATTCTTGAATGGACTCATTACCGATGAGCGCTCGGCCTTTGCGCTTTTGGAAGAACCCCCGCGCTGAGCGGGATAGGGAGGAAATAAAATGTACGAAAAAGAAAAAGATCTGGTCGACGCCTTTGTGCGCGGAACCATCAGTCGCCGTAGTTTAATTAAAAGCCTCGGGGCTCTGGGCGTAACGGCAGGCACCGCCGGAATGCTTGTAAATATGGCGACAACTAATGCAATGGCTGCGGACTTCGACTGGATGAAGCACAAAGGCACTAAGCTGAAGTTGTTGCTCAACAAGCATCCGTATGCTGATGCGATGATTGCCAACATCGAAAACTTCAAAAAGTTGACGGGAATTGAGGTCGCATATGACATTTTCCCTGAGGACGTTTATTTTGATAAAGTAACGGCAGCGTTGTCCTCAAAGTCGACCGAGTATGATGCATTCATGTCGGGTGCTTACATGACTTGGACTTATGGTCCGGCAGGTTGGATCGATGATCTCAATCAATATATCAAAGATCCTGCTAAAACAAATCCAATGTACGCTTTTGGTGACTTCCTTCCCGGCGTGATCAAATCATGCGCTTGGAATGGGGTTCCTGGCGGTGCGCTTGGTTCTGCAGATGCTAAACAATGGTGCATTCCGCTCGCCTATGAGCAAAATAACCTCACATATAACAAGCGTATATTTGACGCCAACAAGTTGAAGGTGCCTAAAAACATCGACGAGCTTTTGGATACAGCTAAGGCTGCAAAAGCAGTCATGAAGGATGGTTACGGTATCGGCGTGCGCGGTTCACGCAGCTGGGCCACAATCCATCCGGGCTTCCTTTCAGGTTATTCGAACTTCGAACAAAAAGACTTGAATAAGGATGCTAAGGGTAAATTAACTGCCGCAATGAATACGCCTGTTTCAAAAGAATATCATAAAAAATGGGTGAAAATGATCCAAGAGTCAGGCGCTCCTGATTGGTCGACACATACTTGGTATCAGGTTGGTACCGACGTGGGTGCAGGCAAATCAGCGATGATGTTTGATGCAGATATTCTTGGGTACTTCATGAATGGTGAAGGCAATAAAGAAGCCGGCAATCTCGCATTCTCTGGTTTTTCGGCAAACCCTGCAGCAAAAGCACCAACTCCAAATATTTGGATCTGGGCAATGGCGATGTCATCGTTTTCCAAGCAGAAGGATGCCACGTGGTACTTCTTGCAGTGGGTCACCGGACCTGAACATGATCTGTTCGGTGCTCAAAAGATGAACCTCGTGAACCCGGCTCGTGCTTCAGTCTGGGCCGACGGAGCGTTCCGGGACAAAATGACAAAGTCTTATGCGGGCTATGTTGAGATGCACGATACGTCGGCACCGGGGGCCTCGATTAAATTTACTCCACAGCCACTTTTCTTCGATCTCACCACCGAATGGGCGTCAACGCTTCAGAAGATGGTTGCGAAAGAAGTGCCGGTGGATGAGGGTCTGGATAAGTTGGCAGAAAGCGTCAACAAACAATTGGCGGATGCCGGGCTTTAACGAAGACAAGGGTGGCTCGGGTAACCGAGCCACCTTTCCCGGAATTCATGCCAATTTACCGCGGATCTCCTTGTGGCCCAAAGCCTTTCGGCAATGTTTGATAAGATGACCCCACAATTCAAATTCAAGATTAGCCGTCGCTGGTTACCTTATTTACTCAGCCTGCCAGCGCTGCTGACGTGCATCGGCATCCTAATACCGTTTTTTACTGCGGTTGCGTATTCACTACAGCGTTTTCGGTTGTCGCAGCCCGCTGGTCGGAGGTGGAACTGGGGTGAGAACTATTTGGCTTTCTTTAATGATTCTTCATTCTGGAATACACTTAAAGTTTCCGTCACTTACGCCGTGCTTACGGTCGTAATTGAATTGCTTCTGGCTCTTGGCATTGCGCTTTTGCTGCAAAAGCGAAGCCGCGTGAATAACTTTGTATCTATCATGCTATTGATGCCGCTAATGACGGCGCCGGCGTTGGCAGCCCTCATGTGGAAGCTGATGACTAATCCCGGTTTCGGAATTTTAAGCTATTTTGTAAAGGTCCTTGGGATGCCCAATTTCAATTGGGCATCTGATCCGCAGACTGCGATGTTCACGGTCGTACTTGTTGATGTCTGGGTCTATACGCCCTTTATAATGATATTACTTTTGGCGGGTCTGCGCAGCCTGCCGCCGCAACCTTTCGAAGCAGCAGCATTAGACGGAGTGCCGCGCTGGTTTGTATTCTGGCGAATAACCTTGCCAATGTTGACGCCGTATATGCTGACGGCAACTCTTTTTAGAGCCATTGAAAGTATCCAACAGTTCGACATTATTTACGCGATGACTCAAGGTGGACCAGGAGACCGGCTGACGGTGTTTCAAGTCGAGGCCTACCTAAACTTTTTTCAATCTACCAATGTGGGCAGGTCGGCAGCTCTTATGATGATCCTTTGGGCGCTAACTTATTTCCTTTCGAACCTGTTCATTAAAAATTGGTTGCGCCTGCGCGAACGCGCACGTGGCGAAGCATAGGAAAGCTGAAATGAACACGATGAGCACTGTCGAGCGAATATTGCGCGGTGGAGCAATTTTGTCGGTCTGTATTTTTTTCATGTTTCCGATTGTTTGGATTTTCGGCATGAGTTTTCAGACAAATGAGACGATCTTGCGTGTGCCGCCGTCATTTCTATCCGAGCCGACCCTCGTTAATTATAAAGGGCTAATTTCGGGCCAGCTTGAAACTTCGGCAGGCGGCCTAAAAGTCGACTTTATGGGTAATCTTTTTAACTCATTATTCTTGTCAACGACGTCGGTGATCGTCGCCTTAATCCTTGGCGTGCCCGCAGCCTACGCATTCGCACGGTTAAAATTTCGAGGCAGCGAGGATATCGCATTTACGTTACTTAGTTTCCGATTTGCACCGCCCTTGCTTGTTCTTCTGCCGCTCACAATTTATTTTCAACAGATTGGACTTGCTAATACCTATGTCGGACTTATATGGGTTTATCAGCTGATATGTCTACCTTTGATACTTTGGATAGTGAGAGGATATTTCGAGGATATATCTGCGGACGTCGAATATGCTTATCGCATTGCGGGTCATAATTTTTGGGCAACTTTTCGTAGCATCGCATTGCCGTTGGCGGGCCCCGGCATTGCGGCTGCAGGTCTTCTCGCCTTTATATTTGCCTGGAATAATTTTGTATTCGCATTGGTCTTGGCGTCGGCTGATAAACAACCTGTGACTGTAGGGGCGCTCGCATTCATTACAGCCTCCGGAATTCAATATGGTCAGGTCGCGGCCGGAATTGTTTTGTCAATTACACCAACATTTGTGCTGGCTCTTTATGCTCAACGTTATCTGGTTGAGGGGCTGTCCTTAGGTGCAGTTAAGGGGTAATGCCATGAGCCTTCAGCTAAAAAATATTAAGAAAAACTTTAAGGGCATCACTGTTATCGATGGCGTAACGCTATCTGTTGAGAGCGGCGAGACATTGGTTTTGTTTGGACCATCTGGCGCAGGTAAGACGGTGCTTTTACGTTTGATTGCTGGGGTGATCGAACCCGATATGGGTGAAATCTGGATCAATGGTCAAATTATGGCAGGCGTCGAGCCGGAAGAGCGCGGCATTGGGATGGCATTCCAGAATTTTGCTCTGTTCCCGCATATGGACGCCGCCCAAAATATTGCAGCCCCTTTGACTGCTCGCCGTCAGTCGAGAACAGATGTTGCCTCGACCGTTGAAAAAATTGCGAAGCTCTTGAAAATCGAACATGTTTTGCATCACAAGCCAAAAGAACTGTCGAACGGTCAAAAGCAACGCACCTCACTCGCTCGAGCATTATCTGCCGAACCGTCCGTGTTGCTGCTTGATGATCCATTACGAAATGTTGACGCTAAATTGCGATTTGAAATGCGTCTGGAGCTACCGCGTCTTTTGAAAGATCAAAACGCTACAGTTATTTATGTTACCCAGGATTATAAAGAAGCAATGGCAATGGGAAGGCGGATAGCGGTGATGGGCAATCACGGCATACAACAAGTTGGAACGCCTGCGGATATTTATTTACGACCTGCCAATCTTGAAATCGCGCGTTTGTTTGGTGACCCCGTAATTAATTTGGTCAATGTTCGGCCAGAAAGTGCACCAAGTGGCATTACGGTACATATTTCCGGAATGCCGATCACGCTGAATGGTTTTGAAGTGGCAATTGGGCGCGACTGCATCCTGGGTTTGCGACCCGAGTCTTTGCAATTTGTGCCAGAAAACACGACTGACGCTTTTGCTGTCGATATTGAAACAGAATCACCGCTGAATGAGAAGATTGTTACGCTCGCCATCACGCTGAGCGGCGAAGAAATCATGGTATCGCGCCCCGCAAATATATCGGGTGCTGCGAGTGGTCGCGCTTGGTTATCAATAATGCCATCGAATGCGTTGTTGTTTGACAAGGTAACCGGCAATCTGTTGAAGCCAAATTTAATGGACGTATCAGCATGACCGGATCAATGCTCCACCTTTCTGGTCTTGAAAAGTTTTATGGTTCCATCGATCATGGCGTTCAAGCCGTTAAGAACTTCAACATGATTGTTGAAAAGGGTGAGATTATTGCGCTTTTGGGTTCTTCTGGATGTGGCAAGACATCGACCTTAAGAATGATCGCTGGCTTTGAGTCAGTCTCGCGTGGGAAGATCTTGATTTCCGGGCGCGAAGTACAAAATCTCCCTCCCGTTAAGCGCAATGTTGCAATGGCTTTTGAGGGTTATTCGCTTTACCCAACGGTCAATGTAGGCGAAAATATAGCCTTTGCTTTAAAGGCGTCCCGATTGACTGGCAGCGAAGTTGCGGCCCGCGTGAATAGCGTTTCTCAGATGTTAGAAATATCGGACATATTGGACCGTTTTCCATCGTCCATATCCGGCGGTCAGCAACAACGCGCCAGTTTGGCCCGCGCGTTGGTGCGTCAAGCTGATCTCCACCTTCTTGATGAACCTATGGGTCAGTTGGAGCCGCAATTGCGGACGCTGTTACGTGGCAGAATTAAACATTACATCAAAGAGAACGGATTGACGGCGATTCTTGTGACGCATGACCAAACTGAAGCGAACGCGCTCGCTGATAAGATCGCAGTCATGGAGGCCGGTGTTCTTCAGCAATATGCCTCGCCCTCTGAAATTAAGAACCGGCCGGCAAACTTGTTTACGGGAACTTTCGTTGGTGAGCCTCCAATGAATCTATTTCCGGCTCATGTCTCAATCGAAAATGCTAATTTGCGTTTTCATCTGCACGATGGATTAGAACTTTCTTATAATGAATCCGATTTCGCTCAACCGGTTCGCGAACGGATGCTCGAATATCGCGACGTCGTTATAGGTGTTCGCCCTTACGCAGTCCATCGTGCGCCCATGGGGGCCGCAGGAATGATTGTGGCCAATCAATGGCTTGGCGATCAGTCACATATCGCTGCAAGCTTCGCGGGCAAAACCATTGTATTGGTTGAACATGATCGATCGGCAGGAGCGGAGGGTGAATTAATTTTCTTGAAAATTCAGCCGTCTGATCTGCATGTGTTTGATCCCGCTTCTGGTCAAGCACTGAGCCACGGGCAAGAGCTTGCTTAATGACCAGTAGTGCGCGCGATATTTTGATTGGGATAGATGCCGGCACATCAGTGATAAAGTCGGTTGCCTTCGATTTGTCCGGACGTCAGGTTGCGATTGCGTCTGTACCTAATCGTTATACGACTCGCCAAGATGGCGCGGCGTTCCAATCTCTTGATGAGACTTGGGCCGATTGCGCACAAACATTACGTTCGCTTGCCGACTTAGTTCCCAATCTTGCAAAGCGAACCGCCGCTCTCGCGGTCACGGCGCAAGGCGATGGAACTTGGCTCGTCGGTCAGGGTGATCGACCTGTTACAGACGGTTGGATTTGGCTCGATTCCCGTGCCGTCAGCACGGTTCATCGTTTACGCAATTTGCCAACAGATCGCGCACGTTTTGAATCGACGGGAACTGGTCTGAATGCATGCCAGATGGGCACGCAGCTTGCCCATATGTTGACCACGACACCTGAATTTTTGGTCGGCGCAGAAGCAGCATTGCACCCCAAGGACTGGCTGTATCTGAAACTTACCGGACAGAGGGTCGCGGATCCCTCGGAAGCTAATTTTACTTTTGGTAATTTTCGGACGCGACGCTACGATTCCGATGTCATCGCATCCCTTGGGTTGACCAAATATAGACATTTATTGCCTGAAATCGTTGATGGTTCCCACACGACGCACAAGCTTAGCTCCCGGGCAGCTGAGGTTACTGGTCTGTTGGAGGGTACGCCTGTTAGCCTTGGCTATGTCGATGTTGTTTGTACGGCGCTCGGTGCGGGTATTTATACGGGGGGCGAGAGTTCCAATAGCGCGGTTGGATGCACGATCATCGGTTCAACTGGAATGCATATGCTCGCTAAATCTGTCGATGATGTCGTCTTAAATGCTGACGCGACGGGTTATGTTATGGTGCTACCGCTTAAGGGCAAAGTCGCCCAAATTCATTCCAATATGGCATCGACACTCAACATCGATTGGGTTTTAAAAATTGCGGCCGATCTCGCTGCAGATTTAGCCCAACCTGTTTCCAAGGCGGAGCTATTGGCACGTATCGATGGTTGGCTTGCAGCAACCGAGCCTGGATCATTGATTTATCATCCCTATATTTCCGAAGCGGGTGAGCGGGGACCTTTTGTTGATCCGAATGCACGGGCAAGTTTTATTGGTCTAGATGGGACCCATCGATTTCCAGATCTCGTGCGTGCCGTCATTGAAGGACTTGGACTTGCTGCGCGTGATTGCTATACGGCTATGGGTGTTTTGCCGAGTGAATTAAGGCTGACAGGTGGTGCAGCGCGCTCACGCGGTTTGCGAGCGATTCATGCGGCTGCAATAGGTGCACCGACACGAATATCCGCGCGCGAAGAGGCCGGCGCTGCGGGGGCCGCGATGATGGCCGCTGTTGCCAACGGACATTATGCTGGCATAGACGAGTGTATTGCGGAATGGGTTACACCGTTGCTCGGCAATAGCGAACCCGCCGACACGGAACTGTCCGCAAATTATGCCGATCTTTATAACAATTTTTTCGCTGCACGTCGCGCGCTCTCGCCGGTGTGGCAGGGCCTTGCTAATCGACAGGACCGAAAAAAATGATGAAAGAAATCGCGATCATTGGCGATCAGTTTATGTTGCCAGAAATCTTTCAGGCTAAATTAATTGAGGCCTGCGGCACATCCATAACCACGCGTCTAAAGAAAGAGAACTGGCCAGACGAGCCGATGGAACATGGTTACGCGACGAACGGAATGGAAGGGTTAAAAGAATATTTTGGCAATGCTGACGATATCGTCGATTTCATTGGTGATGCGGAAATACTCGTGACTCAACTGGCACCGATGTCGCGGGCTATGTTTGCACGATTACCAAACCTCAAGATGATCGCCGTATCGCGCGGGGGGCCAGTAAATATCGACATGAACGCAGCCCGCGACCATAAAGTTCTTGTTGTGAATACGCCTGGCCGTAATGCATCGGCGGTCGCTGAATTCACGCTGGGCGCAATGCTTTCACAAACCCGCAAGATTACAGCGGGCCATGAGGCTCTGCGTGCAGGGAATTGGCGTGGCGATTTGTACCGCGCCGATGTAACAGGGCGCGAGTTGAGCGAGATGACCATCGGCGTGATTGGTTATGGCAACATCGGTACCAAGGTTGTAAAATTACTGCGCGCCTTTGGTGCGAGGGTACTCGTTCACGATCCCTATATCCAACTCACTCCTGATGATATCGCGTCCGGAGTAGAATTGGTTTCCTTCGACCGATTACTCACTCAAGCAGACGTCGTCACTTTGCATGCCCGTGTGACCGATGAAACTCGGAATATTATGAATGCTGAGGCTTTTGCCAAAATGCGACCCGGAAGCATTTTTCTAAATACCGCGCGGGGACCGATGTGCGACTATGAGGCATTATACGCTGCGCTTGCGTCTGGCCACCTTGGCGGGGCGATGCTAGAGACATTTGCCGTAGAGCCTGTCCCCGTAGATTGGCCTCTGCTTCAACTTCCCAACGTCACAATCACGCCTCATATCGCTGGCGCTTCAGTGCGAACAGTAACTTTTGCCGCAGAACAAGCGGCCGAGGAGGTTCGGCGTTTTCTTGCAGGTGAACCGGCAAAAAATGCTTGCTAGCGTAATATTTCGTAAAGTGATCTCGATGGTGTTTGTTGATTTAATAGAGAACGCCAAATCTATAGGGGCTCACCTATGACAGAAATTGTGGATCTTTTTGTCATTGGCGGCGGTATCAATGGCGCTGGAATTGCGCGCGATGCAGCTGGACGTGGACTCAGCGTGATCCTTTGTGAAAAGGATGATCTGGCGCAAGGTACCTCGTCCCGGTCTGGCAAACTGGTGCATGGTGGACTTCGCTATCTAGAATATTACGAATTTAGGCTCGTGCGCGAGGCGCTTATAGAACGCGAGGTGCTATTGAAAAGCGCTCCTCATATCATTTGGCCAATGCGGTTTGTATTGCCCCATAGCCCATCTGATCGCCCCGCATGGCTCGTGCGCCTTGGACTTTTTTTGTACGATTACCTCGGAGGGCGCAAACTCTTGCCCGGAACACGAACACTGGATCTTGCCCGCGCACCCGAGGGACTGCCGCTCAAAGATTCCTATCGTAAGGGATTTGAATACTCTGATTGCTGGGTTGATGACGCGCGACTAGTCGTCTTGAATGCGCTGGATGCACAGGAACGGGGCGCACGTATACTGACACGTACTGTTTGTAAAAGTGCACGGCGTGAAGGTGATTTGTGGCGCATTCATTTCACTGGCCCGTCGGGTGATCAGTCGGTTTTAGCGCGCGCGCTTGTGAACGCAGCGGGCCCGTGGGTTAATCAGATTATCAATCAAGTCGTTGGCGGCAATAGTCAGCGCAATGTTCGACTGGTTAAAGGAAGCCATATTATCACGCCCAAATTCTGGGACGGTGACCATGCCTATCTCGTCCAAAATACCGACAAGCGGGTCATTTTTATTAATCCCTACGAGGGTGATAAAGCGCTGATTGGGACAACAGATATTGCCTTCAATGGTCGGCCCGAAGATGTCGCTGCGGACGAGGAAGAAATTAGGTATTTGTTGAATGCCGTAAACCGCTATTTCAAACACAATTTACGACGTGAGGATGTCTTGCAATCATTTTCCGGCGTGCGTCCTCTATTTGACGATGGAGCAGGTAATCCGTCAGCAGTCACGCGGGATTATGTTTTTGATCTCAATAACGCGGGTGCGCCACTCTTGAATGTGTTTGGCGGTAAGATCACGACATTTCGTAAATTGTCGGAACATGGTGTCCAATTATTGCAAAAAACTTTTCCAGATATGGGACCAGATTGGACCGTACGCGGACATCTGCCAGGCGGTGATATTTCTAATGCCGATTTCTCAATGTTTATTGAGCGCTTACAGTTAGATTATCCTTGGCTCCCCAACCAGTTGGTCAAGCATTATGCTCGCCTCTATGGCACTCGCGCCCGCAATTTAATTGGCGAGGCGAACACCCTTGACGGGCTCGGTCGGCATTTTGGGGGGGCTTTGTACGAAGCGGAAGCGCAATATCTTTTTCGTTCTGAATGGGCGCGCACGCCCGAAGATATTCTCATGCGGCGGACCAAACATATATTACATCTGTCATCTGCTGAGCAGGCCGAATTTACAAATTGGTTTGCCAGCTTAACGTGAAGAAATTAAATGTATTCACTCCCAGACGACTTTTCTGCTCTTTGCGATTTTTCTGCCGCAATCGGTGCAAATCCGTTGATTATACAAGCGGCGGGCGGGAATACGTCGGTCAAGGATGG
>Ga0209188_1002843_pt1 | contig 12403 bp, 11 predicted proteins | sample C_130625_EF_Meta_FD_187307 | JGI IMG/M metagenome (GOLD analysis project Ga0209188, IMG submission 187307) | Freshwater microbial communities from Lake Croche, Canada to study carbon cycling - C_130625_EF_MetaG (SPAdes) (version 2) | ecosystem: Environmental > Aquatic > Freshwater > Lake...
TTTTTTAGTTCTGTTTAACGGAATACTCTCACCTGTAATAATGGCTTCATTTACCAAACAATCGCCCCACAAAATTTTACAATCAACAGGAACTTGCTCGCCCGTTTTAATTAAAATCAAATCGCCTGTTTTCAGTTGTGTGTTTTCAATAGGAAATATTTGCTCTTCATGTTTATCATCGAATGCAATCATGTTGGCCATTAATTTCTGAGATTTCACCAATGATTTCAACGCTTTTTGAGTAGACTGCATCGTAGCTTCTTCAAGATAATTGCCCAGAAATACCAGCGTGATAATAGATGCGGTGGTTTCAAAAAAAAGATAATCACTATTTTGGAAATACAATGTGCCTGCCAAGCTGTAAATAAATGCACATAATGCTCCAAGTGATACTAACACATTCATATTAGGGACACCGGTTTTCAAACTTTTGAATCCACTTCTTCCAAAAAAATACATGCCAACAAAAAAAACTGGCAAACATAATATCAATTGTAACCAGGGATTTTGTAGCCAATGTAAAGGCAACCATTGATGCAGCATGTGCAACATTAGAATGGCTGTAAAAGGAAGGGTAAATAAAAAACGTTGTTTGTTACTATGTAGCCATTTCTTTTTTTCAGTCTCAACATTATTTGCCGAAACGACTTTATATCCCAATTCGGCTATTCCGATTTTTATTTTTTCTAAATCAGTTTGATTATTATCGACGAAAGTTACTTTTCCATCAATAGGATTTACATTTACTTCCTGCATGCCTCTTTTCTGCAAAAATTTATTGATGCTCAAAGCGCAATTACTGCAGGTCATTCCCTCTACTTGCCAATCAACTTTTTCCATGATACAAAATTATCTTTTAAATTTCCGATAGTTCTTACTAATTATGAAAATATCTTTGCATAATGGAATTGATTTTTAAACTGACAGATATCAGCAAAGCCGCACATTGGCTATTGGATCAAACCAATGGCCGCAAATGCATGGCTTTTCATGGCAACATGGGCGCCGGAAAAACAACTTTTATCAGCGCGGTGTGTTCATTATTGGGTGTGCAGTCGGGGCAAAGCAGTCCAACTTTCCCAATCATTAATGATTATGTTACTTCAAATGGAGAGACAGTTTATCACATCGATTTATATCGTTTAAAAAGTGAAACGGAAGCTATGGCAGCTGGTGTAGAAGATTGTCTGTATTCCGGCAATTATTGTTTTGTAGAATGGCCCGAAAAAGCTCTTGGAATATTTCCGCCAGATGTTGTACATGTTTATATTAATACGATTGATCCCAATACACGAAACATAAAATTATTGTTGTAAATTGTTAAATTGTTGCTTGTTTAAAAGCAAAATATGTTCTAACACTAAACAAACAACCACAAATACTAATTGCATTCAACAAACTTCGTGTTCCATAATGCCTTAGTGCCTTTGTGGCAAAAAAAACAGCATATACATCATGGCCACATCAAAACCTTTCGTTTCCTCTTCATTTTCTTATGAGACACAAGAAGAAAAACTGGATGTAAAACCTAAAGGAGAATCATTAGCCATCGGCATTCCCAAAGAAACTTCATTTAACGAAAACAGAATTGCATTAACGCCCGAAGGCGCCGGTGTTTTAATTGCAAATGGACATGAAGTAATCATGGAATCCAATGCAGGAAAGGGTTCTAACTATAGCGATAAAGATTACAGTGAAACCGGTGTGAGAATTGTTTATGATAAAAAAGAAATTTTCAATTGTCATATTATTGTGAAAAGTGCACCGGTAAGTGAGGAAGATTGCGAATTGATCAAGCCCGACACAACAATCATTTCTCCTATCCACATGGCCATCATGAAAAAGGAAATCCTTGAGAAAATGATGGAGAAAAAAGTTACGGCCGTCAGTTTTGAAAATCTCAAAGACGACAGCGGACACAATCCCATCGTAAGAAGCATGAGTGAGATTGCAGGAAGTGCCATCATGTTGATTGCTGGTCAATACCTCAGTAATGCCAATAACGGCAAAGGAGTTTTGGTTGGAGGTATCAGTGGTATTCCACCTACAAAAGTTATTATCATCGGTGCTGGCATCGTAGGTGAATATGCAGCTCGTACTGCATTAGCGATGGGTGCCAGTGTGAAAGTTTTCGATAATAGCATTTACAGACTCAAGCGTTTACAAAACAATATCGGCGTGAGAATGTGGACATCCGTTATTGAACCACGAATCCTAGGCAAACAATTAAAAACCTGCGACGTCGCGATTGGCGCATTGAGTGGTGCTGCCGGAAGAACGCCTGTGGTCGTATCAGAAGAAATGGTAAGCAACATGCGTCCCGGTACTGTAATCGTGGATGTGAGTATCGATCATGGCGGTTGTTTTGAAACCAGTCAGGTGACTTCTCATGAGAATCCAATTTTTACCAAATATGATGTGATTCATTATTGTGTTCCTAATATTCCCAGTGGATTTGCACGTACGGCTTCTCAAGCTATTAGTAACGTGTTGATGCCTTTACTTCTCGAAACTGGTGAAGACGGTGGCATCGACAACATTATCTGGCACAAGATGAATATCCGAAGTGGTATTTATTTGTTTAAAGGAAGTTTGACTAATTTTTTCCTAAGTGAGAGATTTGATTTGAAATATACGGATTTGAATTTGTTGATAGCGAGTAGGAGGTAGTTCAATTTGATAATTTGGTAATTGGTTAATTTGAAAATTGGAGTCGGGTTACTTCTCAGCAATGTCTCCTGAAAGGGACGTTGCGTATTTAGTTTGATATTTAATCAAAAATATTATGCGAAATGGCGCCATTCGATTAGACCGGCGCGATTCGGTCAATGCACAATCAGTTTCCCCCCTGGGGGATTGAGGGGGCATTCTTATCAATCTTAATCACCTCCCCACAAAACTCATATTCATTCTTATCATTACTGCACACAATAACCAGTCTTTCTTTTGTGTATGCAGCAATTAATGACTTGTAAAGCTGAATCCCCGCTTCATCTAAATTGGTGGTGGGTTCATCGAGGAGTAAAACTGATGTGTCGCTGAAAAAAGCCTGCGCCAGTTTCAAGCGCTGCTTCATTCCACTGCTGAAATATCTGATTTGCTTATTCGCTGCTGACTGTAAATTCACCTCCTGCAAAATTTCATCAACAGGTTTCATCAGTTTTTTAAACGAAATATGAAAAGATAAAAATTCTATTGCGGTCATTTCTTCAATCAACTCAAGATATGGAGCGGCAATGGAAATATTTTTATAAGCAATAGCGGCATCAATTGTTTTGTTGTTGTCTGTAAAATCAATTGTTCCTTCGCTGTGCATTAATGCACCTGCAATTACCTGAAGTAAAGTTGATTTGCCTGAGCCATTGGCTCCAGTGATAGCGTAAGAGTTTCCTTGTTTGAAATGATAATCCATTCCGCGAAAAATCCATTCTCTGTTGAAACGCTTGCCTGTATTAGTTAAACGGATATCCATTGTTGTAGCTATTCATCATCCATGCTTCCTTTGCTGAAGCGTTTGATAATGCCTCTGCCGCTTTCACGGATAAAGGTTACGATTTCATCACGTTCATCTGTAGCCGCTAATTCTTCTTCAATGAAATTTAATGCCTGTGATGTATTTAGATTCTTATTATAAATGATTCTGTAGACGTCAAGAATATGATTGATTCTATCCAATGAAAATCCTCTGCGCTTCAATCCTACGGAGTTAACGCCGGCATAACTTAATGGAGTACGACCTGCCTTAATATAAGGTGGCACATCTTTACTAACCAACGATCCTCCGGCTACAAATGCATGTTGACCAATTTGAACAAACTGATGCACAGCGCACATACCCGCAAGTATTGAATGGTCTCCAAGGGTTACATGGCCTGCCATTTGAGTATTGTTACTCATAATACAATTGTTACCAATTACACAGTCGTGAGCAATATGACTGTAAGCCATAATCAGACAATTGTCTCCAACTTTGGTTGTCCACTTGTCTTTACTGCCTCTGTTGATAGTAACAAATTCTCTAATAGTGGTATTGTTGCCGATTTGCACAGTGGTATTTTCACCTTCGTACTTTAAATCTTGAGGAATACCTGCAATAACAGCGCCCGGAAATATTCTGCAATTCTCTCCAATTCTTGCACCTTCCATTATGGTAACATTGCTGCCAATCCAGGTGCCGCTGCCAATCTCTACATTCTGATGTATCACACTGAATGGATCAATTTTTACATTCGGAGCTAGCTTCGCATTGGGGTGTATGTATGTGTGTGGATGAATCATCTTATTTTATTAAATCAAAAATTGCGGTTAATCATTTCTCTTTACCAGCTGTGCAGTGAATTCACCTTCGGTACAAAGTTTATTGGCAACATAAACACTGCCTTTCATAACACATATGCCTCTTCTGATAGGTTCTATCAATTCCATTTTCAAAATCATGGTATCGCCGGGAACTACTTTTTGTTTGAATTTACAATTATCTATTTTCAGAAAATAGGTATCATAATTACCTTCAGGCATTGTGTTAATGCAAAGAATACCACCAGTTTGAGCCAGGGCTTCAATTTGTAAAACACCAGGCATTACAGGGTTTCCAGGGAAATGTCCCTGAAAGAAAAATTCATTGAAAGTAACATTCTTTATTCCAATGATACAAGTATCGCTTAACTCTACAATTTTATCAACTAGTAAAAATGGGTAACGATGCGGCAAAGTTTTTTCGATTTGCTGCAAGTTGTAAACCGGAGGTTGTGACGGATCGTAAACAGGAATGTCTTTTGTGTGTTTGTTCTTCTTGATATACTGTTTTATTTTTTTCGCAAATTCCACATTACTGCTATGTCCGGGACGATTGGCAATGATATGTGATTTAATCGGATAACCAATCAATGCCAGGTCGCCGATTACATCCAATAATTTATGTCTGGCAGGTTCGTTAGGGAATCGCAATTCCAAGTTATTAAGATAGCCCTCTGTTTTTACTTCCACTGTATCTCTGCCAAATGCTTTTGCCAAACGGTTCATGGCAGGTTTATCCAAAGGTTTGTCAACTACTACAATGGCGTTATTGATATCACCGCCTTTTACAAGGTTATTATCCAGTAACATTTCCAGTTCATGCAAGAAGCAAAATGTTCTGCATGGTCCAATTTCTGATTTGAAATCTATCATTTTTTTCAACGTCGCATGCTGGGTTCCCAAAACAGGACTATTGAAATCTATCAATGTTGTTATTTCGTAATTAGTTGATGGAAGTGCAGTCATTTCAACACGCTTTACTTCATCGTAAAAACTAATATTGGTGTCAATTGTGTACCAAGCTTTAGCTGCATCTTGCTCTACTGTTCCAGCCTTTTCTATCATTTCTAAAAATGGGCTGCTACTGCCATCTATAATTGGAATTTCCGGCCCATTAATTTCAATAAGACAATTATCAACGCCCATGCCAACTAGAGCAGCTAGAATGTGCTCTACAGTGCTGACTTTTACGGCACCTTGTTCTAATGTAGTTCCTCTGGAAGTATCTGTAACAAGGTCGCAATCTGCTTTGATTGTTGGCGTTCCTGGCAAATCAACTCTCTGAAACTGAAAGCCATATCCGGGATTAGCCGGCTTTAATGTCATATCTACATTTATCCCGGTATGCAAACCTGTTCCTGAAATACTTGCCTGTTCTGCAAGTGTATGTTGCTTATCGGGATTAAAATTCTTATCCATGCTAGTTTTGAATTTCGGCAAAGATATTCCAAAAATATCAGCCATGAGCTATATGTGAGAATTAGTAAAAGCGCTTTATTGTTTGTCAGATAATCTTTTAACTAAGTCTTCCAATTCTTTTATACGTTTTTCAAGTTGAGGAAGACTTCTCATAACTGCTTTACTTTTCATAGAAGCAGTAAAATCGAATGCCGGATTGCCATCTAATGAAGTGTTGGGATTTTTAACAGTTTTGCTGACACCACTTTTACCATTGATTTTGGTGCCATCAGCTATTGAAATATGACCAGCCAATCCTGCCTGACCACCTATCATCACATTTTTACCAATTTTTGTACTGCCGCTAATGCCAGCCAAAGCAGCAATAACAGAGTTGTTACCAACTTCTACATTATGCGCAATTTGAACTAGGTTGTCAATTTTTGCACCTTTTCGAATAATGGTACTTCCCATTGTGGCCCTGTCAATTGTTGAATTGGCACCGATTTCTACATGATCTTCAATTACCACATTACCAATTTGAGGTACTTTTTTAAGGGTTCCATCAGGCATAGGAGCAAATCCAAATCCATCACTACCGATTACAGCCCCTGCATGAATAATTACATTTGAACCAATTACACATTCATGATAAATTTTCACTCCTGCGTTGATAATTGTATTTTTTCCCACAGTAACATTGTTTCCTAAATACGCACCAGCATGTATTTTTGTTCCGTCGCCTACTACCACATTTTCATTCAAACAAGCAAATGCACCTATGAATACATTGTTACCGGTTTTCGCAGATGAATGAATGAATACTGGTTCCTGAATACCGGTAAGCATACTTGATTTCATTTGCTGATAAGCATCTAACAATCCGGCAAATGCGGCATAAGCATCAGATACTCTTATAAGCGTGGCTTTCACTGGCTTTTTCAGCTCTAGTGTTTCATTGATAATGATGATTGATGCAGATGTAGTATAGAGATAGTCTTCGTATTTGGGATTGGCCAGAAAAGCCAATTGACCTTCCTTTGCTTCTTCTATTTTTCCAAATGAAACTACGATAGATTCTTGATCGCCTTCAACTTTTCCGTTAATAACCTGAGCTATCTGAGCTGCGCTAAATGTCATTTTAAAATAAATTTCCTGATTTATGCAGGATGGCAAATGTAATATTTCTTGACCTTGCCTCTGAGATTTTCGTTGATCAGAGCGTTGTCAACTTCGGTGATATCTTTCACAACTCCATCTTTGAATAGAATCTTGATCGTTTCATTTTCAAAGTTATAGGTACTACTAGAAGCTTCTCCAGTATATACCAGCCATTGCACTTCATCCTCAGACAAATTATAATGTCTTTTCGTTGCTTCAGTTTTTTCTTTTATTATTTTTTCTGAAATTGGCTCTGAATGATATTTCACTTTTAAGAGGTGTCTGTCAATAATGCCTTTGCATAAAGTCGCCAAAACGATATCCTGATGAGTACACCATTGTTTTATAGCCATCATCACATCAAAATCATCAATACTGCAGAATTGTTCCAACGTCACATTTTCAATTGGTGAATTGATAAAGCTGTTCAATGGTTCATTGCAAACGGCACCAATGAATTTAGCTCTTTTGATGATTCTTTGTAACATTTGTTCGGCACTCAATACTGTTTTGTGAAGGTAAACTTGCCAGTACATCAATCTTCTTGCCACCAGAAATTTCTCTATAGAATAAATACCTTTTTCTTCCACCATCAACTCTCCATTATGAACGGTCAACATTTTTATGATTCTGTCGTAAGCAATAACGCCTTCATTTACACCGGTAAAAAAACTATCGCGGGTGAGGTAATCCATTCTGTCTACATCAAGTTGTCCACTGATTAATTGGTGTAAAAACTTTTTAGGATATACATTGGTGAAAATATCAATGGCCATTTGTAATTTGCCTTGAAACTCTTTATTCAATTCTTTAATTAACATCAGGGATAATTCTTCGTGATGTAGGTGTTCTGCCAATACATGTTCGAGCGCATGAGAGAAAGGTCCATGGCCAATATCATGAAGCAAAATGGCGATTTTGGCTGCTTGTTGTTCTTCGGGAGTGATATCGACACCTTTAAGAAGTAATTCATGTAATGCAGATCTCATCAAATGATAAGCACCGAGTGAATGATGAAGTCTTGTATGAACAGCTCCTGGATATACCAAATGCGCCATCGCCATTTGATGGATGCGACGTAATCTTTGGTAATAAGGATGTGCTATGATTTTATGAATTAGCTCATCATCAATGGTGATGAAGCCATAAACCGGGTCGTTAATTATTTTGTGAAATCTCATCAATGCTGATTAAATGGAAATTATCTGTTAAATCAATTCTTTTGTTCGGCAAAGCTACAAAGCATTAATTTAAAAAATTACATTTGTATGCGTTGAAACAATGTTTAAAAGGTTTGATGTTCAATAAGTTCAAAATGTTTTTCCAAAAGATGATGCTCAACCTTTTGAACATCTTGAACTTTTGAACCTTTTAAACAAAAAAACTACTGTGATTGCGTACGCCTTTTTATAATCTAAAAATCAGTTTATGACCAAACCAAAAATCCTCTGGGTTGACGACGAAATAGAAAGTTTGAATTCTCAAATCATGTTTCTTGAAAATAAAGGCTATGAAGTGGTTACCAAGACAAATGGTTTTGATGCATTAGAATTTGTAAAAGATAATTTTATTGATGTTGTTTTGTTGGATGAGTCGATGCCTGGTATTACAGGGTTACAAACATTGCAACAAATCAAAGAAATCAACAATAATTTGCCTGTCGTATTGATTACAAAAAATGAAGCAGAAAATCTGATGGATGAAGCGATTGGTAGTCAGATTAGTGATTATTTGATCAAGCCAGTAAATCCCAATCAGGTTTGGTTGAGTTTAAAAAAATTGATAGACAATAAAAGATTAGTCGCAGAAAAAACCACTTCTGCCTATCAACAGGAATTCAGCAGTTTATTTATGGCCTTAAGCGGAAATCCGGATTACCATCAATGGATGGATATTTATAAAAAATTAGTGTATTGGGAACTTGAAATTCAGAAAAGTGACAGCCCCGAAATGCAGGAAGTTTTTCATACACAAAAGCAAGAAGCCAATACAGAATTTTTCAAATTCATTTCAAAAAATTATGCTTCCTGGGTTTCGCCCAAAAGTACTGATGGCCCTATTATGAGCCACAATCTTTTGAAATTTAAAGTACTGCCGCATTTACAAAAAGGCACGCCTTTATTTTTTGTATTGATTGATAATTTAAGGTTCGATCAGTGGAAAACCATCCAACCCATATTTGCAGAAAGCTTCAGAATTCATGAAGAAGAAACATTTTATTCCATTTTACCTACTGCTACTCAATATTCTCGCAATGCGGTATTTGCAGGGATGTTACCCATTGACATCGAAAAACAATTTTCAGCTCAATGGAAAAATGACGACGACGAAGGTGGAAAAAATCTTCACGAAGAAGAATTTTTAAGAGCACAGCTAAAACGCTTGGGAAAAGGCGATATCAAATTCTCATACACAAAAATTACTAACAACTTCGATGGACAAAAAATGGTTGACAATATGCACAATTTGTTGCAAAATGACCTTAATGTAATTGTGTACAATTTTGTAGATATGCTGAGTCACGCCAGAACGGAAATGGAAGTATTGAAGGAGCTTGCCGGTGATGAAACGAGTTACAGAAGTCTTACTGCCAGCTGGTTTGAACACAGTCCTTTGCATCAAGGGCTTAAAAAAATTGCAGAAAAAAACATTAATCTTATTGTAGCCACCGACCATGGAAGCACAAGAGTGAAAACAGCTGCAAAAGTTATTGGCGACAAACAAACTACAGCCAATCTTCGTTATAAACATGGCAGAAATCTAAATTACGAACCTAAAGATGTATTGGCATTTCGCGATCCTAAAGAAGCAGGCTTGCCAGTTCCTAATGTAAATTCATCTTATATTTTTGCGAAAGGCGATTTGTTTTTATGCTATCCCAACAACTACAATCATTTCGTGAATTATTATAAAAATACTTTTCAGCACGGTGGTATCAGTTTGGAGGAAATGATTATTCCGGTGATAAGGATGTCTTCAAAGTAATATAGGTTCAATAGGTTTGAGGTTCAATAAGTTCAAAAGTTGACATTGAATACAACGAGCCTATTGAACTTTTTGAACCTCCCAAACCTTCCAAACATTTTCAACAGCATTTATGCAAATTAGTTATCAACGCTTGTTGAAAAATTAATTATCAATTGTCAGTTAATTTTATCAAGTTGCATTGACTAAAATATTAGAAATGAAATTCACTCAACATACATTAGATAAAGTGGAAAGGGTAATAGAAGATGGTGGATACATTATTCGTTACGAAAGAGGTACTTTTCAAAGTGGTTATTGCATATTACAAGCAAAGAAAGTAGTGGTTCTAAATAAATTTCTCCAAACAGAAGGTCGCATCAATACTCTAATTGATTTATTGCCTTTATTGAATTTAAACATCGATGATTTGACTCATGAAAGCCAAAAGCTTTTCGAAGAGTTGATGACAATTGAAATACATCACTAATCAGATTTATCATTTCATTTTTTAATGTCTATTCATGTTTGTTCCCACCATAAAAATTACTTTTCTGGGAACAGGCACAAGTAGCGGTGTACCCATGATTGCTTGTGATTGTGAAGTTTGTAAATCGAAAGACGAAAAAGACAGTCGTTTAAGAAGTAGTATTCTCATTGAGTCTGACACCACAACTATTGTTATTGATACCACGCCTGATTTTCGTACTCAAATGCTGAGAGCTAAAGTAAAAAAACTCGATGCTGTTTTGTTTACCCATCCACATAAAGATCATATTGCAGGATTAGATGACATAAAAGCATTTAATTATTTTCACCAACAACCCATGAATGTGTACGCGAATGAACTTACACAAAATGCTTTGAAAACAGAATTTCATTATGCGTTTACAGCTCAACGTTATCCCGGCATTCCGGAAATAAATTTGCAGAATATTCCAGATACCACTTTTCTTATTGGAGACATTCCTGTTACACCAATTTGGGTTTGGCATCTAAAAATGCCCGTTCTTGGATTTCGGTTTGGAAATTTCACTTACATCACTGATGCTAATAAGATAGAACCATCCGAAATGAAAAAAATCGAAGGCAGTGAGATTATGGTATTAAATGCACTTCGCAAAGAAAAACATCTATCTCATTATACTTTACAGGAAGCCATCGATGTAGTTGATGCACTAAAAGTTCCTACTGTTTATTTTACACACATTAGCCATCAATTAGGTAAACATGCCGATGTAAGCGCCGAGTTGCCGATTGGCAAACAATTAGCCTTCGACGGGTTGGTGATAAACTGCTAAAATCACCGTTTTTTTCTCCTTATTATTTTTTGCGAACGGCATAGTTTTATTCATGCAAAAAAATGAAAATAATTTGTTTTATTTTTCTCGCAAAGAGAAGAATGGTATTGTGTTGATTTTAATATTGAACCTGTTGATTTATTGTTGGCCTGATGTTTATGACTATTTCTCAAATCGACAAGAAAATACGATTCAAATTGAAAAATTATCCGAAGAAAAAAATGAAACTCAGACAGAAAACGATAAATCCATTTTGTTCCAAAAAAGAACTGATCATAACACAACTGTTTATGAACATCAAAATGCAACATATTTTGAATTCGATCCTAATACTTGTTCTAAAGAACAATGGATGAAATTGGGCGTCAAAGAAAAGACTGCTGAAACGATAATAAAATATATTTCCAAAGGCGGCAAGTTTAAAGCGCCAGAAGACTTAAAAAAAATATGGGGATTAAGTCCAATAAAGGTTAAAGAATTATTGCCTTTTGTAAAGATTGCACCAACACACAAAATTGAAAACGGAAAAAATACAATTGCTCATTTTTCACAAAAGAACTCTAATAAAATCATTGATATAAATACTGCTGATTCTTCTTTATTGGAATGGCTTCCAGGAATTGGTCCTGCTTTGGCAGGAAGGATTATAAAATACAGAAACAAAATTGGAGGCTTTTATTCTCCTGTACAATTGAAAGAAGTTTGGGGTTTGCCTGATTCTGTTTTTCAAAAAATAAAAGAAATGGTGGAGATTTCAAATAAAATTCAGAAAATAAATGTCAATACTTCAGATTTTTTGATGTTAAAATCCCATCCTTATATTGGATATAAATTAGCTAATTCAATCATCAACTATCGCAATCAACACGGAAGTTTTAAAACGTTAGATGATATTCAAAAAATCATCCTAATCGACGAGAAAACGTTCAATCAGCTTTCGCATTATTTGATAACAAATTGATAAAAAACTAACAGTTGTTGGTATTACAAATTCCCTAAATTGCAACCTCAATTATTCATTTTTTATGGAATTTTTAGAATCAGAATTAACGCAACAGGTTGCACAGACCGCCAAAGATTTTGCTCAACAACAGATCAAACCTTATTTAATGGAATGGGACGAATCTCAAGAATTTCCTGTTCATGTTTTTAAAGCATTAGGAAACCTAGGAATGATGGGCGTTTTAGTTCCTGAGCATTATGGAGGAACAGGTCTTGGCTATTTTGAATACAATGTCATTATTCAGGAAATTTCAAAAGTTTGTGGTTCAGTTGGTTTGTCA
>Ga0209188_1002844_pt1 | contig 12401 bp, 11 predicted proteins | sample C_130625_EF_Meta_FD_187307 | JGI IMG/M metagenome (GOLD analysis project Ga0209188, IMG submission 187307) | Freshwater microbial communities from Lake Croche, Canada to study carbon cycling - C_130625_EF_MetaG (SPAdes) (version 2) | ecosystem: Environmental > Aquatic > Freshwater > Lake...
CTTTAGTTATGGGATAACACAGCAATATGCTGGGTTTAAAAAAATTCCTTACCTTTGTTGCTGATAAAGGGAAAAGTTTCTTTGGTAATTTATTTACTAGAAAAAAAGATACAGCAACTCATTTAACTGAGTTATGTGAACAACTAACATCAGAAGATGGGGTTGTTTCAGGGATAACTATTGCAAGAGAGTTTTGGAACCTTTATGAAAAATCAAATTTAGAAGAAAAAGAAAAATTTTTTTTAGAGGCAAATAAAAAATTTAAACCAGATTATTCACTCATTAATAGAGCCTGCAGAGATTTTATTGATAATAGTAATCAAATAACATTAGAAAATTTAAATCAACTTGTTGAGGGAAAAAGACAAGAATTGATAAGAAGATTAAATTTAGCTCCCAACGGAACCCAGTCTTTGGTCAACATGAGAGAAGACTTGATATATTTTTTAATAAAGCATCAAGCGTTAAAAGATTTTGATAAAGATTTTAGGCATTTATTTAGATCTTGGTTTAATCCCGGTTTTTTAAAATTAACTCGAATTAAAAAAGAAACCGACTCAGATATTTTGCAGAAAATAATTAAAAACGAACGTGTTCATGAAATTAAAAGTATAGAAGCGCTTTATAGACGATTAGAAAATGACAGATTATTTTATGCTTACTTCCATCCCATTCTTGATAAAGAACCTTTAATATTTGTTCAAGTTGCTTTTACGAAAGGTGTTGGAACTTCAATTCAAACAATTACCGAAGGAGGGGTTAATAATACTGAAGATTATGATGCTGTAACTTTTTATTCAATCAGCAACTCTAATAAAGGATTGCAAGGAATTACTTTAGGAAATTTTTTAATAAAAAGAGTTGTTTTTGAAATTCAACAAGAGTTCCCAAAAGTTAAAAACTTTTTCACATTGTCACCAATACCAGGATTTGCAAATTGGTTTAATAAACAGTCAGAAGATAAAATTAAAAAAATATTAAAAAATGATGATTATAAAAAACTAATGTTTTTAAAAGAACAAGATGATATTAACTTTAATCAATATAAAATTGAACAAAACAAACAAGCTCTTAAAAAAATAGTCTATCATTATTTAGTAGAAGAAAAAATTAACAAAAAACCCATTAATGGAGTTGCTTGTTTTCATTTAAATAACGGAGCGTCGATCTACGATATAGTTGTGAATGGCAATTTATCTATAAATGGATTTAAGGAATCTTTTGGAGTAATGGTTAATTATTATTATGAACTTGAAAAAATAGTTCAAAATCATGAAGAATTTGTTAAAAAAAACAAGATCTCAATAATGGAGAATTTAACTAAGAATGTCTAAAGTTAATAGAAAAGTAAGTGTAGCTCCTATGATGGACTGCACTGACAGGCACGATCGTTATTTTTTAAGATTAATAAGCAAGAATGTTATGCTTTATTCAGAAATGATCTCAACGGGCGCAATTCTTAAAGGTAAACAGAGAAATGTTTTAGAATTTAGTGAATTTGAAAAACCAGTTGCTCTACAGCTTGGAGGATCTTCTGTTAAGGAGCTGTCGGAAGCCTCAAAAATTGCGGAGGATTATAATTATGATGAAGTTAATTTAAATCTAGGCTGTCCTAGTAAAAAAGTTCAAAAAAATAAATTTGGTGCTTGCTTAATTAAGGAACCAGACTTGGTGATGGAATGTTTAAATGGAATGGTCAATGCAACAAAACTTCCAGTAACTGTTAAAACAAGAATAGGTTTTGATGATGTGGAAGATTTTGATTATTTAGATAAGTTTGTAAAAAAAATTGCAAGCACAGGAGTTAAGACAATTATTCTTCATGCAAGAAAGGCAATTCTTAAAGGATTGAGTCCAAGAGATAATTTAAGAATTCCAAAATTAAATTATGGAATAGTAAAACAAATCAAAGATAGCAATCCTAATTTAGAAATTATTATTAACGGTGGAATTATAAACACTGATCAAATTAAAAATCATTTAAAAAATGTAGATGGCGTGATGATTGGAAGGGCTATTTATCATTCACCTTATTTTTTAGCAGATATTGAAAGAGAGATATTTAATAATGATAATATTCCAACCAGAGAAGAGATTGTAAAACAAACAGTTGAATATTGTCTTACTGAAGTTAAAAAAGGAACAAGAGTTAATCAGGTCATGAGACACACTGTCGGACTTTTTCATGGTATTCAAGGCGCAAATTCTTGGAAGAGGTATTTAAGTAATAATATGCTAGTGAGAGATGCGGACGTTAAAAAAGTCGATTATATATTGGATTTAGTTAAAGATAACTTTAATTCTGCAAAATCTGCAGATTAATATATTTGACTAATTTGTTTTAAAAATTAATAATGATTTCATGTGGTTAGTATTAGCATTAATAGCTGGAGTAACTGTTGGTGTTGTTGAAAAAGACAGTATAGGAAAAGCTTTTGATTTTAGTGTTAAAACAGTTAAAGAAACAACTGAAACTGTCATCCAAAAAACTAAAGATATTACTAAATAGTTCCGTTAATTAACGGTTTCAAAAATATTAAATAATAATTGCGATATGTGCTGAGGTTTCTGATCAGCAAAATCAGAGATTTGATGTCTACAGCTAGTGCCATTTGCAACTATAATATCGTTATCTTTTAATTCTTTTTTAATTGTAGGTACTAAAGTTAAGTGTGCCATTTTTTTTGAAATATCATAATTTTTAACATCATATCCGAAGGATCCTGCCATACCGCAGCAACTTGTTTCGATTGATTTGTGTTTGATATTTAAAGTGGTTAATAATTCTAACAATCCCTTTAATCTATCTTGAGATTTTTGGTGGCAATGGCCATGAACTAATACGTTATGTAAAAATTTATTAGTTGATAGTTTTTTACCATCTTTAATTTGTTCAAGAATAAACTCTTCAATTAGATAGAATTTATTTTTAATTTTCTCTTTATTATCAATATTTTTCAAAGATTTAAATTCATCATCAAAGGTTAATAAACAAGACGGTTCAATTCCAACAACAGGTGTTGAGGCATGATTGTTATTAATAATATAATTGGTAAAACGTTGCATCTCAGCCTGCGCTTTATCTAATTGACCGTAAGAAATATAAGTTCTTCCACAACATAGGGGCCTTCCTAAAGAGTCGTCATCAAAATTTGGAATAATAGCTTTGTAACCGAATTTATTTAAAACTTTTATAGCGTAAATAAGATTTTGAATTTCAAAATTAATATTAAATGTATCTGCAAGTAAAATTACTTTGTTCTGATAATTATTTTGAGAATAGTAAATATTTTTTAACGGACTAATATTTTGAACCTCTGGCATAGTTCGTTTTGTTGAAAAATTAAATAACAATTCGAGAACTTTATTTAATACAGGAATATTTTTGACTTTATTAAAAATAGGTGCCATTAATTTAATAAACCCGATATTATTTGGCATATTCGAAATAATTTTATCTTTTAATTTCATTGAGAATTTTTTGTAGTAATGGAATAAAAACTCGCTTTTCATTTTAGAAATATCCACACTCATAGGACATTCTCTTTGACAGGCTTTGCAGCCTACGCATAATTCCATAGTTTCAAACATTTCTTTTGAAACAAAAGCACTCTTTGGTAATTGATTAGAAAGAGCCAAACGCAATGTATTTGCTCTGCCTCTAACCAAATCCTTTTCATCTTTTGTAACTCTATAAGAAGGACACATAACGCCAGAATCTAATTTTCTGCAGGCACCATTGTTATTACACATCTCAACCGCATCAGATAACTCTCCCCAATTAGACCAATCGTAATGTGTGGTAATTTTTTCAGATTTATAATCTGCCTTGTAACGCATTAGAGATCTATCGTTCTGCTTATAAGATCTGACTATTTTATTTGGATTAAATAAGTTTTTTTGATCAAATAAATCTTTCACATTCTCAAAGGCATTTACTAATTTTTTACCAAACATCATTTCATGAAACTCAGAGCGCAATATTCCATCTCCATGTTCACCAGAATGTGAACCTTTATATTCCTTTACCATTTGAAAGGCTTCTTCCGTAATACTTCGCATATTTTTGATATCTTGGTCTGATTTCATGTTGATAATAGGTCTTACATGTAATGTGCCAACAGAAGCGTGAGCATAAAACATTCCACTCGTATTATATTTTTTAAATACTTCGTTTAATCTTGTTGTGTAATCTGCAAGATGGTCAAGTGAGACAGCACAATCCTCAATGAAAGCAACTGGTTTTCTATCTCCCTTTAAAGACATTAAAATATTAAGACCAGCTTTCCTCATCTCAAATATTTCTTTTTGATCTTTTAAATTTTCATAAAATGAAAATACGTTATTTTTATTTTGAGATAGAATTAGAGTTTCTAAGTCTTTAATTTTATGTTTTACTTCACTTAAATTATCATCAATAAATTCAACCATTAATACCGCTTGAGGATTTCCTTGAAAGTACTTCTTTATTGATCCTTGAAACATCGGGATCATTTTTGCAAGATTTAAAAGATTATCATCCATTAACTCAACAGCAGTTGGTTTTAATTTTACAATTTCTTTTGTAATTTCCATGGCCTGTCTAAAGTTTTGAAATGAACAAAGACCTAACATCTTCTGCTTTGGAATAGGGGAGAGTTTTAATTTTACTTTATTGAATAAAGATAAAGTTCCTTCAGAGCCAACTAAAATATTTGAAGTGTTAAAACCATTTGGATTAATAAGATCTAGATTATATCCGCCCACACGTCTTTGTGTTTTGGGAAAATTATCATTTATTTCTTGTTTATTATTTTGATAAATTTTTATGAGCTCTTCTATAATTTTATATTGTCTGTTCTGATTATTTTTAGTGATCAGATAATCTTTGTTTATGTTTTCAAATGTATAAAGAGATCCATCATCAAGAATAGCTTCAACCGCTTCAACGTTATGAACCATGTTGCCGTAATAAAGTGATCTAGAACCACAACTGTTGTTACCAGTCATTCCACCAATTGTTGCTCGGCTACTAGTTGAAACATCAACTGGAAAACATAAATCATATTGTTTTAATTTTTCATTTAATTGATCAAGCACCAGACCAGGCTGAACCCAGGCTGTTTTTTCATTTAAATCTATATGTAAGATTTGATTTTGAAACTTTGAATAATCTAGAACAACGCATTCACCAACAGTTTGACCGCACTGTGAACTACCCGCTCCTCTTGGCAAGATAGGAAGTTCATTTAATGTACAATATTCAAGTACACGTAATACATCGTCAGTATCTTTTGGAATTACGATTCCAATAGGAGTTATTTGATAAATGGAAGCGTCTGCACTGTATCTACCTCTTGAAAACTCATCAAATAAGACTTCTCCTTTAACTAGAGATTGAAGTTCTTTTCCTATTTTTGAAATTGTATTTTGATTTAATTTCATATTTAATCAGTTTTTTTAAAATTAATTATATATAGCTTTATGTCAAAATCGAACTCTTTAAGACCAGGAAAGCATTTCTTACAAATTCCAGGTCCAACAAATATTCCAGATCGAGTACTTCATGCGATGAGTTATCCAACCATCGATCATCGAGGTCCTGATTTTGCAGAAATTGCTAAAAGAGTTTTAGACAGACTTAAAGGTGTTTTTAAAACGACCCAGCCAGTAATTATGTATCCAGCTTCTGGTACAGGAGCTTGGGAAGCTGCAATCGTTAATACCTTAAATCCAAAAGACAAAATATTAATGTTTGAAACTGGACAGTTTTCTTATTTGTGGGCAGAACAAGCAAAGAAACTTTCTTTAGACGTGGAACTTGTGCCAGGAGATTGGCGACATGGAATTGATCATAAAGTTGTTGAACAAAAATTAAGTCAGGACAAGGATCATAAAATAAAAGCATTATTGGTACTCCATAACGAAACAGCAACTGGCATTACAAATAATATTGGTAACATTAGAAAAGCAATGGATAGCGCTAAACATCCTGCGCTTTTATTAGTTGATACCATTTCATCTTTAGCTTCAATTGATTATCGTCATGACGAGTGGAAAGTAGACGTTACAGTTTGTGGATCTCAAAAAGGTCTGTTGTTACCTCCGGGACTTTCTTTTAATGCTATTAGTCAAAAAGCTTTAGAGGCGCATTCAAGATCAACTATGCAAAAAGCATATTGGGATTGGAAACCAATGTTAGAGAATAACAAAAATGGTTTCTTTCCTTATACACCAGCTACAAATTTAATTTTTGGACTTGATGAAGCTTTAAACATGTTAATGGAAGAGGGCTTAGAAAATATATTTAAACGTCACGCAAGGCATGCAGAAGCTACAAGAATTGCTGTCAAAGCTTGGGGCCTAGAAATCTTAGCTAAAAATCCTGAAGAATATTCAAATACTATTACGGCAATTCTTCTGCCAGAAGGTTATGACTCAGATAGTCTAAGAAAAGTTATATTAGATGATTATAATATGTCTTTAGGAATGGGACTTAATAAAATTAAAGGAAAAGTTTTTAGAATTGGTCATTTAGGAGATTTTAATGATCTAATGCTAGCAGGTACTCTAGCTGGAGTAGAAATGGGTCTTAAAAAATCTAAGATTCCTTTTAAATCTGGCGGGTTAATGGCCGCTATCGATTATCTTTCAAAGTAGATTTCGTTACTTTAATTAGTTACAATAATTCAGTTAAAATTAAAAATAAGGGGATACTTCATGTTACTTAAAAATTTTTTTGCAGCCGTTATATCATTTTGCCTTGTGACTTTTTCAGTAAGTGCACTTGAAATTAAAATCGGTCACGTGGGTGAACCTGGATCTTTATTTAACGATTCAGCGGAGCATTTTGTAAAACTTGCTAACAGCAAATTAGGTTCAAAAGCAAAAGTTGTAAATTTTGGTTCTAGCCAATTAGGTAGCGACAAAGAAATGATGCAAAAAGTAAAATTAGGAACATTAGAAATGGCGGTTCCATCAACATTCATGTCAACTGTTCATGATGAATTTGGCGTTTTTGAAATGCCTTATATAATTAAAGACAGAAAGCATATGTCTAAAGTTGAAAAAGAAGTAGTAAACCCAATACTTTCAAAAAATTTAGAAGAAAAAACTGGATATAAAGTTTTAGCTGTTTGGGAAAATGGATTTAGACAAATTACAAATAATAAAAAACCAATTAATGTTCCAGACGATCTAAAAGGAATTAAATTAAGAGTTCCGGAAGGAAAATGGAGAGTAAAAATGTTCCAAGCTTATGGAGCAAACCCAACTCCAATGGCATTTGGTGATGTATTTGTTGCCCTTAAAACAGGAACAATTGATGGACAGGAAAATCCTTACACTCAAATTACAAGTGCAAAATTTCATGAAGTACAAAAGTTTTTAAGTGTAACAAACCATGTGTATACACCTGCCTTCGTTGTAGTTCATAAAGAAACTTGGAATAAATTACCCGAAGATGTAAGAAAAATTTTAGAACAAGCCGCTAAGGATACTCAGCCGTTTGTATATAAACGAGCAGCAGAGATGGAAGTTTCTTTATTAAAGGTAGTTACGGATTTTGGAGTTAAAGTAAACACCGCGAATAGAGAAGCATTCGTAAAAGCAAGCGATCCAATTTACAAGGAATTTGCAACAGATGTTAAGTCAGGAGCAACTCTTGTTTCTAAAATATTAGATTTGGCTAAAGCTAAATAAGTATAGTTAATTTTATAACTTATGATCTCTGCAAAGGCGTACGATAAGTATCTGCAATATTTTCTTTTTTTTCAGATGATCTCATTATCAATTACGGTATTATTGGGAGTCTGTTTTAGATGGGCAGGACACTCTCTGGTTTGGTATGATGAGATTGCAGGAATTCAGCTTGCTTGGATTACTTATTTTGGCTCTGCTTATGCTTCTTTAAAAGGCTTACATATTGGAATGCCTACTTTAATAAAAGTTTTTCCGAAAGATATTAGAAAAATATTATTTGTTTTATCTAAAATAATTATTTTTTTATTTTTCTTAGTTTTAACTTACTATGGTACAAAAGTTATTATTGTTTTAAGAGGAGATACTCTAGTAACCTTAGATTGGATCCCTCAATCTTTTGTACAATCTGTAATTCCAGTTTCTTCTATTTTAATTATTATCTCTGAGTTTCTTTCTTACAAAGAAGCCTACGAACAAACCATTAAAGATTAAATGATAGTATTATTATTGTTTTCAGTTTTAATATTTTTACTCTTTATCAATATTCCTATTGCGATTAGCATCGCTGTAGCAACTGTAGTAGCAATGGTCGCTAAAACAGGACCACAGTATTTAGTTAATACAGCTCTTGCTATGTATAATGGAGCCAAAAGTTTTCCATTAATTGCCATTCCCTTATTTATTTTAGCTGGAGCTATTATGAATAGTTCTGGAATCTCAAGAAGATTAATTGCTTTTGCTTCTGCCTGTGTTGGTTTTATCAAAGGCGGTCTAAGCATGGTCACTATTGCTACATCAATGTTCTTTGCTGAAATTTCAGGCTCTGCTGTCGCCGACGCATCTGCATTAGGTTCAATTCTAATCCCGGCAATGAAAAATAAAGGTTATTCTCCCGCATACGCAGCATCAGTTGTGTCCTCAGCTTCTTCACTTGCTATTATTATACCACCATCCATTCCAATGATTTTATATGCTGTGATAGCGGGATGTTCTGTTGAGCAATTGTTTGTTGCAGGATTTGTACCTGGATTTTTAGGAGGCTTTTTAATGATGGCCGTGTCTTATATTTATGCAAAGAGAAAAAATTTACCTATTGAAGAATCTTTTAATATTAAAAATATAAAAAGAACTGCAAAAGAAGCTGGTTTAACTTTTATTTTACCAATAATAATTTTGGGAGGAATATTTGGTGGATTTGTAACAGCAACAGAAGCTGCTGGCTTAGCAGTGTTTGCTTCTTTAGGCATAGCATACTTGTATAAAGAATTTAATTTAAAACAATTTTTTGATTCAACTGTTGAAGGAGGGTCGCAAACAGCAACAGTCATGTTATTAGTCGCGTCTTCTATGTTGTTAGGTGAATTCTTAACTATGGAACAAATTCCACAAAAAATAGCTTCGTCTTTAACAACATTAACTCAGAATAAATATTTAATTTTAGCAATCTTAAATGTTTTTCTATTTATTATTGGATTTTTTTTACATTCAGCTGCCGCAATTATTTTAGTGGTACCAGTTGTAATGCCTTTAATTAACAGCCTAGGAATAGATCCTGTTCATTTTGGTATTATTGTAACTTTAAATTTAGCAATCGGTCAGCAAACACCCCCTGTTGCAAGCGTTCTCGCTGTAGCCTGCTCCATTGCAAAAGTGGATATGTGGACGGCCACAAAGGTGAATATTATCTTTATCAGCGTTTTAATTTTTATATTATTGCTTTGTACTTACGTTCCCATTGTACCGATGTCTTTAGTTGAGTACTTTTATAGATAACAAGAATGTCAAAACTAATTTTACAAAAAAAAATTAGCGATTACATAATTGAAATATCGTTAAATCGTCCTGAAAAATTAAACGCTTTAACAAAGCCTATGTGGAAAGAATTAGGCACTGTTTTTAAAAAACTCTCCATTAATAAAAATTTAAGATGCGTTGTAATTAGAGGGCAGGGAGGAAAATCTTTTTCTCCAGGTAATGATATTAGTGAATTTACAACTGAACGTTCCAATAGCAAACAATCAAAAGACTACGGTAAGTTTTTGCACTCTACATTAAGAGCCATATTAGATTGCCCCATTCCAACTGTTGCTTTAATTGAGGGTATTTGCGTTGGTGGAGGTTTAGAAATAGCTTCTTGTTGCGATATTAGAATTTGTGGAAAATCATCTAGATTTGGCGTTCCTATTAACAGACTAGGCTTAACAATGGCACCAAGAGAAATGCAGCCTTTAATTAATTTAGTTGGAAAATGTATCGCTTTAGAAATTTTATTAGAAGGTAGAGTTTTTGGTTCAGCAGAAGCTTTGCAAAAAGGTCTAGTTAATAAAATTGTTCCTGATAGCGAAGTTGAGAAGGAGGCTTACGAAACAGCGGAAAGAATAGCTGATGGAGCTCCATTGGTTGCAAGATGGCATAAAAAGTTTGCAAAAGAGCTTTCAAATAATGAAAAAATTACAGATAAGATGAATAACCAAGGTTATAAATGCTATGACACTGAAGATTTTGATATTGGTTACAATTCGTTCTTAAATAAAACAAAGCCAAAATTTAAAAATAAATAACTATGCCAGGACCTATTTATGGCATTAAAGTTCTCGAACTAGCACAAATAATGGCAGGCCCAACTTGCGGTCTATTCCTTGCTGATCTTGGCGCTGATGTTGTTAAAATAGAAAAAATTCCTGATGGCGATGATACTAGACGATTTACCCCGCCCAATGTTAACGGAGAAGCAGCAGCCTTTATGACTATGAATCGAAATAAAAAAGGATTTGCTTTAGATTTAAAGAGCAATGATGGCAAAGAAGTATTTAAAAAAATGGTTAAAAAAGCGGATGTAATAGTTGAAAATTTTAGAAAAGGAACTTTAGAAAAATTAGGTATTGGTTATGAGGAACTTAAAAAAATAAACCCTAAAATAATTCTATGTGAAATATCGGGATATGGAAGAACAGGTCCTTATGCGGATAAAGGAGGATTTGATTTAGTTGCACAAGGAATGTCAGGACTTATGAGTATAACTGGAGAAAGCTCAGATAAACCCCCAATGAAAGTTGGCGCACCTATTACAGATATTACCGCAGGAATTTTAGGGGCAACAGGGGTGCTTGCCGCTTTAATTCACCGAGACAAAACTGGAGAAGGGCAAAGAGTGGATACTTCTTTATATGAGGCTGGAATTATACATACTTACTGGCAATCAGCAATTACAAGTGCCACTGGAAAATCTCCAGGCCCCTTAGGATCGGCTCATCCATTAACTGCTCCTTATCAAGCTTTTAAAACTAAAGATAAATGGATTACCGTTGGCGCGTCTAATCAAAATAACTGGATTTATTTACTGGAAGCTTTAGGAAGAAAAGATTTACAGGAAGATAAAAGATTCACTAATAACGCTAATCGTATGAAAAATTTGCAAGCACTTATTGAAATTTTAAATAAAGAAATGATTAAAAAAAATTCTAAAGAATGGTTAACGATATTTGATCAAAAAGGTCTTCCGTGCGGACCTATCAACAGTATAGAAGAAATGTTTGAAGATTCTCATACAAAACACAGAGAAATGATTATTGAAGTTAAAAATACTAAAGCAGGAACATTTAAGTCTATTGGGATGCCTATTAAATTTTCAAAATCTAAAACAGACAAATCTAAGGGAGCGCCTACATTTGGAGAGCATACTATAGAAGTTTTAATAGATTATGGTTTTAATAAAGCTGAAATTGATAATTTAATTAAAAATAAAATAATTTATTCTTCAAGCAAATAAGCTTAAGAGTCTCATTAAATGTTTTTTAAAAGATTATTCTCACGTAGTAATTTAGAGTTAAAAATTAATGACGGCGGTAGAGTGGCTGCCGGTTATAAAGGGCAGGCAGGAGATTGTGTTGTTAGATCTATCGCGATTGCAACAGGTATGCCTTACCAAATGGTTTATGACGATTTATTTAAAGCCAATCATGAATTTAGAAATACTTCAAAGACAAAACTTGCAAGAAGTCTAAAAGAAAGACACGACAGTCCAAGATCTGGAACACACAGAGTTGTATTAAAAAAATATTTACAAAAACTAGGATGGAAATGGACTCCAACTATGTTTGTTGGACAAGGTTGCAAAGTGCATTTAAAAAAAGAAGAACTTCCTATGGGCACATTAATAGTTTCATGTTCTAAACATTTAACCGTAGTTATTAACGGAGTTCTGCATGATGTTTTTGATTGTTCTAGAAATGGAACTCGTTGTGTTTACGGTTATTGGACTAAAGATTAAATTTTTTGGTCGTATTCTCCAACTTTTCCGGTTTTTTGAAGAGTTCTATCAATAAAATCGAAGATGTTTTTGGTGTCTTTATTAGATTTTAAAGTCTCAACCACAACAACTAAAGAAGGCTTGTTAGAAGATGCTCTAATTAGTCCCCATGAGTTATCTTCAAGAACAAATCTAACACCATTGATGGTGATAATTTCTTTAATCAATTGATCATTAATTTTAGTTTTGTTTTCTTTAAATTCTTTAAATTGTTTAGTGATTAGATCAACAATTTGATATTTCTCTTCATCTTTACAGAATGGTGCCATAGTAGGAGTTTGATAGGTCATAGGAAGCGCATCTATAATCTCTGACATCTTTTTATTTTCATTATTTAGTAAATGACATACTTGAATCGCAGACATTACTCCATCATCAAACCCGAATCCGATAGGTTGATTAAAAAAGAAAT
>Ga0209188_1002846_pt1 | contig 12394 bp, 10 predicted proteins | sample C_130625_EF_Meta_FD_187307 | JGI IMG/M metagenome (GOLD analysis project Ga0209188, IMG submission 187307) | Freshwater microbial communities from Lake Croche, Canada to study carbon cycling - C_130625_EF_MetaG (SPAdes) (version 2) | ecosystem: Environmental > Aquatic > Freshwater > Lake...
TATTTTATGATAAATATGATACTTCTGTGAATGTGGAAACAGGAGAAATAAAATTACCAATTCAGAATTGTGAGCCGAATGGGAAGTGCCATCATATTTTGTTATGGGAAAAAGAAGGTTGCCCAAGTCATGTGCCCAAATTTGATTTGCACACATTAAGACAATTTGCAATTTATGATTGGGTGTTTTATGATAAATATGATACTTCTGTGAATATAAAAACAGGCGAAATTAAAATGCCTAATTGTGAATGTGCACCGGAAGATGAATGCTATTATCTTAAATTGTGGGAAGAAGAAGGCTGTCCAACTCATCTTAACAAAGAGGAGCTTGACAAATTTTTAAATGAAATTGATGAAATGGAAAAAACAGCACATTATTCTGACTTGTTCTATTCGCCTTCAGTAAAAATTAAAATTTGGAAAAAATTCGAAGACTGCCTAGACTTTGGAAAAAAAGAATTTCCGTATGAAAAATGGTATGAAGGCAAAACCGACATCACTAAAGTTGTTCGTGCAACTGAGGGTAGGAACTCTGGTAGTTTTAATTGGGATCTTACTTCCGAAAAAGCAATTCCCAAAAAATTATCATTTAAATATATGGCTGATTTTTTTGACTTAGTTAATAAAAGTGATAAGATTATAGCATCGCCGTTCAATCAACAACTAATTTATATACCCTACAGAGAAGACAATTCTCTGAAAGACATTTTAGAAGCATCGTCATTGTTACTCAGGATTGTGTTGATAAATCAAACTTATTCAAAGTCGCGCTATATTTATATAGAAGACTATTTTGTAGATCCAAATATTTCGCTGGAATTGCTAGAAAAAGAACTCAATAGGATTTTACCAGCTTCATTAATTGAAGATTCAGTAAACATAATTTTAGGAATAGTATGATAATAATTTTAAGCGTCTTTGGTATTTAATTAGTTTCTTCAGTTCAATTTTTTAACGCAACGGATTAACTAAGTTAATTTGTTGCAATGAATAAATATCAAAGATTATCCAATGATGAAAGAGAACAGATTGTTAGTTTTCTTTCACAAGGGAAAAGTTTAAGGCAAATAGCTCTTTGTTTAAACAGAAATGTTAGCACAGTCAGTAGAGAAGTTGGACACTTCCGTAAGACTGGTACTGTTTACAAGGCTTGGTTGGCTCAGGTTTGTTCTGAATACCTTTCAACAAAAAGGAATTTTGGTTCAAGGATTGCTAATAATCCTAAACTCCATAGCTTTATTGTTGAAAAGTTGAAGCTACGATGGTCTCCTGTACAAATAAGCCAGGAGCTTCGAAGCAGATACCCAAACAACAAGTGTATGCAAGCCAGTCATGAAACAATTTATACCTATCTCTACATGTTACCCAAAGGGGAATTGAAAAAGGAACTTATTGGGTACTTGAGACAGAAAAAAAAGCTTCGAAAGAACCGAAAACAGTCGAAAGATTCCAGGGGTAAAATCCCCGATATGATTAGCATCCACGAGCGACCAAAAGAAGTGGAAGATAGAATCATACCAGGCCATTGGGAAGGAGACTTGATTATGGGGAAAGACCACAAGAGTGCACTTGGCACTATAGTGGAACGAACCACAAGAGCTCTTATCCTAGTACCCTTGAAAACTAAAGATGCAAAATCGGTTAGAAAAACATTTGCCAAAGAACTAAAAACATTGCCTAGTCAAATGAAAAGGTCAATGACATATGATCGCGGTAAAGAAATGGCTGAGCATAAACTCTTTACCAAAGAAACAAAAATGCAGGTTTTCTTTTGTGACCCTCATAGCCCTTGGCAGAGAGGTACAAATGAAAACACTAACATGCTGATTAGAGATTTCTTTCCAAAACAAACCGATTTTAGTAAGTTTACAAGAAAAGAAATCAAATATGTTCAAAAGCTTTTGAATGAGAGGCCAAGAAAAACCCTTGGCTTCAAAACTCCAAAAGAAAAATTTAAAGAACTTTTGTTGCGTTAAAAACTTGAATCTACCTTTTTTTAAAATTTTCGAAATAACCATTAACAACCTGTCAAGTTATTTTTGATTCCTTTTGGATTGGAAGACGGGGGCGTTTTACTTACAGATTGGTTAAGTAAGAATAAAATGGGCCGACTTTCGTTGCAACGTTTCATCGAACTATGGATTGTATGGATTTGTTGAGAGAGGAAGAATGAAGTAGTTTTAGGAAATATTAATAATATGAATTTTCTGAAAAAATATACATATACAATATTTGATTGTGTATTAACCCATCATAAATCCCAATAAATTAATTATCAAACACAAAATTTTTATGACAAACGAAACTAAAATTTTTTGCCCTAAATGCAACGAGGAAATCGATGTGAATAATGTAATTGCACATCAGCTTGAAGAAGAATATAAAAAGAAATTAAATGTTCAGCTTTCTATTGAAAGAAAAAAGGTTGATGACGAATATGAAAAAATAGAAAAAGAAAAACAAAATTTAGAGAAACAAAAAAAGGATCAAGAAAAATTGGTTGCTGAAAAAGTGGACAGTCAACTTAAAAATGAGCGGTCTGCAATCGAAAAAGAGATTAAAGAAAAAATAGAAGATGAACAATCAGAACGAATAAAGACGATTGAGGAAGAGCTTAAAGAAAAATCAGGGAAACTTAAAGAGTTAAATAAAGTATCAGCCGAACTAGAAAAAATCAAGAGAGAAAAAGATGAACTGAAAGAAAGTTTAGAAGCAGAAAATGCAAGAAAGCTCAACCAATTGCTTTCAGAAGAGAAAGAGAAAATTAAAAAAAATGAACATGAAAAAAACGAATTAATCGTAAAGGAATTACAAAAACAGCTTGAAGATCAAAAGAAGTTAACTGAAGAAATGAAACGAAAACAAGAGCAAGGCTCCATGCAGCTTCAAGGTGAGGTTCAGGAATTGGGTATAGAAGAATGGTTGTCAGAAAAATTTACGCTTGATACTATAATTGAAATAAAAAAAGGGGAGAGAGGCGCAGATTGCTTACAGACCGTAAATACAAGAACAAAACAAAATTGTGGTATCATTTATTATGAGAGCAAACGCACTAAAGACTTTAAAATCACTTGGATTGAAAAGTTCAAAGAAGATATCAGAGAAAGAAGTGCCAATATAGGAGTACTTGTTACGGATGTGTTTCCTAAGGGCATGGAAAGAATGGGTCTTATTGATGGAATTTGGGTTTGTTCATACGAAGAGTTTAAAGGACTTAGTTTTGTATTAAGAGAAAGCATTATTCAGCTGAGTTCTGCTACTTCGGCACAAGAGAACAAAGGAGACAAGATGGTAATGCTTTATGACTTTCTCACGAGCAATGAATTCCGTTTACAGGTTGAAGCAATCGTAGAAGGATTTACTCAAATGCAGGCAGACCTAATTACGGAGAAACGATCAATAATGGGTCATTGGAAAAAGAGAGAAAAACAGATTCAGAAAGTCCTTCTTAATACAAACTTTATGTACAATTCAATTAAAGGGATTGCTGGCTCCGCAATTCAACCAATCAAAACGCTCGAATTACCAGACGAGACATCAGAAGACTCCGATGAATCTGACCTCAATTAACAAAAACTGCTAGAAAGTTATTCTGTTTTTTACCAGGTTTTATGATTGCCAACTCGGTTGTATGATATCATTTAAATTTATGAGAAAATAATTCATATTTAAATATAATTAAATGGCTCATATCCAGCATTCTAATGTCATAAGTTTAGAATATTTTTTAATTTTTAAAAGTTGAAATTATCAATGCTGATTAACCGAGTTTGCATTTTCCGCAAACTTACACCAAGGACATTTCTCATCAGCAACTGGCATTTCACCGGAATCGATGGTTGCTCGGATTTCCATTAACAAACCATCAATCCAATCACAATTGCCGGTGTAAGGAATAATTTTACAAGAAAAGTCGAGTTTGTCTGAAAACGCATCAGCTGCTGAATTGCCGGTACAGTATAGGAAATAACCGATATCAGATATATTAAGTCCGTTATTTCTTAAAAGCCATTGATAGATTTCCATTTGTCTTTTATAGTCTATTGCCCATTCAGGCAATGTGTCTACCGGTTTTTGTTTTGCAGTCGCTTTATAATCGACAACATGATACTCACCGGAATCCGATAACCAAAGATCATCAATGCCACCATAAAGTGTGATGGCTGAAGCTTGATGAAAAAATTCAACACCTCCCTGTAAAGAATTTCTCCATTGATTGATACTAGGGTGATTGGCAGGAATTGCAGCTATGTTGAATTGTGTTTGTAAAGGATGCCTAGTGCCGCTATTACGATAGGAGTCGAATTCTTTTTTTAATAATAAATCAACGGCATTGTTTAATGTAAACGGAAACCCTGCAGGCCTTTTAATCCTATGTAAAACATCAAGTATGAAACATCGTTTGCAGTGAAGAAACAACTCAGCCTTGGATCTGGAAATTTTCATATTCTTGTTTTGATTGAATGACTTAAATTAATTTATAAATCAAGTTGTTCATTGATTAAAAATGAAGTTATTTTATCTTTTCTTTTCCTTTATCAAGTGCAAATAAAAACAAATCAAAATGATATCAATTCAAAAACAAAATGAACAGTTTGTTTTTTTAATCGGAAAACATGTATTTCAAATGCAGGCCGAAGAAATAGCCGCCATGGCAAAAGATTTTCATGAGGCTGAAATCAGCAACATTATGAATGGCAATCCCTGGTCTTTCGGAAACTGGAAGTTGGAAAACGCCTATGATGACTATGATTACCGTAAAAGATTATTGTTATGGCATCAGGATAAAAAATGGCATATCCTTCAGGAAGAAGCCATAGCCATCGGGGTATTGGCTAAAAACCAAAAATAAAAAAACTTTGACTTTATACAGCACAACACATCTCAAAGATGTTTGGAAAAGAATGCGCAATCATCCTGTTACCGGAGTTCAGAAAAAACTTGCAGTAGGAATTGATGGCATGCGTTCTGAATATTTCGAAACACATTTATCTGATTGCATTGCAGAAATTTCAAGAAAAGTCTTGCATGTCAACGATGAAAATGTTTCGTCGTATCAATTCGCCTCTTTACTAAAACTCGAGAAAAATAAAAACGGTGGAGGTGTCAGAAATCTATATATCCCGCGCATCAGAGACCAGGTTGTGATACGTGCGATGCATGAAGATATTGTAGAATGTTCAAAACAACATAACATAAATCTCAGGCTGCCTTCCCCTGCAAAAGTGATTGAATCATTCAGGGCTTCAATAATTAATTTTAAAGATCCGGTTGTTTTAAGAACCGACATTCAAAGTTTTTATGACAGTGTGCCCAGACAAAAAGTGATTGATTTAGCTGTTGGATTAGGTTTGAATGAATTCACAGTAAAGCTGCTGAAAAATTGGTCGGATAATTTAACAGCAAGACAGCCCTGGGTTTCAGGCAGTGATGGTGATTATAAAATAAATGGGTTACCTCAGGGACTAAGCATTTCAGCATCGCTCTCAGAATTGTGGGCCAAACAACTGGATACTATTTTCCAGGAGAAATATCGTTACTTCAGATACGTGGATGATATTGCCATACTTTGCGAATCCATTGAAGAAGCAACATTATTGCTGCAAAAAATCAATCATGAGGTATCTCAACTTGGATTAAAATTATCTGCCAATAAAACAGATATTTTAAAATTGTCTTCAGGAGTAACATGGCTCGGACTTACCCATTTCCCGGATAAAATAATAGTGGATCAATCAAGAGTTGATCGATGGCTTAAAAGATTCATCAAGATTCATAAAAACACAAGTCATACCATTCGTGAAGCAAACGGTGCAACAGATGCTCAAAAAATAATCGATGAATTTCTTCTTGAAATCAATAGCGAATTGAAAGGGAAAACGAGCACAAGAACCAGTTGGTATGCCGAAGTGGAAGATTTTGGGCAATGGAAAACGATGGACAGAACCCTTCATGCTTTGATTCGTTCGGTTTATAGACAATTGAATGTGCCGGTTTCAACATCAATAAATCTTCCATCAGTTCACAGGGTCATCAATATGAAAAAGAAAAGCAAATAAAAAATTGAAGGTTACCCCAAATGCCGATTAAGGGCGATGCGCCAAGCGTTTAAATTTTTTAAACACAAATGCCGGTTAAGGGCTTATAGCGTCTGCGGGGTAATCTTCTTTTACAAATTTTGACGGTTGGGGATTGATGTAAATTTCCGGATCATAAGACACGTACTGTATTCTGGCAATATCCTTACATCTTTCATCTCTTTCAAATCCTGTTAATAATTTGAATTGCTCAGCAACAATTTCTTCCGTTGCTCTGAAATCTTCAGCAATTGCGTCGGATTGAATAATCACTTTTAGTCCTTTACCGCTCGGCGTTATAAATGCGGCCCATATCCATGATATTTCCTTACACTTAATTTTCAATGATTCTGCGTCATCAATATGGTCTATATCCAAACAGAAATTACCATTGTATTGCAAAAGACCTTTAATGCTTCTGTGATTAAAAATTCCAGTAGGCGTAAAGCAGGGCAATACTTCCTTTAATTTTAAATCCTCTCTGCATTGCATCACTTCTTCTTTCCACCTGCCATTTTGAATGTCATGTAAAACATCAAGCAAATTCACTTCTGCTTCGGGGGTTGTATGTCTTAATCCTTTGAAAAAACTAATCAGCATAAGCTTGTATAAAATTATCCGTTTTCAAATTCTGAACTGCAGAATGACAATATCCTGTTCAATGCACCATGAATCACAATCAGATCTTTTCCAACAGGTCGTTCGGGTCTGCGAACATAATCCAGTTTATAATGCGCAGCTTCATTACCTAAGAGTCGCAGGATATGGAAATAGCTTGTAATCCAGGGAGATAATTTTTTTGATTCCTCCAGTCGTTGCACATAAGCAATCAAATTTGCCGAGTCGGATTTTAATTTGAACATCACCAGAAGTTCTGCTGCCAGTGCTTCAGCCAATGATCGGCTTTGAATCAAATCCGCAGCCAGTGTGAATTTATCAGAGCTATAATGCGCGGCTGATTCTGTGAGTATATGCGTTATTTTTTCATGATGATTGATTACGTTAGCAATGTTTGCAATTCTTTTACAGAGCTCACCATTTTTTTGTCTCAGCATCAAAGCTTCACCAAATTCTGCTTCGTTGTTTACATTCTCTTCAGCCTGTTCATCCCAGGCGCTGCCAATGACATTTGAATTTAATGCTGCTCCATAAGACACTACTACTTTATCGGGATGTATTGAATTTCCAAGCCAAGCGCCAATGGTTTCGCATAATATTTTTACCCTGAATTTTTGAAGTTTTTCAGGGTCTTTGATATTGATCATATTGCCGCCGAGATCAGACATCAAGATGACGCCGGTTTTTTGCAATTGAAAACTTTTAGCGGCGTCTATACCTGCCAGTAAGCATCGGTATAATGCGGAAATCTTTTCTTCGAAATATTCCATATCAGGAACACTGGAAGAATTTTTCAACAACCAGAAAGGGTAGTTGATAGCGATAAGATCTGGCACGGCAACGGGATCATCAGACTTACAAATCCAAACACCCCAAAACGGTCTGAATTCTTTTTTTGCATCCTCAGCACTTATATCGCATACATTGAAAAAGGAGGTGTCTGATCCATCTATACTTAAAATCTGTTTCCAGTTTTTAAAACCATGACCGGAGGTTTCTCTCAATTCTCTTAAAATTCTGCTTCCTTTCAAAAAAGGTGGCATCGACTCGCCATTCACTCCAAATACGATTAATTCTGGTTTGTGTAAGGTATAGAGGTTTGTTTCCAGCTGAGTGTTCATGGTAATGGGCTCAGAAGAAATGAGTAATAATTTTTCTCCGTGGCCTCTGTCGATGTGGATTTGTAGTTCGGGCATTGGGAAGAATTTATTTTTAGAGGTTTACAAGAATAATAAATTAATTTTTAAAAAATAAGACTGTAAAAATAAACTGTTTGATGGCATGAATTAATTTGAAATTTAGATTATTTCAATTGTTCTTGAAAAATCCACTTAAAATATAATTTATGAGTCTAACCCTTAAACTTCTTCGTTTTTCTTTTTTGTTTTAACCACACCTAATTTAATTTACAATTGTTTTGAAGTGTTTTTAAGTAATTTCACACTTATTAAATATGTAATAAAAATTAAAAATTTAAAAAAATTGTTTTCGTATATTGCTATTATTAATTTATTTCATGTAGAATGCTATAAAGCTAGAATTTAATACGTTTTAAGCATTAGAAAAAAACAATTGAATTTGCTGAATATCTTCTCCCAATAGGAGGAGCGGGCTTTAAACAGCAAATAAAGATTGCACCGAATAAGTTGGGCGGAGTTTTTTTTCTAAACTTATTAATGTTAAAAATCAAAAAATAAATCCAATACCATGTGCTTCATCTTGTACTAGATTTGTACTAGCGAAAATTGAAGATTCAATTTATAAGTCCGAAAACTATAATTGAATTTCCAAAAGTGTCAATTTATTAGCATGTAATTACGAAGCCTTCCAAAATTAATAGATTATGAAAATTGAAAATAAGGCTAAAATAAAAGTAATAGAACTTTTTGCTGGGGTAGGAGGATTTCGTCTTGGTCTTGAAGGATGGAAAGGAAAATCAGCTCTATCAGGATATAAAAAATCCTGGAAGTCTCCTTTTAAAATCTTATGGAGTAATCAATGGGAGCCCTCTACGAAAACTCAGCATGCCTCACTTGTTTATAAAAATCGCTTTGGCATTGAAGGACACTCAGATAAAGATATAACTCAAGTTGATGTTTCATCTATTCCAGAGCATAACTTATTAGTTGGTGGGTTTCCTTGCCAAGATTATTCAGTTGCAACTACTTTAAAAAACTCCAAAGGTTTAATTGGTAAGAAAGGAGTATTATGGTGGAGTATCCATAAAATACTTACAGAAATAAAGGAAAAGCCCAAATGTTTATTTCTTGAAAATGTTGATCGATTACTTATTTCTCCCTCAGGTCAAAGAGGGAGAGATTTCGCAATAATTTTACAAAGTTTGAATGAGTTAGGATATGCTGTTGAATGGAGAGTAATTAATGCTGCAGATTTTGGAATGCCACAAAGAAGGAAAAGAATTTTTATTTTAGCTTATTTAAAGGATTCGAACATTTACCAAAATTTACAAGACGCTTCACCAAATGATTGGATTTTAGAGAATGGCATCTTAGCAGAAGCATTACCAGTTACATCTGCCAATTCTAAACTAATTGAATTTAAACTAAAAGGGGGCATTGTTTCTATTTCTGAAAATTTTAATAAAAATGGGAAAGTTGGAATTTTTGAAAATTCTGGCATAATGATTAATGGCGTTGTCTCAACTTTAAAAACTCATCCAAATTATGATGGACCCTTTATAGTTTTAAAGGATATAATCATAGGTGGTGAAGTGTCTTCAGAATATTATATTGATAAAAAAGATATAGACAAATGGACGTATTTAAAGGGAGCAAAAAAAGAACTGCGCACCAATGCACAAGGATTTGAATATAATTATAGTGAAGGAGGGATGATATTCCCCGACCCTTTAGACAAACCTTCACGAACTATAATTACAGGTGAAGGAGGAGGCTCTCCATCAAGGTTTAAACATGTAATAAAGACTTCAAAAGGATTAAGAAGACTTACACCAATAGAACTCGAAAGACTAAATATGTTTCCTGACAATCACACAAATCTTGAAGGTGTTTCAGATACAAAAAGGGCTTTTTTTATGGGAAATGCCTTGGTTGTTGGCGTGATAGAAAAAATTGCCAAAGTAATTGCAAAAGAATTTTAGATATGAATTTAAACATTAACGAATGGATGAATCAAAGATCCGCAAATCTTTTTATCGCAAAAGAGTATTATCACCATCATGCCCGTGAAATACTAAATTCAAACATTTTATTAAAAGAAAAAATATCTTCAGATCTCTCTAAAAATATTTCAATTACACCCCGTATAAAGCTTACTAAAAATATTGAGAGTGCTGCTATTAAAGCCGAAGATTTAAACAAGGAAATCAGAAATTTATTAAAAAAAGATGCAACAAATAATTTAAAATTCGAAGTAGTTGAAGATAGAGGTGTATTTTATTTTAGCTCAGAAAAGACTTCGATAGGTGGATTTGATTTTGCATACATAAATCATGAGAAAAACCTATATGCACTCAGAAATCTATGTTTTGGTGAAGTACAATATCATGATAAACTATCTAGGTGGAATAATTTCATTGAAAAAAATAAAGATTTAAAAAATCTAATACCTATAATAGACTCTGATGAATTTGGCAAGGATATTAATTATAACAAGAAGGACTCAGACCCTCCATTATTTGTTGGAGAGATTCAATTTGGTAATTGGGCTTTAGCATATAGAGATTTTTTCAAAGTACTTAAAGCAAATGTTCAAAATTCAATTGATTGTTTAATTTATATTGTACCTACTGGCAATCTTGAAAGCATGCTAAGTGATGGAATTGTAACTTATGATAAGACAGTAAAAATATTAGAGGAATTTGCAAAAGTTATATCTGTTCCTGTTTGGGTTATAGGTATTAATATAAATTATTAAAATATGCCGGTAAAATTTTTTCCATATAATCCTATCGAAACATTAGAAAAAACTATAGTTAAAGAAAATGGAGAACCATTGCATGGAGAAATTCATGTTTACAGAAAGCTATTCAAAGATTTTAATGACTCTTCTGATGATTTCTTTATATGGCATGATTTAAAATTAGCAACGCATTCAGAAACCCATAATCCATACAATAAAAGTGAGGCACAGATTGATTTTTTGCTTATTTGTAAGGAGGGTATTTGTATTATAGAGGTAAAGGGAGGAAATGTTGAGTATCACAACAGTGAATTTTGCTTTCGACATGATGGAAAACTAGAAAAGATGAAGCAAAACCCTTTGAAACAAGTTGAAGGCTATAAGTATACAATTAAAGAGAAAGTACTCCAGAAATATTCTAAAAGATTAATGGTAGATGTTTGCATTTTCCCATTCACTGGTATTGATTTTTCAAAAGAAAAAAATCTATTCGGAGAGGCAATTTATTCTAAAGTACACTCAGACAGGGGGATATCCTTGAGTCAATTTATTTTTAATAGATTTAATAATACTAAAACTAAATTAGAATCAAAATTTCGATTTGCTTTCGAAAAATTATCCAGTCAAGAACTAATTGATATACAAAATATACTTTCTCCTAAATTAGAGGATTCCAATCCTTATTTAAAAAATAATGAAACGTTTGAGTGGTTAGGACTTAAAAATTTTGAAACTTTTGAAGGTTTAATAAAAAACAAAAGAATTTTAATTGAAGGCGTACCTGGTTGTGGTAAAACAACTTTTGCACTTGCTTTTGCTGATCAACGAAGACATTTAAATGGGTTGTATTTATGTTGGAATAAGATGTTGAAAATTTATATTCAATCAAAGGCTAGAAATAGGCAATTGACAAATTTAGAGATTAACACATATTATTCCTTTCTAAATGATATTGGTGTACATAATCTTTCATATGAAGATGCTGCAGATAATTTTAGAAATAAAGTCTTAACTTTTTTCACAATGAATGCAATAAAACAGTATGATTACATTATTATTGATGAAGGTCAAGATATTATTAACAGAGGTGTAGAAAGCTTATTGGATAAATTAACAGCAAATGGTAAGGGCCTTGAAAATGGCAATCTTCTTTTTTTATGCGATAGCGAACAAGCATACTCACTATCTTCAGCAACCATTAGTGATGATATTGATTTGCTTAGTATGTATTTTACACATTATCAAATGAATCATGCACACAGATCTGTCAATAATCCACTTATTAGAGACATTGCTTCGAGGGTTCTTGAAGATGTTTATCAACTAGACTCTGAAGATTTTACGGATAAATATCCGAATGTAGTTAGACGTTTCTCGACATTCAGAAAAGCTAAGAATCAAATGGTTAAAGATCTATTAATGCCAATAAGAGAACAAAAAAGCAGCTTGAAAGGCAAGGATTGTATTTTGCTTATTGAATCATCACTGCTTAAAAATGATAACCTGGATGAATTAATTATGAATGATTTTGAAGTGCTTACAGAAAGTAATGTTATTGATACCTCTAATATTTTAAGATATACTTCCCCTTTGAAATACAAAGGGCTGGAAAAAGAAAATGTTGCTTTAATAATTAAACAGCCTTCAGCCATAAACCAGAACGAAATATATGTTGGCATAACCAGAGCAAAATCGAATTTAAAAATTTATTTAGTTTATGAATAGGATAATTACAGATAATTATAAAAATAAACTAAATGCAATCATTGACGAATATGATATTAAACCTTATTTGTACGACTTTATTGATTTCCT
>Ga0209188_1002849_pt1 | contig 12392 bp, 8 predicted proteins | sample C_130625_EF_Meta_FD_187307 | JGI IMG/M metagenome (GOLD analysis project Ga0209188, IMG submission 187307) | Freshwater microbial communities from Lake Croche, Canada to study carbon cycling - C_130625_EF_MetaG (SPAdes) (version 2) | ecosystem: Environmental > Aquatic > Freshwater > Lake | place...
TTTGCTTTGTTCAAAAGCAGTTTTCTCTGCCTTTGGTTTCTCAGCTCCCTTTAACCGAGCATCAAGTTCAGCAATCTGCTTGTCATACAATTTACGCAAACGCTCGTTTTCTTTCTCTTGAGGTGAAAACTTTGGAGCTTCTTCACGATCAATCTCATCACGCTTGCGGCGCATGGCATCCAATTCAGAACGCAATTGCTCTACATCAATAGGCTCTTCTGCCCTAGTCTTTGGAGGTGGTCTTTCTCCTGTGCGTAACTGCTTGTCAAGATCCTCAATGGCATTCTTTAATGCGGTAACCTTCTTGGAGTGTGCAGTAGCAAGTTGCTCATCCGTAGGGGGTGCTTTGACACCCTTTAGAAGTTCGTTGAGTATTGATTGCTTCTCACGAATCTCTTGAATGACTTTTTCTCTCCTTGAGTTGGTCTTTAGTGCTGGAAGCCCTTCATTGAGTCGATCAATGCTTTCTTGGAGGCGAACAAGGGTTCTTAATTCACGCTTCCTTTTGAGCAGCTCATCAGGGTTTACCTTGACTTGTTTTCCGTATTCAGAGAATGCACGACGAACATCACGCTCTGTGGCGTTAGGATACGCCTCCTTGATGTCATCATGGACAGCTTTCATCACCTCGTCCTCGCCACGCAATCCATCCTCAAGGTGTGCTTTGACCAGATCATCAACGCTCTTGTGAGATAGCTCCTCCCCGGCAACTGCTTCAGCTTTGATCCTTGCTCTTACATCTTCTGGAGTTCTTCCACCTTGGAGTGAATCAATCTTGGCATTAGCCGCTTCCCATAAACGATCAAGATGGGGTTTCACCTTGTCTCCCAACTCTTCCACCATCTTTACCGACCAGTCCTTGAATGACTTTAATCCATTGGCAATGTGACTTGCTCCAATGATGACATCACCAAGATCAACGGGAGAAATCTTTGCGTAGAGCTTGCCTTTCCTCTCTTGCCTAACCTTCTCTGCCATTGCGTTGAGTTTATCAACGATCTTTTGGTCAATAGGTGTTTCGCTTTTGGCTTTCTTTGAAGAGGGTTCTTTGGGTGTTTTCTTGGCTTTAGCCTTGAGTGCCTCAATCTCCTTCAATGCCTCTTCATAACGAGCTTTTACTGCTTCATTTTCGGCCTTGAGTTGTTCAGATGCCATCGCTTTATCTCTGGCTTCCGCTAATGCCTTATGCTCTTCAGCTTGTTTTGCAATTGTCTGTTTCTCGTCTTCAGTCAAAGGACGGCGTAAATCCCTGACTGCCTTTCTTTCAAGTGCAACTGGAGAGTAATCTTCAGCAAGCATGATCTTGAACATCTGGAGCAATCGTCCAGCACTTGTTCCAACCTTATCAACAGCCTTCTCAAGCCTGTTTATCTTTTTATCAATTTGATCAATCTCACCATTGAGAATGGCATAATCTGATGGTCTAGGATCTTTGATCTGCTCAAACTGCTTTTGAAGTTGCTCCCTTTCAAGCTGGAGACGATTCATCTCCACGGTCATCAAGGCAACCTCTTCTGGAGTTCTTGCCGTGTTCCCATTTTCAAGAATGTCGGACACAATGCTTTCAACAGGTATCCTGCTCTTGTTGTTGATCTCTAAAGCATCATTGATCTTTTCAGCATTGGACTCCCTTTCTGATTCAGGAAGAGACTCAACCATTCGATTAAGCCTCTGCTCATTTACAGCTGCCTTACTAATTCCTACGGGCTTTCGCCCAGGCTCTTCAGCACCAGTTACCTCTTCTTTGACTTCCTCGCCTGTGACAGGGCGATTGCCACCGCTTGTTTCTGTGGCTTGCCGTGTTTCATCTCCGTTTTGATATTCTGGCTGATTACTTTTTTGCTCTTCCCTTGTTTTAGTGGCATCTGGTTTTTCTGGTTGTGCTGATTCTTCAGCGGTTACTTTTTCTGGTTCAAAAATCGCAATATGTTTTCCAGATTTTCCTGGGCCTTCATGTATAGCCGAAACAAATCCAGCTTCTTTTAATGCATTTGCAATACTTCCATATTTTTTTTCTAAAGATAATAATGGAATAGTTCCATCGTTAGGTATTTCTCTGCCAAGAATTTTTTCTATTTTAGACTTATTCTCTTCTGTGATTGGTTGAGTTAAATCAATTACATCGCCAGAAATATAACCTTTTAATAATTTTCCCTTTCTTCCAACTGGATTCCATTTCCCTCCATCAAAAAATCCATATAAGGCTTTTCCAAGAACAGAACTTTCCTGTGATTTAGATAAATCAAATTTGCTTAAATCTTCTAATGAAGATTCTGTAAAATGATAAAATGGCCCAACTTGTTTTTCTTCAGCTACGGGAGCCTCTGCTGGTTTTTCTGGTGATGGAGTTTCTGGAGCAGGGGTCTCATTAAGTCGATCAATCAAATGCTGCGGGTCTTCAGATAGCTGTGATTTGATTTGGTAAAGCTCCCCAGTTCCGATTTTGTTGGTAATGTCTGAAGGAATGTCAGAAATAGAAACAGATCCCTTTTTGGACAAGATGGCTTGTAATCTCATCGCCAGAAGCTCTTGCTCATCTTGATCAATTCCAGCAACATCAAAGATTCCTTTTATGGGTCTTGCTTCTTTTTTGGCAGCAGTAGTCTCTAGCGTAATCGGAGCCTCACCAACTTTAGCCAACTCTTCTGGAGTTGCGGCAGATATGTTGATTGGAGCAGGTTTTTCTGGAGGGGTGGGAACCTCATGCAATCCATCTGCTTTAGAAGTAATCAAGGCTTCTTTCTCGTTGACTCCAGCAACATCTGATGGGGCAATTTTCGTAGGTTCTGGAGCATGGATAGCACCAAATATACCCGTCATAAATGCCATAGGAATAGCTTGGATAGCCATATCCTTCCAAGATGATGGAACGTAAGGCTTACCATTGATCCATGAATCAACGACCTTTTGTGACTCTCCTACTGGCAAGCCAGTAATGTATCCATACGCCCCTTGTTCAAGGAATCTTGCCAAAGGATTTACAATCTTACTCCTCATTGAAAGAGGAATAGCTCCTGTTACAGCGGTTGCCGTAGCAGATGCAATTCCCTTTGCGGCTTGAGTAACTGGATTGTCTCCTTGTTGTGCTGACCGCTGGACTGTTTCAGCACCAGCTTGAGTAGCCATAGGAAGCATGGACTGAATGCCCTGACGAATCGGGGTCATCAATGGCTTGACTACTTGGAATGCTTCTTGTGCGGCTTGCTCTTCAGCACCAACTCCACCTGATGCAATCATGTATGGAAGGGGGGCTGCCATTTCTCCCAATCCCTGACCAATCTTACCCCCTGTTGTGAGATACTCTGATGGTTTAATTTCTTCAGCTTCTACACCTGGTTGACCCAACCCGGTAGAGTGAACTGCCTTCATGTAGCGATTGTAGATGTCGCTATCTACCCCAAATGCTTGAAGGGTCTTGTCTTCCATGTATGGGAAAACTCCCACCCCTTGTGCCATCAACTCATTAGCTTTTGCTAATCCACCAACCAATCCTCGACCAGCGGCCTCAAGAAATTCTACTGGTCTTTTTTCTGGTTGGCGTTGAGAAAGCGGAGTTGAAAAATCATTGATCTGCGTTGAGATTTGATTTTGAGCAGGAGATGAATAACCTTGCGCTCCTGCGTCAGCTAATTGTTGTGGGGTTGCTTGAGGTAAAGCAATCGTTGGCGTGGACTGCTCTGGTGTTGAGGAAGGTTTTACATACTTTGCAAATGGATTTTCTTGATCCGCTTCCTTTGATGGTTCTTCAATTGTCTTTTCTGCTGGAGTATTACTTACATACTTTGCAAATGGATTTGCAGATGAGTTGGTAACAGGTGATGGGATTGCACCGTATTCATTACTTGCCCCAGTATTGGGGGGCAAATTTAGAGGTTCTCCATTTGGCCCAGTTGCAACGCTTGTGTCTATGGACTCTTGATCATTTTGAGTTGGAGTAAGATACTTTTCAAAAGGATTTGCCATATCATTTTATTATGACATTTACTCTTGCTCATTTCCACCGCCAACTGCTTCAGATTCATCTTGAGTTTCTGGAGTTTCTTGTGCAGATGGTTGGCGTTGAATAAGCTGTTGTGCAGCACCTTTTCCAAAAACCGTATCAAAATAATCTTGGTTTTGCTTTGATGGATCTTTTTGAAGTATTTGAATTGCTTCTGGAGGAATGACTAGGCCATTTCCACCCCTTGCGGCAGGAATCCCTCCCAAACTTTTAAGCTGTTGGAGTTGTTTGAGTTCTTGGTTTGCTGTGCTAATTGTTGAAGCATCTTTCTTGTTTCCCCAAGTCTTATAATCAGTCCAGCTAAATTCTGGTTTTGCCTGTTCTTCTGAAACAAGTTTATTCAATTTTGGAATCTGACCTTGAAGTTGATTGAACGCATTCTCAATTTCTGGGTGAGCAATAGCATTTTGACCATAAGCACTTTGTAATTGCCTATATTGAGCATACTTTGAGGCAAAGTTTCTTACATCTTCTGGGTCAGGGATTTTGTTATTATTTAGTGCCGTATTTATCTTATCAGCCAATGGCCCAATTCCAGGCTCTCCCGGCCCTTTAGCCGTATCTGGCTTGCCCTGATAAATTGAACTATATGATTTGGCTTGGTTTACTTGTGCTTGAGTCTGTTGATAAGGTGTAAATCCCCTTTGTTGGGTTTGTTTTCCCTGCCAATTAGGATTCATTCCCTCTGGTGCTGGCATGAGTCCAGATCCATACTGACCATAGAGAGATGCTTGTCTTCCTTCCAAATAGGCTTGAGTCCTAGCCATGTGCTGTGCATTTATGTTGGCAGATTGGGCAGTTGTGATGGCATTCTTTGCCATTGGAGCAAGCAGAGGATTCTGTGAGGCTACAATACTAGCAGAATAAATATCACTTAATCCTTCTGGCTTTCCATCTGCAATCTTTGCCATGCCAGTTTGGTATTGTTGCTGGAGCATAGGCAACATTGCCTGTGCAGACTGCGTAGCGGCATGGGTCTCGATAGCATTGCCAATCTGTTGACCAAGACCAGCAAGCTGTTTAACAGTCTGGTTGTTAGCCTGCTCTATCGTAGAAAAGTTTGCGTATCCGATTGGCATATTATTGAATTCCGAATGGGTATGCTATTCCTGCTCCCGTGTTAGGTAATGCTGTAAATCCTGATCCAGCGGCGGGGTATCCTAATTGAGACATAGTTGCTTGCGCTCCAGAAACAGATGGAAGCATTCCGCTAATGTTTGATGCATTGATCCCTTGACCGCCCAAAGAGTTAAGGTAATTTGCTTGGTTCATTGCACTATACCCCTGCAATCCAAGTTGACCCATACCCAATGCCATTTGGTTCTGCATTTGGTTCTGCAACTGCTGCCCTTGGTATTGGTTGAATGCACCTTGATATTGACTCTCTGCCAACTGATTGCCTTGTCCAGCGGCATATTGTGCGAGTTGAGTTCCAATCTGCCCTGCTTGGAGACCACCAGATAGACCCACAGTTGGGGAAACAACCATTGTGTTGGCAAGTTGTTGCCATGTAGGAGCAGCACTTAATCCATATTGGGACAACCCAAGGCTTGTCTGACCAATGTTACGAGCAAAATTCTGTGGAGCTTGTCCACCACCAGAGAAAAGGTTGAATCCACCACCAAGGTTCTGTGCTACCTGGCGATTGATATTTTGCTGAACATCTTGAGGGATCTGACCTTGGATGTAGGAATTGATCTGGTTGAGTGCGGCTTCCCTTTGTGCGGAAGACCCCGGCGTAACAAGATTCTGGAGATTGATCTGCTGTGTCGTTCCCTGCTTGGCAAATCTCTGCCCCTCTTGTGCGGCTTGGTCAAACAGATTAGAGGCAAACCCTGTGGCTTGGGGAGCCATTTGAGCATACTGCTGTTGCTCTAAAGCAAGTGCTTGCTGTGGGTTAAATGAAGGAACAGAAGATGAACTTCCTCCACCAAACAATCCAGATCCACCAAGACCACCAACCAATGCTCCTACCCCTGCTCCAACAGCAGTTCCAATGCCGGGAACAACAGAACCCAACATCGCTCCTGATGCGGCTCCACCTAATGCTCCTGATGCTGTTCCTGTTCCTGAAAATGCCATATTCTTGTTATATTATAAATGGTTTATTAAATCAATAAGGCCATGCCGCACCATCATCCCATGCGTAGGTAGGTATCAAAGCATTCAACATCATATTGTTTTGGAACTGCCTAATTGGGCTACCAGTAGGTTCCTCCCTATCAGCAGTCTCCCTATTGACTTCAAAGATGGCATTCTGGAGTGATGTCGCATACAACTGGTCACTCCCTTTGTTCTCTCGATAGACAACTGCCATGACAGCAGAGATCATTGCCTCTGGGGTGAACTCAACCTGATCAGTCAGGTTATACAGATCCTGATAGTTTTTCTTGCAGTAAAGGATAACTGACTCACAAACCTTGCCCTGGATAAAGTATCTACGGAAAGAAGGGTTGATGTCGTAAGGTTGATAAACTGCCAGGAGCATCCTCAAGCTACGATCAGGGTCATAGGCATACACCCTTACCCTGCCATTAGTCTGTGGCTTGGTGCATTGGAAGATGCTCTTAAAGAAGTTGACCGAGTAAGTGAAATTCGGGGCAACTCCCAATGTGATTGTCTCGCTGATGCGCGTGGCGTAGGCATCATCACCAAAGAATGTGATCTCCTTGTTTACATCAAGTGCTGACTCTGGTTCAATTGCCAGCAGGTATGGAGAGGCATCATAGTTCTGGAAGGTAACGTGTCTTCCCCCAACCTCAATGAACTTCTTGTTACCACCATTCCATGCGTATCCTTGCCCCCAGCCATTGCCATATCCACCACTTGCGGCATCACCCCAGTTATCTTGAGGGACGGCCTGATACCACTCATTTCCTAGCGACACAGGGACTCCATCAATCCACCCCACCCTGACCTGTTTGTAGATGCTAGGAAGCGTCAGCAGGTTGTTAACGCACTTGATGCAGACATATTCACAAGTAGCATCACTATCGGTTTTGTTCCAAAGTAAAGATCTCGCCTTGTTGAGATACTCAAGTTGCAACTTCTGATTACAAGTTCCACTATTCCCTGCATAGGGACGGATCGCATTCAGAATATATGCAACATCGTATAACATATTAGATCATTTCTCCATGAGAGATTGGATGACCGACAAGATTGCGGGTCATTGGTCTTTTTGGGCCAGTCGTAGTCTTCAAGTTCCCCAGTTTTACTGAAGGAGCTTGTTTGACCTTGAGCATCTTGCTCCGCATAGCCCCAATTTTAGGGAGCCGTGGAAGGGCCATACTAGATCCAGTCGCTATTGAAGGGAGATCCCTTGCCCATCGAGGTCTCGTTGGCAGGGCCGCCTACAGAGAATGCTCTCTGGTTGGACTCACCAATGGACTTGATTCGGGCAGTTCGAGCATCCTTGTAGCCACGAATGGCAGCAATGTCGTTCTTGATCTGAACCCTCTGCATAGGTTGAGGGACACAGCAATCAGAAACAACACCACGCTCGGTATTGTCGTGAGTGTATTGAACACCGTGAGATGCCATACTATTTCTTGGATGAACGACCGGGAGAGTAAGGCTCTGGCTGTTTAGCACCGCTGTAGAAGATCCCCGAAAATTCGGTTCCCTTTGGGTGATTGCTCATGCCTTCTTTGATGGTTCCACGGGTTGAGTGACCCTCGGATTGGAGTTTAGGCTCGGTAGCCCTGTTTGTGTTAGCCATAGGTTTGTTTGTTGTTTAGGTTGTGGGAATTGAAAATACTTGCCAGTTTATCGCTGTAATTGCATCGCCAGAAACATATTGAGTGCGAAGCGTGAACCCGTTTACCGTTTTAGTTCCTGACACAATTGACCAGTATTGCGAAGTTGATCCTGTTGCCGTTGCCGTAGATGATTGAAATTCAATGTAAATCTGATAATTTGCATTTGGCATTGGGGTGGAAAATGCAATTGGAGTAACTTGTGTCGCAGTTCCAGGTAAAGGAGAAATGCTTCCACTTCTACCCGCAAAAGCATTAATCGTGTTCTGGAGATTCTGGATGTTCTGATTGATCGTCTGAATCTGCTGTGGCGTAACTTGATTAAGCCCAGGGATATTAACCGTGGAATTGTTCAAATATAGCTGATTGTAGCTATTAAAAATGTCTGCAAATGAACCAGATGGACACCAGCTACTCGGAATAACTGGAGACAGGATTTGAACTGGAGAACTCTGATTCTGCATAATTAACCTTCTACAGAACCAACCGATGTTTGTAAAGGAACAATTCGATAGTAATCAAGCGAGTTAATTGGACACTCAACAATCGGGTCAATCTCATCCCCAATGCAAACCCCCTCTGGAAGATCAAGCGTAGCATTCAACAATGCCGCTATCCTTACCCTATCCACAATACAAGCACCCTCAATATCAATCTTGATCTGGAACTCTGCTCCCTCTTGGAGGTTGATTTGGTTAGAGGACTGACAGTCGTTGATGTCAGGGGAGGGGAACTTTACTTGGGAGTATTTGGGAAGCGAGATTTGGGGTGAGCAATTCGAAACAATCGGTGTGCATTGATTGGTAGAGATTGAGATCGTGTTCCCAAGTTGGGTAAATGCTGGATAGGAATCAGGCAAATACGACATGGCAACAGAAACCTTCTCCTTCAAATTGGAGATCCACATCTCGCCACCAGCAAGTTGCTTTCGGATGAACTTGGAAGCACCGGCATTGGGGGTGAAGTCAAACCTCTTGGTGATGAAATACGACTTGATTGGGACACTCCCATACACTTGAGAGTAATCATCAATCCCTGTGGCAAGCACACTACTGCTTTGGAGTTCATACAAACGATTGACTCCATCAGCATCAAACGAGAAACAAAAGCCTCTCTGGACTCCGTTGATTTGGGCAGTAAGGAGTTGGGTAGGTTGCGGGCCTTCCCATAGACCATTCCATCGTGTAGGCATCCCTGCGTCTGGATTGATCCTGCTCTCCTCTTCCACATCAAGGATGATCATTGCCCTGCTAGGACGATGGAGACCCTGACCAGCGTTTTGGTTTGAGACTGTAAATGGAGATACAGTTGCTATGATTCGATTATCAAAGAACATTGAACTCTCAAACTGCCTCAACCAAGGAGTGTCATAGTTCACCCAAGGTTGAACCTCCCTGCTAATCTTTCGGAAGGATAATGCCTGATAGAAATCTACTTGAGCGTTGTTGTAAAATGCCCATCCATCATCAGATCGGAAATAGACATCGTTGTTTACCCCGCAAATACTCCAAGGGGATCGGCATCCTCTACCAATCAATGAGACCTTTTGGATATTGGACGCTTGCCATGTCGTGCGATCTTGGGAGAGATCCAGCGTGAATGATCCATTCTCACAGAAGACTACCAACTCACCTTGTCCTCGGACATTGATGTTGAGGGACGGCATGACCCTCATGCCTGTAATCAACCCAAGGTTTGCAGGAGGAGTAAATGATCCACCTTCAGCCCAATAAGTTTGCTCGGTGAAATTCTGCGTGTTGGAAGTTGTAGTGAATCCGTTTCCGTAGATGATGTCGGAAACATAGATGTTGTTGTTGGCATCACTTACTGCAACTCGACCATAAGCATAAGCCATGATCGTTCCAATCGGCATCTGTTGCTTGACGGGGTTGAGTCTATAAACCGCATTGGGTTGTGATGCCGTAATCGTTGTAGTGGCAGCCGTAGTAGTCGCAATGTTTGACCAAGGGGTTGATGACCCATCTGGGAACACCCCACGAACTTGGAACGAGTAAGATGTGGAAGAAGATGATGCGGAAAAATTGTAGGAAACCTGACTAGAGGGAATCAAAGCAATCGTGTAGAAGATTTGCGTTGAGGTCTGAACTTGAATTTCTGTTTGAACTGCTCCTGGGGCATTATCAGTCCATGTCAATTTGATTTGAGATGCTCCACCCCCCTGCGCCTGTAAATTGGTAGGTGCGCCCGATATGTCACCATTCCATGCAATCGGATCTTGGTATCCGTTCTGGATGTAAAGCCAGTCTTCTGCTTGGACGAACCATGTGTGCATCATGGTTGCATCATTCCCATCAATGAGTTTGTATAGTGTGCCTACATTGTTGACGATGGATATGAAGTAAATGACTCCAGCAACAGAGCAAATGATTCCATCAACCGACCCTGTTTTTATAGCCTTGTAAGGCCAAGCACCTTGGAAGTTTCCTGTCTGGAAATCTGTCAATATGGAATTAGGGTATCCATACGCAACATTGATTTGGAGATCAGTAAATGGAGGTCGAGTTGCGTTGACTCCCTGACGAAAATATCGGTTTACACAGGACGAGACATAGGATGGAGGAAGATTGCTAGGATGCGTTTCAGCATCCATTGCAACCGTTATCGTGCTTCCATCGTAGATGCGTCCATCTTGAGCCATTGGAGGCTAGATTTTGATGCAGTAAACCATTGCAAGGCTTACAGGACGAGTCTCTGTTCCGTAGCGAGGAGTTCCGTTTGTTCCATCAGTAATCTCATTAGTAGTTGTTCTGGAAAGTCCAACCAATCCACTCCCAGAACCCCCGGCATAACTTGATACTGTTTGCGTTCCTGCATAAGTATGCTCGTGTCCTTGGAATTGATCTCCTTGAATTGTTCCAATAGAACCAGACGCATAAGAAACCCCGCCAGAAGTTTGAGTTCCAGATCCACGAATAAACAAACCAGAAAGATTTGGAACAGCAAATGTTCCTGTGCTTCCTCCGTAGGTGTTGGCAAGCAACGCACCCAAAGTTGGGTAAGCTGAAACTTGGTAAGTTGATCCATCACAAAGCAACCATCCAGTAGGAACAATTCCAGATGTTACATTGTATGCAAAAGGAAGAACCGCCCCAGATGGGACTGAAGTATTTCCAACAACGGTAGATGCAGATTGAGCAATTGGGTTTCCATTGGCATCAAATGTTACAATGTTTCCAGCCGCTGAAGAAAGTTGAGCAACTGTTCCTGTGTTATTTCGATAGACCAAACCAGTATTTGGAACAATGCTCTCAATCGTTCCCCAAGATGTTGTAGTTCCACCGGGAGATACAATAGGAAAGGTTGTTTCCGAAGAAGCTGTTGGTTTGAATGCAACAAGTTGACCAGCAGGAGTTGTGGCTTGTAATGCACCTACAGATGGTTGTGCAGGAGATACAGCAGTAGGAGTTACTTGAGTAGTTCCATCTCCAAGGAATATAGGATTATTAGATGATCCATTTCCCCATTGAACAACACTGGTTTGAGTTGATGGATTATATTGGAAAGTAAGAATCCCACTAGAAAGCAATGTGGGAACAGTATATTTGCAAGAAGCTGAATCCTCACCAACCACACGAACAATGTTGCCTTGGCCTAGTGCGGTGCAGGTCGTAGGAAAATTAGGGTTACAAGCCGATGGTGCATACTGGACTGTGTTTCCACATCCACATCCACCCCACCCTCCGTTATTGTTGCATCCACAAGACATAGTTTTTTAGTTGTAGTTGGTTTTTAAGAAAAGATCAAGTGCTGGTTAATTAAGCTGACTTACAGCAACATTTACACTTGGAGATGCTGGCCTTGTTGGGTTTGTTCCAGCAGCAAGATAAGTCAATGCAATGTTGGCAGCAGGATTTACATCACTCCACCAATAAAATTGTATGTAATCTCCAACATTAATATTTATTATGTCTTCAATATTTGCAAGAACTCGAAAGTTATTACTGGTTGGCAAGAAAAAAGTAAATGAAGCAACATTTGGTTGATTCCCATTTATTGTGTACCAAACAGTAATATTCCCACCAGTGCCACCTCCAGTAAATTTAAACTGACCAAGCAAATTAATTAAATACGCTCCAGCATTAGAGAAAATAAGTTTTCCATTTGTTCCTAATGAAATTCCATTAGAAATATCAGTAGTATTAATGCTAATAAGATTTGCAATAGTCGTTCCAGCACTTGCTTGTGTAGTCGTGTCGTAAAAGTTTCCGTAATTGGAACTGGGACATTTTGAAAGCTGACCATTAGTATTTAAACCAATTCTATAAGTAATTGCACTAGAATTTACTTGTTGAATATTTGGCAAGTAAACAGGAGCTTGAGCAGATCCATCTCCAAAACGAGTTACAGAACCATCATAAATAACCAAAGATGGATTTTGGGGGATATTAAGCCTATTGATCTGACTGCCATTCTGCCAGACAAGCGGGCCAACCCCTTGTCCTGTGGGTGGGATTATGCTTATTGGGACTGTGTTGTAGCAGGGCATAAGAGTTATAAATATATGGAATTGAAATTAAAAATCAATTCTTATGTGGTGTATGTTCCGTTTTGGGTAAAAGTCAAAATCGTGTTTGCCCCGTTTATAGTGACAGTAGCATTTGTATAGGCTCCAG
>Ga0209188_1002850_pt1 | contig 12390 bp, 9 predicted proteins | sample C_130625_EF_Meta_FD_187307 | JGI IMG/M metagenome (GOLD analysis project Ga0209188, IMG submission 187307) | Freshwater microbial communities from Lake Croche, Canada to study carbon cycling - C_130625_EF_MetaG (SPAdes) (version 2) | ecosystem: Environmental > Aquatic > Freshwater > Lake | place...
GTGCGCAGACAACGAACTTTCTTTACGCTTCGCACGATCAAGAGAACTTGGCACCGACGCAATTGCTGAGGACGCCATCGCAATACTGGACACAATCCCCGAGAGAATTGACGGCGGAAGGATGGACTCAGCGTATGTTCAGTGGCAAAGGAATCGCGTGGAGTATCGACTCAAGCTGCTGGCAAAGTGGAACCCTAAGCGTTATGGCGACAAGACAATCCTGTCTGGCGACAAGGAGAACCCCATCCAGACCGAGTCAACGGTGAGCGTACTCGACGCAGCCCTGCTAAATCTGGAGCGCAAGCTGCAGGTAAAGAATGAAGAGTGAAGTGTTCTCCGAGAACACTTTGGCGGACTCGCTTGAGCTGTTCAAGAGCGACGAGTTCCGCAAGACGTACCTAAGCGCTCCTGAGGTTAATCGAATTGCATTCAATTGGCGCCTGAAGTGGCTGTCGACTGCTCACCCCCATCAGATCACACCTTCTGGGGACTGGTACAACATCCACCTTCTATTAGCAGGCAGGGGGGCAGGCAAGACAAGGGTAGCGTCTGAACAGATCGGATGGTGGGCGTGGCAGATGCCTAATAGTAGGTGGTTGGTCTCCGCCCCCACGAGCTCGGATGTCAGGGCTACCTGCTTTGAGGGTGACTCTGGTCTGATCAGCGTGATCCCTCCTGAGCTCGTGGCGGACTACAACAAGAGCTACCACGAGATCAAGCTGATCAATGGCTCGTTGATCAAGGGGATCCCCGCGTCAGAACCAGAACGATTCCGCGGTGGTCAGTATCATGGCGCTTGGCTCGATGAGTTAGCCGCGTGGGACTACCTGAGAGAGGCGTGGGACATGATCCAGTTCGGCGTGCGTCTGGGTAACAAGACGATGATCTTGGCTACTACAACGCCTAAGCCAAAGGAGTTGATCCTCGAGCTGATTGAGCGCGATGGCGAAGACGTCTGCGTTACAACTGCTTCGACCTACTCTAATATAGACAACCTCGCACCGAGCTTCAAAGCGCAGATCTTGAGCTACGAGGGCACCAAGATAGGACGGCAGGAGATCTACGCCGAGATCATCGATCCAGAGGAGAGCGGCATCATTGTCAGGGACTGGCTCCGCCTCTGGCCTGCCGAGCGGGCGTTCCCCGAGTTCGAGTACATCCTGCAGTCATACGATACGGCGTACACCGAGCGCACGACAGGCGATCCCACCGCGTGTTCGGTCTGGGGGATATTCAAGCCGCTTGACCGACCGCTGTGCGCGATGCTGATCGACTGTTGGTCGGAGCACTTAGCGTACCCTGACCTTAAGCCAAAGCTGCTGGAGGACTACACGGCAGTCTACGGGGAGCCGGGCAAGCGGGTCGACTTAGTGCTTATAGAAGAGAAGGCGTCAGGTCAGTCGCTGATACAGGATCTGGGGCGGGCGCACGTTCAGGTGCGGGGCTACAACCCCGGCAAGCTCGACAAAGTCCAGAGGGTGCACCTAATTAGCAACATCATTGCCGCAGGACGCGTCTACGTCCCTGAGTCGACGAAGCGCAAAGGCTACGTCAGAGACTGGGCTGAGCCCTTCGTGCAGCAGGTCTGTTCGTTCCCTGAGACTAACCACGACGACTACGTCGACTCGATGTCGCAGGCGCTGCGGTACCTGAGAGACGTAGGCTTCCTAGACATTGACCCCGATCCGCATTATGATGACGACGATTACGTCGACGACTCTCGCATCAAGCGAGTCAACCCTTATGCAGCGTGACGCCAATGTCTAAAACCTCTAAAGCCTTATCACCTGTGCTGACCGCCTTTGAGCGTGCGAAGCAATTGATCGAGGCTGAGAAGGCGGCGAAGCAAATCCGCAAAGCCCAAGGCGGCATGGTTGACTCCGCCCCCGAGGAGGCGATCAAGAACACAATCACTGACCCCCAAGCATTTAAGATGCTCGACATGGATCTGGCTAACTTGGCGCTGATGAACCAACCGCAGCGCATGGCGGGCGGTGGCATCATACATATGGGCAAGGCAGGCGCCGTCACTGACGCGGCATTGGCGCTTGAGAAGGCAAAGAAGGCTGCGGAAAAGGCTGCTAAGGCAAACCCCGCCCCCTTGCCACGCGCCCCAATCAAGACAGATGAAGAGATCATGGCAATTGCGCAACGCATGGCGCCGCAAGTGCGTGGTGAGTTCGTGCGCAATCCAAGTGGAACGCAAGGCGTCATGGGCTTATCTCACAAGCAGTGGAAACGTGAGCAAGGGCTCGTACATGATATCCGCGATACTAGACCTCTTGAGGAACCGCCAGTCGTTGATTACAAGGATTTGCGAGGCGAGGTGAAGGTTGGGATCAAAGGCGACCCAACGCTGACGGACAAGACGATTCATGCTGTTGACAACAACGTGTTGAGGGAGCCATCACCGCAAGAGGGTGGTTCAATGTATGGGGTCAATAGCCCTGCGGCGTGGGCGTCTGGACCAATCCCCGCGACTACGGTGTCGAACTTGTCGAGGAATGCATCACGGCAATATGGCAACGTGCCGTCGTTTGCAGAGTATGTCAAGATGGGCAACAATTCTCATGCGTACGCCGTCCACGTCAGCGATGCACTCCTTCAAGCTATGCATCCAGAGCTTATGACAAAGAAGGCGCTGAAAGGATTCAATCAACTTATTAAAAATGGCGACCCAAATTACGGTAGGTTCCCTAATTGGGCAGGAATTGAGAATCCAGAAGAAGCCTTCCTGCAACTTGCGGCGCATCCAGATCTGCGTCAAGTTTTCTATAACACCGCAACCATGCCAACTATTACTAATGCATTTGGCATGCCCAATGGCTTAGACGTAGTGCATGCCACGCTTGATCCAAAATTGCGCAACTTAGAAACAGGCGCAACAGGAAGAGCGTTAGTAAGGATCGACCCAAATGTTTCTAGTCTTCCGCTATCGGGGCACACGACGTATGAGCGGGACATTCCCGGTCACACCTTCGGACAGACCAAATTCCCCATGCCTTATGAGCTATCGTTCCCAGACACGCTGAAATCAATTAAAGAAAACCCCGCTCAAGCGTCGCAAGAGTTTGGCAGCTTCGGGATGGTTGGACCGCGCCAGATCATTGATGATCAATTCATCGACGAGATCAATCGCTACAACCAGATGATGGACGACCTCCTTAAGAAGAAAAATGGCGGCGCCGTCCACATGAAAGACGGTGGCGACGTTGAGCTACCCACTGGCGGTCTGTCGCAGGAGGTGGGCACCAACCCCCTGAGCATCTACAACCAGAACTTGCCTAAGCCTGAGATGCGCCTGCACGCACGGCGCAAGAGCGCCCCCGATGGCGAGCCGAGCACGATGGAAGTGGCGCGACAACTAGGTATCATGGCGAAGGAGCAGGCAAGCGAAGAGCTGGACACCCTGAAGGCGAATCCTGTGCGTGGCACCCTAGACATCCTTAACCGTGGCATGGTCGCAGGCAACGTCGGAGCGCCTGTCGACATAGTCAACATGGGGCTGCAGGGCGTCAACTACCTGACGAAGAAGGCAGGGCTAGGTGGCGACTGGGCGTCTGAGAAGCCAGTGATGGGCTCGAAGTGGATCGAAGACCACATGGATAAGCTTGGCTTCACGTCAGACAAGAAGTACCCCATGCTCGAGCTCGCAGCCAACTTCCTGAACCCCGTGGGGATCACCGCGGGGGCGGCGAAGGCGGCGCCAGTGGTCGGCAAGAACGTGCTGATGCCTTTGGCGGAGAAGGGGCTGACGATGTATGAGAGGGGGCAGTTGACGCCCGGCTTCAAACCCACCTCCGAAATGTTTATGGGCAGCAAGTCCCAAGGCGCTGACCTCGCAGCCCGCGACAAAGCCAAGGCACGCCTCGCAGCAGGCGAGGATCCCGCGCTCGTCTGGAAGGAGACAGGATGGGCAGCACCGCCTTACGCGCCTAACGACCTGCGCTACGAGATCAGCGACAATCCCATGACCACGAGCGCAACTGCTGCGGTTGGCGCCAAGCTCAGCAAGCACGACAAAAAACTGCAAGACTTGCTGTTCAATGACCCATACGGCAAGAGCCCTCAATTATTAAGAGAATCAAAAAAAGGCGTTGGAACAATTGCCAAACTTTCAGGCACGGTCGGCGATTACGTCGATCACCCTGAGTTCTTTGCGGGCTACCCTGACTTCGCAAAGGACATCAAGTTCAAGACCCTTGGCGCTAGAGATGCAAAGAACTTTTACGGCATGTTCAACGCTGCAAACAAAGATCTGTCAGCGAATGCAGCGCTATTGCATACAAAGCCAGAGAGGGCGCGTGAGACGATTCTGCACGAGTTGCAGCATGCGGTGCAGGCGCGGGAGGGGTTTAACCCCGGCGGCACTAGCAAAGGCATTGTCGACTACCCCCACGCATTCGATCCTGTTACAGCGCAAGCCCGACAGGCACTCTTCGACACCGCAATGGCTGACACTGGTCGACTCGGCGACCTATACAGGAAGAAGCAGGCAGGCGTGTTGCCCTTCATGGAGAATCAGGAGCTGATCCATCGCATCAAGGGCATGCCTGAGCACACAGCGTATCAACAAGCAAAGACTGATTTCTTCGCGAAGGGTACGCCAGACGAGCTATACAAGCGCTTGGCAGGTGAGGCTGAGGCTCGGATGACGCAGAGCCGCAAGAATCTGACGCAAGAAGAGCGCCTTGACCGTTACCCTTACGATCCTCAGCGCTTTAAGAACGCGACTGGCTACAACTTGAACGACATCATCGCCAACCCCCCGAGGGGCACCTTCCGCAAAGGTGGCGCCGTCCACATGGAGGAGGGCGGCCAAGCCGAAATCGACCGGATGAAGTACGAGCTAGCGAACCCGTACGGTACGAAATACGAACGGTTTGTTCCGCAGACCAATGCGTTTAGCGTTAACGAGAAGCCTGCCTCTCAAGCATATACAGACTATGAGGTGCCACGAATGAGTGAGTCGGGCGGCATAGCGCCTCTACCTCGCACCATCTTTGATGACCGCATGGGGGAGCTCGAGAAACAGCTTGACCGCGGCGTCAAGCCCGATTGGATGTCAGACACGGACTTCGCTCAGTCGCAGGTCGACCGAGGCCGCGGCGGGGGTAATATCCTAAAAGCCCTCGGCAGCATCCTCTCAATACCTGAGCACTTGACGGGCTCGAGCATGGGGCTTGACCCTATGATGGGTCTGATCGGCAAGACAGGCGAGCTGCACAGTATCCCGCGTGCGGGGCAGTATGCGGCTAGTCGGGTTGCGCCGTTTGCGTCAAAGGTTGACGATATGGTGCGCGAGCTTCATGCGTCAGGCGCGATGCCGCAGCCAGGGTTGTCTATTAAGGATGTGACGCCTAAGATACTCGCCCCCGCCAATGAGCAGGGCTTCTACTCACCGACTGAAGCTGCAGCACTGAACCTGCAGCGCAAGACAGGAAACGGTCAGGCGTTTCTTAACGATCTCATGAAGGGCGAGAACGTCAAGTCTGACGAGATCAGCGGCATGGGGTTGGATACGTTTCTGAAAGACAAGAAGAACGTCACGGCGGCTGAGGTGCAAGACTATATTGCGCAGAACAAGCTGAAGTTGGGTGAGGCGAGTTACGGCACAGCGCCTAAGCTGACGCCTGACGAGAAGACAAGATTAACTTATCTTGATGAAGAGAATCGTAAGTCGCCGTTAGGTGCAATTGATGATCGTCTTGGAGAAGGCACATACACAGAATTGATGCGTCTTGAGAACATACGCGATCGCAGCTCGGTTGATAGCTTGTATGATCAAGCTAAACAAACTGAGCGTCGTGCACAACAAATGCAACGTCAAGGAATGCAAACAGCTGCTCGAGCATTATTTACCCAAGCGAATCACTTTAATGCTCGCGCTGAAGCACTTGATTTAAAAGGGGCAGGCATTCCAAAACCTGTTAAATATCAAGGTTACTCCCTCCCCGGCGGCGAGAACTACCGCGAGGTGGTGCTGACGTTGCCTGACCAGCCCGTAAATGCGCTTGCTGCTTATGCAAAGTACAGAGATGATTTGTATGCAAAATACGGCAAATCTCACTATCAAGTAGAAGCTACTCCTGAAGAGCTAGAAAAATTGTCGGCATTGAGTGAGGCAACATCCGTTGTTCATCCGCAATACCGCTCCACCCATTGGGACGAACCAAACCCCCTTGCCCACCTGCGCATGAGCGACCGTGTAACTGATGGCAAAAAGACGCTGTTGGTTGATGAGGTGCAATCTGATTGGCATCAGGCGGGGCGGGAGCAGGGGTATCAAAAAGAGAAATCTACTGTCGCTAAAAAAGCATATCAAGATTATGCAGGTGATTTAGAGAATCGTTACGTTGATGCAATTCGTGCCGAACTAGCGCCAAATTATTCTGATCCCATAAAATTAAATGACCAAGTCAAACAAGTAACAATGGGTACTGGTATTGGTCAGATGGCAAGATATCTTGGCGAAAAAGATAAATTTACTGATTTATATAAAAACTTCACTCTTGAAACAAATCAAAATCAAAAAGGCGTACCCAATGCCCCCTACAAAGAGGACTGGTATCAACTCGCCCTGCGCCGTGCGGTCAAGGAAGCAATCGATGGCGGCTACGATCGTGTGGCGCTGCCAACTGGTGCGCGTGTAGCTGAACGATTTGATTTGAGTAAGCAAGTTGATCGGATTGTTATTGCCAAATTAAAAGACGGTACGTTCGCATGGAACGCCCAAAAAGACGGTCGCATTATTCAAGATCAAGTAGCAAAAAATGCCAATGATCTTTCTTTATCAGTTGGTAAAGACCTTGCTAGAAAAGCCGAAGCGCAAACAGATATAGGCGCAAACTCTATTTACCAAGGTGACGATCTTAGAGTCGGCGGCGAGGGTATGAAGAAGTATTACGACGAAATCTACCCAAGCTACCTCAAGAAGTTTGGCAAAAAGTACGGCGCAAGCGTTGGCAAAACAACCGTTGACGTTGAGGGCGCAGCCGAACCCCTGCATTACATGGACATCACCCCCGCAATGCGCAAAGAATTCAGCACTGGCATTCATATGAAGAAAGGCGGCAAAGTCTCCTTCGCCAACTCACTAGACGCAATGCGTCACGAATTAACAAGGTCTAAATAATGGCAACTGAATATCCCATCCCGCAAGAGTTTAATCGCTTCGTGCCGCCGCAGGCGCAAGGTGACGATGAGTTTGCCGACACCGCAGAGGTCGATCTGTTTGATCAACCTGAAGTTGAGGAGCAAGACGACGGCTCAGCGATTGTTCGTCTAGATGATGACACGCTCGGACCAGAAGACTCGCCTGACTTCTACGAGAACCTAGCCGAAAGCATCCGTGCGTATGACCTGTCAGGCATTGCGTCTAAGTACATCGAGCTCGTTGAGAAAGACAAGGACGCCCGCGAAGGTCGCGACAAGCAATATGAAGAAGGCTTGCGTCGCACGGGACTTGGGCAAGACGCCCCCGGTGGTGCTTCTTTTATGGGTGCCAGCAAGGTCGTGCACCCCATCATGGCTGAGGGTTGCGTAGACTTCGCCGCCCGCGCCATCAAGGAGCTCTTTCCGCCTGACGGTCCCGTGCGCTCAAAGATTCTGGGCGAAGTCACTGAGCAGAAGACGATGATCGCCGAACGCAAGCGCGATTACATGAACTACCAGCTGACCGAGAAGATTGAAGAGTACCGCGACGAGGAGGAGCAGTTGCTTACCCAGTTACCGCTCGGCGGAAGCCAGTACATGAAGATCTGGTATGACGAGAGTAAGAAGCGCCCATGCGCCGAGTTCCTGCCAATCGATAACGTGTACCTGCCCTTTGCCGCGGCGAACTTCTACACCGCAAGTCGCGTGACAGAGGTCAACGACATCACGCAGGACGACTTTGAAGCTCGCGTGTCATCAGGTCTGTACATTGACTTGGACATCTACCGCGCAAGCCAAGAGCCTGAGGAGTCAAAGCCCGAGAAGGCAAACAACAAGATTGAAGGTCGCAACAGCGAGGCCGACAACATTGATGGTGTGCGTCGCGTCTTCCACATCTACACTTGGATGGAGCTCGAAGACGACAAAAAGAGCAAAGGCGAGCGTGCACCTTACATCCTGATGATCGATGAGTTATCGTCCGAGGTCGTGGGCTTATACCGCAACTGGGAAGACGGCGACGAGCTCATAACCAAACTCGACTGGATCGTTGAGTTTAAGTTCATCCCTTGGCGAGGTGCCTATGCAGTTGGTTTGCCCCATCTTATTGGCGGTCTGTCTGCTGCTCTTACTGGCGCTCTGCGGGCTCTGCTTGATTCTGCTCATATAAATAACGCCCCCACGATGCTTAAGCTCAAGGGCGGCAAGGTCTCAGGGCAGAGCATTGTTGTTGAGCCAACACAGGTCACTGAGATTGAGGGTGCGCCGGGCGTGGACGACGTGCGCAAAATCGCGATGCCGATGCCGTTTAACCCACCCTCTGCCGTGCTTATGCAGCTCTTAGGCTGGTTGACCGATGCCGCCAAGGGGGTAGTGACTACCGCCGAGGAAAAGATTGCCAATGTCACAAGCCAAGCACCCGTGGGCACCACCCAAGCACTCATTGAGCAGGGCGCCGCAGTGTTCTCGGCGATTCACGCACGGCTGCACACAAGTCAAGCGCGAGTGCTCAAGATCATCGGGCGTCTCAATCGTTGGTACTTGGATGACAACCCAGACGAGATGAGCCAAGAGCTAGGCGTCACCTCGAAGGACTTTGAGAAGAACTCGGATGTTGTTCCAGTGTCTGATCCCCACATCTTTGCTGAGAGTCAACGCTATGCTCAGGTACAGGCTCTCGCCGCACGCGCGCAGGCGAATCCAGACTTATACAATCGACTGGCTGTTGAGAAGCGAATTCTTAAGCAGATCAAACTTCCTGATATCAATGAAGTGTTACCTGATCCGCAAGACGTTAAGGAAATGAACCCCGCGCTTGAGAACGTCGCCATGACGCTTGGTAAGCCCGTGGGCGCGTTCCCAAACCAAGAGCACTTGGCGCATCTACAGGTTCACTTGGACTACGCCAAGGACCCTATGTACGGCGCGAACCCGATCATGGCACCCGTATTTATCCCCGCGATGCTCGAGCACTTAAAGCAGCACTTGACGCTCTGGTACCTGAATTCAATGGATAAGTACGCGTCCGACGCGCTAGGTGAGCCGTTTGATATCCTGAAGGTGCAGCCTGTCATCCAAGAGGCTCAGAAGTTGCTCGCGGCGAGCTCGCAGCATGTTCATCAAGACACGCAGCAGCAGTTTGCAGGCGTCGTGCCTGTCATGCAGCAGATGATCCAGACAATTCAGCAGCTTAAAGCGCAGCAGCAACCTACTGATCCATCAGTGCAGGCGCTTGTGCAGACCCAGATGGCCGAGACTCAGCGCAAGGCCGCAAATGATCAGGCTCGTTTACAGCTTGATGGCGCAAAGCTGGCCGCAGATGTTAAGGCCAAACAAGAGAAAAACGTCGTCGATGAGCAGATTAAAGCAGCCGAGCTCACGCACGACATCAACGTGCTCACACTTGAACAGCAACACGAGATGCAACGCCAGCAGTTACAGGCACAGCAGCAGCAGCAACTTCAAGCGCAAGCCGCGCAACAAGCAGCACAACAAGCAGCACAGCAATCTCAACCTGAAGCACCACCTCAAGGAGTTTAATCATGTCGGACGCAATCTCGCAGCACAAACGTATGGCAATGGGCGAGTCTGTGCCTTTAGCCAGTGGTAAAGCAGTGATTCAAAAGTACGCCAAGGGCGGCGCGGTGATGGCTGAGAACGGCGCAGCCAATCTACCCGCTAAGGGCGGCGCACTTAAGCCAATGAAGGCAACGGGTGCAAAAATTGCCACCCTTAAGAACGGCGGTATGCCTAAGAAGGGCATGGGCTTGACGATTGCTATCGCTATCCCAACGCGTAAAGCAGCGGGCCGTGGTCGTTAACCCAGTCAGCGATCTGATTGGCAAGATTAAGGAGCGGCGCTTAGAGTTAGCGCTCTCCCTTGCTGACGGCTACGCAATCAATATTGAGTCCTACCACCGCATGGTCGGAACGTATCAGGGCTTAGGTGAAGCCCTAGACATACTCGACGACATCCTGACTGAGAAGGACGAGGATTTGTAGTGCAACCGCGCCGAATGGCGCTTTTAACCAAGTGCCGAATGGCGCTTTTAGGAGTGAGTATGAAGGACTTTGAAACCCTCGACGAGGCGTTCCCGCAGTGTGTGCACGGCATCACGCCTCTTGGTGCCCGAGTGTTGTTACAGCTCAAAAGCGTCAAAAAAGCAAGTAAAGGCGGCATCATCTTAGTAGAAGAAACACGCGAAACTGAGCGTGCGCAGTCAATGATCGGAAAGGTCTTAGCACTTGGCCCGATCGCATTCAAAAACCGTGACACTTTATCTGAATGGGGCGAAGGCATCTGGTGCCAAGTCGGTGATTATGTGCGCGTGCCGCGCTGGTCAGGCGATCGGTTCACAGTACCCAACCCAAATGACGCAGAAGACCAAGTTTCACTGCAAATCTTGAACGATTTTGAGTTATGGGCAAAGGTTGACCCTGAACAAGTCTTAACTATGAGGCAATTCGTATGAAGCAATTGAACGCTATTGAAGTTCTCAGCGAACATGAGCGAAAACGTAATCATGTGGTTGCAATCCAGACAATGCTACTTCAACAGATTGGAGTAGTAGAAAAAATCATGGAAAACAACTCAGAATACGTTGTTTCTCCGTATTGTTACAACGCCTGTGCAGGGTTATTTGATCAATTAAAACTTCAAACCTTTGCCGCTTTCATGGATCACGGGGGTTGCGCACCTATGATTCCTGATGGCGTTGAGCCCCCCCAAATCAGAATCATGCACGGAGAATAACCTATGAACCCGACAGAAAAAATGGAAATGCAGGTCGATGAGGAGCAAGACGGCTCCGCGATTGCCCAATTACCCGAGGGCGAAGCCCCTGAGCCAGTTGAACTTGCCGAGGGTGGCGAGGTCGAAACTAACGACGGGCTTGACTCTGACCCCGATCGGGAGCAGATTCGCGCCGCTCGACGCGAAGAAAGACGGTTAAAAAAGCAAATTCATCGTGAAAAGACTAAAGAATCTAGTCACCTTATCAACAATTTGCGCACACAGAACCAGCAGCTTTCGGAGCGCTTGGCGCACCTTGAAAAGCGCACCTCTGGGGCAGAATTAGCCCGTGTTGACAAGGCAATTGACGACACCGAGGTGCAGATCGAGTACGCAAAGATGAAAATGCGTGAGGCGGTCGCCAATCAGGACGGCGATTCGGTAGTAAAGGCGCAAGAACTGCTGTACGAGTCGCAGCGCAAGCACGAATCCTTGAAAAACATCAAGGATCAGGCAACGCGGCAGATGTCGCAGCCACCAAAGCCCACGATGAACGTGCCAGATCCGTCTGTTCAGCGCAACGCCGCGGAGTGGATGGAGCGCAACCCGTGGTACGACCCACAGGCAAAGGACATGGACTCTGAAATTGCTCAGCGCTTGGACAAAAAGCTCACTGATGAGGGCTATGACCCATCTTCGCCCGATTACTGGGATGAGCTCGATGACCGTGTCTCAAAGTACTTGCCGCACCGCACAGGCGGTACAGCACCGCAACGTACTTCTACACAACGCCCACGCATGACGGGTTCAGGGCGTGAGTCTGCGCCAACTGGGCGTGGTAACGAGTTCAGGCTCTCTGCTGACCGCGTGCAGGCAATCAAGGACATGGGCGCGTGGGACAACCCCGATCAACGCGCAAAGATGATCAAATCCTACGCAAAGTATGACCGTGAAAATAAAGGAAGGAACTAATCATGGATAGCCGTTTAAAACGCAGTGCCGGTGAGAGCCGCAACAACCGCACCGAGCAAGACGCATCGCGTGCAGCACCTGAGGAGAATTTTCCGATTGTGCGCGAACGTCGTCGTGCACGTAACGAGTTTCAGCAAACTGTGCTGCCAAACATCCCAGAAATCCCCGGATTTCACCTTTGTTGGCTTGCTACAAACAGCCAGTACGACCCGATCCATCGCCGGTTCTCGCTAGGTTACACGCCTGTGCGAGCCGACGAGATGCCGGGCTACGACATGTATAAGGTCAAGGAAGGCGATCAGTCTGGCCACATCATGTGCAACGAGATGTTGCTTTGCAAGATGCCGATGGACATCTACCAAGACATCATGCTCGAGCACCACCACTACCAGCCGATGGACGAGGCCGACAAGATCCGCGTCGACCAAGAGCAACTTGTGAGCCAACGCGACCGGTCAGGTAAGGCCGCGGGGAGTATCGAGGGTGGCTTGCCAGATGAAAGTAACGTTAAATTGCCACACTTTAGTTAACTT
>Ga0209188_1002852_pt1 | contig 12389 bp, 15 predicted proteins | sample C_130625_EF_Meta_FD_187307 | JGI IMG/M metagenome (GOLD analysis project Ga0209188, IMG submission 187307) | Freshwater microbial communities from Lake Croche, Canada to study carbon cycling - C_130625_EF_MetaG (SPAdes) (version 2) | ecosystem: Environmental > Aquatic > Freshwater > Lake...
AAGCAATACACGAATGTACTTTCCGGCATGATTAATTTTACACCCAGAATGTTTCTGACTTTGAGGGCCAGACACTATTGGAGCAAGGTAACCTATGATCATTTCTATAATGTGGATGAAAACGGATATTGGACAGACAGGCCGTTTATCCCAGGTAACGACGACAATTACAATGCTTATAATCTGGATATGTTTTATACCTGGGATTTCATGTATGGAAGTCGATTCATATTGGGTTGGAAAAACTGGTTGCCGGGCGATGCAACAGTTGATGGTACGGCCAATCCGGGTTATTTAAAAAATATGAGACAAGTTTTATCAAAACCACAGGGCAGAGAGCTCACAGCCAGATTGATTTACTTCCTTGACCATAGAAAATTGAAGACAACTAAGCATTCTATTACACAATAATGCCTTAGCTTTTCGTACCTTTACCGCCGAAAAATAAGGAATATCATGAGTGAAACAGGAACAATAGCCCCATTAACCGCCAAAGATTTTGCAACCGATCAGGAAGTGCGCTGGTGTCCGGGATGTGGAGATTATTCGATATTAGCGCAAGTACAAAAAGTGATGCCTACTTTGGGCATTCCCAGAGAGAATATTGTAATCATTTCTGGAATTGGTTGTAGCAGCCGTTTTCCCTATTATATGAACACATATGGCATGCACAGTATTCATGGTCGTGCTACAGCTGTGGCGAGTGGATTAAAAGCAGTCAGACCAGAGCTAAGTGTTTGGATTGTAACCGGAGATGGTGATAGTTTGAGTATTGGCGGTAACCACACGATTCATTTATTGAGAAGAAATTTTGATGTGAATGTGTTGATGTTCAACAACCAGATTTATGGTTTGACAAAAGGTCAATATTCACCAACTTCAGAAGAACATAAAATTACCAAGAGTACACCGTTTGGAAGTATTGATCATCCGTTCAATCCATTGGCATTAGCAATGGGGGCTGATGGAAGTTTCATTGCTCGTTCAATGGATCGCGATCCTAAACATTTGCAGGCGATGTTGCTCAGAGCCAATGCTCATAAAGGAACTTCATTTTTAGAAATCTATCAGAACTGCAATATTTTCAACGACGGCGCTTTTGAAGTGTTTACAGAAAAAGGCACGAAGATGGAAGAAATTATTTTCTTAGAGCAAGGCAAGCCGTTAGTATTTGGTACCAATCAAAATAAAGGTATTAAGCTAGACGGTTTTAAACCTGTAGTCGTAGAATTAAATGAAAATGTTTCTTTAAATGATTTATGGATACACGATGAAAGGGATTTTTACAAAGCACAGATATTGGTGAGAATGTTTGATGATCCTTCTTCACAAGGACATTTACCCAGACCTTTCGGTGTTTTTTATCAAACAGAAAGAGCTTGTTACGAAGATATCATGACCATGCAAATTGAAGAACTTATTGTTCAGAAAGGCAAAGGTGATTTAGATAAATTGCTGAGAGGGAGTGAGACGTGGACGATTGAGTAGCCTCCCCTGGCCCCTCCGAAGGAGGGGAATGGTAATGCAAGGAGTTTGGAGGATTTTTTTAGCAGATTTATATCTCGTTAGTAGTGTGATTTCATGGATGTGAGAAAAATTGATTCAATTTATACATAAAATTCCATCATCATGACACGCCATAATATTCTTTTTGCCATTTTATTATTTTCTCTCAATTCTTTTTCTCAACAATCTGCCCCAAATAATGATTCATATTTCGCTGAAGATAGCGTTGTAATAAACACAAAAGATGGCGGAACAATCTGCATGCTAGTTATTAGAAACAACAGCATCAAACAACCTTGTATTTTATGGTATGATATTTATGCAGATTCAAGTTTGGCTAACAAAGAAGGAGGAAAAGCCATTGCGGCCATGTCTGGATATGCATTTGTCATGGCTAATACCAGAGGAAAAAAATGCAGTATCAACGATATTAATCCTTATGAAAAAGATGCTGATGATGCTTACTATATTATAGATTGGATTAGTAAGCAACCTTGGTGTAATGGAAAGGTTGGAATGACAGGAGGCAGCTATCTTGGTTTCAGCCAGTGGGCGACAGTAAAGCATTTACATCCTTCTCTTAAAACAATTGTTCCTCAAGTGTCTGTTGGCGCCGGAATTGATTTTCCAATGCAGAATGGAGTTTTTATGAGTTATATGTTGCGCTGGATACATTTTGTAACCAATAACAAACTAACAGATTTTAAAACATTTGTTGACACTACTTCTTGGAATGCAACTTTGAGAAAATGGTACTCGGGCGGATATTCATTTGGCTCATTAGATAGCCTGGAAGGCAAAACCAATAAGATTTTCAGACGATGGTTGTCTCATCCTTTATATGATGATTACTGGAAAAAGATGACTCCTCAGCAATCTGAATTCTCGAAAATCAATATTCCTATACTTACAATTACAGGTTACTGGGACGATGATCAGCTCGGAGCGATGTATTATTATAACCAATTTAAAAAATATAATCCTAACGGGGAACATTATTTGTTGATTGGTCCTTATGATCATTTAAGTGCACAAGGTTATGTTAAAGATACCATACTTGGGCTTGTTACCGATAGTGCTGCAAAAAATTATTCAGGTGATATTGTTTTTAAGTGGTTTGATTATATTTTGAAAGACAGCAGTAAGCCTGAGCTCATAAAGGATAAGGTAAATTTTGAAATGACAGGAGAAAACAAATGGTATCATGTTTCTTCTCTTGAGAAAATGAGTAATGATTCGCTCAAATTTTATTTGGATGATGGTAAACTGATTCAACCAAAGCCATCTTTCGTCAAATATCATTCTCAGCAGGTTGATTTGAAAAAAAGAGATTTTATAAAATTAGCAGGAGAAGATCTAGTAGCATTCCCAACAATTGTAATGGACAGCATTGTAAAAAACCCAGATATACTTTATTATTACACCGAGCCATTGGAAAAAGATTTATTACTAAGTGGAAACTTTACCTCCGATTTGACATTCATGATCAATAAAAAAGATGTCGATTTTGTATTGGACCTTTATGAACAAACTTCTGATGGAAAAATAATAGGGTTGAGCGAAACCATGCAAAGAGCGAGTATGATACAAGACAAATCTGTAAGACATTTGCTCCAACCCAACAAACTGCTGCATCTTAAAATTGACAATACTTTCATCATGTGTAAAAAAATAAACAAGGGCAGTCGACTTGTTTTTGGCATCGGTGTAAATAATAGTCCTGCCTGGCAAATCAACTATGGCACCGGCGGTGATGTTAGTCGAGAAAACATTAAAGATGCAAAGACACCTTTTGTAATTAAATGGAGTAATGAGAGTGCTGTGACATTAAAAATAATAAAATAGAGTTTGCTTCTTTAAATTACAGTAAAATTAAAGATGAAGAATTGTATCTCTGCCAGAAACATTCTTATTGCAGGAGCCTCTGGTATGGTGGGTTCGCATTTGCTAGAGATTTGCGTTCAATCAAAAGAGATTGAAACCATTTTTATTCTCTCACGAAAGCCATCTATTAATCTTCATAAAAAAGTGAAGGAGATTATTGTGAATGATTTTTTGAATTATGACAAAATCATTCCGATAATTAAGGGTATAGATTTGGTGTTTTTTTGTGTTGGCGTTTATACGGGAGCAGTAGATAGAGATACATTCAGAACCATAACGATTGATTATCCTGTTGAATTGGCTAAAGCGGTATATACACATTCGCCGGCATCAAAATTTATTTTACTCAGTGGTGCTGGTGCCGACAGAACAGAGAGGAGTAAAGTGATGTTTGCCAAAGACAAAGGCATTGCAGAAAACAAACTTTTTGAAATTTATGGTAATCATTTTCATAGCGCACGCCCAGCATATATTTATCCAGTCATCAAAAGAAAAGAACCGAATTTCAGTTACGCTTTCTTCAGACTGATGTATCCAATAATAATACTACTGGGAAAGAAAATCAGCATCACTTCTCTCGAATTGGCAAAGGCTATGTTTGTGATTGGGATGAATAAGCAAGAGCAAACGGTATTTGAAAATGATGAGTTGAGGGGAATAGTGGGGAAAGCCCCCTAAGTCCCCCAAGGGGGATAAATAGGTTGCCACGAATTCACGAATTATTTTTAATAACGAATGTTGGTGTGTTCAAATAAGTGATTCCAATAATTACATGTTGAAAAATATTTCATCAGAAATTTCAAAGAAAAAGCTCACGATTTAATGTATAAAACAACATCCAAAAATTATCATTGAGTTTTATTTTCGGGGCTTATTAATAAGGCCCTATGAAACAAAAAATATATTTAGATACATCAGTTATTGGTGGTTATTACGATGATAAATTTGAAATTGAAACCAGAAAATTGTTTTCAAAGATTGATTCAGGAAATTTACAAATAGTTTATTCTGAATTAACTGTAAAAGAAATATACAGAGGGCCAAAAAGAATTATTGAACTATTTGAACGAATTGACTTAAAAAGTAAAGCGATAGTTCTAATTAATAAAGAAATAATAAATCTAGCAGATACCTACATTTCAGAAAATGTTGTTGGATTATCAAGCAGAGACGATTGTATTCATATAGCAGCCGCAACAATTTCCCAATCAGAGTTTTTATTAAGCTGGAATTTTAAGCATATTGTAAATGAGCGTAGAATTTATGGTTACAATTCTGTAAATTTATCATTGGGTTATCCTATTATTGAAATCATTTCACCGATTCAATTTAATAACATTGAAAAAAAAGACTAAACAGAAAAGCTTCGATGCCGTAAAAACTTTTAGGGGCATTAAAAATCAGATTAGTGAAGAAATCAAGCACATGAACTTCGAGCAGTTGAAGAAATATTTTAATGATGTGCCGAAGGGTAATATTGCTGTTAAAAAGTAATGCTGTTAAAAATTGCTACCGGTGTTCCGCAGGTAACCAGTGACAAAAAAGAACTTAAAGGACTTTGTCCAGGTAATTATTTCATTTCTTTCAAAATTTAGACATTTCACCAAAAGTAAAACACGCCAAATTATTGGTGAAATCACCGTTCTATTTTATCTCTTTTTTATTTGTTTAGTGTGTAAAATATTGAAAAACGAATTGCATTTCATTCAACAACTCAACCTCTGCGAAAACTCAAATACCTCATGTTCTCAGCGGTGAATGTTTTACAAATTCAATATCATAAACTCCAGAATGTGCTTCACGTCTTCACTGATTTGTCCGTTGTGCTCATTGTGAAATGTAGTGTAATAAATCCATCCTGACTGATATGGGTTGTTGCACATTCCCATACTGTCGCCGTGAGCCATATGAGCAGCTACGGCGTTTGCATCAACTGTAATAGTAATTGAATTTCCATTTCCCAACTGATGACAAATGGTTACTTGAGAAGTATCTCTACTACCAACAAAAGGCAAGTTGATATTTCCATTATTATACTGATTAGTTCTGATCAACAAAGGAGAATTGTCGGTTGGGTCGGTTACCATTGTTTGCCAGAAATTATTGTCGATGGCTTGAATGCGCTCCCATGATCCTAAATTATAGCTGATCATCATAGAATCTTTACCTAAATAATATTGAAGCTCGGGAGAAACGACTTGTGCATTAGGTACAACAGAAACACCTCCGGTTCTTCTACTACAAACAGTTGCATCAGGAATGAAACCATTATAACGAGGAACCTGACAATCAGTTAGGGCACTTTGGCCTGTTAAAAATTGCATAGACCAATCAGATAGATAAAGACTTCCACCACCACTTACAAAGTTGCTCAAAGTTGTATCTGTATTGGGACTTACAAAAGCATTGTAAGCGCCACAGTTGATGAACAACACATCAAAATTCGAAATGCCGGCAATGTATTGAATGTTTGTTGAGTTGATTGATTGGGCATTGTAACCCAAACTATCAATCAGTATATTTTCAATTTTATCATAACTTCCTGCCAGGAAAGCAAAATTGCCAACCTGATTCAAACGTAACAAATCAGTGAGTGGAGTGGTTTGGTTGGCAACTACATCAACCTGAATAACAGATCGAAACTTATCGCCATTGCCTGTTTGTACATGCAAATTCTGTGCGGTTCCGGCTGCTGCAGTCAAGCTGAAGTTGCCATTTAAATCGGTATAGGTGCTGTATAATTTTTTTGCTGTTGAGATGAAAACCAAAGCATAACGGATTGGGGTTCTGTTATTTGGTGATACCACTTTACCTGTAATTGTGCCAGTGATTTCAGGAACGCTGATATCTTCAATCTTGTCTTTTTTGCAACTGAATAATAAAACAGATAAAGATGCGAATAAGGCAATTGACAATAATTTTCTCATTATTTTAATATTTAAGTTTTCAAATATAAATTAATTACTGCTATTCTTCGCACGAAGTTTTTCCAAGTTTTCAGCATAATTTCTGGCGCCTTTCTTATAATTTCCACTGTAAAAGTCTTGTTCATAAGTTTTTCCTGTAGATCGGTCCATCAATCCAAACTTATAATCTGTTGTGGGTGGAAAGCGATCTCTGCCTACAAAGTAACCAGGATTTACATGTTCTGTCACATAAAACACATAGCGGTAGATTTTCAAATCGTACTTTGAAACCTTGGGATATTTATCATCAACCGCTTCAATTTTCCATTTGTATTCTTTTTCAAAAGCTTCCACCATGCTTTCGGTTATTTTGTCTTTTGGTCCGGGAGAAATGAGGACAACCGTTTCGGTTTTTCCGAAATCCTCGGGGAAATTATATTTTTCTTTTTGAGCTTTTACATTGATAATTGAAAACAAGAAAGCTATTGATAATAGTAATTTATACATGATGTTGATGTTATGGATTTTCGATGATATTTCCGTCTGCAAGGGTGGTGAAACTAGTTCCATTACTGCCGCTCATTTGCAGGTTGCAAAATGTAACTCTCAATTTTCCGTTTACATGTGAAACATATATGGGTTGATTGGGCGAGCTTTGCCAGTAAATGCCGTTAGTTATTGTTGTTACGGTTATTTTATTATCTATAGGATCAACAGGGTCGAATAACGGAGAGTTATAGGTTGTGTACAATCCATCTGCAGGTTCAATGTCTCTCCAATGTGGTGCGAAATAGATATTTACATCTCCATTTGATGATGAAGCAAACAGAGACTTCAATGAATAAGTGGATTCTATTCTTTTAAAAACTGCTGAGAAACTTTGGTCTGCCATGTTATTGTACATGATGGTGTTTGCAGTAATTGTACATGGAGCCGTATCTTGCAGTAATCTTACCTCTACGTATACACTATCCCGTTTGGTACAATTATTATCATCGAGGGAATTGACATTAAGATAATACCATCCACTGTTATTTACCTGGGCATTTGTGATTTCTTCGGATGCGTATTGACTAGTGAAGTTATAAGGTCCATACCATTGATAGGTGGTGCCGTCAATTTCTCCAGTCCATATTTTCAGTGTTTGTCCAACTGATATTGGAGAATTCGAGTAAGCTCTCGCCGCTTTTATTTGAGAACAATTGTTGGTGCTTTTTTCACATGAAGTGAAAATGATGATTGCCGATAAAAAGAGAAAAGTTAGTTTTTGCATTGTAAAAATTTATTTCCAAAGGTAATATTTTTAGTTATCAGACAGATTACGCTATTCAAATGTTGGCTGTTGTGAACGAATGGCGTCAGTGTTCTGCAGAGCACTGGTGATAAAAAAGAACGTAAAGGACTTTGTCCTGGTAATTATTTCATTTCTTTCAAAATTTAGACATTTCACCAAAAGTAAAACACTTCAAATTATAGGTGAAATCACTTTTTTATTCTCTTTCTTTTTTATTTGTTTTGAGTGTAAAAAAATTGAAAAACGTTTGCCTATTAGTAACTTAAAAGTTACCTTTGTATGAATAAAATAAGAGAGGTTGTCGCTTATAAAAATCATTTTGAAGATTTTTTGAAAACACAACCGATAAAAATTCAGAATAAGATATTTAAAATCATTGAGGCAGTTGAAATGCTTGAAATGATACCGGCAAATTATTTAAAACACATCATTGGCATCAAAGGTCTTTATGAAATCAGGATACAGCTTGGTTCTAACATATGGCGGGTATTTTGTTTTTTCGATAGTGGTCGTATTGTAATTCTGCTTAATGGCTTTTGCAAGAAAACCGATAAAACACCAAAGCAAGAAATTCAAAAAGCGATAGTATTGATGAATGAGTATAAAAATGAACAACTTAATAAAACAGCATAATTCAATTATTTATGGCTAAAGTAAAAAAAACTTCATCCATTAAAACATGGAAAAAAATAAAAGACGAGGTGTATGGCAAAAAAGGAACTTCAAGGCGCGATAGTTTGGAAAGAGATGCAAAAAATTTTTCAATCGGGTTACAATTAAGAAACGCGCGCGAACAAAAGAAATTAACTCAAGATGAATTGGGTACTTTAATCAATAAAAAGAGAACCTTTATTTCCAGAATAGAAAATGATGGCAGCAATCTTACTTTAAAAACATTGTATGATATAGTAGAAAAAGGTTTGGGAGGAAAGGTGGAGATTTCGATTGTGTTGTAATTAAAAAGTTGTTTGTTTCTCCAATCTCTATTTGAATTAAGACTACTGAGCGAATTAATTGTTATGGCTTAACCACGAATTCAAGAATTGTATCAAAAGTTGACATTAAATCCTCGTTTTATTTTGTAGATAATCTCTCTATTCATTGATGTAAACAACATTGTTGTGATTTTGGTTGCTGAGAACTTTGCTGAAAGAAAACAATGTTCAGCGAATATGACAAAATCAAAAAAGATAACTGTAAACGGAGTTGCAATATCAATAATAAATCAGCAAAACACCGATTTTATCAGCTTGACTGATATGACTGGTAATTTCAACAATGGAAGCGGTCTAATTGAAAAATGGATTACAGCAAAAAATACACTCGAATATCTTGCTATTTGGGAGAGCATCAATAATGTTGATTTTAATTACCCCGAATTCGGGGTAATTGAAAGAGCGTCTGGTGTTAATAGGTTTAGCATGTCTGTAGGTCAGTGGCTTCAAAGAACAAAAGCAATTGGGTTTATTGTAAATAAAGGAAGATATGGAGGAACATTTGCACACAAAGACATTGCATTCCATTTTGCAATGTGGTTGAGCCCTGAATTTCAAATTTATTTGATCAAAGAATTTCAGCGTCTTAAAGAAGAGGAAAGTAATCGACAACATTTAGAATGGAATCTTCAAAGAATTCTATCAAAAATCAATTATCACATTCATACAGATGCAGTAAAACAAAATCTGGTACCAAAAGAAATCACCAAATCTCAAGCTTCAGGAGTATATGCTTCTGAAGCCGATATGTTGAATTTGGCATTGTTTGGAAAAACAGCTGGTCAATGGAGGAAGGAGGAGCTGAATCAAGAAGGTAATATCAGAGATTACGCAACATTGGAACAACTCGTGGTCCTAACAAACTTAGAGTCTTTGAATGCCGTTTTTATACAGCAAGGAATGACTCAAGAAGAAAGACTTATTAAATTGAATAAAATTGCGATTGTTCAAATAACCATTTTGCTGAAACATAAGGTTTCGGAAAGAATAATATAATCAAGACATCACCTTCTCTGCCAATTTTTGCAATCTTTCCACTTCCATTTCAAGCAACTTGATGTATTTTTCTTTGTAATCATCTCCGTGAAAATGCATGTTTTCGGCTTTTGCGCCTATGCCTTGCACTAATTTGTTGTTGGAAATATTAAAAATCTGAGTAGCATCAAAATTCAGTATTTGAGAAACATCTACTTCGAGAACACTGGCAATTTCATAAATACGAGATATCGTTAAATCAATCTCTCCTCTTTCAATTTTGCTGTAATTACTGAGGCTCATTTTAAGATCGCCTGCTAATTGCTCACGGGTAATGCTTTTGAGTTCTCTGAATTTTTTGATGTTGTCTCCAATGTTGTTCATGCCATAAAAGTAGTGAAATAATCATTTAAGTTGTAAAATGACCTTAATTAAATTCAAAATATTATTAAATATCCTTTTGATTTGTAAAATAGAACGAAATTCAACTATTAAACATGAAAATAAATTTATCTATCTTATCATTATTAATATTATTAAATTCTTGTGGAGGTAATAATAATGAAACATCTAAAGAAATGCCCGTTACTGACACGGCAACTATTTCACCAAACGTGAAGTCTCAAAATTCGAATCAGATAAATCACAACACAGAAAATTCTAATGAATGTGACAAATTTCTATTAGATTACAAGCAATTTATAGATGACTATAATGCTACTGTAAAAAAATATTTGAATAATCATTCAAGTTTTTTGGAGGATGAATTAGAATCATTTAATCAAGAATTTAATGGAATAACCAGACGTGGAAAACATCTTGATTGCAGTTCAACCCCCTCATTCTATGAAAGATATAATACTTTGACAAAAGAATTTATTGATTTAGAAGTAAGTGTAGATATGTTAATAAAGCAGCAACGCAGAAACAGAGAAGCAGGACATGAAAGACTTCAGAGTAATGTAAACAATAATAGTATCTTCTAACCATTTAAATAATTTTATTCTTTTTATAAATCATATGAGTATGTTTTCTTTCTCATTTCAATTTTTAAATGAACAACAGTAAATCAAAAAAAAATAATCAATTAGAATGAAAAAAAGTAAATTAAATTCTCTATCAGTTTTAGTTATTATAGTTGTTTCATTATGTTTTGGTTTTTCATTTAAAAAAGCTCCAGGAAGTGATTTACATTCCTCATTTTCTGAAACAAGAGAAGTAAAAATAGGTGATCAGATATGGATGTCTGAAAATCTCAATACCAACAGATTCAGAAACGGAAATATAATTTCGGAGGCCAAAACAAAAGTAGAGTGGGAGACGGCTTGCAAAAACAGAAAACCCATTTGGGCGTACTATAATTTTGATTCTTCCAATGGAAAAAAATATGGCAAAATCTATAATTTATATGCCGTAATGGATACTAGAGGTTTGGCCCCCCTTGGATGGCACGTGGCAAAAGAAAAAGATTGGGAAAAATTATGTAAAACTTTAGAAAAAGTTTTTGCAGACAACGCTAGAAACCCAGAAAATCTGAACAGATTTGTAGAAGTAGGTATAGCTGATTATTTAAAATCGGATAATGGTTGGGATACAACTCAAATGGTTTCTTATGGAGCAATATCAAACATTGTAGAAGAAAATATAAGAAATGGTTCTAATTTAAGTGGGTTCTCGGCATTACCAGGAGGAAATTATACTGATGTTTACAATCCAAAGACATCTTCTTATGATAGAAAGTTATGGAACTTTGAAGATTTAGGTAAATATTCTTTTTTTTGGTGTATGAAAGAACTAAACCAAATTGGTAGATATTCATACAATGTATTCTTGATTTCAAATGAAGTTCACTATGGAAACTCAGAAGAATTGATGAAACTGACTGGTTATGGTTTTTACATTCGTTGCGCTAAAGATTGATTTTATCAATTTAAATTTTTTAAAATAATGTATTATGAAATTTTTTTTAATAAAAATTCTGAGTATTGTTTTGATTTCAAAAGCTTATGCTCAATCATATAAAGAAATAAAAATAGGTCGACAAGTTTGGATGGCTGAGAATCTAAATGTATCAACTTTTAGAAATGGAGATTCTATCACACAATTATTTTCATTTGAAGAATGGAAAATTGCCTTGCAAAATCATCAGCCTGCTTGGTGTTTCATTAATAGTAATTCAGTTAATAATATTCTTTGTGGCAAATGGTATAATTTCTATGCAGTAACAGATCCTAGAGGGTTAGCTCCTGAAGGATGGCATATACCAGCACTTTCAGAGTGGGATGTAATGGTTCACGAATTGGGCGGTAAACTTATAGATAATAAAAATGATGTCGGAATAAAACTAAAAAGTAAAGACTGGTGGAATAAAAAAAGCACAAATGATTTTGGATTTTCTGCTGTACCATGTGGTGCTTGTGCAGGGCCCGACCGAATTTTTGATAATGATAAGACTGCATGGTGGACAACAACAGGATTTTATGTAATTGGAGTATCTGATCAAAGCGCAATACAATTCGAAAAAGTTTTTGAAAAGGGGATAGGAATTTCTGTACGATGTATTAAAGATTAGTAATACCCCTAGCCAAAATCTCTATAATTGTTACCATGAAAAAAAAATTAAAATCGGTTTCGCTTGAAACTATGATCAATAAACATATTGGTAAGCGCGTTACAATTAGAAGAGAAGCTTTTGAAAATGAATTGAAAATAGAATTGTTAGGTAGCGCCAAAAAAATGGCGCCGGTGTTCCGCAGGGCACCGGTGACATGAAAGAGCTTAAGGACTCTGTCCTGGCACTAACTGCTTATTAAGTAGTAAATATTTCCT
>Ga0209188_1002855_pt1 | contig 12384 bp, 11 predicted proteins | sample C_130625_EF_Meta_FD_187307 | JGI IMG/M metagenome (GOLD analysis project Ga0209188, IMG submission 187307) | Freshwater microbial communities from Lake Croche, Canada to study carbon cycling - C_130625_EF_MetaG (SPAdes) (version 2) | ecosystem: Environmental > Aquatic > Freshwater > Lake...
TGGGGGTGCTGTTACTGGTACATCTAGTACTGGCAACACTATTACATTTACATCCAATCACAATCTTGCAGTCGGTGACCCGATACAATTTACTTCAGCAACTGTAAAAACTACATCGGCTACAACAGTAACCACCGGTGGGGTACTAACCGTAACTTCTGGCGGAACTAGCGGTATGGTAACTGGAATGCCAGTTTCGCTAACTGGTACAACATTTGGCGGACTATCTAATACCACTACTTACTACATTATTAACGTTAATGCTGGTTCAAATCAAATTACATTAAGTACTTCATACGGAGGTAGTGCGATTTCTATTGCTGGCGGTTCAGGAACTATGACCGTAACAGCAGGTGGAATGATTGGTGGACTTGCGCTTAATACTGCATACTATGTATTAACAGTTCCTAGTACAACAACTATTACTGTTTCAGCTACACAAACTGGGTCAAGTGCAATAACATTAACTAGTGGAAACGGTGCGTTAACCATCAATTACTACTATAACCTTGCAAGTTGCTTGCGTGATACAAACGCATTTATTGATGCAATGGTGTATGATTTACAATATACTGGTAACTATAAAACTTTAAGAGCGGCAGAACTATACTTAAATGCTGTACGTGGTTCAACTACTTCAGACATGTTCCGTGTACGTAACGGAACGGGCTTACGTAATTGCACATTGAATGGATTGACTGGAATTTTAACAGTTCCAAACAGCTACGGTACACGTCGCCCGACAGCCGGTGCGTTCGTTGCACTAGATCCTGGATTTGGTCCTAACGATAGTAACGTATGGGTATCAAGTCGTTCACACTATTCACAAAACGTTACCATGTTTGGTTCTGCATGTACAGGTGCTAAGATTGATGCGGCACTACATAGTGGCGGCAACAAGTCGATGGTTAAAAATGACTTTACAACAATTCTAAGCGATGGTATTGGTGTATGGTGTACTGGTTCCGGTTCACTAACAGAATTAGTTTCAGTGTTTAACTACTATGGATATGCAGGTTACTTAGCAGAACTAGGCGGACGTATTCGTGCTACTAACGGCAACAGCTCATATGGTACATATGGTGTTATAGCTGAAGGTGTCGATACATATGAAACACCAATCTATGCAAACTTAAACAATCGTTCAGCACAAGCACTAGTCGGTTCTGTAATTACAGATGCTGTTAACCAAATATACAGATTTGAATATAGTAATGCTGGAAGTAACTATACAAATACAACACATAATGTCAGCTCATCTGGCTACGGAATTACAGTTGTTGCAGATGAATTCCGTGATGCGGCAGTATTTGAAACACGCATTATTGACTTAAATGATACTAACGGATTTGGAGGCAAAGGATATATTACCGCGGCTAATACAGCACAGTTAAGTACTATTGGTAATATTGTTATAGCGGCTACAGATACGGCACTATCAACAGCCTACGCCGGAATGCGTATACAAGTTACAGGCGGATCTGGTGTTGGTCAGTATGCTAACATATTAGCGTATGATAATGGTACTAAGGCCGCAAGAGTAATCAAGGATAGTTTTGTTACACTAACTATTACTGCTACTACAAATGGTACACCAAGTACGGTTACCGTGGCTAGTACAGTAACATTATTTGCCACAATGCCATTCTACACAGCAAGCACTATTGGCGGACTAACTGTTGGCACATTGTACTATGTACAAGCTATTTCATCAGCGACTACATTTACAGTATCATTGACTAGCGGCGGCGCGGCCTTAACAACAGCAATCACAACAACTACAAACACCGCGGCTTCACTAACTGGATCCAGCATTAGCAGTACAACATTGACAGTTGGTACACTAGCATCTGGTACAATTTATGTTGGTATGACTTTAACTGGCACTGGAGTTTCAGCAGGTACATATATTACTGCTAATATTTCCGGTAGCGGCACGGGCTCAACATGGACTGTTAATAATACACAAACCGTAAGTACTACAACTATTACTGGACAAATTGGTATGCCATTGTACGCGGCAGGATGGGATCATGTAATTCCAGGTACTACAATCAACAATGCACCAGATTTAACTAGTACATATACTATTGAGCCGCGTATTAATTATACTGTTCCAGGATATACTGCTACAGCTAGAACATTAATTGGAACTGCAACATGGACTAGTATTGCCCACGGCGCAGGTCGATATGTAGCCATAGCAAGTGCCGGTACAACAAGTAACTATTCAACTGATGGTAAAACTTTCCTAGCGGCGGGCGCATTACCATCGAGCTCAACATGGACTGACATTGTTTATTCAGGCGGTCAGGGATCAGTTGCCACAGCGGTTCTAGGCGGTTTTGGCGGTCAAGGTGCAATACTAACCGCAGTTTTAGGAACTGGGGCGGTTGCTGGACAAGTTGTCAGCGTAACTATTAATAACGGCGGTACTGGTTATACTACACCGCCGACTATTCTGTTTACTCCTGTAAGTGGCGGTTCGGGTGCTACTGGTATCGCTACTGTATTAAACGGAGCAATTGCTACAATAACTATTACAATTCCTGGTTCAGGCTACGGTAACGGTGTAACGGTAACTGCTGTAACTGACAGAGTAACCGGCATCACAATGAACGCATGGGGGAAAAACTATTTTAGTACTCCTGTAGTGACATTTTCAACACCAAATAATATTTCAGCAACTGTATGGAGCTCAGGCGGATCAGCAACTTTAAGCAGTTACTATTCGTTTGTAAACGGTAGTACAACTAACTTCTATCTATGTACAGTTGCCGGAACATTCACATCTAGCGGCCCAATACACACAAGCGGTTCTACAACTAACGGTACTGCCACACTGCAATATTACGGTACGCTAGCAAGCGGTACTGCAACTTTAACTAACGCAGGAGTAAGCAGTATTACTATTGTTAACTCAGGCATAAACTACGGAAGTGTCCCAACTATTACAATTACTGATAGTGCTTCACGATTTGTGGCAATAGCTACAGGTTCAAATGCAATCGCATATAACTCACCAACAGCTATTACAAGTGCATGGAGCGGGTCAGGTGTAAGTAGTGGTAAAACTGATTTATTATCAATTGCATACGGTGCAGGATTGTTCATCGCCGTAGGCGGAACAACAAATACTGCTAGCGTAGTAAGTACTACAGACCCGGTATCAAGTGGTAACTGGATCGATCGTTCAGCGGCTACAAACGTAGCCACAAGTACAGGTTATTATACTGGTATTGCTTATGGTAATAACGTATTCCTTGCAATTAACGGTAACGGCGGCAATAAGACAATCACATGTGCCGGTAATCCAACAACATGGGTAATTGGCGGCAACTTACCAGCAAGTACAAACTGGACTAGTGTTGCGTTTGGTAATAACCGATTTGTAGCATTAGCAGTTAACGGTTCTGTTGCTTATACTGTAAACAACGGTACTACATGGACTGCATGTCCAAACTCAACAGGCACAACTACTAGCATATTAAGTTCAAGTTATACCTGGAGCAAAGTATCATACGGTCAAGGTTTGTTTATGGCTATAGCAAAAGGCACAACTATTTGTGCTACTAGCCCAGACGGTCTTAACTGGACTGTTCAAGCAATGCCAAGTTCAAGTAACTGGCAAGGTTTGACATTTGGCAATGTATTAAACAATCCATTATGGGTAGCTGTAAGTAACACTAGTGGTACAGTAGCGGCTAGTATTCGTACTGGAGCACAAACATTAGGTCGTGTAAAAGTTGCATCAAATGCGGTAACTGAAGTACGTTTAGTCGAACCAGGAAGCGGTTATCCAAAAGGAGCCGTGACTGCTACAACAGTGACTACTAATATAATTACAACAGACGATACCACCAATTTAGTAGACAGCCAACCAGTTGAATTCACTGGTGCAACAACAGGCGGACTAGCATTAAACACAGTTTACTATGTAATTGGTTCAACCATTGTTACTAACACCAGCTTTAAAGTTAGTGCAACCGCAGGCTCGGCTACAGCAGTTACATTGTCAACTACAACAGGTTTGTCAGGAACATATCGCGCAGGCCCGATAGTTACTCAAACAGATCCAAACAGAACAGTAACAGCGGCCCTGCGTGTGCGTTTAGGCGATGGCGCATTGGGTAATCCAAGTATCGCGGCTCGCGGAACAAACAACGCTACTGCTACTGCTACTACTTCTGGTGACGGCTATAGCGATTTGTATCAAGCAAGTAGTTTTGTTTCTGTAAGTAATTTATACAGCGTACCAACTGCTGGAGCAAACGTGCAATTTGCAAGCATTACTGGAACTAGTCAGTGGTACAAACTAGTAAGTGTAACCATAACAGGCGGTATTGTTGGCAACTATCAAGCAACATTCCAAATTAATCCAGCATTGAGCGTATTACTTGCACCAGCACACAGTGATTTAATCACAACACGATTAAAATACAGTCAAGTCCGTTTAACTGGACATGACTTCTTGTATATCGGTACTGGAAACTATACACGTACTAACTATCCAAACGTTGATCCAACATTGGCAATTACTGCTAATCAACAATTGTTTAGTGGCGGAGGTCGTGTGTTCTTTACAAGTACTGACCAAGACGGTAACTTCAACGTTGGTAACTTGTTTGGAGTCGCACAGGCAACAGGTACTGCTACGTTGAACGCTAGTGCATTTAACCTAGCTGGTTTACAGAGCTTGCAACTTGGCGCTGTAACATTAGGTGTCGGTAGTGCTATTATTACACAATTCTCAACAGACCCATACTTTACAGCTAATAGTGATAGTGTTGTTCCGACACAAAAAGCTATTAAAGCGTATATTACGGCCCAAATTGGTGGCGGATCTAGCACTTTGAACGTAAATACACTAACAGCAGGCCAATTAAAACTTTCTAATAATCAAATAGAAAATACAACTGGCGGGCAAATTAACGTAATATCAAAGATGAATTTCACAGGTGGAATTGACGGAGCTCCAGTTGCTCTAGCATTCTTTGGTCAAAGATAACATAAAATTTTGGAGAAACAAACATGGCATCAGGACGCTTTTTAACACCCAACGCAAGTGGATCAGTCCAACTTGGAACAGGTAACACAACATTGTACACAGTTCCCAACGGTTACTACAGTGTATTTTCAGTTAGCCTTACTAATATTACTACATCAGCAGTAACTATTCAGTTAGCACTATCAACAGGAACTACACCAGGTACAAGTGATTGGATTGAGTACACAACAGTAATACAACCTAAAGGTGTGTTAGAACGCACTGGCTTAGTATTACAAGCAGGACAAAGTGTTGTAGCTTTAGCTAGTACCGGTAGTGCTGTTAATGGAACAGTGTACGGTATTGAAACAAGTACAAGTTAATATTAAAGAGAGATAAAATATGGCACGATATCAAACAGTTGTACCGCAAACTACAACAACCACAACGGCGTCAGTGGCGGCACCAGCTGGCGGACAGTTTACTAAAATTACAGGTAGCTCGACGTACGATGTTACAATCGGTGACCCAGTTTTATACAGCGGACAGCAACAGGCATTTTATAATGCAAACACACAACCTGTAAACTTGAAATTTACCACCACTGGCGGCGGATTTTTTATAGGGCCTACACTTCCAGGCAACAGTACAACACTTGCAATGCCAACCAATTCAATTTTTAATTTATTTTCTGATGGTGTAAACTGGGTATACGGTTACGAAGGCGGCGGACCGTTGGCCGCAAGTACTATAAGTGCATCAGGCGCAGTAACACTTAGTCCAGCCGCACTAGTTACCATTAGTCCAACAGGCGGATTGACTATTGCACCAACTACAACTGCTGGTACTATCAATAATACAAGTATTGGTGTAACAACACAAGCCGCAGGATCATTTACAACACTGGCATCAAGCGGTGCAACAACATTCACACGTAACGGTCAAGGTACAACAACCACTGATGCGGCACATTCTGTCCTAATTACAGGCGGCTTGGGTGTTAGTGGTACTGTTTATGCGGCATTTAACGGTGCGTTAACAGGTAATGCTAGCACAGCGACCACAGCAACCAATGCCACAAACATAGCAACAACTGGTGCTGTTAGTACAGCGAGTACATATTATGTTCCATTTGTGGCCAGCAACAGTAGTAGTAACCAAGGTGCTAGTACAACAGCCAACTTAAACTTTAATCCAAGCACTGGTACACTAACCTCAACAATTGTCACAGCGTCATCGGATGCTAGATTAAAAGAAAATGTAAAACCCATTACTGGTGCTTTAGCACTGGTGCAACAATTGGAAGGTGTACTGTTCAATCGTATTGGACAAACACGCGAAGAGATTGGTGTTATTGCTCAGCAAGTGGAAGCAGTTGTTCCTCAGTTGGTATTTACTGACGAAGCAGGTATGAAGTCAGTTGCTTATGCCAACACCGTTGCTTTACTAATCGAAGCAATCAAAGAGCAACAAGTACAAATTGAAGAACTTAAGAAGAAGGTAGGATAATATATGCCAACAAGTATAACAGGAACAGCGGTACAATACGGTGCTCCCGTATATGATCAATATTCAACATCCGCTACTACGACTAATCAGACAAATAGTAACGTAATTGTTAAGGTTAGATTTGGCAGTGCTGATACTGTTGATCAAACTACAGGCACACCTGACGGTTCGAGTGGTATTATCAGCGGAACAACCGTTGACATGGGTGTTCCAACTAAGACTAACAACTGGTACCGATTGTTTTATCAAACTGTAACAGATGATAATGACGGCTCCATTAGCGGAGTGGGTATTCGTGTCGAACGCTGGACGCCAACTTCGGGCTGGCAAGAAGTGCTAGCACAGGGTTCGCATGCCAGTTATGATAACAACATGGCCGACTGGTACAGGCAAAATCAAGGAATATTTTGGGTTCCAACGCACCCATCGTATCAAAGTCAACAACATCAGTTTAGATTAGGATTCAATAAACATGATAACGGCCAAATTCGTTTTAATGCTAGCATTGGTAACGATTTACGACGAAATGGCTGGGTGAACAACACATTTGAAGTGTGGGAAGTAGACGGCGACCGAATATTCACCACCGGCGCAATGGCGAGGTTTTAATTATGGCAACAAGTTTAACAGGAACAGGCGTTACTTATAACAGTGGTTTAGTACAGACTAGAAATAGAGCCGTAGTAAAACACCGTATAGCAGGCGCTACAACAACAGATCAAGTTATTCAGTCAGGCGACTGGGACTACGTGACTGGTGCTGAAATCAACATGGGTGTACCCAAACAATCCACCAACTGGTATCGTATAGAATGGTATTGCGACAGTGATGACTGGGGCGGTACTAACGGCGGCGTTGGATATGCGTTATATCGTAACACTCCAAGTGCAGGCTGGGTCAGAATTTTAGATTCGGGCTGGCATGCTAATTATGACAATAATGATGGTGATTTTTACACCAGCACACGAACTACCTATTATGCTCCAGTACACCAAACCTATCCAGGCGAAGTACATACTTTTAGAATCTATGCTAGACGTCACCCAGACTGTGCATGGAGAATTAATTGTTCAATTGGTGCAGATTTGCGGGCGGCAGGCTGGCAAAACAATCTAATGGAGTGCTGGGAATTGGACAGTGACCAAGCACAAACAACTAACTTAACGAGATATTAATATGGCAACAAGTTTAACAGGAACAGGACTAACTAATGCCGACGGGTTCACACAACCCAGTATAGAAGGCATTGTTAAAGTAGGATTTACTTCGTCGCAAAGTAGAGATTTTTGTGCAGGTAACGGCTTCGGCCCGCAGTGGCAGTATTCAGGTTCAGAAATTGACATGGGGGTTCCGGCTAACGCAAACAATTGGTATAGAATACGTTACCAAACAATTTGTGATGACCAGGGCGCTGGCGCACAAGGTACAGGCGCGGCCATATATCGTTGGACACCTACTTCGGGTTGGAATCGTGTGATGGATATGGGACACCATGCCACACTAGAAAATGATACTAGCGATTTATATTGGATGTGCAATGTGGATTATTTTGTTCCAGTACATTCAAGTTATCCAGCCGAACAACACAAATTCAGGATTTATCACGCCAACTGGAACGGCCCTGCTAGAATACATTGTGGTATTGGTCGACAGACACGCAACGGAAACTGGGAAAATAATATCTTAGAAATATGGGAAATTGACCAGTATGTAGTGAATTCCGGCAACTTTACTAGATATTAAAATAATTAAAGGACAAACAACATGGCATTATTAGACCGAACACATTTATATGACCCATTAAAACTACCGTTTAGAGGTCATGCGTTAGAAGATTTATTAAAACGAAGAAACAGCAGATTAGAATATGCGGGAAGTGCTAGTTTTTCTACAGAAGAAGAATATCGTATGCTAACGTTTCGAGATCAATCAGTTCCCGAAGAAGAAAGGGGAATAGATCAATGGACTGGTTTACCAAAAAATCTACTTACATGGGAACAAGCTCAAAATGAAATACCAACTTGGTCCGAAGTTGAAGCAGAACATGCAGAAAATCTTGCAGAGTATGAAGCGCACGAAGGCAAACGAGCTAGATCATATCCGCCGATAAAAGAACAATTAGATATGTTATATAAAGATATCGATGCAGGACATTTGGGCGACACTGCAAAAAATAGTCAATTCTATGCCACAATCAAAGCAATCAAGGATGCCAACCAATAAATAGGTGTATACATACCTTACTTGATAAAATATTGTAGTATATCAAATAGACAAGGTTGAACCTTGTCTATTTTTATTTGTAAGCGGCTAAAGGATAGAATGTTAGACACCCAGTATCTTAAAAATGATGTACTTATAATTGACGATTGTATTCCAGTTAATAAACAAATAGAATTAGAACAGTTATGCAATTCGCACGGAATAAGTTGGTATTATTTACCAACATCTAACGATCCAACGATACCGGCGCCCAGTACCAAATATTCAGTCGACGGCCCGCAGTTTGTACATACAATATGGAATCAAGACCGTCCTACATCTAACATATTTTCATCATCAATTTCAGTATTATCGGCAATTCCTACAGCATACATACAACTATTAAGAATTAAAATGAATTTAAAATTGCCAATTCGGGGGATAGCTGAAGCATCTTATGGTATGCCGCATGTTGACATAGTTGGCGAGCCACAGTTAATATCGGCAATATATTATGCAAATGATTCAGATGGTGACACTGTTATTTTTAATGAAAGGTACGATTCTGAAGATTTATCTAATTTAACTGTAAAAAAAACAATTACACCGCAGAGAGGACGATTAGTTGTGTTCGATGGGAATTTATTACATTCTTCAAACACACCCCGCACATCGGATATCAGAATTGTAATTAATTTTAACATTATTCCCTCTTAGGAAAATTATGACAAAGCCACATATAGACATTAATAAAATATTTGTTGTCGATGACGTTGCACCAGAATGGCTGTTTAACAGTTGGCGCACACGAATTTTAGAAGCACATCGATGGAAGTATGGTCTTGCTGGAACTCGACTAGACTATGAAAGATTTTTTGCAATCTGGGTTGCAAGTCCAGGTTCTCATAGAAGTTTGAGAGGGCCCTTTGCTGGAGACCACGAAGGTATCTGCAATACATTTAACGATTTATGGCAAGACGAAATCATGCCTAAATTAATACCAGACAGCCGAGTAGTTAATATACACCGTGTACATTTTAACGGAACCCTACCTAGTAAAGAAGAATTAGGATTGCACTACGACTGGGAAGAACTAGATATGTGGACTATGGTATATTATCTTGACGGAGCAGATGGCGACACTATATTTTATGACGATCCTAAACCCGATGAAAACGGAAATTTACCTAAGCCTAAAGAAATTTTTAGAACTGAATTTAAATTAAATCGTGCTATATTTTTTCCTTCGTATTTTTGGCACGGTGGCGTGTTGCCAAGTAAAGGATTTCGTATTAGTTTATCTTTTAACTATAGATTGAATCGATGTGCTATTAATGAGCAACTTCGAGAGGATCGGGGCATCGACGACCCATTACTTCCTCCGCCTGATCTAAGAGATTTTTTAAATGAACTAGATGAAAAAGTAAATCGCGAACAATTTAAAAATAGAGATCACTTGAAAAAATAAATTATCCAGCAACTGCTATTTTTGTAACAACTGTATACCTGGCATATTCTGCAAGTATTGATGGTGCTGTCGACGAATGCTGAATCGTAGGATCAAATACAATTAAACTTCCAGGTTTAATTATAGACGAATAAATTATATCGCTTAAATCATCGTTGTAAAAATTTGTGCCACCGTGCCAGTTGACATCCCACGTATGGTTTGCATAGTGTATGATAGTCCAAACATTTTTTTCTTCAACCGCAGTATCAGAGTGAATAACATCAACAGTTGTTGGGCCGCCGTAATTAATATATTGATCTCGACATTCAGCTTTACTCCAATTTATCTCGCTTATAACAGACGCATATCTAGGATTAATGGTATGAGATAAACTAGAATTAGAATCTATAATACTTTTCCATTTTACATCTCTGTCCTTGTTGTTTAACAAGTATACATCAATATTTGATCTAACGAATTCTGAATTAACAATATTATGGTATATTTCTACATTTTGTCGTCTATTGAAAACATTTTCATAAACAACAATTTTTTTACCTTCAAATTCAATAGTTTTTTTAAGAGACATTATTATTTCCTGTTTGTACTGGCGGAATAAAATTAATATTAAATGCAACACTAATACGTTCTTCGTCAGATTCGTTTTCTATTGTACAATGTTGTAACCATGCAGGAAATAATACAATATCACCGTCTTTGGGTATTAACTCAATACTTTGAGGACTCATACGACCTTCAGGAAATCCACAGTTATAAATCATCATGTTAGGATTATTAAAACAAATACCACCTTGCTCATCACTAATCCTATAATAGTATACTCCGGAAATTGTATATCCAGGATGAGCGTGATAATCGTGTTTAACACCTTTTTCGGCAATGTTAATCCATGAATTCATGATTTTAAAATTGCCACCTTTGAGATTTGGTACTACTGGGTCTGGATTATTGATAATAGTAGTCCATTCGACTGCACTGAGATAGCGATCCAGTGCTTCATAGATACGTGCTTCTAAGTTTACTAATTTATGTTTGCCAATTAAATCATCGGAGATAAAATAACCGCCTAACGGATTTTCTTGTTTACGTTTGGCCGAATCTTTATAGATATAAGATACGTTTTCTAAATCGTCGTTATCTTTGATATATTTTACAGTGGCTTGTATTTCCAATTGTACAGGATCATAATTTTTTAGTGTAGCACCATCTTTATATAATGGTGTTGGAAAAAGACTCATTAATGGCATAAATTTTCTCTCATAATAGTGGGAATAAACCAGCACATCCAGTGTGCATAATAGGCTCAGTTGTTATATCATATCCTATAGTTATCCTATCGCCGTTATACGGTGTTAAAACATTGACGCGATGTAATCTTCTACCGGGCCCAAAATATATTTGACCCGCTTTGTTTATTATTGTATATTCTTTAAACTCAGTGGTCGTATCTTTTGGATCTATTGAGATGTACCCATGATAATCCCACGCATGATCGTGCCAATCTAACACTTTATCCTGTGTATGCATATTAACCCACGCTTGAAACCATAACGGTTTATTGGGTATTTCTTGACGAATAGTATTACGTAACTCTTTAAATAAATTATAAAAATAGATAGATCCAGAAGTTATAGCAAATAAGTTATATTTGTAATAACTTGCAGTAGTATCTTCTCCGTTAAATGACAATTTAATTTCCTGGCATTGATCTATAAATGCTTGCTGATGTTCGCCGATATATTTAGACTGAAATAATTTATAATCCACGAGTAACTTCCTCTGAATTACTATATTCTAAACTAATATTACCAGCAATAGTAGTTCCAACATTACCAGCTAGTACAAAATGTTCTAAGAAACTAGGAAAAATTATCATAGTGCCAGCTTTAACTTCAGGCTTCCAGCTCATAGGCAAACTATTAACATCGGGCCCAATCTGTGAGTCTATTGATTTCCAAGCAGGATTTAAAAATACTGTTTTAGATTCGGCAACAGTTTCATAAATTATAAAACTCCACTGGGATTTTGCATGTATATGTACTTCTTGTGTATCAGTAATAGTATAATTATTACGCCACATTGCACTAATAGTTGGATTTTTATAATTTCCGGTCGATTGTAAATGCTTGTCAATAATACTGCTTAGATAATCAAACGTATCCGGATGGATATTGGGCTGATGCAAATAATTGCTAGGTGTATTGCTATGCCATGT
>Ga0209188_1002860_pt1 | contig 12371 bp, 19 predicted proteins | sample C_130625_EF_Meta_FD_187307 | JGI IMG/M metagenome (GOLD analysis project Ga0209188, IMG submission 187307) | Freshwater microbial communities from Lake Croche, Canada to study carbon cycling - C_130625_EF_MetaG (SPAdes) (version 2) | ecosystem: Environmental > Aquatic > Freshwater > Lake...
GAATTTATCATTCAATCTTGGGATACTGCGTTCACAAAAAACGAAAGGTCAGACTATTCAGCGTGTACGACATGGGGAGTCTTTTATATGAATGAAAATACAGCTGACCCACACATTATTTTGCTTGATGCGGTGAAGGAGAGACTAGAGTTCCCAGAGTTAAAGGCAAAAGCGTTAGAGATGTACAATGAGTGGGAGCCAGACTCATGTGTTATTGAAGCAAAAGCAGCTGGTAGCCCACTAATTTATGAATTACGGAAGATGGGAATACTTGTTTCGGAGTTTACACCTACGAGGGGTAATGATAAGATAGCCCGTATGAATTCTGTGACGGATTTATTTTCTTCTGGAAGGGTGTGGGCACCATCAAGAAGATGGGCGGAAGAAGTCATAGAAGAGATGGCTGCTTTCCCAAATTCGGAACACGATGACTTGGTTGACTCAAGCACCCAAGCATTAATTAGATTTAGAAAAGGTGGATTCATTAGCTTGCCAAGCGATGAACCAGATGAACCAAATACATTTAGACGCAAAGCGGCTTATTACTGATGGATGATTTAACAAATTTTAGGGATTGGTGGCTGGCAAATAGACCGTTTAACACACCCGAAAAGAATGTATTAAGTCATGTTGCAGATACACATGGAGTTGTTTTATTTAGGCAAGGATCCTATCAAGTAGAGTTGTTTAATGTGAAGCCAAACTCTATAATCCCGATGCACATCCACCCTAATGTGGATTCATACGAAGTTTATGTTGGTGGAGATGTAGCTTTTTTTTGTGAAAATGAGTGGCATGAGCCAAGAGAAATTGGCAGGACAATTAGGGTTTTGCCATCTGCATGGCACGAAGCAAAATTTGGGGAGCGTGGGGGATGTTTCTTATCAATCCAAAAATGGATGAATGAAACAGAACCAAAGTTTATTGGTAACGATTGGGATGGAGCAGACAAAAGCTTATCCTACGAAAGCAGTAAAAAATAAAGGTACATTATGTCAATTGAAAAAAGTTTATACGCAGCTCCCGTTGGTTTGGATGCTCTTACAGAAGAGATGCCAGATATAGAATTAGAATTGGAAAGCTATATAGAAGACTTAGAGACTCCAGAAGAAGAGGCTCATGAAGATGAATTTGACGACAACCTAGCTGAGTATATTTCAAGTAAAGAATTAGCCACTATTGCTGGCGATTTATTAGGTGATTTTGAGGATGATGTATCTGCCCGTAAAGACTGGATTCAAACCTATGTAGATGGATTAGAGCTACTCGGTATGAAGATCGAGGAGCGTACAGAACCTTGGGAGGGAGCTTGTGGGGTATACCATCCATTGCTAAGCGAGGCTCTAGTGAAGTTTCAAGCCGAAACTATCATGGAGACTTTCCCCGCCCAAGGACCAGTAAAGACTCAAATTATTGGCAAAGAAACGCCTGAGATTAAGGATGCTGCCAGTCGTGTTCAAGCGAACATGAACTACGAGTTAACTACAGTAATGCAAGAGTTCCGCCCAGAGCATGAAAGAATGATTTGGGGCTTAGGACTTGCGGGTAATGCGTTTAAGAAAGTGTATTACGATCCAAGCTTACAACGCCAAGTATCCATGTTTATTCCTGCCGAAGATATTGTTGTTCCTTATGGAGCATCAAGCTTAGAGCAATCACCACGCATTACCCATGTGATGCGTAAGACGGAAAATGAAGTAACCCGTCTTCAGTATGCTGGTTTTTACCGAGACATTGAGTTAGGCTCACCAGCAAATACCCTAGATGAAGTTGAAAAAAAGATCGCCGAGAAGATGGGATTCCGTGCAACTTCGGATGACCGCTACAAACTTCTTGAGATGCACGTTGATCTTGATCTCCCCGGATATGAGGATAAAGATGAAGATGGAAACTTTACAGGTTTGGCTTTGCCGTATGTTGTCACCATTGAAAAAGGCAGTATGGAAGTTCTTTCCATCCGCCGCAACTGGAGACCAGAAGACAAGAAGAAAGCTAAAAGACAGCATTTTGTCCATTATGGATATGTTCCGGGCTTTGGCTTTTACTGCTTTGGCCTTATTCACCTTGTCGGGGCTTTTGCTAAGTCTGGTACTAGTCTTATTCGGCAACTCGTGGATGCAGGGACATTATCAAATCTGCCAGGAGGCTTTAAGACCCGTGGGTTGCGAATCAAAGGCGATGACACACCAATAAGCCCAGGCGAGTTCCGTGATGTTGATGTTCCAGCAGGAACCATCAGAGATAACTTGATGCCGCTTCCTTACAAGGAACCAAGCCAAGTTCTTTACAGTCTTTTTAATACCATTGTTGAAGAAGGCCGCCGTTTTGCTTCTGCAGCGGATATGCAAGTTTCCGATATGTCTGCCAACTCCCCAGTTGGTACTACTTTGGCTATTTTGGAAAGAACATTGAAAGTTATGAGTGCGGTTCAAGCCCGTATTCATTATTCAATGAAACAAGAATTACGCCTTTTAAAAGATATTATCCGTGACTACACAGATCCTGATTACACATATCAGCCAGAAGAAGGCGATCGTGGATGCAAAAAGTCTGACTACGACCATGTGGATGTTATCCCTGTGTCAGATCCAAATGCCGCAACAATGGCGCAAAAGATTGTTCAGTATCAGGCAGTTTTACAGCTAGCCCAGCAAGCTCCGCAGATTTACAATATGCCAAATCTGCACCGCCAAATGCTAGAAGTGTTGGGAATTCGCAACGCTCAAAAATTGATACCGCTTGTTGATGATATGAAGCCAAAAGATCCTATTGCTGAAAATATGGATGTTTTAACTATGAAGCCTTTAAAAGCATTTATCTACCAAGACCAAGATGCTCATATCACAACCCATCAATCTTTCTTGCAAGATCCACAAGTGGCTGCAATGATCGGACAAAACCCACAAGCACAGCAAATGATGGGTGCATTACAAGCTCATATTGCTGAACACTTTGCATTTAAGTATCGCCAGCAGATTGAACAGCAGTTGGGTGCTCCATTACCTTATTTTAAAGAGGAAGATGATGAACATATCCCAGAAGATGTGGAAGTTCAGATTTCTAGGGCTGTGGCTCAAGCCGCGCAACAACTTACCACCCAGAATATGGCGCAAGCGCAGCAACAACAAGCTCAGCAAGCGGCTCAAGACCCAATTATCCAGATGCAACAGCAGGAATTGGCGCTCAAAGGCGAGGAACAAAAGCGCAAAGCGGCTCGTGATGAAGCTGATATTGCCCTTAGAAAAATGGAAATTGAAGGCTCACATCAGGCAGAAATGACCAGAATTGAGCTAGAAGCACATAAGTTTGGCGCAACTATGGCTAAAGATAAAGAAACAAGTGCTGCAAATTTACAACGGATTGCTAATGAGGTAGATATAGCTGGTCATAAGATGGGAATAGATGCAGCAAAGAGCCATGCTCAATTAGATGTACAAAAGGGTCAAATAGCTGCGCAGCTAATTGCAGCCCAAATAAATTCAAATGCTAACGAAAAAGCACAAGAATCAAAGAAAGGTAAAAAATGACCGAGCTAGATGTAATTGTTAAACAAATAGACGACAAGGTTGAACAATTAAAAGAAGCGGTAATGGTTGGAAATTTAGATCATACGGGTTATCAAAGAATTTGTGGTGAGGTTCGGGGTCTACTCACTGCAAGAGGTTACGCATTAGACCTGAAAGATAAATTGGAGAAATCGGATGAGTGACGCACTCGACTTAGGAAAAGCAGTAGATCTTACGAATCTGCTTGATAGGTCAAACGAAGAAAAAGCAACACAACTACCAAAGCCTTCTGGATATCGCATTCTTTGCGCCATCCCAGAAATGGAAAAGGAATACGAAAGTGGAATTATTAAGGCAGACGAAACTGTCCGCATTGAAGAAACTCTAACTACTGTGTTGTTTGTAGTAGATTTAGGCCCAGACTGCTATGCAGACAAAGCTAGGTTCCCAAATGGACCTTGGTGCAAAAAGGGAGACTTTATCCTTACCAAGCCATACGCTGGAAGCCGCTTAGTCATTCACGGGCGAGAATTTCGCATCATCAATGATGATACGGTAGAAGGTGTAGTAGCTGATCCACGAGGCATAAAACGCAAGTAAACGATAACTAAGGAGCATACGAATGGATAATTTTAAATTTCCAGATGAAGTAGAAAACGAAACAGTTATATCTAAGGGTAAACCCGAAGAAGAAAGTTTTGAAATCGAGGTAGAAGACGATACGCCACCGCAAGATCGTGGTCGTACTCCGTCACAACCAGAGTTTGTCGAGCAACTAGAAAAAGACGAACTTGATGAGTATTCAGAATCTGCAAAACAAAAAATTGCTGGATTCCGCAAAATTTATCACGATGAGCGCCGGGAAAAAGAACGGGCGTTAAGAGAGCATGAAGAAGCTATTACTCTTGCTCAAAAATTGTTAGAAGAAAATCGTGCTTTAAAAGGCAGGGTTACAACTTCTGAACAACAGGCACTTGATTCTTACATGACTAGTGCTGATCGTGAACTTGAGATTGCCAAAAAGGATTATCGTGAAGCTTATGAGGCAGGCGATTCCGAAAGATTGGTAGATGCTCAAGAAAGAATTACTTCTGCTAAGATTAAGGCTGATAGAGCGCTATCAATTAGCGAGCAAAGAGCTTTACAAAGACAAGAAGTTGATGTACAAATACCACAACAGCGTCAGCAACCAGCTCGGGATTCTAAAGCTGAATCATGGAGAGATCAAAACTCTTGGTTCGGTCAAGATGACGAAATGACAAGTTTAGCTCTAGGGCTTCACGAAAAGCTTGTCAAAGAAAACGGTATGGCCTATGCTACAACTGATGAGTATTACAAACGCATTGACGAAACAATGCGTAAGAGATTCCCAGAGAATTTCGAGAGCATTGAAGACGATAAACCAGCCGCAAGGACGAAACCTAGCACGGTTGTAGCTCCAGCTAGTCGCAGTACATCCTCCAAACGGATCAAACTGACAACTTCACAGCAGGCGATTGCTAAGAAGTTAGGACTAACTAACGAGCAATACGCTCGAGAACTTGTAAAGGAAATTTAATATGACTACGAATAAACTATCCCGTGAAGTACAAACCCGTGAAAAAACTGAGCGTCCCCAACAGTGGGCACCAGCTGAATTGTTACCAGAGCCAGTAAAAATGCCTGGTTATAAATACCATTGGGTGCGTATTTCAACACTTGGAACAGAAGATCCACGAAACCTTTCAGCAAAATTGAGGGAAAAATGGGAGCCTGTACCAATTGAAGAGCAACCAGAAATGCAACTGTTAATTGATCCCAATAGTCGTTTTAAAGACAATATTGTGATTGGTGGATTGTTGTTGTGCAAGACTCCAGAAGAGTTTGTTGAACAGCGTAATAATTTCTACGCTAAGCAAACAGATGCTCAGACGGAAGCTGTAGACAATAATTTTATGCGCCAAAGCGACCCACGGGCACCTCTCTTTGCAGAGAAAAAGTCCTCAAGTAGTTTTGGTAAAGGTAATTAATTAATTAGGAGTTCTAAATGGCTTATCCTACCGTCTCAGGCCCATACGGGTTTCAGCCGATCAATTTGATCGGTGGTCAGGTATTTGCTGGTTCTACTCGCTTATTCCCCATTGCTTCAGGCTCTGGCACATCGATTTTTTACGGTGATGTCGTACGTCTAAACACTGGTGGTACATTAAGCAAAGTTTCAACCACATCTACCGCAACAGATGCAGTTGGTATTTTCTTGGGTTGTCAGTTCACAAACCCATCTACCAAACAATTGTTACAACAACAGTATTACCCAGCTTCTACAGTGGCTTCTGACATTCAAGCTTTTGTTTTGGATGATCCAGATGCATTGTTTAAAGTTGCCGTAACTGCTGCTGGTTCATCAACAATTTCTGGTGTAACACAAGCAGCTATTGGTCTAAATACAGCTTTAATTTTGACCGCTGGCAGCACAACCACAGGCGACTCTTTAGCGTCTGTTTCAGCTACTACAGCAAGCACTTCGACTCTTCCGATTCGTATTGTTGCTGGTGTTCCAGAAACAGTTAATGCAGCGGGTTCTTTCACTGAAGTTATTGTTAAATTTAACTTTGGTACCCACACATACTACAGCGCTACTGGTGTAGCTACTGCAGCTTAATAGGAGCTAAATAATGGCTATTTCACGTGCACAACTACTAAAAGAGTTGCTCCCAGGACTGAACGCTTTGTTCGGACTTGAGTACGCTCGCTACGGTGAACAACACAAAGAGATCTACGATACTGAGACCTCTGAGCGTTCATTCGAAGAAGAAACAAAACTGTCAGGTTTCTCTGCAGCTCCTGTCAAAAACGAAGGCTCCGCTATTCGTTACGACAATGCTCAAGAAGCTTTCACAGCTCGCTACAACCACGAAACTATTGCCCTTGGCTTTAGCTTGACTGAAGAAGCAATCGAAGACAACCTCTACGATTCTTTATCTGCTCGCTATACAAAGGCTTTGGCTCGTGCTATGGCTTATACCAAACAGGTTAAAGCTGCTTCTGTATTAAACAATGGCTTCTCATCCAGCTATGCTGGCGGTGATGGCGTTGCTTTATTCAGCACTGCTCACCCATTGGTATCTGGCGGTACAAACAGCAACACTCAGACCACTATGGCTGATTTAAACGAAACTTCCTTGGAAGCTGCCGTTATTCAAATCGCTCAGTGGACAGACGAGCGTGGCTTGTTGATCGCTGCTAAACCTAAGAAGTTGATTGTTCCTCCACAGTTACAATTCGTTGCAACTCGTTTGCTCGAAACTCAACTGCGTGTTGGTACAACTGACAACGACATCAACGCTATCGTAAACAATGGTTCAGTTTCAGAAGGTTACACAGTTAACAACTTCTTGACCGATCCAAATGGTTACTTCCTGACAACTGATGTTCCAAATGGTATGAAGCACTTTGTTCGTACACCTTTGAGCAACAGCATGGACGGTGATTTCGATACTGGTAACGTTCGTTACAAGTCTCGTGAGCGTTACAGCTTCGGCTGGTCTGATCCACTCGGAATGTGGGGATCACAAGGCGCTTAATCAGCACCTTGGTATCACAGAAGACCCCGCTCAAAAGGCGGGGTTTTTCTTTATATAAATGTTGCATATATTAAAAAATGTAGTAAGATAATGATAACTGGGTGATACCAGCCTATTTAACTGTCCCAGCAGACGATATACCGATGAATAGGCTTAACTTGTATATAGGAGAATCCATATGGGTTTCGCTACACATCTAGGTCCTTGGTTATTGGGCACAAATCGTTATACCACTGGCACAACTGCTACCACTTTAGCTAACACAGGCTGCACCGTTGTTTCTCAATCTGCTGACGTAGTTTATGGCACATTGACTGGCAACTTAATTGCCGTTCCTGCTGGTTCACAGATTATTGACGTTAAAGTTGTTACCACAACTGTATTTAGCGCTGCAACAACTTGCGTATTAAATATTGGCGGTACAGCATTTACTACTACTGGCACTATTACTAGTGTTGGTTCTACAGCTCTTGGCGCTAATGCAACAACTCCTGGCGGATGGTTAAATGTTGGCTCTACTGATGTGTTAATTGCTTACACACTAGCTGGAACTTCCTTGTCTACTGGTGCAGCAACTATTATTGTTACTTATGCTGTTCGTAATTCTGATGGTAGCCAACGTCCTACTGGTCAACAAAATTAATCTTGCGGGGGACTAGTTCCCCCATCACATCTTTAGGAGATTAATTATGACGATGCAATATGATGTAAAACAAGCGCATTTAAATGGCAGCGGCATTTTTGTTGTTGGACCAACTCGTATTAAGGGTCTTTCATTGACTGGTAGCGCTACTGCTGGTCAACTATCTGTATTTGATACTATTACAGCCCCTGTAACTACTGGAACTTATGGTCGTTCTGGAACAACTGTTACTGTAACCCAAACAGCTCATGGATTAACAACTGGTCAAGTTATTGGCGTTGATTGGGGTGCTGGTACAGGCGGAACAGCTACTAATGGCAACTACGCAGTTACTGTTACCAATTCAAGCACTTTTACCATAACCGATATTAACTCTGGCTCAATTACCGCTGGTGCTGCAATGGTTTATTCAACTGGTAAATGGTTGATGACCTATGATATAGCTGCTGGCGACTCATACAACAATTCCCCAGTAATTCCTGGCGAAGGTATAAGAGCAGATACTGGCGTGTATGGTTATATAACAAACCTAGTTGCAGCAAATATTTACTACGGATAAAAATGACTGAGCCAATTAAGACAGAAGGTTCTTATAGTTTAGCGGGTCGGAAGGTGATGATTGGTCTTCCTACTTACGATTACAAGGTATCTTCAAAGCTAGCTATTTCGCTAGCTTCTTTTTGCGTACAAGCAACGCAACATGGGGTTGATATTCAAGTTTGTAATATCTCTGGATGTTCTGTTGTTTCTCGTGTACGCAATTTAATTGCAACTGAATTTTTAAATTCAGACTGCACAGACTTAATGTTTATTGATTCAGATATTAACTTTAACGCTGAAGACATTTTCCGTTTAATTGCATGGAGTAGCGATCCTAAAAAAGGGATTGTGGCTGGCATTCCTGTTGCTCGCAAAAAAGGTCAAGTGTACTTTTCCACCTTAGATACCGATGAAACCAATAGTATTTTTATGGATAAGATGGGCCTAGTTAGAGCAAAGCGTGTAGCTACAGCATTTATGATGGTTCGCAAAGAAGTGTTTGAAAGTCTTCGTGATGCACATCCAGAGTGGGTTTACCACGATGAAAAAAACAAAGGCGATACAACAATCTGTTTCTTCGACTTTGCACTAAAAGATGGTCAATATATTGGTGAAGATTATTTATTCTGTGATCGTGCCCGTGAGCAAGGTTTTGAAGTATGGATCGATCCCACAATCAAACTAGGTCACATGGGTGTTCATGAATTTGAAGGCTCATTTGGCGAAGAGTTTTTATATCCAATGATTCGTCCAGTAGATTCAAATAAGGATGCTGCATAATGGCAACAAAGAAAAAAACTCCCTCCCTAGCTGTTGGTCGTGGCGAAAAACTTCCAGTTTCCAAGGGTGCTGGACTTACTGCCAAGGGTCGTGCCAAATACAATGCGGCTACTGGCTCGAATCTAAAAGCTCCACAACCTGAAGGTGGCGCTCGCAAAAAGTCATTCTGTGCTCGTATGTCTGGTATGCCTGGACCAATGAAAGATGAGAATGGTAAACCAACCCGCAAGGCAGCAAGCCTAGCACGATGGAAGTGTTAAAATGAATGATATGACAATTGAGACAGCTCGTGAATTAGCTACTCATGCTAACGATATAGAACATCTACAGGCTGATATGGATAAGTTGGTTCAAGAAATGTATGAAATTAAAACAGCCATTCAAAGTATTGAAAAGACACTATCTGAAGCTAAAGGTGGATGGAAAACATTAGCTGCTATTGGTGGGGCCGTAAGCCTTATAACAGGAATTATAGGTGTAATCATTGGATATTGGAGTCATAAATAATGCCAAGCAAATCTAAAGCTCAAGCTCACTTGATGGCTGCTGTTGCACACAATCCAGAGTTTGCCAAAAAGGTAGGGATTCCCGTTTCTGTTGGGAAAGATTTTAACAAAGCCGATAAAGGCAAAACATTTAAAGAAGGTGGAGCCATGAAACCAGTAGATATGAAAAAAAATCCCGGATTAGCTAAATTACCTACAGCCGTTCGCAATAAGATGGGTTACATGAAAAAAGGTGGCATGGCTAGTGACGCTAAAGAAGATATGAAGATGGACAAAAAGCAAGATGTTGCCATGCTTAAAAAGGCTTTTAAACAGCATGATATGCAAGAGCACAAAGGCGGCAAAGGCACAACTTTAAAGTTAGCCAAAGGTGGTGCGTTCCGCTCTTCTGCTGATGGTTGTGCTACTAAAGGTAAAACCAAAGGTACACAAATAACTATGTGTGGTGGCGGTATGATGGGTAAAAAGAAATAATCATGGCCAAGAAAAAAATTCGTAAGTTTGCAGATGGTGGCTTTACCGCAGATCAAGAAAAATGGTTAGGCGGTGCAGATCGCACTGACCCATATATCTTGGCTCGTATGCGTTCTGCCGTTCCTGATGCTGTAGGCCCAAGCGAGTCCACCATCGAAGACGAAAGTGGTCGTGGAAATATCAACCCTAATGCAGCGGCATTTAATAAAGATATTCCTGGTGCTGGTTCATCTACCCCGGTAACTAAAACTGTATCTCAAACTAAAGTTGCAGTAACAAAACCAAAGTCTACTTGGGAAGATGATTCTAAAATTCCTGATATGCCTAGAGCACCAGAAACCGCAGCTGAAAATAAAGCTCGTATGGAAGGCTTAGTTAAAAAACAAGCTTTAGAGAATGTATCTCCAGAAGATTATGTAACCCCAGGTGGAATTCTTAAGGGTATGTTCAAGCGCATTGCTGGCAAAGGATTAAAGTCTTATACCACTAAAGAAATTGCTGATATGACTCCTAAAATGATCAGCAGAGAAAGCCTTAAGTTAGGAAAAGAACCACTTAAGATTGGCATGAAAAAAGGCGGTTCAGTTAAAAAAATGTCCAGCGGTGGTAAGGTGAAGTCAGCTTCATCCCGTGCCGATGGCTGTGCAATCCGTGGAAAAACGAGGGCTTAAAAATGGCTAAATCACCTGATCAAATCGTAGCGGATATTGACCGCCAACAAAACGAAGAAGACTTGGATCTTATTCCTCGTGCTGGTCGTATGCTTAAAGAAAAGTTAAATGAAGATTTAACTGGCGGAGCATATACTGGTTCCCGTTTAAATATGCCGTCTAATACCCGTCTTGGAAAAATGAGCGCTGGAGATACGGCTTTATTAAATAAATACGATAGCTCACTAGATGGCGTAAAAGCAAAAATGAAACGTCAATATGGTATGAAAAAAGGCGGCTCTGTATCTTCTGCCTCAAAACGTGCTGACGGTTGTTGTGTTAAAGGCAAAACTCGTGGAAAAATGATGTAATGGACGAATATACTGCCGATCCTAAAGAAACTGAGCGTGAAGCTCAGGACAAACTTAAGAAAATTAAGTTTAATCAGGCTCGTGCAGAAGTATCAAAAATTGCACAAGAAGTAAATGCTGAAAAAGCAAAAGCCAATGAGTATACAAAAAGTTATAATGGCAATAGCCGTGCTGGAGTTAGTGGTGGAGAGCCTCTAATGAAAAATAAAACGTTTGAAAGAAATCCAACATATAAATTGGGCGGTACAGTAAAGTCTGCATCATTAAGAGCAGATGGATGCTGCATTAAAGGAAAGACAAGAGCATGAAAGCTTCTCGTGGAATGGGCGCTATCCTACCTAGCAAAATGCCTAATGGCACCAAAAAAGCTCGCAGAGATAATACTGACTTTACTCAATTTAAGGAGGGTGGATTAGCCAAACAAGCTGCCACTGCTATATCTATGAAAGAAAAAAACGTTAAACCTAAGAAAATGGCTTCTGGGGGTTTGTATGAAAATATTCATAAGAAGCAAGCTCGTATTGCAGCTGGCTCTGGTGAAAAGATGCGCCCTGTTGGCTCTAAGGGTGCACCTACTAAAGAAGATTTTATAAAATCTGCTAAAACTGCAAGGAAGAAATAAATGAACTTTGCTATCACTTGGATTTTTGACAAGTTAGGCTATATACCTAAAATTGATATGGAAATTGGTAAGGTTAAAATTGATACCCAATCTCCTGACTTTAAAATGTGGCCATTCCCAGTAGAAAAACCTAGACCACAGGTTAAAAAAGCTACAACTCGCAAATCTGTTGCCAAAAAAACAACAACTGTTGCCAAAAAAGCTACTAAAAAGGCTAAGTAATGTCCACATCTGGAACTACTGCATTTAACCTAGACCTAAGCAACTTAGTTGAAGAGGCTTTTGAGCGCTGTGGATCACAGTTGCGTTCTGGCTATGATTTAAAAACAGCCCGTAGAAGTCTTAATTTATTGACCATTGAATGGGCAAACCGAGGAATTAATCTTTGGACTATTGAACAAGGTCAAGTTAACTTGGTTACTGGACAAAGTTTATATCCTATTGATAGCGATACAATTGACTTGCTAGATACAGTAATTCGTCAAAACAATGGTTCGTCTAGCAATCAGATTGACATTAATATCAGCCGTATTTCTGAGTCTACCTACTCAACCATTCCCAATAAGTTAACTACAGGCAGACCAATTCAAGTATGGATTAACCGCCAAACTTCGCAAATTAATGCTACTTCTGTAGTTTTATCAACCAGCATTAGCTCCACAGCAACTTCAATTACTGTAAGCGATGCTACTCAATTGGCTAGCGGTGGATTCATT
>Ga0209188_1002862_pt1 | contig 12362 bp, 12 predicted proteins | sample C_130625_EF_Meta_FD_187307 | JGI IMG/M metagenome (GOLD analysis project Ga0209188, IMG submission 187307) | Freshwater microbial communities from Lake Croche, Canada to study carbon cycling - C_130625_EF_MetaG (SPAdes) (version 2) | ecosystem: Environmental > Aquatic > Freshwater > Lake...
CTTCAACATGGAAGTCATTGGTGACCTTCAATCAAAGCTGCGTAAGAAGGCAGTTCTTCCCGAAGACAGGGAAAAAATGCAAAGCCAACTTGACGCTGAACGACTCAAGTGGTTCGAAATTTGGCTCGAAGAGTGGGCTGTTGCGGAGGATAAGAAAGCTTACGCTGCCGCTGCTCACAAGGAATACACGAGTGCGCAAACTTATTCAAACAATATTTACAGCAACGTATTAGGAATCCTTGATCGTTCTGCCCGCATCCCGTTCGGCAGGTGGACTGCCTCAACGGCTAAGAAGATGGGTCAGTTCGAAAGTCAGCAGCACATTTATATGCAGGCGAGTAAACTCTACCAGGAAACAATGCCTGAAGAGTGGGATTACATCAATAAGTTGATGACAACCTGCCAAGATGATAACTATACGCTTCTTGGTACGAAAACTTTTAGCACCATTACAGTTAACTGGAACTTCCCTACGTATTACCATTTTGACGGACGCAACAACCCACGCGGAGTGGCAGTGCTAACTGCGTTGACCAACGAAAATTACACAGGCGAAAAGTTCGACGGGTCGTACTTTGTCATGCCCGCTCTTGGTTTAGCATTTGACATACGCAAGGGTGACTTTCTCGTGGGGGATAATCAATCTTTAATGCACGGGCAAACTTTGCAAACTAACAAAGTTGATGACGCAGATAATATTGTTTTTGTATTTTATGCACGGGAGGGAATGACTAAACTGGATACATTCGAAAACGAATGCTGCCGCAAGGAGTTTGTTCAATACGCTAAAGCGAACTTTGCTGATAAGTATCAAAAGAACTCTGGCGGTAAGTTCATGGGAATCTTCCCTGAAATGTGGATCTCAGATGAGTGGAATGAGTTTAAGGCAACCCGTTGCCCGAATGCTTCGAATACAAATTACTGGTATACGTAAAGCGCGGAGGGTGCGTAAGCACCCGACCAGTTGCGTTAGCAACTCAAACTCAATGGAATAAATAATGTGTGCAGTCATAGGTTGTTACCTCAAACAACCCACAGAAGAACAAATCGAAACGCTTCAGCGTTTGTTTATCGAGTCGCAAATCAGGGGTCGTCACGCCAGTGGTTTGTCCATTCTCACTAATGACAAACCTTGGTCCTACATAACTCCCAACCCTGCTGAATACCTGGTCGAAAAGTTTGATTGGGGTTGTGCTCTTGCTCAACCCAAACTAATGCTTATTGGACACACGAGGTACTCAACCAGTGACTTGCGCTTTAATCAACCGTTACAAAACGAGGATGTAAGCATTGTTCACAACGGAGTAATCACTCAAGATCCTCCCGAACTGTGGGGTCGTTACGGTTACTCCATGGAAACAAGTAACGACAGCGAGTTGCTAATGCGTTCGGTTGCTTCGGGAGGTGAACCCCTAACTGAGTTCCCCGATGCTTCCATCGCTGCTCTTGAACTTCACAGAGGCGGAAAAATGCGGTGGTACCGTAATACTAAACGTCCTTTACATTCGGTCAAAGTGAAAAACGGTTATTTCATAATGTCAACGCAAGACATTGCTGAGCGAGCTGGCTTGTCTGGTTCGGTAATGCTTGATGCAGGAACGGTTTACACTCCCACCAAAAAGACTAAACTACTTAACGTGAGAGAAATGATTCATGTTTGACCCCAAGGATTGGACTTACGGTTACGAAGTCGAGTGGGGCGATATCCCTCGCAATTTCGCAGTGCCCGAGCACCTCGGAACTTGGGAGTTTGCTGAGACTGACATTTTGAATTTGCGTGGTGACTATGCGCTGCGAGCGGTAGATCCGCTTGGTATTGACCCTCCTGTTGGAGGGGAAATCAATACTAAACCCACAGCAACTTGGCCTGAGCAGGTTGATAGGATCATGCGCATACGTCAGCTGTTTGTTGATGGAGGTCACGAACCAACTGCGTCGCTCGTTAATCACGGACATTTGCATGTTCACGTTCCTGGGTTGCGCGAAGATATTGATGCTCTCAAGCGGCTGGTGCGCTACGTTGGGAACAACCAGTTGTTGACCACGGAAACTTGTTACAAATACTACGACGACCCGACAATGAAGGGTGCGGTTAAAGGTGCCAAGATATATTTGAAGCATGATGGCGGGCGACAGATGCCTGCGTATATGGTTGATAACATTTGCAATCTTGCCACGGATTTTGATAGTTTTATCAAATTGCACGCAGCTGGTAAAAATGGTGTTTCTTTGGGGAGGCCATTCCGCTACGCTATCAATACGTACTGCCTCAAGCACACTGGAACGATCGAATTTCGGTGCTTCCGGTCAACTACGAAACGCGAAGAAATTGCCTCGCAATTTGCTTTTGCGGAGGCATTTATTGATGCTGCGTTGAATGATGGCCCTCCCGTGAGTGAAATCTTTGCTGAGAACACATTTACTTTCCCACCATACGAGTGGAACCGGGAACATTGGGATGCCTGGGCAACTACGAAATGGGACAAATCCCGAGGCAAAAAAGTTAGAAACTACTACGAGGTTGTATGATTGAGGCGACGTTTGGTGCGGAATACGAACTCGGCGACGTTGACCGAAAGGTTACGTTACCTGGCGGAGCAAACTGGAACTTTAAAGATCATAGTATTGCCAACTCCACAGGAATTGCCAACGATGAAAAGGCTAAGCTCTATACTTTGGGAGGCGAGATTAACACAGACCCCACGGACAGTATTAACGGGCAACTAGCAATTTGGGATGGTATTCGCAACTCTTTTGAACGTATACATATCAACCATCGTACCAATTTGCATTTGCATATTCAAGTTCCAGGGTTGCGAGAAGATCTGCCTGCGTTGAAACGTTTGATGGTGTATATTCAGGAGCATCAGGATCGGGTTTATCAACTTGTTGAACCTTTGAGTGCTCCCGTGCAAACGGATTACAATACTGAGGCGTCGTACAAAGGTGCTGTTCAACGTTACAAACGCAGGTTAATCAGTCACCAGAATAAACTGAAGCCGAAGCAAGTTGCTGCGTGTATGAGTGCGGATACACCGGAAGAGTTTATCAACGGGCATGCTCCGAAAGGAAAAAAAGGGGAACCGCTTTGGGCTCTTGCTGTGCGTGGTGGTATCAACGTGTCGCAACTTCGCGAAACGAACACTGTCGAGTTTAGGCATTTTACACCGTCGCTTGATACTGACGAGGTTGAATCTTGCTTTAGTTGGGTTCACGCATTTATGAATGCGGCATTGGTCACAGGGGAAACTCCTGATCAATTGTATGCCTCACGCACCTGGAAGTTTCCTCCTTTCGCAACTTACGACCACGACATTGATGTGATGTTTAGGTGGACGGATCTTGAGAAGAACAGTCGCTCTACTGTTTCCAAACGGTTGATACAATTGGCGGAACATTTTGATATTTATCAACAACTGGCTTCCGCAATGTCTGAGTTTGTTAGTTTAGAAAGTGGTGGAAAACTCGCTCTTTAATTTGTTTAGCAACTGCGCGATGGGTGTCGTCTCCAGTGTAATGAAATGGGTCGGTAATTTCCCAGTTGGTAATTTTGTTTTGGTCAACGTTGAAGCGTTTATTGATGCGACTAACGTGTAAATGCGACATGCAAATGATCTGGTCCGCCCAATCAAATAGGTCTTGAGTGAATGGTTGAGCGATATGGTTCTCTCCTGAGTAACCCATTTCGGCCATAATTCTACGCATTTTTGGTGCCATGCGTGAACGGTCTACTGCTTGTTTTGAGGTGCCACAGGATTGAACTTTATGGTTGGAACTATGAAACTCGAGGATAACGTGCGCGGCGGCGGATCTGTTGATGTTGCCGGTGCAGACAAAAAGAATGTTTTGGGTCATGATTTTCGTGAGTTGAGTCAACGTAGGGAAGGTTTTATGCAGTTTTATGCAGCGAGTGTTGCTTGCGGTGATTGCGACCCTGCGTTGTGGTTGATGCGATACTTGAACGAACGTTATGAATACTCAATCGAAGAACGGTTGTGGTTCGCTTGGTTGTATCATACATATAATTTACCCACAGCGTTTGTTTATAAAAATGAGTTCCCTGACGAAGAGTTAGCGAGCGTCGAAAGATTCACTCAGTGGAATAATGAGAATTATGCTCGGTTGAGGTATCAAACGGACACGAAATGGTCGAAAGGTCATTTGCCTGCCATGTATGAATCATATTCCAATTGGGTTGGTGAGGCTGCGCAAGAAAAAAGGTTTAGTGAACTGTGCCAAGGTGAGCCTGAAGAAAACTTTAATAGGTTGTGGTCCATTGTTAAAGGTGAGTGGTATAAATTTGGTCGGTACACGGCATACTTTTATTTGCAAACTATTAAGCATACTTGTGGTGTGAATATTGATTGTCCGACATTATTTCTCAATGATTTTGATGGGTCGAAAAGTCATCGCAATGGGATCATTCTTGCGGCTGGTAAAGATGATTGGGTGAATCAAAAGTTGTCGGTTGGTGAGTACCAATGGCTTGAAGGTTATGGTGCCGAGCTATTATCGGAGGCTCGTAAACGTTGGCCGTCTTATGCTTCGCACTTTGATAACTTTTCAATGGAAACGGCGCTGTGCGCATACAAGAAGCTTTGGAGGGTGAAGCGAGGAAGGTATGTTGGTTATTACTTGGACCGGCAATCTGAAGAAATTACGAAAGCTGAAAATGATGGTTGGCACGGTATTGAATGGAACGTAATTTGGCAGGCCAGAGAGGAAGTTATTGGGGCGGAACTTGCCCCCCGTTACGCTAAGGAAGATAAGGCGAAGATGGAACTCTTTTTGAGTCAAGGGACGATACATTACTTGGTTCGATGATAGTTTACCAAAGGTTCGGTTACCCGACCCGAATGGGTCGGTTTGCACCCTATACGTCGACGGCTCTAGGGGCTATAGTATAAAGGTAAACAAATGACTGAAACCTCTATGACCGCTTCCCCTCTGAACCCTGAAACCATTGACTGGTTTGAAAATGCCCGCCCTCGGGTTGCCGCTTACGGTTTGATTAACGTGTTCGAGGATCGCTCTGACCGTAATCTTTTTCGCGCTGTTGAAAAGGCTATCGCTGCCGAGAAAGTATCAACGAAGAAGAACGGTGTTGGTGGTAAGAAGCCTGTTGAAGGCAAGCTTCACTACCGTTGGACTAAGTTTGAAGCTCAGCTGTTGTCTGAAATGGTTGATACTCTCCCTGGTGAAGTTTCGGCCTTAGCTATTATTAAATTTGAACAACTTCGCGCTCTGAGCAAGTATCAGCCTACGCTTGATTCAATTGATACTGCTCGTCGTCGTGACTTTAACTCGGTTATAGGGTTGCTCCTGGAAAACGCTGCTGAACTTGGTCGGGTTGCTGACCTTGATCGTGCTGCTTGTAGCTTGGCTAATAAGGCTGAGTTCCCTGACGATTGGAATCCTTCCTTCCTGCCTGAGTTTGTTAACAACCCTTTCCCTCTCGGTGCTGTAATCCCTGAGGCTGAGGTTGATGCTTACCGCGCGAAAGTTCGTGCTGAAATTGATACTCTGACCCGTACGGTGTACCCTTCCGTGGTCGCCGTCTGAGCTGGGTCGGTAACCCGACCCGAAAGGGTCGGTTCGCCCCCTTTCTTTCTAGCCCAAAACGCGCTATATTTATAATATGAAAAACGAAACGACCGGAGGGTCCATGATCAAAGCTCTTTCTTCAATCTTCGTCGGTGCTATTGTTGGTTTTAGCCTCGTGGGGTTGGCTCACGCTAATTACGGTAAGGCCAAAGTTGACAATGGTTTGATGACCAATGTTCCAGGTTACGGTAATTCCCGTGTGGAAACTGTGAGCTTTTGCTTGACTGACGCTGGTGTCACTAAGTATCAGGATCTAATCACTGACACTCAAGTTGAAGCGTTTGGAGCTTGCATGAAGGACAATACTTGAACCTCGAACAAACAACCATTACTAAAAAACACAATGACTTACGATAAAGAGTTTCACCAACAACTCGCTGAAACGATTGCTGAAATACTTAAACTGCGAGTGGGTTACACCGATGAAAAAATTCGGAACATCAATTTGAATGGTTTAACCCGGCACAATTTCACTCTGCAGATTCTTTACACCGTTAAAGATGAGGCTTGGAGAATGCGAATTATGCACAGCTCGTCAAAACAAAATAAAGATGAGTTGATCGCGTCAACAATGGCCGATTTACCTACTTACAGCCTCAGTGAGTTCGTAAGGAACGGGTCTTCCCGAGTTCAGTATGAAGTTGTTGTTACTGATCCGGACATAATTTTGGAGCAAGCCAACGTGCTCGCTCAATACGTTGAGGATAACGATTTGGGCTGTGGCGCGGTTAACAACGAACCTAGGGTCGGCGTTTCGTTTCGTGGTACGCAATTTGATAGGATCAAAGAGCGAGGCGCTACGATAAGTGGAATGTTTGGCAATCTTGTGTGCCAAGCAAGTGGCATGAAGCTGGAAATGATGCAGGCTGAGTATTATGTTGAGTCGGGTGAAATTGATGGCGTGGAGTTTGATGAGAACAACAAAGTTGTTGCCATTTATGAATGTCAGTCTGGGATACACCATGGCGAGGAACTTGATGACGAACACATAATGAAAGCGTTGGGGTCATATTTGTACGATCCTGAAATTATTCCAACCGTGCGTAAAGTAGTTCTACTGGCTGGGGCGTATAGTGAGATGGATTTGGCAATTTTGCGAAATCGCTCGCTCGAACTTTCGAGGCGGGATCAGCCGATTGAATTGATTGTGCTGATAACTACCAAGGTCGATAATAAAATTGGTATCGAACGAATTGCGTGACGTCACGGTTATGGTTCTCCCGGTTTATGCCGGGCTTTTTTGTGCTATATTGAGTTTGACAATGACAGAAATTATGTACCATTACGTTTATTATTCCTACGAAGAGTGGGGTCGCGGTTATATTGGCGTACGTAGTAGCAAATGCTTACCTGAAGGAGATACCAAGTATTTCGGTTCTTTTTACGATAAAACTTTTGCTCCTACAAATAAAATCATTCTTGCAACATTTGAGACGAGAGAGGAAGCACTGCAAGCAGAGATTGCCCTGCATGCTTTTTACCAAGTTCATATAAATTCGCGTTTTGCCAATCAGGCCAAGCAGACAAGTACGAAGTTCACGGGAACTGGTGGATTTGAAGTTTGTATAGAAAGAAATCCCAATTTTCTCTCTGATGCAGGTAAAATTGGTGGCAAAGTGACTCACGAAAGACATCCTGAGATGTATTCCATAATTGGGAAAAAAGGTTGGCAAAACGGCATAAAAAAGTGGCAAGAAAATAATCCTAACTGGGTTGAACAACTTCATGAGGCTCGAATGAAAGGTTCTACGTACTTTCAAAATAATCCTGAAGCTGCAAAAAAGCGAGCAGCTAATGGTGTGAAAGCGCTGAGAGCGTATTGGGAACAACGTGGATACAGGAAAGTGAAAGGAACGAAAGGCACCAAAGTATCAGTCAAATTACCTTGCGGTGAGGTGAAAGTTTTTCCTTCAATAAATGTCGCCGCTGATGAGTTAAGTATACCAAGAACATCAATGAAAAGAATGGCAAAAGGTCAAAAGGTGAAACGTTATTCAGAGTTTGAGGTTACTGTGCTAGAGCAGACCTATAATAACAAGGACAACAACTGAAGTCATGCGAGTAACGTTTTATTTTGGCCTGCCAGGTGTGGGCAAAACAACTTTGGTGAGGGGGATTCTTGAAGAGTTTCGTAAGGTTGAGCCAGACGAATTTGTGATTGAAGGCCCTATCAAGTACCACAGATTTAACAAGCAAAGAATGCTTATTTTAGGTATTTACGATGAGTCAGTATTTGCGGGGACGGATAGATTATCAAAATCTTGTCCTCCAAAGTTCAGACAATGGTTGATTGATAACGAGGATGAATATAAAGATTTTGGCGTTGTCGTTGAGGGTGAAAGGTTCATGAATGCTCCTACTCTTGAGGCGTTGTTCAAACAAGAGTCAATGAAGTTGGTGTGCTTGAAAGTTAGTGAGGATGAGTTAGAAAGGAGGAGGCAGTCAAGGAATAACACACAAAATGAAAAGTGGTTAAAGGGAATGGTTACGAGGATTACGAATGTGTGTAATACCTACCCCCATCAAGTTGAGGTTATTGACTAACTCAAATGACCCCCCTTAGGCGGTTGTTGATTTTGAGAATCGCCCCAGGGGGGTGGTTTACGTCGAGGTTTGAGGCCTAAAATAAACTCAGTCACTCGAAAGGTTCTTGACTCATTGAGTGGCGTTTATCCGTATTTTTTACACCCCCCCCCCCCGGTTGGCCTTTTTTTATTTCGCCTAAGGGGGGTGGGGGGTCATTTAATTTATGAAAGAAGAAGACCGGTTAAAGATTAATGAAATGATGCTGAGCGCATCAAAACATACGTCAAAAATTGAACGCGAAAAAGTTAATTTGCTGGACCATATTGGTGCCTCAACAGTTCCTAACGCTAAACGAAAAATTGATCGTGAACGCGCTGAGTTCGAAAGGACCAAAGGTCAACTTCAGGAGGTTGTTAACGCCTTGGAAGTTGATAACTGGAGTAATGCTGTGGTGAGGGCAAAAGCACTTTTGAGTAAACTTGAAAAGGAAGGATTACCCGTTTGGTTGAGGTCAATTTCACCATATTGGATTGGGAAAGTAGCGCCCTCGCAGTACAGAATGTGGCACCGTAACTGTAAAGAGCAGTTTCTTGTGGCTCTTGGTGAACTTCAATATGACGCTGAATTGGGTCTTGAGGTTAATGTTGAAGCCGAAATTGAAATGCTGAAAAATAATTATTTGAAGAATCGTCCTGAGGTCTTTATTGAGGAAGTTGCTAAATACTTGACTTCAACGCCTGAGGATAATGAATACGTTGGTGAGGACATTGAGGTTGATTGAGGTTGATTGAGGTTGATGAGTTGTACTGAAAAGTATTAAGAATTGACGAGGTTGACTGAGGTCAATGAGGTCATTGAGGCCGTGGCCCGCAGGCGCCGACCCAACCCATAGGCCCTTGACCCCGGTAGAAACGCTGAAAAAATGAAAGTAGTCAATGAGGGTGCGGTGAAACCTTGTGCTCGACAGCGTTTTTGAAGCAAAACCCCCGCAATTTCAAAACGCTACAATTTCTCCCGGAAACCAAAATCCGACAACAACCCTTCCGCCGGAACGCTTTACGAAAAATTGCCCCAACGTACTTTACCGTTGAAATAAAGCACTATACTGTGCCTGACACCAACCTTGGCAATGATTAACTTTATAGCGCAGGAGCGCCTGCTAGCACCCTCTCTCTCTACCCCATACCCCATACCCCCCTCTCCCTCTCCTCTCTCTCTACTAAACTAATTGTAATTACAATTGTTGAATCAATTCTAATTACCAACACCAATGCATCATTGCCTCCCTGGCCCTGGCTCTGGCCCTAAGTATATACCTACCTACCACCATCCACCCACTCTCTCCTCTCTCTCCTCTCTCTCCTCTCTCCTCTCCTCTCCCCTACCTACCCTCCCCTCTCCCCTACCTACTCTCCCATACATTACATTACATTAACTAATGTAACATAACATTGTGCCAATACGAATGTATTGTTCATTGTGCGTACATATAAATAATGCTATCCATCCATACATACCAACAATCAACAATGCGAATTATTCTCACATAAATAAATACTTTCCGTTGTTTGTTTGTCAATGTTAAATCGCACAATCATGCCACAATCAACAATCCAAATCCATCCATCCGAACCTAACCCAATCCATCCATCCCACCACCAATACCGGCCCACCCCCGGTGGGGTTTGACCACGGGTCCCTGTTGACCACCGTGGTGGTTTTCGGGTGGGTGGGTTCGAAGGGCGAACTACGGGGGGGGTCAGTAAGAGTGTGTGCCCCCGCATTTCCTGCATTTACTGGGCAACACTAGAACTATAATATTTCCGGACACGGACTAACATGACACAGGCATTGCCATTGCCACCCCTAGAGGTGCTACAGAATAAATTCGAATATAACCCTGAGACAGGAATATTAACCTACCGAACTACGACTTCTAGACTCACAGCAGGAGGTTACGCAGGATACCCAACCCAACGAGGTTGGTTACGCGTAAAGGTTAACGGTATTCATTACCGCGTACACCGCCTTGTGTGGAAAATGCATTATGGTGAAGATCCCCCAATCGGGTTAGATATTGACCATATCAATCGCGACAAGACAGACAACCGTATTAGCAATATCCGGACGGTAACCCGTAGAGAGAACCTGTCCAATAGAAAAAGAAACACAGGGAATTTTAAAGCGATTGTTGTGAGATTGCCCGATGGACAAGAGAAACAATTCTCTTCTCTTAAAGAGGCAGCAGCATTATTAAATTTAAACGCATCGAATCTATGCTCGGTTCTTCGAGGCAAGCAAAAAACAACTAAAGGATTCACCGCCCGCTATGCATAGAACCCCCCGGCAACATTACTCGGGACCCTTCGCAAAGTCTCTGAATATCTCTGCATATTCTCAGACAAAATTGCAAATCTCAAAAAAATTTTCGCGACAATTTTCATAGAGAATGATAAAGAAAAAGTAAAGGCACATTCGGTTAACCGACCTTTACTTCCTACCTCCCACCCTATACTAATCGCATGAGCAACTACATTTCGTCCGACCTGACGCAAACGGTCAAAGACGACTATCTTGAGTATAGCATCGCAACGCTTGCTCGAGCACTCCCAGATGTCTACGATTCTCTAATTCCGGCAAGGAGACGTGTTCTTCAAACCATGCTCGAAGAAAGTCTCCTGCCAACTAAACCTTATGTGAAATGCGCGCGAACCACGGGTCTCACAAGCGCATTTTATCATCCACACGGTAGTGCATATGGTTCTCTAATCTCTATGGCAACACCTTGGAATAACACACTACCTTGGGTTGATGTGCACGGGAATATCGGCAGCACGGTAGACCCGCCAGCAGCAGAAAGATACCTCGAGAACCGACTCACTACGGCAGCATTAGAAGTCATGCTGCAAAATAAAGAAACTTGGGAAACACGCCCGAACTACGACGGATCTCGCAAAGAAGCAGTACGCTTAGACGCACGTATACCTGCCATCCTTTTAAACGGAACGGAGGGAATCTCCGTAGGGTACAACACACGAATCCCTCAGCACAACCTCTCTGAAATCTGCGACGCCGTAGTCAACGGCACTTCCCTAATTCCTGACTTCCCCACATCTTGCTATCTCATAAACGATGACGGTCTTGACAATTACAAACGCACTGGTTCTGGCACTCTCCGCCTCCGCGCTTGTAGCGCAATCGAAGAGAAGGAGAAGGTGGGGAGATCCAAGGCGCGGATTGCATTCACTTTTACTTGCCTTCCTCCCAACACAAACCCTGAAAAAATCGGTTCGCAAATCAAGGAGGGGTTGGATAAAGGCAAATTAGAAGGTATCTCAGAAGTTATAGATCTCACCGATATGACTGGAGATCGCATTCAGGTTGTTGCCAAACCTGGCGTCAACACTGAAACATTGCTTCAAACTCTTTTCCAGTATACCGACTTGGAGTCTACTTATTTCGCAAGGAATATGTGCCTCAAAGGCGCAACTCCAATAGAATTACCCTCTAGCGAGATTATCCAAGAATGGAAAAAATGGCGCATAGACAGACTCTCTGTTATATTCTCTCACGAGCAAGATGCTAAATTAGGGAGACTGGAAATTGTTATGGGCCTCCTTAAGGCCATTGACAAACTCGATGCCGTAATCAAGGTAATCCGTGCTGCAGCATCACCCAAGGAAGCCCTAATTGAACTCGTTGGCAATCGCAATCTCAAGTTCACAACGGAACAAGCCAGGGCAATCCTGGAAATGAAGTTACGGTCTCTAACTAATCTAGACTCAGAGGAGTTGTCTTCCGAACAAGGTACCCTGGAGCAACGACTCAAAGAGCTAGAGACTCTAATCAAGGATCCTGTTGCCCGAACCAACTACATGCTGAAGGAAGTAAAGGCAATTGGGAAGAAATTCGGAACTCCCCGCCGCAGCGTTCTGATTGATGTGCCCCGCGAAGTTGCCGTGAGGGGAACATCCGTGCGACAAGCGGCACCGGCTAAGCCGCGCTTCCTAAAGATTGACAAAGCTAAGGGCACCGTAGAACAAGTAAAGGGTCCCCGAGGGGCACTCGTTCTCGAACCTACTGACAAGCTGATTACGTTAACTCAAGATGGTACCATCAAAAAAATTGCCTCTAACTACAAGGGTACTCTTGGAAATGGATACTCTCTTGTACTATTGGCAAAGAAGGAAGCCGATATTATCTCGCGCAAGTACCTACTTGTATTTACACTC
>Ga0209188_1002866_pt1 | contig 12359 bp, 18 predicted proteins | sample C_130625_EF_Meta_FD_187307 | JGI IMG/M metagenome (GOLD analysis project Ga0209188, IMG submission 187307) | Freshwater microbial communities from Lake Croche, Canada to study carbon cycling - C_130625_EF_MetaG (SPAdes) (version 2) | ecosystem: Environmental > Aquatic > Freshwater > Lake...
AAGCCAACCGATATAAAGCCGCCCCGTCTTGCGAAGCGTCCAACCCGCCAACCCGCCCCTCGCCACACCTCTACATAAATCCTGTAATCTCCTGCCCGCTCTCCGCACGATGAATGCAGCGGTTTTCTTCATCGTTTGGTATGACAGGAATTGTGAGTGGGATAGCCCCCCGACGGCGAAGCCGCCACCTACACCGGCGTCTTGCGCACCAAGCCAACCGATATAAAGCCGCCCCGTCTCGCGAAGCGTCCTGCGCGCCACTCAAACCTCTACATAAATCCTGTAATCCCCTGCCCGCTCCTCGCACCATGAATGCAGCGGTTTTCTCCATCGTTTGGTATGACAGGAATTGTGAGTGGGATAGCCCCCCGGCGGCGAAGCCGCCACCTACACCGGCGTCCTGCGCGCCAAGCAAATCCATATAAAGCCGGCCCGTCTCGCGAAGCGTCCCACCTGCCCATTGCCATGCCATAAATCTTGTTGTACCCACACCATGAATGCAGAGCACACCAAACCGGCCCTCAATCCATCAAAATGAGTGACATTTCCATTTCTCTAAATTTCTTCAAATCAAACAATTCTGTAATCACCTTCGAGGCAAGAGACGTCAACCTCCATCGTCCATCATCCAACTTGAATTTTGTTTTGAAGACATTTGAAGAAATTAAGCACATTCGAATCCAGCAAAATAACCTTCCAAATGAGAGATATTTTCAGTAAATTAAAAGTTTTAAAATTTCTTCGAATCAAACAATCCTGTAATCACCTTCGAGGCAAGAGACGTCAACTTCCATCGTCCATCATCCAACTTGAATTTGGTTTTGAAGAAATTTGTAAATTAAACACATTCGAATCCAGCAAAAAAACCTTCCAAATGAGAGATATTTTCAGTAAATTAAAAGTCTTAAAATTTCTTCAAATCAAACAATTCTGTAATTCACCTTCGAGGCAAGAGACGTCAACCTCCATCGTCCATCATCCAACTTGAATTTTGTTTTGTTTTGAAGAAATTTGTAAAATTAAACACATTCGAATCCAGCAAATAAACCTTCCAAATGAGCAGTCGCATTTCAATTTTCACAAGTCAAACATGTGTCTGTAATACAAACCGCACGCACGATGAATGTATCCAGTGGCCTTGTCTTACACGGGTAAAATTGAAGTATTTTTATAGGATCCCCTAATTCCCAAGACACAACCAAACAAGCCGCACGCCACGTTTTGATTTTAAACTTAATCAACCTATCTGCAAAATTTAGTCAACTTAATCAACCTACAAATACAGCATCATTCAGGTGCGCCGTGATGGACAACAGGAATCGCGCGACAACAACCCCTCATCTCGTCGCCCAGCCCGCCCCTCACACCTCTACATAATTCCTGTAATCCTCTGCCCGCTTCTCGCACCATGAATGCAGCGCTTTTCCCTACCGGTTGGCATACAACAGAAACCATGAGTGTCGTAGCCCCCCTCCCCCCGGCGGCGCAGCCGCCACCTACACCGGCGTCCTGCGCACCAGGCCAGCCCATATAAAGCCCGCCCCGTCTCGCGAAGCGTCTCGCCCACCCCATTAATCCTGTAATCCCCTGCTCGCTTCGCGCATATGAAAATGGCCAATAAATGCATTCGGATTCGGCGCAAGAGCCCAAGGCCTCACGAGTGGCTGCAAAGCAGCCGAACGAACCTGGCCCATCATCCATTCGCCGCCACAGCCGCAACCCAACTCGAATCCAATTATCTCACTCATTTCCGTGTTCCGTTCCAAGGCGTAAATACCTCAAACCAAATCCAATGGCCGCCAATCATGGGCATCATACCACGCGCACATAATGACACTCACCAATAGATTCAACCGTTTGATTTGTAATCCCCACTCCACTCCTCCAAGATCGCACCATGAATGCAGCGCTTTTCTCCGTCGTTTAGAAGGGTCGTGTATAACAGGAATCATGGTCAGCAGCCGCCCCTACACCGGCGTCCAGCGCGCCAAGCCAACCGATATAAAGCCGCCCCGTCTCGCGAAGCGTCCATCCCATCCCGTTAATCCTGTAATCCCCTGCCCGCTCCTCGCACCATGAATGCAGCGCTTTTCTCCGTCGTTTGGTATAACAGGATTTGTGAGTGGGATAGCCCCCCGGCGGCGAAGCCGCCCCTACACCGGCGTCCTGCGCACCAAGCAAACCGATATAAAGCCGCCCCGTCTCGCGAAACGTCCAACCCATCCCGTTAATCCTGTATTCCTCTGCCCGCTCCTCGCACGATGAATGCAGCGCTTTTCTCCATCGTTTGGTATAACAGGAATTGTGAGTGGGATAGCCCCCCTCCCCGGCGGCGAAGCCGCCACCTACACCGGTGTCCAGCGCACCAAGCAAACCGATATAAAGCCGCCCCGTCTCGCGAAGCGTCCTGGCCCCACCTTGCCCCAGATACCATCGAATCCAGCGACAAAACCATCCAAATCAGTGGTGACAATTCCATTTTCGCAAAATATTCTTCGAATCAAACAATCTTGTAATCCATGCTCGAAAGAAGCGACATCGTCGTCCATCGTCCATCGTCCATCGTCCATCATCCAACTTGGATTTTAATTCCAATAAAATTGTAAAACTTGAATACCATCGAATCCGGCGACAAAACCATCCAAATCAGTGGTGACAATTCCATTTTCGCAAAATATTCTTCGAATCAAACAATCCTGTAATCCATGCTCGAAAGAAGCGACGTCGTCCTCCATCATCCATCATCCAACTTGGATTTTAATTCCAATAAATGTGTACCATCGAATCGAACAACCATTTTGACCATTTTGCAAAGTTGAATTCAACCAAACTTTAATACCATCGAAACGAACAAGCATTTTGACAATTCAATTCGAATTTTGCACAGTTGAATTCGACTGGTACAAACACGTTTGATCCCTCGCGCACATGGGACGCAAATAATATTTATTACCATTCCCACAATTCCTGGAAAATAAATTTGATGCTTCCACTCCCGACATACTGACAAAAGCAATAAAAGTGTCGTCAGTAGGTAAAGTACGGGTGACCAACAACACCACTACAACCACACCCACATTGCCGCCCCCCAAGAATCGTTGTCATCCCCGCACCATGAAAGCAGTGGTTTTATCATTCGTTTTGAACAAGATACGCCATCATGATGATTAATTAGAATGGACCACTTCGCACTGCCAAGCAAAACTGATATAAAGCGGCCTGGCGCATCTTGCGCAAACCCAATGAACTATTTATTATTCTTGTATTCCAAAAAAAGTGAATACAAGAATTATGCACACACACAGACACACACTGGTGCACCCAAGAACTCGCGAAAAGACCAAGGGCCTCACGAGTGGCTGCAGAGCAGCCGAACGAACCTGGCCGACCTTGAATTCGACACATCCAAACCGGTGCCATCATGATATTCCACAGCATTATACCACTCACAATGTATCATCTTACTCATTTCCGCGTTCCAAATCATATAGTCGTACGCAGTAATCACCTCCAAATCCAACAATCATATTTTCGAGTGCACACTCCTACGGGAGGACCTACACCCAACCTTGAGTTCAACCATTCAACTCTATGCGATGCGTTCAAATACAAGTTTAATCAAAAAGGGCAGCGACTCCTATTATTTTCTTAGATTTTAGCATCAGTGCAAATAATAAAATAAAATGGAAGGTATAACAAACATCGTCGTGTCGAGATGGCAACGAAATGTCGATTACATCTACAAACTCGATAAAAATGTAAACATCATGATATACGATAAAGAAAATCCTGAAAATCCATACAATGTTCCCATAAACAAGGGCAACGAAGCGTCGGTTTATTTAAAACACATTGTGGATCACTATGACGACAATTTATCCGAATTCACGTTTTTTATTCACGATGAAGAGTATTCATGGCATCATATTGGGTCCATTATTGAACGATACGAAGAAGCCGTGGAGAGTAAAGAGTTGTATTACAATGTAAATGAACGATGCCTGTGGACATGGCACAATTCAATCTCTGCAGACGAATATCGCGATTTGATGAAATGGTATAATGAATACGTGGAAGAATATATTCCCATATCCAGAGTACCCAATAACACAGATCTAATTTATGGATATAGAGGAAGTGCACAGTTTCTTGTCCACCGAGATGTAATACGTAATTTGCCAAAGAAATTTTATTCCAGACTTTACGAATGGATTATTACAACCGATTTGCCGAGTTCAATGAGTGGCAGATATCTTGAATGGACATGGCACGTGTTTTGGTATATTTTCCCGAAATATGTTCTTGCATAATTTGCGACAACGCAACAACGCGACAATCCATCCATCCATCCCCACTCCTTGATGCTGTCCAGGCCAGAATATACATGTTTCATCATTATATCCAATGAAATTTCCTGTCCGAATCATTGTAAGCCAATACGTTTGGTCAGTCATTCAATGACCTTTTGCTTCCAAATCCAAAACCAAACAACCATTAGGCCGTTGGGCCCTGGAATACTGCACAGATCGTTTACATAAAAAAATTGATTATTCCAATGAAGATCACTGTGGCACGTGTTATTCACCGCCATCACCATCGCCACTGCCGCCACTGACACTACTGCCTGCCCCTTTACACCGAAAATACGAAATAAGGTAGTAAATACAACCCTCCCACCAACGCGACACTATTTACACGTTTACTGTATTTAGATAACAAATAGGCAATCAAAATAGTGCCTACGATCATACAAGCGTCACCCAGTAGAATAGTAACCCCCCCTTGTTCCGTTGCCCAATCTTTGAATACATCCATGATTTCACTTTTTCCACGCGGAATATTGCTAAATACTAAATAAAACAATACATCGTGTGTCATTTGCACCAAAACGGCCAAGAATAAAAAGAAAACTAAATGAAATTCAGGGAACAAACAAGAGTACAATGCAGATGTTAAAAGTACTCCAATGACCATAATCAGGACATCCGAGAGAACTGCGGCTAATCCATACCTTTGATACCAAAATTTCAATGTTTTAGATGGAATGTAATTTTCAGCAGAAAGAAAGAGACCGATCATATCGACCAAGAGAGCCGCGACAATGACTGGCAAAAAATCGGCTGTCCGTGCAAAATGCTTAGAATCGGAGAACATATACACGAAATGGAGATTTTAGCACCAATGCCACGCCACCGCCATGTTTGTTTCAAATACTCATTTTGAAATAAACAATCCAACAACAAGCCTGTTATCCCCTTGACAACCACCTGTACTCAACTTTAACTCGAATTTTATCAAGAATATCAATCATTTACTTTACAAATTTAGAAAAAATATTAATCAACGCAATGCAACAGGGTACAATTCAGTAGATGCAGCAGCATCAGTAGATGCAGCAGCATCAGTAATAGCAGCAGCATCAGTAATAGCAGCAGCATCAGTAGTAGAAGAAGCACTAGCACTCGGATTCTTAAAACCATACTTGGCAATTTCCCAAACCACTTCTTTTGGCATTTCGGATGGCAAACACAGTCTTACTTTCTCGTAAAAACAAAGATTGAATTTGTTGTTTCGTTGCAACAACACTCGTTCCAGATGTTGATTGAATAAAGTCGCAGCAATGACAGGAATGTTTTGATATATCGATGCATGGAATGGAACGGGTGTTGGCAAATGACTCGTCTCTAATGCCTTGTAAACTCTTTTCCAATGTACCATGATGGATTCCGTGATGAAAACATCCATTTCACATCCAGTAAAATCCTTCCAATGAATACGCACGCCATGGGCGTACTGAATTCCTGTAATTGTAAACAACGGAAACGGAATTTGTTGGTCCATGTCAAAGAAAATAGTAAAATGGAATAAGCATGAATTCGTTTCCACTGGTAATAGGACATAGAGTTTGGCATGATAGTCGGTATTTGCTTCTCCTGGCCATATCGGTGGGGGCGGTGTTGTTCTTCCTCCACGTACTTTCAAATGAAATTGAATACACCAAGCCTTGTCTTCTCTGCCTCTGCCAGAAAGAAATCCATTTTCCTTGTAGATCCATATACGCCAATCAAAAAACAAATTCTCTAACACATGAATGACACCGTGAGGACTCATGATGCTGGTGTTGTTGGATGACGACATGATGTTGACTTTGTCTTTGATTTTTGTGATTTGGTTGATGAATTCAATGACCTGTTTTCCTTACATCTCTATCCCTTACAATACAAATTCATTGAAAGAACATGCCGCGGCGGGGCACAACATCACAAAACACCTGTTATGTTGGTAAATCCATGTTCTTTGTAGTCCATTTCAGACACAATCAAATCACGTCCATCACATACCTCATCACAATTTAATAATCGTACATTCTACACCTTCATCATCATCATCATAATCATCATCATCATGTTGCAAGAATGCCCCATTTGTTTTGAGACGACTCGATGCACTATTTTGATTGATTGCCAACATGCACTCTGTTTTTCATGTAAAGAAAGAATCAAACAAACGCCCGGTAAAACAAAAATGCAGTTAGGATTTCCTTGTATCGAATGTCCCATTTGTCGCAAAACAGAATTCCCGACATATAAGCACGTCATGCACCTTCTCCATATCTCCAAATCAAGAGAGGCCAAACATGTCGAAGATATTACAAAATACCAGATCGAATTGGCTGCAAAAGACATTCAATATCAGAACCTTAAACACCTTTTCAAACTCAAAATTCGGCGTCGAACCCAACCTACTCCCGCTACTGGCCCCGCTGCCCCCAAACCCAGTGAACCCTGTGATACCTGTCTCAAGAAGACAGCCCGTAGATGCAATGTGTACGGTTGTCGTAAACATTGCTGTATGAGTTGCGTTATTTGCAAAGCATGTGAACAACAAGAAGTTTCTAAACACACTTCTTCCTCCACAACCTCTACAACCTCCACAACCTCCTCATCTTCTGTTATTGAAATTGTTTAATTATTCATTCATTCATTTATTCTTCATCTACAATACACTACTTAATGTAAACATCATCGAATCTCTTGCACTACCTACTTTGTCGGCTTGCTTGCCCGCCCATCCATGTCCATAACAAAACCATATAAAGCGGCCTATCTCGCGAAGCGTCTGCCCGCGGGGCCCTCCTCCTCCTCCTTCACACCACAACCTTATTCCAAGAAGTTTCCAAAACAAATCAAGACAAAACGCCTGTTTTATTAGTTGGACCGATCCATCCTACTTTGAATTTCATTTATATTCTCATAATTAATTACCATCATCAATCACATCATGTCTCTCATTATCCGCATCGATAATCAAATCTACCATCGACCGTTTGGAGCCGGAGGATTCGCCATTACTCCCATTTCCCTATATCAGAAGCAATATCGAGTTACCTTGGATCTTACCACGCTGCCCTATATTTCCACAGGATGCCGCATCACGGATAACCTCTTACTCAGTCATCTCTTGACTACCGGTGACGATGAAGCACTCAAAAGCCATACCGTTGTTTGCAGAGCCGATGCAACTCAAGTACCATTCGTTAATTTGATTTTTTAATGTAGTTAGTGTGCCCTGTTTTTGATGCTATGCTATGCTATTTGTACTGTAATTAACCAATGGTGATTACCAAATTCGTCGTCTCAAGACATACTGTTGTTGAAAATTTAAAGCAAGTATATTATTTTACTAGATCAATGCATGCATGCAACACAATACACCATAACAGGATGCTGATGGAGTAGATAAACTAAGCACTCATGCAGTCAAGAAGCCATACTTGGCAACTGCCAATACCACTTCTTTGGGTAGACTATCAGGCAAACACAGTTTCACTTTCGTGTAAAAGCAAGCATTGTATTTTTTGACACGCTCACGCTCAATTTGTTCCTGATGTTGATTAAAAACATCCGTGGCAATGTCTGGAACAAAGGCATAGGAGCTGGTATTGCAATAATGCCGCCATCTCATTATTTCAAGGGGAATTGGATTTGACAATGGTTTATACATTTTGACGAAATGCTCCATCGAAATAGCGCTGTTGTTGCTGAGTTCGTCGTCCATTTCACAACCAGTAAACTCTTCATTCCAATCGATGCGCTTACCATCCATATATTCAACACCTGTAATTGAATACTTTGGAGTCGCATGCTCTAATTTGGTGCCATTAATCAACTTGAAATAAATGGTAAAATGCAATGCCGAAGGGTTGGTAGGGAAATCAGAATACAGTCTCGCCCCAAGATTCGCTCCAGTCGCTGGCAGAGGCGGACATTTATTTGGATCTTTTACATGGAAAGCCATGCACCATGCATTGGAATATTTTCCTGTGACATTGTTGACGACGTCTTCGTATAACCAGAGGGTCCAGTCCATGAACAAGTTTTCAAACACATCAATCAATCCAGGGTTTGACATTTCATCAATTTGTAATTATTTAATTATGATTTATGGTATCCCAAATCAATGGCAATTCACAAATAAAACACGTGTTTTGTAAACAAACGAATTCCAGAATGATGATTGTTCTTCAATTGGGCAAAAACGGGCCATGTTCCGAATATGTCGAATACAGCGATACAACGCCGCCAAGAACACCCAAATGAAACCATCCATGACTGGCACCGAATGCGTCGACTAGCCCCGGCATCCATCGTTCCGGAATATGATAAATGCATAGTATGACAGTGGAATAGCAGGAATACATGGTCAAAATGCCCCATCCCGATTCTGGCCAAGATCCTGTTATCCATAACCGTAGAAACCATGCAATGCCTACACCTGAAGCATAGACACTATAGACACTTACACGTCTTGAATATGACGAACCCAACAGCATCGTCATGTCTTGATGGCAAATAGTACCACATGTAAAGAATAAACACAACAAATTGAAAGCATTATAAACCAAAAATATTCCAACACCAAAATAGAATTCATATTCATGGCTCCTGCTTTTCAACAATACTAATTCGTTATAGGAAGACAACAAGTTGGATGAAAAAATAAGTGTGGAAATCATACCCCAATCTACACATTGAACACATCTGAAAACCTTTTTTGAATGACAGCAAAGGGTATGGTATGCGGCTGAACAAGCAAATACGGCAACGGCTGTCAATAAATAAATATTCATGACAAATGAATGTGAACGAGAACAAACGATAAAAATGGTCAAACCAGCACCGAAAAGATGACTCCATGAATTAAACAACTCATTGTGAATATAAAATAGTGAATAGATACAATCCAAATAAGAGTTGAGAGGAATACGGTACATGGTTTCGATGCAAGGCCATGTCAATTCACTACACCATGGATATTTTTTTATCAAGTCGGATTTAGTCAATAATAAAGTCATGTCGATCTGTTGAATTCATTTTTTAAATTCTGATCGTCGCCGACCACCCCATTTTCGGAAACCCAGGAATTTTAGGTGAAATCAGTGTAAAATACAGTGAATTCACTGCGTCACCCGTCCGCCCGACCCCATTTTCGGAAACCCAGGAATTGTCGGTGAAATCAGTGTAAAATACAGTGAATTCACTGCGCCACTCGTGTTAACAGAAAATTGATGCCTCTCAAGCTTAGTGACAACATCTCATCCACAACAACACAAAACATAATTAAACTCGAACAATGTCCGAACAACCTACAACGAATATGAAGTCGTATTTACAGTGTTTGGGCCTGAAATTCGCTGAACCGACGGTGACCACCACCACCACCAGCACAGACACGCCCGTGGTAACAACTCTTCGAATGAAAAACATCACTATTCGTAATTGTAACCTATGCCAAGGTGAGCATCGACGCTCCTGTTGTCCCACCGACACAAAAATCGCGGAAAAATGGATAACACGCACTTGCAATGGTCGCAACCGTCGTAAATATGCAGATGTCGTTGATGACTTGATAGAAGACGTTGACTATTGGCAGAAAAAACGAATATACGAACAAATGACGGTTGATGTCGAGGGTACTCCGGATTCATCTACGATGACGGATAAGCAATTAACATGTCAAATACTCAACCAGTTACACAGAGACAGGCGTTTCAAGGAAATTACAGTGGAACGCAAACATGAAGATGAGAACCAACAGGACCAGGGTGAGAACCACCAGGATGAGGAGGAGGTCGTAGAAGATCAAATCTTTGCACTGGTCAGTCATTCATTTACGCGTTACATGGACCAGTTTCGCCAGACCAAAGATGAATGTTTGAAAGATCTCGTGAAGGTGGAAACTGATGCTCACGAGGTCTTTCTTGGAATTCGTGCCAATGAACAACAGGTGTTGGAACACAATGCCATGCCGGCGGCTACCCGTGAATGGCTCATGCGCACTCACAACCAAGAACGCTTTGAATCAGATATGAAACGTAAACTAGCACCCAGAGCCGTAGAAATGGCCCATGGTCTTTTGAAAGAGGATATGTTCCTCATAAAAGAAACAAGTGGCAAAAACGGTCGGATGGACGTGGAATGGACAACTGCGAAGCCCATTGCGTCGGATTGTTGTTGCATTTGTATGGATAGAAAAAGTCGTCAAGACATGGTTGTTTTGGACACTTGTAATCACGATCTTTGCAGTGGATGTGTTGCAAAACTCATGTTGACACGCCAAACACCCCGTACCGTGCTTTGCCCCAAATGCCGCACCGAGAGTGCCTTTTTGTCTTGTCACTATCTATTGTAATTAACCGTCCGCTTCATTGATTTGTATGTAATGTAATTAAACACCCCACTTTTTTTACTGAAGGCTCCAACGGAACATTCCTGGAAGAATCGTAAAACAGGTGTTTTGTTGCCAAACTGCATCCTTTTTGTTGCGACATCAGCACATGAAATCATAATTAAAACCCTTGAAAACCGTTGCCCCCATCCCCAAACAATCTTGAAATGCATCAAGAGTGCCCCGTTTGCTATGAGACCACAGCGTGTTGCCGTCTTGAGGGCTGTAATCATGCAGTCTGTAATTCTTGTAAGGATAACATCAAACAAATGCCGGGAAAAGCAGTATGGGTCGAAGGGGCTCGTTGTATCGAATGTCCCATTTGTCGTACTGTGGAGTTGCCGCCCTATAGCCACGTGACCCAACTACTCTTTCAATCAAGAGGGTTATGTCGTCAAACGGAGACTGAATATCGTAACAAGTTGAATCATTCACGATCGCAAATTGAAGACTTGTTAGCCCTCAATCAAGCCAATCGGCTAGAAGCCCGAGAAATGAGACAACGCATGGAGCAGCATTACCAGGCCCAACTAGAAGCAGCCAAAGAAATGAGTCAACGCATGGAGCAACATTACCAGGCCCAACTCGAAGCAGCCCAAAAAGAAATCGAAAGCGTGAAACATCGCCTGAAATTGAAGATACGCCAAGACACTCAAGATGCCCTTCCTGCGCGAAAGAGTACTCCAGAACCTTGTAATACCTGCTTTAAAATGACTCCGCGTACATGCAATGTGTACGGCTGTCGTAAACATTGCTGCATGAAATGTGTGATTTGTTCCGATTGTAAACAAGGTGTGGCTCAAATACGGTGAACCTGTCTGTTGTCCGTCGTCCTGTCTTGTCCTGTCTTGTCCTGTACCTGTATTGTCTTGTCCTGTTTTCAATCATAAAACTCACAAAGTAACTAACCACCAACCGTTGCATTTTTTTTTGGCGAAAATTAGAGCAAAGAACATTCCGCAGAGATCGTTCTCGCGGCGTCGTCGTGACCCTCGTTGTTTCATAAAACACTTGTTTTGTTTGTTTTCAGGCGCGCACGTTTTGTTGTTGAATTCACATTTAATCAAGATGCAGACTCCGCCCCCCACACCTAAAAGACAATCACCGCCCGCCTTGGAAAGAAGACGTGGACTCGCCATCGAAGACCCGCCACGACCCCCACCCGCCGCGATTCCTTTTCCTGATTTTCCCCCGCGCCCTTTGTTACAGCGACATAGCGAACATGAGCGATACCGCCAACGTATTTTTATCCTCCATCCCAGACAAGTTCGCAGACATTCCTTTCCTGGAGTGGGTCCATTGCGATGGATGCGCTAATGTAATTTCATGCGTTGAGTACATACTTAATTAAAACATAGTGAATTTTTCTAGGGCCCCACCCACCGCCGACTGCATGCGTTGAGTACATACTTAATTAAAACATAGTGAATTTTCTCGGGCCCCATAACTCCGGGTCGGTGGCGACGGCAAAACAGATGTTTTAAGCCAGAAACGATTCCTGACTGAATTCCTGTTATCTCACTCATTTACGCGTTAAGGAAAACAGATGTTTTAAAGGGTTGCGAGACAAATGGAGGCTTGTCATTACGACAACCGTGTATGCAGTTGGTGGGTCCTATTTTGAGTTCAAC
>Ga0209188_1002868_pt1 | contig 12355 bp, 9 predicted proteins | sample C_130625_EF_Meta_FD_187307 | JGI IMG/M metagenome (GOLD analysis project Ga0209188, IMG submission 187307) | Freshwater microbial communities from Lake Croche, Canada to study carbon cycling - C_130625_EF_MetaG (SPAdes) (version 2) | ecosystem: Environmental > Aquatic > Freshwater > Lake | place...
CTGCGGGTATCGTCACCCAGCTCGACCGTAAATTTTTCATGCACAAAGAAAAAGGCATGGTGCGTGATGTATTTCGAACACGCAATATGCGTGCATTGCCGGGCAACAATGGATTGGGTCAAGTGCGTTATCCAACGGCAGGCAATGCATTCAGTGAAGAAGAAGCGCAACCTTTTTATGTCAATGCGCCATTTGGTTTGGTGTTGGTGCACAACGGTAATTTGACCAACGCCCATGTATTAAAGGCCGAACTATTCACGCAAGACCATCGCCATATCAACACCGAGAGTGATTCAGAAGTGTTGCTCAATGTGTTGGCGCACGAGTTAGAAAAGACCACCCGGGGTTTAACGCTCAATCCGACGGATGTGTTTGAAGCAGTGCGTCGTGTGCATAGGCGCGTGCAAGGCTCATATGCGGTGGTAGCCATGATTGCCGGCCACGGATTACTGGCTTTTCGCGATCCATTTGGCATTCGTCCTTTGTGTTTGGGTCGAGGCAAAGATGGCACCTATATGGTGGCCAGCGAATCAGTTGCATTGGACGGAACGGGCCATGTATTTGAGCGCGACATCGCACCTGGTGAGACGGTCTACATAGACTTACACGGCAAGTTATATAGCAAACAATGTGCAGACGCACCCCAACTCAAGCCGTGTATTTTTGAATTTGTGTATTTGGCCCGACCCGACTCAACAATGGATGGCATGTCGGTCTACCAAGCGCGTTTGAACTTAGGTGAAACCTTGGCCAAGCGCGTGGTCTCCACCGTACCGCCAAATGAAATCGATGTGATCATTCCAATTCCAGAATCTAGCCGACCGAGCGCCACGCAACTTGCACATTTGTTGGGTGTTCCGTATCGCGAAGGTTTTGTCAAAAACCGTTATGTGGGACGCACCTTCATCATGCCTGGCCAAGGCGTGCGTAAAAAATCGGTGCGCCAAAAACTCAACGTGATTGCCAGTGAATTCAAGGGGCGCAATGTGTTGTTGGTGGACGACTCCATAGTGCGGGGAACCACCAGTCGTGAGATCGTGCAAATGGCACGTGATGCCGGCGCGCGAAAAGTTTATTTGGCTAGCGCTGCCCCGCCTGTGCGTTATCCGAATGTGTATGGCATTGACATGCCAACGCCGCAAGAATTGGTAGCGCATAACCGCAGCATTGAAGAGATTCGTGAACTCATCGGTTGTGATGCCTTGATTTACCAAGACGTCGATGCCATGAAACAAGCCGTGCGCAATGCGATGTCGACTGGAAGTCCGCCACTTGATGGTTTTGACGCATCCTGCTTTGATGGTGTGTATGTGGCGGGTGATGTCACAGCGCAAGACATCGCCAAATTGAATGAAAACCGTGTGAGCCAAGAAGAGGGCGATGAAGACCATTCGCGCTTGGCTTTGCCCAACGCCTCGGAGTAATCGCTATGAGCCACCACCCCTTACCAGACAACTTACATCTAGACACCTTGGCCGTGCGTGCCGCCGTTGACAAAAGCCAATACGGCGAAAACTCAGAAGCCCTTTACCTCACATCTAGTTTCACCCAACCTGATTGCGAAACCGCAGCCCGTCGCTTTTCTGGTGAAGAAGATGGCTTTATTTATTCCCGCTTCACCAACCCCACCACCGCGAGCATGGAAATTCGCCTGGCGGCCATGGAGGGAACGCAAGCCTGTATTGGCACTTCTAGTGGCATGTCCGCCGTGTTGTTGTTGTGCATGGCTTTGCTCAAAAGCGGTGACCATGTGGTGTGTTCGCGCTCGGTGTTTGGTTCCACGATCAAACTGCTGGGTTCAGAGTTCGCTAAGTTTGGCGTGACTACCAGTTTTGTGTCGCAAACCGATGTCAACGCTTGGAAACAAGCGATGCAACCCAACACCAAGCTCTTATTTGCTGAAACACCGACCAACCCTTTGACGGAAGTTTGCGATATTCGTGCGTTGGCCGATATTGCGCATAACGCCGGTGCTGTGTTGGCAGTCGACAACTGTTTTTGCTCGCCTGCTTTGCAACGTCCCATTGATTTTGGCGCAGATATCGTGGTGCATTCTGGTACCAAATATCTGGATGGCCAAGGCCGTGTAGTGGCTGGCGCGTTATGCACCACGCAAGCCATGGTGAAAGAAAAGTTTTTGCCCGTGATGCGCAGTGCGGGTATGAGCCTGTCGCCTTTCAACGCATGGGTAGTTCTCAAAGGACTTGAGACCCTTGGCATTCGTATGGAAGCGCAATCGCAGCGCGCATTGGAATTGGCCACTTGGTTGGAGTCTCATCCCAAAGTTGCGCGCGTGCACTACCCAGGGCTTGCTAGCCATCCACAACACGCCTTGGCGATGGCGCAGCAGTCTGGCAAAGGTGGTGCAGTGTTGTCTTTTGATGTGCACGGAGCCACTCCAGAAGAGGGGCGGAAGAACGCGTTTCATCTAATCGACAGTACGCGCTTGATGTCGGTGACAGCCAATTTAGGCGATGTCAAATCCATCATCACCCAACCTGCCAGCACATCGCATGGACGCTTGACCGAAGTGCAACGCGCAGAAGCAGGTATCCAACAACATTTGGTGCGTGTCGCAGTGGGGTTGGAGCACATAGAAGATTTGAAGGCTGACTTGTCGCGCGGCCTAGACACTTTGTCAGTATGACCAAAATTCGTACCCGCTTTGCCCCGTCGCCCACGGGCTTTATTCACTTAGGCAATATTCGCTCGGCTTTGTACCCATGGGCATTTGCGCGCTCCAATGGTGGCGACTTCATCTTGCGCATCGAAGACACTGACCTAGAACGCTCTAACCAAGCATCGGTCGATGTGATCATCGAAGGTATGGCCTGGTTAGGTTTAGACCACGACGAAGGGCCCTTCTACCAAATGCAGCGCATGGATCGGTACAAAGAAGTGTTGCAACAGCTTCAAGCGTCTGGCCATGTCTACCCTTGCTACATGAGTGTGCAAGAACTCGATGCCTTGCGTGAAAAGCAAATGGAAGCAAAAGAAAAGCCACGTTACGACGGCACTTGGCGACCTGAGCAGGGTAAAACCTTACCGCCTATTCCACAAGGCGTGCAACCTGTTCTGCGCTTTAAAAATCCACAAGCTGGGTCTGTGGTTTGGGAAGACAAAGTCAAAGGTCGTATTGAAATTAGCAACAACGAATTAGACGATTTAGTGATTGCGCGCCCTGCGCAAAACGGTGAATCTGTCGGTGCGCCCACTTATAACTTTTGTGTCGTAGTCGACGACATCGACATGGCAATCACCCATGTGGTTCGCGGCGATGACCATGTCAACAACACGCCTCGCCAAATCAATATCTTCAAAGCCCTCGGTAAAGAACCTCCTGTGTATGCCCACTTACCCACGGTCTTGAACGAGCAAGGCGAGAAGATGAGTAAGCGCAATGGCGCAAAAGCGGTCACGCAATATCGTGATGAAGGCTATCTACCTGACGCGATGGTGAACTATTTAGCCCGCTTAGGCTGGAGCCATGGCGATGAAGAAATTTTTAGCCGTGCACAGTTTTTGGAATGGTTCAACTTAGACCATTTAGGCAGAAGTGCAGCGCAATTTGACGAAGCCAAACTGCGCTGGGTCAATGCGCAGCATATGAAAGTCTTGGCAGACGATGCGCTAGCGCCTTTGGTGGTTCCACATTTATCAAAACTTGGCGTGGTTGCTGATCATCGTTTGAGCGAGTTGTGTGGCTTGCTCAAAGACCGGTGCGATACCTTGGTGGCCTTGGCCGAATGGATTGCTTTGTTTTATGGTGAAGTACATCCAAAAGAAGAAGATGTAACCAAGCATGTCACGCCACAAGTAAAGCCTGCTGTGCAAGCTTTGCGCACCGCATTGGCAAGTTGCGAATGGAGCGTTGCAACGATTGCGTCGACGATCAAAGAAGTGTTGGCAGCTACTGGCTTAAAAATGCCAGCGTTAGCCATGCCCGTGCGCGTGTTGGTCATGGGAACGCCGCAAACGCCGTCACTAGACAAAGTTTTGTATCTGTGCGGCAGAGAGAAAGCCCTCGAGCGATTGGCTACTCTGTAAAAGTTGGTTATACTAGCGGGCTCGACACCCAAATGGGGGTATAGCTCAGCTGGGAGAGCGCTTGCATGGCATGCAAGAGGTCAGCGGTTCGATCCCGCTTACCTCCACCACACAAGGCGTCGGGAACGGATTAGTCCACAGGTTATGACCCTATCGTCTAGAGGCCTAGGACATCACCCTTTCACGGTGAGTACCGGGGTTCGAATCCCCGTAGGGTCGCCAAGTTTTGCAACACTTGGACAAAGTGCCACAAGCACTGCGTCAAACGTAGCAACCACGCGGAGTGGTAGTTCAGTTGGTTAGAATACCGGCCTGTCACGCCGGGGGTCGCGGGTTCGAGCCCCGTCCACTCCGCCATTAGTTAGAAAAAAACGCCCCTTTCGGGGCGTTTTTTGTTGTTCAGTCCACCTTCCCAATCCGCTGCACCAACTTCGCCATATCCTTCGCATCCCCCGTGACATAACGCTCAAACTCAGGTGAGTCTTGAAACATGAACGAAGTGCCAGCTGCTGCCAATGCTTGATTAGCGCGCGCATCTTGCGCTGCAAACTTAGCGGCTTGGCGGAGTTTTTCTACTACTTGAGCAGGTGTATTGGATGGAACAAATAAACCAGACCACTGCGCGTATGCAATCGGTACGCCCAACTCTTTCAAACCGGGTACATCGGGCAAGCTACTCAAGCGCCCATCGCCCCAATGTGCCAACGCGCGCAATTTGCCAGCTTTGATTTGCTGCACCACGCTGGCAGGGCCTGTGGATAGCGCTTCAATTTGCCCTGCTAGCAGGCCCATCACGGCGGGGGCTGCGCCGGTATAAGGTACGTGCAGCATAAAGGTAGATGTGGCTGCTTTGAGTTGCTCCATCGGTACGTGCATGGTGCCGTAGTTGCCAGAAGAGCCAAATGAAACTTTCGCTGGATTGGCTTTGACATAAGCCACGAATTCAGCATAGGTTTTCCAAGGGCTATCAGCGCGAACGACAAGCACAGTGGGGTCTGCAGTAAACCGGGCAATGGGTTTGAGTTGATCCAACTGAAACATCGGGTTGCGTTGCAACACTTTGTCTGCTTCGGGGAGGACAACAATAGAAGACAGGGCCATCAAAACGCTATAGCCATCTGCTTTGGACTTGGCGACCTGAGCCATACCTATGCCACCGCCTGCGCCACCTTTGTTTTCGATGATGACGGTTTGCTTGAGGTATCGACCCATGGCTTCTGCAACAGGACGCCCCACAACATCCGCTACTCCACCCGGCGGGAATGGAACCACCATGGTGATGGTTTTGTTGGGATAGTCTTCTTGTGCAAAGCTTGGCGTAATGAGCAACAAGCTTGCAGACAAAAGAACGACAAATCGCAAGCTTTGATCAACAGCTGGGAAATTTGGAAGAAAAGTTCTTTGTAAAGAAGTTGAGTGCGCCATGGTTGTCTCCTGATTTTTCAAATAATGTTAGGCAAGTTAATTGTGCTCGCGATGAGCACGAACACGTCTATCTGTATAAGTTGTTTAGACAAACTTGTTTTCAATATGCCCAATACCCTCAATCTCCACCCGAACCACATCACCCGCTTTTAAGTAGCGTGGAGGCTTGAGCCCCATGCCTACGCCAGCTGGCGTTCCGGTTGCGATGATGTCGCCAGGAAAAAGCGTGATGCCGCGAGAAATAGTTTCTATCAAAGTAGGAATATCAAAAATCATATTCTCGGTAGGCCCGTCTTGGCGTTGCTCGCCATTGACAACGCAACGCACACGCGTGTGCGTGCCATCTAGTTCATCTGCTGTGACCATCCAAGGACCCATAGGGCAGAACGTATCGAAGGATTTGCCCATATCCCATTGTTGGTGGCGCATCTGCACATCGCGTGCAGTCACATCGTTGACGATGGTGTAGCCGAAAACATGTTGCATGGCGTCTGCGGCCGTGATGTTTTTGCCGCCTTTTCCAATGATGACGGCGAGTTCGGCTTCGTAGTCAATTTGTTCAGATACTTGCGCACCAGGTAAATGCACTGCGTCGAACGGGCCGACAACGCACTCTGGCACTTTGGTGAAAACAATAGGCCAAGCTTGCGTGTTGGTGTTGCTATCTTTGAATACCGAGGTTGATAACTCTTTAGCATGCTCAAGGTAATTGCGACCTACGCACCAGATGTTGCGTCTAGGCACAGGCATAGGTGCCTCAAGGTGTACGTCGCTGACGGCAACTTGTTGGCTAGAGACGGCAGGCCATTGGCCACCCGCCACTACAGTTTCAAGCAAGCGCAATGCGCCGTAATGTGCAATGTCAGCACTGACCTCAAAGGCTTGAACGTGCAAGCCGTCCGATGAAACGCGGCCGACGAGGCGGGTATTGTTATGGCGATAAGTGGCTATAAGCAAGGTGAACTCCTAAAAAACTAGAAAATTTAAAAATGAAATTAAGAAAAAATTGTCAATCCAATCAATGCACTTGCTTGTCCATTAAGTGGCGGCGCCTTCTAAAGTGAGCAAAGCCAATTTGCGATCAAGCCCGCCTGCATAGCCTGTAAGAGTGCCGTTGCTTCCAATCACGCGGTGACATGGCACCATGATGCTCAGGGGATTACGACCGACAGCACCAGCTACAGCGCGAACCGAATTGGGTGCGCCTATGTATTGGCTGATTTGGTTGTAGGTAACGGTTCTACCGTATGGGATTTTTAACAAGGCCAGCCACACTTGTTGTTGAAACGCAGTGCCAGCGTGTAAATCTAGTGATATTTCAAAACGCTTGGTTTGTTTGTCGAAATAGGCGTGCAGTGAATCTTGTGCTTTTAACAAATAAGCATTGTTCGAGGAAGCTTGCCAACCATTAAAGGGCGGTAAATGCTTTTGTCCATCAAACCAAATACCTGATAGCCCGAAATCCGTTGCCGACAAGATGACTGCGCCTAGCGGACTGGTCATTTTGGTGTAGACGGTAGAGGTCGGAAAGTTCATGGCGAAGAGTGTTTTAAATTGAGAAGTAGAACAACTAAAGTGGCTCTTGATGCTCTGCATCATAGAGAGTATCAAGGTATGCGTGCCTGCATTTAGGGTCGCTTCAGTGTCAGCGAAATGCCACCTAAAATTAGAGGATGCAAGTTAATCCTTCTATATTCAAAGCTTACGACATACGTGGTGTTGTACCTTCCACGTTGACTGAGGAAGTTGCCTACCATCTCGGCCACGCATTTGGCACGCATGCTGCGGCCCATGGCGAAACAGTGGTGGCGGTTGGGCGAGATGGGCGACTCAGCGGCCCTGCTTTGTCGCAAGCCTTGATGCGCGGGTTGGTGGAAGCGGGCGTTCAGGTTATCGATATTGGCGCAGTCACCACCCCCATGTTGTACTTTGCTGCAAGCACCTTGTGCGCCAGTGGCATACAAGTCACAGGAAGCCATAACCCAAAAGACTACAACGGTTTCAAAATGGTGTTGGGTAGCCGTGCGATTTATGGCGATGAAATCCAAGTCTTGCGCACTATCATGCAAAATGAAACTTGGGTGTTGAAAGCGGGTGGAAGCGTGAAGCAAGTAGATGTGACCGCTGATTACCAATCGCGCATCGTGAGTGATATCCACATGAAGCGCCCCATGAAAATCGTTGTGGATTGCGGCAACGGCATTGCAGGAGCTACCGCCCCATTCATATTTCGTGCAATTGGTTGCGAGGTGATCGAGTTATTCAGTGAAGTGGATGGCAATTTCCCCAATCACCATCCAGACCCCAGCAAACTTGATAACTTACAAGATCTATTGCATGCATTGAAAAATAGCGATGCTGAAATAGGTTTGGCCTTCGATGGTGATGGTGATCGTTTAGGCATCGTGACCAAAAACGGCAACATCATTTTCCCTGATCGCCAAATGGCATTGTTCGCGCAAGATGTGCTGTCGCGTGTGCCGGGCGGAACGATTGTGTTTGATGTGAAGTGCTCGCAACGCTTAGGTCCTGCCATTAAAGAGTCGGGTGGCGAACCCTTGATGTTCAAAACAGGTCATTCCTTGATCAAAGCCAAGATGAAAGAAATCAACTCCCCATTGGGTGGAGAGATGAGCGGTCATATCTTTTTCAAAGAGCGCTGGTTTGGTTTTGACGACGGCACCTATGCGGGTTGCCGTTTGTTAGAGATCGTTAGTAAAAGCGCTGATGCGAGTGTTGTACTAAACGCCTTGCCGACTAGTTTTTCAACGCCTGAGCTAAACGTCGCTTGTGCAGAAGGCGAACCTCACCGTGTGAGTGCTGCATTGCTGAACTTGGTTGCGACTGGCAATTTGCCATCGCTCGCCTTCAAGCCTGTGGTCTGCGCGATTGACGGTTTGCGTATTGACTGGGTGGACGGTTTTGGTTTGATCCGTGCTTCGAACACCACGCCCGTTCTGGTTTTGCGCTTCGAAGGCCATACGCCAGAAGCCTTGTCACGCATTGAGAAAGACATGTTGGTCTTATTGCGCACGGTCAAGCCCGATGCGCAATTTCAAGAGGCCGCGCATTGAAGCTTGAACCTGTCACTGCACCCCTTCGGGTTTTGGTGGTGAAGCTTTCGTCCTTGGGCGATGTGGTGCATACCTTTCCGGCTGCCATGGATATTCAGGCTAGATTCCAAAATGCGCAAATTGATTGGGTCGTAGAACCTAGTTTTGCACCTATTGTTAATGCGTGCTCTGCTGTGCACCGTGTGATTGCTTGTGATCTTCGCCATTGGCGAAAAGATATCTGGTCTCAAGACACGCGAGTGGCTTGGCGTACTTTCTTGGCTGAGTTGCATCAAGAGCGATATGACGCCATCATCGATTTGCAAGGCTTAACCAAATCTGCATTGGTGTCTTGGTTAGCGCGTACTTCACATAAAGGTAAACGTTACGCCATGGCCAATGCAACCGATGGTTCGGCGTATGAGCGTCCTACGCGCTGGGCGGCAAACGTTGCCATTGAATTAGAACCGCATATCCATGCCATGACGCGTGGCCGCTTACTCTGCGCTAAGGCACTTAAATATGAAGTGCCAGCAATATTGCAATACGGTTTGAGTCCATCAAAAAATACACATGCAATCGATAAACTCGAAGCATTGCAAGACGCCATAGTTAAACACCAACAGACCGTGCATAGCGATAAAAATCTAGTGGTGTTTGTCCATGGCACCTCCCGTACTGATAAAGAGTGGCCTTTAGCAAACTGGCATGAACTCGGTTTGCGTTTGTCAAATGCTGGCTACCAAATCGTCTTACCGCACGGCAATGAAGAAGAGCGTTTGCGCAGCGTCGCCATGGCAGAAATGATTCCAGGCGCGCAAGTGTGGCCACGCATGTCCCTTGAAAACTTGATGCAAGCCATGGCCCCTACAGCAGGCGTGATAGGGGTCGATACTGGCTTAAGCCATATTGCTGTAGCTTTGAATTTGCCGCATGTGCAAATTTATAACTTCGACACTGCATGGCGCACAGGGCCTATTGGTAACGCTAATGAAAAAATGCGCCAACGCAGCGTGGTGGATTTCCCAACACCTTCGGTTGATGCAGTGTGGTCGCTCTGGCAGGAGTGCATAGCGTGATACACGGTTTGTACTCTGGGTTGATGTGGATGATTCAGCCGCTGTTACGTAGCAAGTTGCTTAGGCGTGGATTAAAAGAGCCGGGCTATCTAGAACATATAGAAGAGCGATTTGGAATTTACACAGATGCATTAAATACGCCAAACCACAAAAATAAACCTGCTAAGACTTGCATTTGGGTGCATGCAGTTTCTTTAGGTGAAACGCGTGCAGCAGAAGTTTTGCTACATGCCTTGCGTGCTGAATATCCCAATATACGCATTGTCTTGACCCATGGCACTGCCACGGGTCGCGCCTTAGGCGCAACTCTTTTGAAAGAAGACGACGAACAAGTTTGGCAACCATGGGATACGCCAACCATCGTGCAGAAATTTCTCCAACACTTTCAACCACGTTTGGCTGTGGTGCTAGAAACAGAGGTGTGGCCCAACTGGGTGGCCCAATGCAAGCATGCCAATATTCCCATGGTGTTAGTCAATGCCCGCATGAGTGAAAAAAGTATGCTGAGTGCGCAACGACTCGCATGGTTATCGCGCCCCGCATACGCAGGACTCAACGGAGTATGGGCACAAACCCCCGATGATGCCAAGCGCTTAGAACTTTTAGGTGCGCCGGTGATGGAGGTAGTGGGCAATGTGAAATTCGACGCCCAACCAAATTCAGTTTTGCTAGCGCAAGCCTTGTTATGGAGCAGAAACTTTACCCGTCCGGTAGTTTTGTTAGCTAGCTCGCGTGAGGGCGAAGAAGACTTGTGGCTAGACGCATTACAAGCATTGAAAGAGAACCCAATCGATAGTCAAGAGCATGTGCATGCAGTCCATTGGTTGGTGGTGCCGAGACATCCACAACGATTTGATGCCGTAGCGCAAGCGATTGTGAGCAGAGGTTGGAAACTTTCGCGTCGAAGCGAATGGGTAGATGGCCCTGAACAAATAGACGAAGCGAATGTAGATACCCTTTGGCTAGGCGACTCTATGGGCGAGATGTCACTCTATTTCGGTTTGGCAGATGTAGCGCTATTGGGCGGAAGCTTTATGCCGCTTGGGGGACAAAACCTGATTGAAGCGACTGCCTGTGGTTGCCCCGTCATCATGGGGCCACATACTTTTAATTTTGCAGAGGCAGCTGAGTTGGCGCTAGAGGCCGATGCCGCTATTCGTGTGGAAGAATTGGCGCAAGCCGTGACATCGGCATTGCAATTAGTCTGCTCCGGGCCTGATGAAAACAGTTACGTATCGGCGTGTTTAGCCTTTACACAAAAGAACAAAGGTGCTACCCAGCGCACCGTCCAAGCATTGAAGCCTTATTTAAAAGACCAATTAAGGCGCGAGTAATTGGTTGATTTCTTGTAAGTCTTGCGGCGTCAAAGTACCCGCTGCTTGACGCAGTTTCAAGTTACCCACTAAAACGTCATAACGCGCCTTGGCTAAATCGCGCTTGGTTTGGTAGAGCTGGCTCTGTGAGTTCAACACATCAATATTGATGTTCACACCCACCGAGTAACCCAACTTGTTGGCGTCCAATGCGCTTTGGGTTGAAGCCTCTGCAGCTTCGTAGGCTTTGACTTGGCTTAAGCCAGCAATCAAGCCTAAATAAGCTGTGCGGGTGGTTTGGGCAACGGTACGTTTGGCATTGTCTAAGTCTGACACTGCTTTGTTTTCTAAGGCTTTGGTTTCGCGAATTTTGTATTGCGTTGTGAGGCCGGCAAAAAGGGGAACGCTTAACACAATATTTGCAGAGGGATTTAAAACATGATTACTGGCTGTGGGGGTTGTGGGGCTGGTTGAAGTGCCCCCATAGTTACGCGTACCCCCATAAACAATTTGTCCATCTAATGTGGGTAGATGACCAGCAAAGGCCTTATCAACTTCTAATTTGGCAACATCAAGTGCCAATATCGCCTGCCTAACCGTGGGACTCATCGCCTCTGATTGCGACACCCATGTATCCATGGATTCCTTTGGAGGATCTATCAATTTAGAGTTGTCACGCAATGGCTTAGCCTTTATATCTGCTCTACCAATAGCCAAGCCAAGGGATAGGGTTTTGATACGCAAATCGTTTTCAGCTGCAATTTCTTGGGCGTATGTCAGGTCATAGCGAGCCTGTGCGTCACGCACGCCAGTGATAGTTGCTGTGCCCACTTCAAAATTGCGTTTGGCAGAAGCGAGTTGTTCTGCCACAGCTTTTTTCTGGGCTTTGACAAATTCAAGACTGTCTTGGCTCGAGAGCACATCAAAATATGTCTGTGTGACGCGCACCAACAACTCTTGCTCTGCCGCTTCATATTGCGCGGTGGCTTGTAGAAGTTGACGACCGCCTTGCTTATAAGTAGCCCATACGGCAGGACGATAGAGCGGTTGTGTCATTGTCACGTTCGCTGAATAAACACCATATCGGTTTTCAGTGGTGGTGGCGGTTGAGTCAGCACTTACGCTTATGTTTGTCCGAGTTGCCGAGCTGGTCAATGCAATATTCGGCAATATCCCCCCCAAGGTCTGATTCGCCTTAGCCAAATTCGCCTCATATTGCGCCTTGGCGGAAATAAAAGATGCATCGTATCCGCGTGCTATCTCGTACAAATCAATCAAGCTTTGCGCTTGCACGTTCGACGAAAACGACAGCACAACCGCTAATGCGATGGGAAGCGGGCGAAAAAAGTTGCGAGACATCTTCATGTGATTCTTTCAAAAATCAATACATTGGTACAGAGGGGTCAACTTCCGATGACCATGCATGGATACCACCAGC
>Ga0209188_1002876_pt1 | contig 12333 bp, 9 predicted proteins | sample C_130625_EF_Meta_FD_187307 | JGI IMG/M metagenome (GOLD analysis project Ga0209188, IMG submission 187307) | Freshwater microbial communities from Lake Croche, Canada to study carbon cycling - C_130625_EF_MetaG (SPAdes) (version 2) | ecosystem: Environmental > Aquatic > Freshwater > Lake | place...
TTTGAACCCTTTGACAGCCAATGACTTGGTGATCAATGGGGTCAACGTTGGGGCGTCTTTTGCCAATACAGACACGAAGTCAGAGGTCTTCAATGCTGCGGGTAGTGCCATTGCGAAAGCCGCCGCTATCAATTTGGTGTCTCCTCAAACGGGCGTTTCTGCTGTCGTCAATCCCAACTTGATGGCTGGCGCTTCGATGACTTTGGGTAGCGCTGCAGTTTCAGGCACAGTTTCGATCAATGGATATACAAGTCCTGTGATCACCTCGGTGCCCAACAACCCACGTGAGTCCAGAGCGGCCGTGGTCAAAGCGATCAATTTCATCACACAGTACACTGGCGTCAAAGCCATTGACACCAACAGCGACACACAAGGTGTGAGTTTGATTGCAGATGATGGTCGAAACATTCAAATTTCTTTCAACACGGCTGACAATACTGTTGGAGCGATCACTGCTTTCTCTGCCAATACAGGTCTAAAGCAAGGGATCCAAGCTGGAACCTATTCTCTAGAGAGTGCCGTTAATATGCCAGTGACAGTGGGCACGACCAGCCAAGGTAACATCAACAATGCGGGTCTTCAGATTGCCAACTACACCAGCCAAATCAATTCTGCTTTGAGCACGGCTCCAAGAGCCACGGTTGTTCCTTTCTCGACAACCACCCCAAATGGTGCAGTTGCACAAGGTGCAAACACATTTACGCCCACAAGCCTTACTGGCATTGCCGTTGGGGATCTGGTTTCTGGACCTGGCTTTCCAGTTGGAGAGACGGTCAAAGCTATTAACAATGGTGTGGTGACCTTGGGCTTACCCGTGACAGCGGCACTGACAAATACTTCTCCAGTCACCTTCACGCATGCCACCGACATCAAATCTTTGGGTGCCAATGATCTGATCTTGAATGGCATTGCCATTCGTGCTTCCTTGGCTGCAGATGATGCATTCAGCAACACACAAACGGTGAGCAGTTCTAAGCAGGCCTCTGGTATTGCGATTGCTGCTGCGATCAATGCAAGCACTCAGCAAACAGGCGTGTCTGCTTCCGCCAATCCTGTGGTGATCACGGGATCGGTTTTGGATGTGGTCAATACAAGAGCCGCAGATCCAACCAAAACAGCTAATCTATTCATCAACGGTCAAGGGATTTATGTTGACTTGTCGTCAACCAATTCCACCGACCGTTTGAATGCCGTTAAAAATGCAATCAATCCTCAAGTGGGAAGCACAGGGGTGCTGGCCTCCTTGAATGTGAGTGGTGGAATTACTCTGACGTCTGAAGATGGCAGAAACGTCTCTGTTTGGTACGATACAACAGTTCCTGGTGGTGGTGTCGCTTTAACAGCTTCGATGTTTGGCCTGGGTGTAGTTGGAGGAGATCCTGCAGGTATGAAAGGAGCGGTTGGAGCAGGGGCCACTTATGCATCCGCCAACACACTTTATGGTGGCGTGACTTTAAAATCTGCGAAACCCATCCAGGTGACACCTGGCAGCAATGGCTACAACCCAAGCATCAGCAACTTCACCACACTTGGATTCCAAGAAGGTAGTTATGGTGGAGAAGTCAATGCTGCCACTGCCAAAATGAGTCCACCTAGAACCGGGCGTTTGGCTTTCCAAGTGGGAGCGAATTCACAACAAACTGTGACGATTGATTTGGCTGACTTTGGTGCCAATGGTCCCATCACAGGTCAAATCACTTGGGACGTCAATTTGGATCCCCTGGCCCCTGGAACGATTGTCAACGCGCCCAAAGGTCCACAAACCTTGATTGGTGTCTCAATGGGCCCAGGCATCCCCAAATCCAACCCTTTTGGAAATTTCAGTATTTCTTTAGGAGGTGTGACCAAAAGCATCAACTTGACCAGCACGGGCAAAACCGTCAATGACTTGGCGGCTGACATTCAAAATCAGATCAATTCTCAAAACGGGAACATGGATTTGTCCGTGACGGTGCTGAATGGCAACTTACAATTCTCCTCTGCCAGTGGTGCCACGATCGCCTCTCCGGTGTTGACCCCTGTGGCCAACGCGCCTGATGGCGTTTATGCAGGAAGACTCGGGCAACAAGATCCCAACGGCAACCCCATCATCAATGGCATTCCGATGACACGAAGTTTCATTGGCTCCAAAGCAGGTGCAAATGATGTGTTGGCCAAGTTGGATGCAGTTTTGAACCAAGTCAACGCCAACCGTGCCACCATGGGTGCTGTGATGAACCGACTGGACCATGTGGTGAGCAATTTGACCAACGCGTCAATGAACATGACCACCTCACAAAGTGCGATCACCGACGCAGATTATGCGTCAGCGAGTACACAGTTGGCCAAGACCTCCATCATGCAACAAGCTGCGACTGCGGTTTTGGCGCAAGCCAACACCTCACAACAATCGGTGTTGAAACTGTTGCAAGCTTAAAGGCTGCTTGAAAGAGACATTGTTTGATATGATGTTTTGAAAGGTGTTCGATTTCTTTGGATACAAGGGGGCGTCGCTGATCATGAACCATTCACTCAATTCACCTCAAGACCATACCCTTCCAAACTGTTGGCAGTGCGAACATTTTGCAATCAGTTGGGATGTTCAACGCCCTTACAGTTGTCGTTTGATGGGTTTTAAATCCAAATCTTTGCCCTCAAGTGAGGTGTTCAAGGCCGATGGACAAGCATGTCAATGCTATTACCCTAAAAACAAAGCAGCGACACAGCAGCACCATCAAAAGCCAGGCGTGAGCGTTACGGCCCTTCAAGCCGGCTCTGGGGAGCTCTCATTGAACCCTGTTGGAACTCGAAGTTGGCTGGTCTAAGCCCTTGAGGTCCGCTGTCAATTATCCGACAAGCCCTTTGTAAATAAATAAAAAGTATTATATTTTAATCTATATATTGAATATAAGTTCTAATATTTAGCCTGGCACACGCTTTGCTAATCAGTCTTACCTCATTACAAGGCTGATCAAAGTGAATCCTTCATCCGTTAATCATACCCATGCCGTTTGGCTTGACCCATTCAAGCCCATTGACGCGACCGAGCGTGCGCAATTGGAGTTGGCTGATATCAGCGTGTCCATGGTCAACACCTTGGGAGAACTCAACGCTGCGCTGAAAAAAGCTCACGTGCTCATCATCCGTTTGGTAGAGAGCTCAGAGTTGCTTCAAGAAGTGTTGACCCTTGTGAATCAATTGGGTCACAACGTACCTGTTTTATGCAGAGTGGAGAGACGGCGCATGAATGTCGTGGTCGACGCCATGCGTTTAGGTGCATTTCACGTGTTACCCAGTGATGAATGGGACCCCAAGGCTTGGAGAGAGGCTGTCAAAGGCTTGACGGCCACAGATGCCAAGATGAAGAGCTATGTGTTTGTCGACCCCATCAGCCAGCATTTGCTCGCTTTGGCTCAGAGAGTTGCACAGACCGATGTGGCGGCGCTCCTGGTGGGCCCCACAGGTGCCGGTAAAGAGGTCTTGGCCAAAGTCATTCATGAGTCCTCCCCGAGAGCCAAAGGCCCCTTTGTTGCCATGAACTGTGCAGCCATGCCGGAGCATTTGATTGAGGACATGCTGTTTGGTCATGAAAAGGGCGCTTTCACCGGTGCTCAAAAAGAATTCAAAGGCTTGTTCGAGCAAGCACAAGGCGGCACCGTGTTTTTAGATGAAATTGGCGAAATGCCCATTCAACTTCAAGCCAAACTCCTGCGAGTCTTGCAGGAAAAGAAATTGAACCGTTTGGGAAGTGAGAGCAGCATTGATTTAGACATCCGTATCGTAGCTGCTACCAACAAAGACTTGAAGAAAGCCATCGTGGAGCGTGAGTTCAGGGAAGACTTGTACTTTCGCATCAGCACATTTAAATTGAAAATTCTGCCTTTGGCACAAAGACCTGGCGACATCATCCCCTTGGTCATGCAGTCCTTTGCTAGACAAGCCAAAGACCAAGTGCCCTACACCTTGACCGAAGACGCTCAAACCGCGCTTGAGACCTACCCATGGCCTGGCAACGTCAGGGAATTAGAAAACGTGGTCCAAAGAGCGGTTGTTCTTTGTTCAGGCAAAACCATTTCCATGGGCCATTTGATGTTCGATGAAGCCCAAAGCCATGACCTGTTGATGAATCCCGATGCGCCTCTTTTGTCAGAGAATGGACAATTCAACGACTTTTTGACGGGTGCTGATCGCATATCGAGTCAAACCCTAGCTGATCAACTCCAAGCTGAAATGAGAGACTTCTTTAAAGGGATCGCATCTTCCACGCACGGCGCCAATGGCATCAGCCATGTTGACTTTCATGGAAGAACAGGCTCTTCAGCGATGCCTGCTGGGCCCTATGGACAAGACAGCAGCGAGAGTTTCTCCATGGAGAGCCCTTCATTGGCCAGCAACGCTGCCATGCCCACCCACCAAAGTGTCAGCATGCCACTTGCACAGTCCCCTTCAGCGGAACCCATCAATTTGGCCCATGCTGTGAAATCCAGTGAACATCAAGCCATTTTGGCGGTCCTTCAGTCGACCCAGAGTCGAACTGAAGCAGCCGAGAAACTTGGCATCAGTCCGCGCACCCTTCGCTACAAGCTCGCGCAGTTGCGTGAGCGTGGCATGAGTGTGTCATTGGCCGAATAAATATCACCTTCCCAAAGGAGTCCTAAATGATTGATGCCACCTCAGCCACCAGTATCCAATCGATGCTTGAGACGATACGTCAGTATCAAACACAAGCCAAAGGTGTGAGCTCTAATGTGAATGTGGGTGAATCCGCATTTTCAAAAGTCTTGACTTCACAAAGTGAATTGACAAGGGTCAACACAGCCAAGACACCCAATTTCATTGAATCGGTCAAGACCATGATCGACAAGGTCAATGCGGCGGATGTCAAAGCCGATGCTTTGGGAGAAGCCTATCAAAGGGGAGAAGACGTTCCTTTAACGGACGTGGTTCTCAGTATGCAAAAGGCCTCTTTGTCCTTCGAAGCCACTCTCCAAGTGAGAAACAAAGTGGTCAAGGCTTATGAAGAAATCATGAACATGCCGGTTTAAAGCTGAAAGAGTACACATATCATGGCAACAGCAAGCGCAACAATGAACACATCGATGACCGATCCCGCTCAAGCACAATTGAGTGGACCGTCTCCTGTTTTACCAGGACCCACAGCACCTCCTGGATCGAGTCTCTTAAAGCCAGGGGATTTGGCCAGGGCCGTGGGCAATCAAATGCTCACCGATCCCATGGGCATGGTCAAGGACATGATCAGGCAGCCGACAGTTAAAAAATTACTCCCTCTGTTTGTGATCATGTTTGTCTTGGCCGCTTTTGGATTGGCCTCGATGAACATGAAGGCCACACCCATGAAGCCTTTGACCATGATGCTGTCAGACGCAGACAAGCAAGTGGCCTTGGAAGCCTTAAAAACGGCTGAATTCAAGCCTGAGCTGGACATGACGAGCGGTCAAATCATGGTGCCTGAGAGCAAGTACCAAGAGGCTCGTATGTTGATCGCTTCAAAAGGCTTACCAAGAACAGAAGTACAGGGCATTGATGGTTTGAAAGACATGCCTGCCATGACCACTTCACAGTTCATGGAACAAGTTCGCTACAACAACGCCATGGAGCAAGAGTTGGCCAGAAGCATTTCTCAAATCGCTGGTATCAAAAACGCACGCGTGCATTTGGCTGCTCCTAAGCAAAGTGTGTTTGTGAGAGACAGGGTGCCAACCAAAGCTTCCGTGGTCATCACAAGAGCGCCAGGCAGAACCGTGTCCTCTGCCAACGTCAGTGCGATCATCCAGTTGGTTGCATCGAGTGTTCCTTACCTAGCGCCTGAGAATGTCTCCGTGATCGATAACTTTGGCAGTTTGATGAATGAAATGCTCACCGAGCAACCTCTGGGCTTGACCTCTGCGCAATTGCAGCAAAAGCAGCAAATGGAAGACCTCTACAGAACCCGTTTGATTCAGTTGTTGGCCCCAATCGTGGGAGAGGTCAATGTGTCTGCTCAGGTGAGCATGTCCATGGATTTCAATCAACAAGAAATCACCACCGAAGATTTTGACCAACGCGACAAGGGCCCTAAAACACGCTCGGAGTTGTACGTGGAAGACCGCGCAACGTTCAAAGACGCTATTGGCATTCCAGGCTCGCTCACCAACACACCGCCCAATCCGCCGCAAAATCCTGCAGCAACACCGGACACGACAGCCGATATCACCAAGGGTGTGACGGAAAAAGGCATTCAAACCATTGCCAGAAGCACCAAGAACTATGAGTTGGACCGCTCGGTTCGTCATACCAAGACAGCCATGGGCACGATTCAAAAGATCGGTGTGGGCGTGTTGATCAACGAACGACCCATACCCGCGGGTATGAAGGTTGAAAAACCAGCCGATGGGGCCGCGCCTTTGACGACCATTCCCTACACACAAGAAGAGTTGGATCGCTTGAATCAATTGGTTCGTGGTGCTGTCGGTTACAGCGAAGAACGCGGTGACGTGGTCACGGTGATCTCAACACGTTTTGAGCCACAAATCGACCCCGATGCGATTCCTTGGTACAAAGACGAAACCATTGCAGGCGTTGCCAACAGCTCCGTGATTGCGGTTCTCTTTTTGTTGTTCTTGGTGGTGGTGGTCAGACCCATGGTCAGAAAACTCACAGCCCCTCCCTTTGATGCAGTGGCCATGGCGGCAGCGGCCACCGAGGCTGCAGCTAGGGAAGCCGCAGCGGCTGAGAAAATCAAGGCCGAGCGCATTGCAGAAGCGGTGGCCGCTGCCGCTGCCAAAGTGGTGGCTGACCGAGCTGCGGCTGAAGAAGCTGCAGAGGCTGAAAGACTGCGAATGCTGGAGGAAGCCAGGCAGCAGGCGCAACAAGAAACTGAAGAAAGAATGCGCATGGAAGCACAAGAAGCTGAACGCGTTCGCCAAGAAGAGGAAGCGGCCAAAGCAGCCGCAGAGTTAGAGGCCTCAGAGGACATTGAGATCGAAGAGGGCGAGAGCTTGGAAGAAATCAAGGCGAGAATGTCTCACTTGAAACCCAAAAAACCTTCAATTTCTGCAGATATGCTCAACACGGCCAACACTTATGACGATAAAGTTGCTTTAATACGGATGATTGTGTCTGAGGAAAACACCAGAGCCAGAATGGCCAGTGTTTTAAAGAACATGATCAAATGATCCATTGAACACACGTCAAATCAGATTCACAGGATTCGGAGCTTAGTATGGCTGAAGTCAATAATTTTTCAAACGCAAACTGGTCGCCAGCGCTCAGGGCTGAGATGGAGGCGATGACCTCAACGCAAAGAGCGGCAGTGTTGATGCTCTTGCTGGGTGAGGATCAGGCCGCTGACATCATCAAATATTTAAGTCCCAAGGAAGTACAAGCCCTGGGGGCTGCCATGGTTCAAGCTGCTGAACTGTCTCAGGACGCGGTCAACGTGGTCTTGGACGAGTTTGTGGACATGCTCAAAAAGCAAACATCTTTGAGCCTAGGCAATTCTGACTATGTGGAAAATGTCATGAAAAAAGCTCTGGGCGAGAGCAAGGCTGCATCGGTGTTGGGTCGAATCATGCCCAACCAAGCCTCAAAGGGATTGGATATTTTGAGCTGGATGGATGCCAGAGGCATTGCGGAGATGATCCGTACCGAGCATCCACAGGTGGTGGCCATTATTTTGTCCCTGTTGGAGCCCACCGTAGCGGCTGACGTGATGATCTACTTGCCTCCAGAAATCAGAGCCGAGGTCATTCAACGGGTGGCCAGTTTGGACACGGTTCAACCCTCTGCGATGCTGGAACTTGAAAACATCATGTTGGCTCAATTTGCAAAAACAGCTACCTCGAAATCATCCAGTTTTGGTGGCATTGAAGCCGCTGCCAAAATCATGAATTTGACCAAAACCAATTTAGAGTCTGAGATCATGAATGCCTTGGCCGATTTGGATCCAGACATCATGCTCAAAATTCAAGACAACATGTTCACGTTCGAGAACTTGGTTGCTGTCGACAACAAGGGTATTCAAGTGCTCATGCGCAATGTGGAGCCCGATCAGTTGATGACGGCTCTCAAAGGTGCCAGTCCAGATGTCAAACAACGCTTTTTGGACAACATGTCTGAGCGCGCGCGCGGCATGTTCGTGGACGATATGGAAGCCAAAGGCCCTGTTCGTATGGCAGACGTGGAAGACACGCAAAAGAAAATCATGCGTTTGGCCAGAAAACTCTCAGATGCTGGAGAGTTGATCTTAGGTGGAGCAGATTTTGTTTAAACTGAGTCATCCCTCGCAAGATGCCGCTGCCTGGGCCGTGGACCCGATGCTGTTCAAAGAAAAACTAGAAGAGTTGGTTTTTGATGGACAGGATTGGGACAAGGTGCCTAAAGTGGCTTATGAAACAGCCTTGTTCAGAAAAATGGCCCCTCCACGCATGGCCAAAGTGGTGACCAACCCTGGCGCCTTTGTGATTGAAACTTATGGCGCTCCAGTGCCAATATCAGTGCCAAAGCAAGTAGCGCGGTCGAATCGTCAGCGAGACGCGCAAAGTACTTTAGAGGCAGGGGATGCTGAGTCAAAGACCGGAGCACAGACCGGTGCACAGACCGAAGTAATTGCTCAGCAAAATCAACCTACCGATCTTCTTGAAGAGCACCCTTCACAAACACAAGCACAAACACAAGCATTGCATGAAGCGGACCCCAATGCAGACGAAGAGGGTGCATCCCTTGGCGCTCTAGAAAGCTCTCACGTGCAGGAGGCCAAGGACTTGGCATCAACAGCGCAGCAAGTCCTGGACAGGGATGACAAAGCTGATGACAAGCTGATCGATCAAAAGCTCAGTGATGAGGCACCTCAGGCATCCTTGCCAAATTTAGACGTCACCAAAGATGCGCTGGCCTCAAAAAGTTATGAGGAAGGCTTTCAGGCGGGGCTCCTTAAAGGGCTTGAACAAGCCCAAGTTCAGGTCTCTGAAGACGCTGAGACGCAGAGGATAGAAAACACTCAATTGAAAGAGCAAATCAACGCCTTGGAGCAGCATGGCGCTTCCTCAGAAGCCCATGCAGCAGAGCTTCAAGCCAAAATGGATGAGATGGTTCAAAGCCTGGCCACTCAAAGGGAATCTTTGGAGAGCGAGCGCGAACAATTGCAAACGCAAAATGCGCAGTCCTTGCAGTCGCAAGTCAAAACCTTGGAGGACGTCACTTCGAAATTGGACGACTTCGTCAACCATCCACAAAGGCTTTTTGAGCCCTTGAAGAGACTGTCGGTGCACATTGCTGAGCAATTGGTGTTGGCCGAGTTGAACTTGTCGGGTGCGTCTATTGAGCGCTTGATTCAGCGTTGCTTGGATGAATTGTCAAGCCACAGCAACCAAAGCATCACCATTGAACTGAACGCTCAAGACAAAGCCAGGCTCTTGGAGCACAGCGGTGAGATGTTCAACAACATCCAACTGCATGCGGTCTCCAGCATGCAGCCAGGCAGTGTGCGTGTCATCACCGATGACACCCAAGTCGATGATTTGATAGGTCACCGCTTGGAGGCCTTGGCCAATAATTTATTGGCACAGCCCGAACATTGGCGCGAACAGTCCCCATTCTTTAAACAACCCTTGGCGCAAAGGGACACAGATATTCAAGACGTTCGCCAACGTCTTTCTCCCATCGTGGAGATGAAAGAGGAGGATCAGAATGATTGATTGGATCAATGCGGTTCTAAGAACCGTCATGTGTTTGGGGTTTTTGCTGTTGGTGGTTCGCCCCATGCTGTTGGCCTTCAGTCGCAAAGAAGTGGACCGTTTGGCCATTGAGGATGCGGCACAGAGCTCGGTCAATTCTGCTTTCAATGCATGGCGCATTCACAACGGTCGTCACTACTATGACAATCCAGAGTTGGCGGAAATGATGGCCTCCAATCCAAATTTGGTCTTACCTGATTTGAGCAAGCCCGTGCCTGAGCCTACGCCTGAGCCTGAAGAGGTGGTCGAGACGCCCATTGCAGAGATACCAGTCGAGGTGCCCGTTGAAGAGGTCGCGGCCCAAGAGCCTGTCGTAGAGGTGGCGCTTGCGCCGTCTGAGCCCGAGCCTGCCCCGCAAGCTGAAGCGGTCGCTGAAGAAGAAAATCTGGATGATGATGACCCGGTCAAAGCCATGAAAGCCAAGATGGCCGCCGAGAAAAAGAAATCCAAACCGCCTGGCATCCCGCCTGAACTCATGAACAATGCAAACTCTTTTGACGACAAATTGATGCTCGTACAAATGATCGTGCAACAAGAACAGGGCCGTGTGGCTGGTGTCTTGAAGAAGATGATCCAAGGCGGATAATTTAAAGGTCAACCATGCAATCTGGTGTTTTGGATTTTGCCCAAGAAGTGGATGCAAACATCTCTCGTTTGCGCACACCTCAACCTCAAAGAACGGGGACCTTGGTCAGGCTCGTGGGAATGACCTTGGAGACGCGCGGCTTGATGGCGCCACTAGGGGCTTGCTGCGAGGTGATAGGTCAACAAGGTCACCGCATCGAAGCCGAGGTGGTTGGCTTTAACGACAAGACGCTTTTTTTGATGCCTTTCAACGATCCCGTGGGCGTGGGACCTGGGGACATGGTGAGGGTGATGAGCTTGTCCTCTCAAGTGGCCTTGGGGCCCGAGCTGCTCGGGCGCGTGATCGATGGCAGAGGTTTCCCGCTGGATGGCAAAGCACCCCCCAAATGCAAAGACACCTTGGCTTTGATGGGCAAGCCCTTGAATCCCATGGAGCGAGGCCCGATCCAAGAAGTGCTAGATGTGGGCGTCAAAGCCATCAATGGTGTTTTGACCATAGGACGAGGCCAGCGCATTGGTTTGGTGGCGGGTTCTGGCGTGGGCAAGAGCGTGCTTTTGGGCATGCTCACGCGTTTTACGAAAGCCGATGTGGTGGTCATTGGGCTCATAGGTGAGCGTGGTCGTGAGGTACAAGCCTTCATCAGCGAGTCCTTGGGGCCAGAGGGCTTGGCCAAGTCGGTGGTCGTGGCCGCACCAGCCAATGTCTCACCCGTCTTGCGATTGAAAGCGACCCACATGACGCATGTGATTGCCGAGTATTTCAGAGACCAGGGGTTGAATGTCTTGATGCTGTGTGACAGTTTGACCCGAGTCGCGCATGCACAAAGAGAAATTGGTTTGGCCATTGGCGAGCCGCCAACGGCCAAAGGCTACCCCCCTTCGGTCTTTGCGCTTTTGCCCAACTTGATCGAGCGCGGTGGCGTGGGACGCCATGGGGTGGGATCCATCACGGCCATTTACACTGTTTTGGCCGAAGGCGATGATGCCTCGGACCCGATTGTGGACATTGCCCGTGCCTCCTTGGATGGACAAGTGATGTTGTCTAGAAAACTGGCCGACGCTGCGCACTACCCAGCCATCGAGCTCAATGGCTCTATTTCAAGGCTGATGCAGTCCTTGCTCAACACCGACGACATGAAACAAGCCAACAAATTGAGAAGGTTGTGGTCTTTGTACCAGCAAAACATTGATTTGGTTCAAGTTGGCGCCTATCAGATGGGCTCGAACTTGGAGTTGGACGAGGCGATCAGATTGCATGAGCGACTGGTGAATTTCTTGCGCCAAGACATGCACATTTCGCAAGACTATGAAACGACGCGTCAAGAGATGCGTCAATTGATGACACAAGAGGCATAAAGATGAAACGCATGAAGTTTGAGGTGTGTCGATGAAGCCCCGGGAATGCTGGAGTGTGCTTGCCAACAAGGCCGAGGACGTCGTGGCGTTGAATCAGCAAAGGGTCAAGGCTGCGCGTGAAAACCTTGAAAAGCTGGAGGCTAGCAAAGAGAGGCTGCTCTGCATGTCCAATGAATATGCTGAGAAAATTCGAGAAAAAGAGAAAACCACGCAATCTTTGATTGAAAGCAACAATGCACGTCAGTTTGTCTTGCAGTTGCTTCAGTTGAGCGAGCGGCTTGACAAAGATTGCATCCATGCACAAGCGCAATTGGAGATCGCCCGTGAGGCTTTGCGGCAAGCCGAACAAGAACGCTTGAAGATGCAAGCCTTGGTCGAGCAAGACCTGGTGGCCGTCAACACCTATCACCGCAAACAAGAGCAAAAGCAAATGGACGCTTTGGGCTTGACGCTTTTCAACATGAAGTCGGTCGCCATGGGCGGGCGTGTATGAGGACTTAAGGACTTAAGGACTTAAGCACTTAAGCACTTAAGGATTTAAGGCCTTGAGTGCCTTTATTGACTTCGCGCGTGTAGCGCAAGGACATGGCTAATCAAACGGGTAATACCAGCCGCTCAATTTGTTGTCATAAATGAAGCCATTTTTGTTCAACCAATCATCAAGCTTTTGATTGTCATC
>Ga0209188_1002877_pt1 | contig 12332 bp, 11 predicted proteins | sample C_130625_EF_Meta_FD_187307 | JGI IMG/M metagenome (GOLD analysis project Ga0209188, IMG submission 187307) | Freshwater microbial communities from Lake Croche, Canada to study carbon cycling - C_130625_EF_MetaG (SPAdes) (version 2) | ecosystem: Environmental > Aquatic > Freshwater > Lake...
GATTATTTGGTGCCAATGGCATCAGAAATGCCTGATATTGAAGTAGCGCATGTCCAAACGCCGACCAAATCTTCTCTCCTTGGTGCTAAAGGTGCCGGAGAAGCAGGGACTGCTGGTGCTCCTGGAGCTGTTGTAAATGCGATCAATGATGCAATTGCGCCATTTGGCGTGCATAATTTTGATCAGCCGATTACTCCAGAAAAAATTCTACGAACTTTAAATAGGATTTAGTTTTCGTAGTAAAGGGCTCGATCTATACCGCTCACCCTTGTAGTTCAAATCTAATTGATTAATGATTTGAGCCACATGGGTTGAGCCTAATCTTTCCAACCATTCAAAAGGACCTGCTGGATAATTGACTCCAAGCTTCATGGCTTGATTAGTAGCATCTTTAGAGCAAACCCCTTGAGTCACTGCGTCGCAGGCTTCGTTAATTAGCATGGCTAGAGTTCTTGCAACAATCAGTGCAGGACTATCTTGGATGCGGATTGGAATAAAACCTAAATGATGAAGCCATGATGGTGCTTCTTGGACCCAATTTGTTGGCGCATTTTCAGCAATTGCCCAAGCGATGACGGTTTTATCTTGAACTTTCAAACACACATCAAAAACCGCAACATGTGGGCCTAGTGAGCTAGCGGTTTGGCCATCCGTTTGCCTTAATTGAAAACCATTCACTTCCAAACCCAACCATGAACTTAGTTTTTCTTGAGTATATGTCACTCCTAACCGTTGTAGTTGGTTACTAAAGTATTCTGTTAAATGATTGTCGCCATGAATGATCACAGGTTGAGATGGATTTAAAGGACTCGGATGAAACTCAGGGACTTTGGGTGGGGTTGCACCTTCGGCATAGTTATAAAAACCACGACCTGATTTCCTGCCTAATAACCCTCCGTCGACGAGTTCTTTTTGTACGATGGATGGCGTAAACTTTCGATCATAAAAAAAGGCTTCAAAGACACTGGAGGTTACCGCAAAATTAGTGTCATGACCAATCAGGTCCATCAGTTCAAAAGGACCCATTCTGAAACCAACGGACTTAATACAGGCATCAATCACTTCAATTGTACTTACTTGTTCTTGAAGGAGAGCTAAGGCTTCTGCATAAAATGGACGTGCAATACGATTCACAATGAAACCTGGCGTGGATTTAGCGTGCACAGGTGTTTTACCCCAGTGAATAGATAAATCATAAATAGCTGAAGCTACTTCACTTGAGGTATGTAAACCAGAGACAACTTCTACCAGTTTCATGAGGTGTACTGGGTTAAAGAAATGCATACCTACAAGTCGCTCTGGATATTGCAGGCCATTGGCAATGGCTGTTACTGAAATCGAAGAAGTATTCGTTGCTAGAACACAGTCCTTAGCAACTAAGGATTCTAGTTCTTTAAATAAGGTTCTTTTTATATCGAGTCGCTCGATAATTGCTTCAATGACTAGTTGGACGTGAGAGGCTTGGTCCAGCGATGTAATCGTTTGAATTCTGTCAAGGGTGGCCTGGGCAGTCTCTTCAGTTAATTTTTCTTTTTTGATGAGACTTGAAAACGTTTTTTTAATATTTTCAATGGCATTTTCAGCAGCCCCCTCTTTTTGATCAAACAATAGAACCGAATGACCTGACTGAGCTGCTACTTGAACAATACCAGCGCCCATGATACCTGCGCCAATGACTAAGATGAATTGATTTTTAAGTTCCAATTTAAATTGTGATCGCTTTAAATGAATCAATCTAACACATCTTATTGAAGTCTTACCCTAGGTTGTGAGTATTAAATAAATTGGTGCATTAGATTTAAGATTAAATAGATATCATTTGCTAAAATGACTCTTTTATACAATTATATTTTGCCTTATCTATTATTTAAAAAGTGGCAGTATGATGAAGTGTTAAGCAGTAATGAAATTAACACTTAGTATCGATTCAATCTTTATTTAAAGGACAATATCTTATGAAAAGAATTCAATGCACTTTGTTTGCTGGATTAATGGCATTCTTGATACCTACTGCTTATGGACAAAATCAACCGCCTTTAAAAGTAGGAATGATGTTACCTTATAGCGGAACATTTGCTGCTTTGGGTAATGCAATTGATAATGGATTTCAGCTCTATGTTAAAGAGCAAGGTGGCAAAATTGCTGGTCGAGAGATAATGTATTTTAAGGTGGATGACGAGTCTGATCCCTCCAAGGCAACTGATAATATTAATAAACTAATTAAACGAGATAATGTTGATGTGGTGATTGGAACTGTTCACTCTGGTGTCGCAATGGCGATGGCAAAGGTGGTTAAAGATACTGGTACTACGCTGATTATTCCAAACGCAGGCGCTGATGCAATTACAGGTCCAATGTGTTCAAAGAATATTTTTAGAAGTTCTTATACGAACGGTCAACCTGGTTTTGCGATGGGTGAAGTAGCTGCAAAAAAAGGTTATAAAAACGCGATGACCATCACTTGGAAATATGCGGCTGGTGAAGAATCTGTTAAAGGTTTTAAGGAAAGCTTTGAAAAAAATGGTGGTAAAGTAACAAAAGAATTAACTTTGCCTTTTCCAGGTGTTGAGTTTCAAGCATTATTAACTGAAGTAGCTGCTACAAAGCCAGATGTTGTTTATTCGTTTTTTGCTGGAGCAGGTGCTGTCAAATTTGTAAAGGATTATGCAGCTGCCGGTTTAAATAAAACAATTCCCTTAGTTGGCCCTGGCTTTTTGACGGATGGAACTTTGGAGGCTCAAGGAGATGCTGCTCAGGGTATCTTAACTGCTCTCAACTATGGCGATAATTTAAATACAAAGAGAGATAATGAGTTTAGACTTGCCTATGTTAAGCAGTATAAATTACAACCAGACGTATATGCAGTACAAGGATACGACGCTGGACAAATGTTATCAGTTGGTTTGAATGCATCCAAAGGTGACATCTCTAAAAAAGATGATTTTGCGAAAGCGATTCGCGCTGCTAAGATCGATAGTCCTCGTGGAGTATTTACAATTTCAAAAGCTCATAACCCAATTCAGGACTTTTATTTAAGACAGGTTGTTGGTAAAGAAAATAAAGTAATTGGGATTGCTAGTAAGTCTCTTGCAGATAATGCACGTGGTTGCAACATGCAATAAGGAGTTATTAGTTCCTATTTTATGGATTTTTCGACCTTTTTAATACAAACCTTAAATTCTGTTCAATACGGGCTGTTGTTGTTTTTAGTTGCGGCGGGTCTTACTCTCATTTTTGGCATCATGGGAGTGATTAACCTTGCTCATGGGAGCTTTTATATGATGGGCTCCTATCTTGCCTTTTCGCTATCCCCGATAGTTTCAGAAATGTTTGGTGGTGGATTTATAGCAACTCTTTTTTTGGGGTTCTTAATATCTCTGATACTTGGTTATTTGTTGGAATGGCTCTTCTTTAGTTACCTGTATGTTCGTGATCATCTACAGCAAGTGTTGATGACTTATGGATTAATTTTAGTAATTGAAGAAATTAGGAGTTTATTGGTTGGCGATGATGTTCACGGAGTGGCCATACCTGAGTGGTTATCAGCAAGTATCAAATTGAGTGACGTCATGACCTATCCCGTCTATCGACTATTTATTTCTGGGGTTTGTATTTTATTAGCTATAGCGATGTTTTTTGTATTGAGTAAAACCAAATTAGGCATGATGATTCGAGCAGGTAGTGTGAATCGCGAAATGATTCAATCTTTAGGCGTAAATATTCAATTTCTTTATCGTATTGTTTTTGCTGCGGGCATAGCGATTGCTGCATTTGCTGGGATGGTTGCAGCACCTGTATCTTCTGTATATCCCGGAATGGGGCAGGGAGTTTTGATTATTTGCTTTGTGATAGTTGTGATTGGCGGTATTGGTTCAATCAAAGGTGCGCTCATAGCCTCGCTTTTGATAGGATTTATTGATACGTTTGGGAAAGTCCTAATACCAGAAGTTGCAGGTGTCTTAGTATATGTATTCATGGCAATGATCCTACTATGGAAGCCTAGCGGACTATTTAAGGCGGGATCATGAAAAAATCCCAAATCATATTTATTGTATTTTTGTTTATCGCTCTCATTGGTCTTCCTTTTATAGGTTCTGAGTACGCCGTTGACTGGATGACCAAGAGCTTAATTTACGGCATTTTTGCACTGAGTTTGGAGTTATTGGTTGGAACTACAGGTTTAGTTTGTTTTGGTCAAGCCGCATTTTTTGGTATTGGAGCATATGCAGTTGTGAAAATTTCAGCACACCTTGGTTCTCCAGATGCTGTTTATCTTTTACCTTTATCGATGTTATTGGCTGGTCTATATGCTTTATTTGTAGGCGCTTTGTCGCTCAGGACTAAGGGCGTATATTTCATCATGGTCACTTTGGCTTTTGCGCAAATGGCCTATTATGTGATTCACGATACCCCAATCGGCGGGGGCACTGATGGTATTTATTTATATAACAAACCTTCATTACTAGGTTTTTCAATCAGTTCATCCTTAGTGTTTTATTTATTTACAGTAGCTTGTTTATTTTTTGTCTTTGGTTTATTGGGCCTGATTACACACTCACGATTTGGTAGAGCTCTTTCTGGAATTCGTATTAATGAATTAAGAATGCGCGCTTTAGGCTATGAAACCTACAATTACAAGCTGATGGCATTTGTTATCTCAGGGATGATTGCGGGACTCGCTGGTTATTTATTTGCTGTAAAAGATGGTTTTGTAAATCCAGAGTTATTAAGTTGGCATTTATCAGGTGCAGTATTAATTATGATTATTTTAGGAGGCCTCGGACATTTACGAGGCGCGTTTATTGGGGCATTTGCTTTTGCTCTACTTGAAGAGTTTTTTCGATCCGAAGTTATTTTTGGTTCCTTTGCAAAATATTGGCATTTGGGCTTAGGCTTCTCTATTATTCTATGCGTAGCATTTTTGCCTCGTGGCTTATTTGGCATACCATTCTTACTACAATCGATATTACAAGGTAGTAATTCTGATGATGATTGCTTTCAAACTGAGGATAACAAATGAATCAAGCGCAAGGAAAAATCCTTATGCGTGGAGCAAAACTCACTAAACGGTGGGGTGGTTTAGTTGCGGTGAATGAGGTGGATATTGATTTAGCGCTTGGGCAAATTCATGCGGTGATTGGCACCAACGGTGCAGGTAAATCCACCTTGATTAATTTACTATCTGGTGAAATTCCTTTAAGTTCAGGAAATGTTGAATTACTTGGTAATGATGTTACTGAAAAATCACAGCCCACAAGAGCTCATCTTGGACTTGGAAAGAGCTATCAACGAAACACTATTTTTCCTGAATTAACTGTTCTAGAAAACTGTCGATTATCAGCTCAATCGCGACTTCAAAAGCCTTGGAATTTTTGGCAGGATGGGAAACGCTGTCAGACAAGTAATCGTGTCGCACTTCAGACACTTGAGAAAACAGGATTGTCATCGTTGATTTATCGAGAAGCTGGATTGCTTTCCCATGGACAAAAACGTCAATTAGAAGTTGCAATGTGCCTGGCTACCGAGCCAAAGGTACTTCTTTTAGATGAACCACTAGCTGGCATGGGGGCAGATGAAACCGATCGAATGTTGAATTTTTTACTGGGCTTACGCGAAGACCACGCCATCATGCTGGTAGAGCATGATATGGATGCTGTATTTAAAGTTGCTGATGTGATTACTGTGATGGTTAATGGGTCTGTTATCACAAAAGGTTCCCCATCAGAGGTTAGTAGTAATCCTGAAGTTCAAGCAGCCTATTTAGGTGAATCAGAATGAATCACTTTTTAGAGGCAAAGGATATTCATGCCTGGTATGGCTCAAGTCACGTTTTGCATGGTGTTGATTTACAAATAAATCCTCATGAGACTGTTGGCTTATTAGGTCGAAATGGCATGGGAAAAAGTACTTTGATTCGTACCTTGTTGGGACATGTCGAGCAGCGAACAGGGAGTATTGTGATCAATGGCCATGATGCGCTTGAGATGAAGCCATACCAAGTTGCCAGACTGGGTGTAGCATATGTTCCTGAAGGTCGTGGGGTTTTTGGAAATCTTTCTGTAAAAGAAAATCTGATTATGGCTTCAAGGCAAGTTCGAAGAGGACAAATGGAGTGGACCCTTGATCGCGTATTGTCAACTTTTCCAAGATTAGGTGAACGACTTTATCATCTAGGTGACCAACTTTCGGGTGGTGAGCAACAAATGTTATCCATTAGTCGAGCTCTAATGACCCACCCTGATTTACTTATTTTAGATGAAGCAACTGAGGGGTTGGCGCCACTGATAGTAGCTGATATTTGGCGAGTTATCCAAGAAATTCGTCAAGAAGGAATAGCAACTTTAATAGTCGATCGTAATTGGCGAAAAGTTTTACATCATACCGATCGAGCAATTGTTTTACAAAAAGGACAAATGGTCTTATCAGGGAAATCTGCAGAAATTGCACAACATCCTGACTTAAAGAATTTTTTAGGTGTTTGATTGATAACTTAGGTATATCAGTAGTTTTATCTCAATCATTTGATATGAGAGATAATTGAATTATTCTAAATAATTGAGAACATACTCTAAAAATAATGAAAAATATCCGTATCGACTTTGTTTCAGATGTTGCATGTCCATGGTGTGCTATCGGCTTAGGTTCTTTGGAACAAGCCCTTGATCAGGTTAAAGATGAAATTCAAGTGGAGCTGCAATTTCATCCCTTTGAACTCAACCCGAATATGCCGAAGGGTGGTCAAGATACTTTAGAGCACCTCATGCAAAAATATGGATCTGCAGAGGAAGAGATTCGAAAAAATCAGAAGCAGATACAGCTTCGAGCTAACGCAGTTGGATTTCCATTTAATGAACAGGTTCGACCACGCGTTTACAACACGTTCCATTGTCATCGTCTTCTGCATTGGGCACAAACAGAAATCAGCTTGGCTGCTCAGTATTTATTAAAACGTGAATTACTCACTTCATACTTCACTCTCAATGAAGATTTAGATGATCCAGAAGTACTTATTGGGGCAGTAGGGCGGGCTGGACTAAATACATCCAAGGCGAGAGAAGTTCTTGAATCTGATCAGTATACGAATGATGTTAGGGAAGCTTTAGAGTACTACAAGACAATTGGTATCACTGCAGTTCCATCGGTTATTGTCGAAGGAAAATATCTGATACAGGGCGGTCAGCCGCCTGAAGTATTCGCGAATGCACTTAAGCAAATTGCGGCTGAACAGTCTAACAATGAACTTGAATAAAGAATTCACTTGATAGAAATCACACCTGAGTATGAAGCCGTTCTAGCAGCGATTGCGCGAAAAGATCCTTATATCTTTATTAGTGGGCGAGCGGGGACAGGTAAAACTACACTCGTCAATTATTTACGTAATAACCTGACAGAGCAGGTTGCAGTAGTAGCGCCAACTGGCGTAGCTGCGCTGCAAGTTCGAGGCGTTACCATTCATTCATTTTTTCGATTCCCGCCACGTTTAATTTTTCCAGAAAATGATATAAAAAAATTAAAAGATCGACGCCTGTATAACAAATTAGGTGTTTTGATTATCGATGAAATTTCAATGGTTCGAGCGGATATGATTGATGCCATTGATATGTTTTTACGTGTCAATGGCCCAAGAGAAGGACACCCCTTTGGTGGCATACAAGTTGTTTTTGTTGGTGATTTATTTCAATTACCGCCTGTAGTGCGTCAAGAAGAAATGGAAGTATTGCGAGAAAGAGGGTATGAGGCCGCATATTTCTTTAATGCCAATATCTTAAATCGTTCTGATTTAACCTATATAGAACTCATTAAAATCTTTCGTCAAAAAGATCTGTCATTTACTCAATTACTGAATAAAGTACGAATGAATCAAGATGCAGGTACAGCCTTACAAATTATCAACGAAACGTGTTATCGACCCAATATGGGAGCTGATAATCAGGCGATTACGCTGACTACCACGAATCAGCGTGCGGATGGTATCAATGCCAAAGAAATGCGCCTGCTCGATACAGAAACTCGGATTTATAAAGGTCGGATTGATGGTAGGTTCAACGTGGATGAGAGAAACCTACCCTCACCACTTGATTTGACTCTAAAGCTTGGTGCTCGTGTCATGTTTACAGCGAATGACCGAAATATACCAAGGCGTTGGATGAATGGCACCTTGGGCAAGGTTGTCCAATTTGAAACAGACTCCATTACAGTTGAGTTAGATGTAAGTGTTCATGCATCATCAAAGTTAAGGCATCTTGTGGAAGTTCCCATATTTGCGTGGGAGTCTTATCAATATGAATTTGACGAAAAAGAACAGCAAATTAAACCAGTGGTGAATGGTAAGTTTGAGCAGTTTCCTTTGATGCTTGCATGGGCAGTAACCATTCATAAAAGCCAAGGGAAGACTTTAGAGAAAGTCAGAGTTGATTTAACTGGAGGTAGCTTTGCCCCTGGTCAGGTGTATGTTGCTTTGAGTCGGTGTACCACTTTAGAGGGTATTGAATTACTGCAGCCCATAAAAAATAATGACGTGCGCACCGATGCACACGTCAAAGAGTTTTACCGAAAACTAAACTAATTATTTTTTTGATTTTTTCTTTTTCTTATCTGTCTGTTTCTTCGCCATAGGAGCAGACCAGTTTTCAAGAACTTTATAAACGACTGCCGTATCGTCTTTAGCATGGCCTAATGCATTTGCGGCGTTATAAACAGGAATACAAGACGCAAAAACTGGGGCTGGAACAGCATAAGACTCAATCGCACCACTAATCAAATGCATATCTTTATTCCAGACATCAATTTTCATGGTAGCTTCACCCCAAGTACGGTTAGCCATTGCGGGACCTCGAACTTGGAACATTCTCGAACTACCTGCGCTATTGCCAATAACTTCAACAATTTGATTTGCATCCAGACCCATTTGCACACCCAACAAAATCGCCTCAGCAGATGCGACATTGTGAATGGCAACTAAATGATTCGCGACCAACTTCATTTTCATACCTTGGCCAAAATCACCAATGTTATACATTGCGCGAGCAAAACCTTCAAACACTGGAGACATTTTTTGGATGGCTTTTTTATCACCACTCGCATACACAACTAGATCTCTTGTTTTAGCTTGAGCACCTGTGCCGGATAATGGGCAATCTAATAAAATGATGCCAGCTTTTGCAAGAACATCTCTTGCGGCTTCTTTCGCATCGATTGGGAGAGTTCCTAATTCAGCAACAACAGTTCCCTTTTTTGCTGTGGTAGCGATTTCATTCACCACACTCATCAGCGCACCAACAGAGGGGAGAGACAATAAGATTGAGTCTGCTTTGGCAGCAACATCTGCCACAGTTGCTTGAATATCAATCCCTTCTTTTTTCATTAACTTTTGTTGCTTAGGGCTTGGATCAAAGCCGTAGACATGAAAACCTGATTGGTTCAGATTGGAAGACATTGCAGAACCCATAATGCCAAGTCCGATAAATCCGACGACTGGTTTCACAAGCGTTTGATCATCTTTTTTAGATGAAACTCTATTGACTGGAACTCGAACTGGAGCGGATTTTTTTGTCGTAGCCATAAATGTCCTTTGGATTAACGAATATTAGATAAAAGAATGGATTGCATCTAAAAATGCATGAGGATCTTGCAGTTGTGGAACGTGGGCAAGTCCAGGTAATATTTTTAACTGCGCATTTGGAAGTAACTTTGCCAACTCCTCAGACATAGGTACAGGAGTTGCTTCATCGAATTCACCAACAACCACCAATGACGGAATTTGTAAATTGGCGACTTGAGGTCTTAAGTCCATTGTTGATAAAGCCTCGCAGGCTCCTTGGAAGGTATCCATATGAATATTCAAAAAGCGTTCTTTGCGATCTGCAATTAATTGCGGATGTTGTTCTTGATATTCAGGAGCAAACAAACGACGCATTGCCACATCAGCAATCGCAGTTAAACCTTTATTTTTAGCATTTTCTGACATGCCTTTAAAAGCAGCGCGACCAGGTTCTGAAAAACAAGCCCCACAGTCTGCCAATACTAATTTGGCAGGTAATTGAGGATGTCTCAGAGCGGTATTTAAAGCAACAAAACCACCATAACCATTGCCCATAAAAATAGGTGCTTGAGCAAGTTTTAAAGAGAGAATGACATGGGCAATTTGATCTGAAATAGCATCTAAAGAGCCCCCAACAAAATCAGAAGCGTCAAAACCAGGAAGGCTTAACTGAATCACCTGATGTGTTTTGGTGAGAGTCGGTGTAATTAAATCCCAACTTGATTGATCAGCCAATAGGGAATGAAACAAGACGATAGCTTGACCGGAGCCGGCAGTTTTGAAGCTTAAGTTTTTACCCTGATGGCTAATTTGATGGGTTTCAAAAGAATGCGTTTGCATGAAAATTTGTCTCTTTAATTGGGTTTTTTTTGAGATGTGAATGATAAAAATATATGTACCACTAACTCGTTGTAATATAACATATTCGAGGTACTTGCTAATAAAACAATATGGAGATTTCAATGACAATAAAAAGTTCTTTTTTACATCGAGCCGTAGCACTATTCCTTTTTCTATTTGCTACTAACATAGTCCTTGCAGCTCCGAATGATCCAATTCGGGTTGGCTTTTTGACAATCAAATCGGGTGCTTTAGCTGCTGGCGGAATACAAATGGAGGATGGCTTAAAACTCTATTTAAAAGAGCATAACAATATGATTGCGGGACGCAAGGTAGAGCTTTTTACTGCTGATACAGGTGGTCAGCCTGCTATTACTAAAACTAAAATTCAAGAATTAGTAGAGAAAGACAAAGTCAATGTAGTGATCGGTCCATTGGCTGCATTTGAAGCCTTAGCGGTTGACGACTATATTCGCAAAGCAGAAATTCCAACTATCTCACCATCTGCAGGTGCAGAAGATTTAACGCAACGTAAACCGAATCCATGGTTTGTGAGAGCAGTAGGTAGTTCAGCCCAACCCAATCACCCCTTTGGTGAGTATGTTGCCAAAGAGCTTAAGTACAAGCGCATTGCAATCTTAGCTGACGATTTTGCTTTTGGACATGAGAACGTTGGCGGCTTTCAAAGAACTTTTGAAGAGAATGGCGGCAAAGTAGTACAAAAACTATGGTCGCCACTCAATACCGCAGATTACGGTGCTTATATTAGTCAAATTAAAACTAACGTAGATGCAATTTATATTGCCTATGCTGGTAGTAATGGCGTTAAATTCTTACGTCAATACAAAGAGTACGGCATGCAAGGCAAGATTCCTGTTCTTGGTAACATGACAGCGGTTGATGAAGGTATTCTAGGTTCAATGGGCGATGAAGCTATTGGGGTAATTTCTCCGGGTTGGTATGCGCAAACCATTAACAACCCAATCAACAACAAGTTTAATCAAGGGATGCTAACGAATTATAAGCAAGCCCCTGGATATTATTCAGTTGGAGCTTACGGTGCAATGCTGATGCTTGAACAGGCCTTGAAGGATAATAAATCTAATATTGAAGATAAAAAATCGTTCATGACTGCATTACGTAATGTGCAAGTAGCGAATGATCCGCGAGGAAAGATTACCTTGGATGCTCTTGGAAATCCTGTAATGGATATTTATATTCGTAAAGTAGAACGCGTTAACGGCAAACTCACGAATACGATTCTAAAAACTTATCCAGGCGTGACACAGTTCTGGAAATATAAGAGCTCTGAATTTTTAGCTAATCCCGTATATTCCAGAGATTATCCACCATCAAATAATATTGAAAAATAAAATAATCAAATAAAAAAAGGGCTCACATGATGAGCCCTTTCTCTTCATGATGAAAAATTACAATTTAATTTTCATCATTTTGACTGCATTACCACCTTCGATTAATTGACGATCGGCAACAGATAACTTTTTAACACCACGAATGGTTTGAAGTGGATGATCATCCGCCATATCGTATGGATAGTCAGTACCGAGCATAACGTGATCAGCACCGAAACGACGGATCAAGTTGCCAAGCATTTCTGAATCATGCGTAATCGTATCAAAATAGAACTTCTCTAAATAGGTTGAAGGCTTTTTCTTAATGACGGTACGCGTATCTTTACGAGCACCCCAAGCATGATCCATACGTGCCCAATAGTGAGCTAAGAAACCACCACCGTGTGCGCAAATGAACTTGATTTTTGGGTAACGAGCAACGACACCATCAAAAATCAGATGGCTCACTGCTACAGTCGTTTCTAAAGGGTTACCAATCACATTGTTGAAGTAGTGATTCGTTAAACGTTCACCTTGAGTAAAGCCTAATGGGTGCATAAAAATAACGCAACCAAGTTCGTTTGCTTTAGCGAAAAACT
>Ga0209188_1002879_pt1 | contig 12330 bp, 12 predicted proteins | sample C_130625_EF_Meta_FD_187307 | JGI IMG/M metagenome (GOLD analysis project Ga0209188, IMG submission 187307) | Freshwater microbial communities from Lake Croche, Canada to study carbon cycling - C_130625_EF_MetaG (SPAdes) (version 2) | ecosystem: Environmental > Aquatic > Freshwater > Lake...
AATTTCCCTTACCGTATGAGTACCGAACAAGCAAATTAGGATTGTTTTTTATGAAGTTAAGATAAGAGACTTCCTCTTTCAACTTTTCAAATAGAGCTCGAATTTCATGCTGTCCACCGAATGGTGTATTAGCTCTTGATGATGGATATTTCTCTAGAATTTCGCTTAGTAGTTCTCTCATCTCAACCTCAAAAAATCAGTTTTTAATTTATGCTTTTGGTGACAGGACAATATAACAATATGTAACAAGAGCAAAACTGGTAGCTTCAAACTCTCAAGATTATTAATCAACATATTGTGATAAGTCTTTTTGTTTGAGATCAGTATTTTTGGACTGGTTATTTGAGCGGCTAATCGGGGGGTTAACGTGAAAGTTACCCCTAGCTCGTCCAGAATATAAAAGCCTAGCTGCTCGATGGAACCAGTTTAAAAAATGGGGGGTGGGGGTATATGTTTAGGATCAGGCCGAAATCTTAAACAAATCCATGATAAAAATTCGTCGGTATATTTTTTACCAGGCATGTAATACGATCACAAAGGCACTTGAATTTACCCTTAGGTCCAAACTACTGTTTAGCACTAATCTTATTGATATGTATATTGGTATGTAGCAATAAAAAACGCGCCGGAAGGCGCGTATTTACTGTATCTGTGGCGGAGAGGGCGTCCGCCTTGACGGTGTTGCATCACGCATCAACATAAATTATTTATTTATATAATACAGTAGGTTACTGTTTTTGTTTGCACGTTATTGTATCAACGCATATCATGGAATGTCATGTTTTATGGTATGTAGGTTGATATGCCCAAAATCGCCAAAGAACTTTCCGCTCTTGAGGTTAGGCGCCTAAACAAGCCAGGCTGGTACGCAGTTGGTGGTGTAGCAGGTCTGTTACTTCAAATACGCTCTCCCGCACAGCCCGGTTCTTCTATGCCTAGATCATGGGTTCTCAGGTTAATGAGTGCAGGGCAGCGTCAGGTATTGGGTCTTGGCTCCTACCCCCAGGTGTCCTTAGCTGAAGCTCGAGAACATGCAAGGAAGCTCTCAATAGAAAGTAAATCGGGCGTCAATTTACTTGCACGCAAGCGTGCTCAACGTAGTTCACTGATTGCGGAATCAACTAAAAACAAAACCTTTAAAGAATGCGCTCAAGCCTATATGGCTTCCCACGCCACTGATTACACAAATGAAAAACATCGGAAACAATGGGCATCAACACTTGAGGCTTATGCCTTTCCTGTGATCGGGAATGTCCTTGTTGAGCATATATCAATGCGGCATGTGTTGGATGTTCTGCTACAAGACACACATCACCGAAACGGTGCTTTTGGGAAGTTGTGGCACATTAAATCTGAAACAGCAAAACGTCTTCTCGATCGAATAAGAACGGTTCTTGATTACGCAACAGTTAACGAATATAGGTCTGGAATTAATCCTGCAATTTGGAAAGGGTACCTAGATACCCAGCTCCCAGCCCCACGCGGACTGGCAAAGACCAGGCATCAGCCTGCCGTTCCCTACGCAACAGTTTCGGAATTCATGGCAAAACTACGCTTAAATAACAGCACTAGTGCGAGAGCTCTTGAGTTCTTGATATTGACGGGCGTACGTTCTGGGTCAGTTCGCGCAGCAATGTGGTCAGAGATAGATCTTGATCAAAAGATTTGGACTATCCCTGCTGAACACACTAAAACTAAGCGCGAACATAAAGTCCCTTTAGCTCCTCAAGCAATAAAACTGCTATTAAGCCTTCCAAGCTTTGCAGGCACTGAATTAGTCTTCCCTAGCATCAATCGTAAGCCACTATCTGATATGGCTTTAAGTCAACTTATGCGTGGGATGCGTGCACGCGGAGAACTCACCGTTGAAGCTGTTCCGCATGGTTTTCGATCGACCTTTAGAGATTGGGCAGCAGAGCAGACAAATTATCCGGACGAGATACGTAAGGCAGCATCAGGACATACTTTAGGTGATGCTGTGAAGGCGGCATATCAGCGAACAGATTTGCTCGAAAAACGGAGAAACTTAATGAATGAGTGGGCAGATTTTCTTGATTTGCACTCCAGTATTTATCCAGCATCAGTTACTCAATTAAGGGAAAAACCGTGAGTCATTTGGATATACTTCGAATATTGAATGAGCTTTCAATGCAACTTTTTAGGAAGGAACCCCTTTCTGATCAACAGTCAGAGTATCTATGTTTAGTTTTTATGCGTATCGCCAATGGTGAGGATGCAAATATTGTTCTTGGAACTCGACCGAAACGTGGGAATAAGAACTCAGATGCGATTGCAAGGGAGAGATTAAGCTTTATATTGCAATGGATTGCTTGCAAGATTGAGTCACACGAAGGTGACGTGAAAAATCACATGTCAATTGAAAAAGCCTGTGAGCTTGCAATTGATTCAATTGTTCCATTTGCCAAGTTTTTATTTCCCGGCGCAGAAGACTGCAATTACGATGTTGAGTACTTGATGCGATGCTGGTCTGAGCCCAAATATAAACACATGCGTTCCACTAAAAGACAACTATATGATGAAGATTTCCCTTTTCAAGCAGATTAGTTAATTAGCAAGGACCCATAATCAGCTTTTTGGGGACCGTGATAAAAATTTAGCCCCCGCCCAAACTGCACTCCATGTTAATCAACCACATGGGGTGCATACATGAAGCAACCAGTTTCAACAAATCATATTGTAGCTTTTGACGAACTTCCGAATAGTTCTCTCGTTCGTTTAAAACAGCTCTTAGCAACAGCTGTAATTCCATTTTCCGCAACCACCGCCTGGCGTCGTGTCCATGAGGGCACATTCCCCCGGCCTATTCGTATTTCCCCTCAAGTAACAGCTTGGCGCGTTGGAGAAATACGAGATTGGCTAAGGTCTCCAGGTAGCTATGTTGTTGACGCAAAGGGGAGCCCCTTTCCCAAACAAGGCATTAGCAAGGGGGGCTCTAAATGAAACCTCAAATAGATATTAAAACTACCCTAAGAAAAAAGACGCGTCGGCCCAAAATCTACTTGGCTGGAAAAATCTCCAAGAATTGTTGGCGCCACAAGCTGGTAAAAGGTCTTAGGGAGCAATCGTGGGATGACGGTCCATTGGAACAAGACAGCTTCACTTACATTGGCCCATTCTTTGTAAATTGCGATCATGGTTGCTTCCACAGCAATAATACACATGGGGTAATAACATTACCTGAACAAAATGTTTGCCCCAATCGACTAAATCAGTACCAATCCAGTACGCCTCATCGTGATGTTGCAAATTTTTGTTTTGATGCCGTTGCCAAGTCGAATCTGGTGTTTTGCTACATCAATGGTAACGATTGTTATGGCACGGTTACTGAAATTGGGTATGCAATTTCTAGGGGAATACCTGTTGTAATTGCGTTCGCACCTGGATTTGCAACTAACGAAGACAACGACTTTTGGCTTGCTTGTTCTATGGCTGCCTGGGTCTTATACGATGTTGAGGAAAGCCAATTACCTGATCTTTTAAATCGTGCAATTCAGAGCGGATACAAAAGAAAATGATCCCCGAATTAATTTCCTCGGGGTTAGCATTAATCCCTATCCCCCAAGGGCAAAAAAGTCCGGTACATGAGGGTTGGAACTTGCCATCACAATGCGTCACCTCAGTTGATGGACTAGATATATTTCAGCGAAAGAATATCGGCCTTGCTCATGCATACTGTACGCCATCCCCAACCTGTGCAATTGATATTGACAACTACAAGGCAGCTAAATCTTGGTTGGAATCTCACGGCATTGACCTCAACGCATTACTTTTTTCATCGGATGCGGTGGTCATTTGGTCAGGTAAACGATTCAGCCTCAAGTTACTCTATCGACTACCAATTGGAGTTAACCCACTAACATCCAAAATAATAAATGGGGCAGATGGTCGAGTCGCGCTTGAGTTTCGCTGCGCAACTAAAGATGGCAGAACTACTCAAGACTTACTGCCACCTAGCATTCATCCTAGCGGCAACCAATACCAGTGGGTTGGAAAAGGTGACCCGTTGAAACTACCAACACTGCCAACTTCATTAATGGTCCTGTGGCAAAAACTTGCTAATAACGGAAGCAGGGTTGAGGACCGAAAATTTATACCTGACCTACGAAACCATCCGTGCAATGAAAGTCCGCGACAAATCGCTATTATCAAGGACGCCCTTTCGCATATCACTGCCAATTGTTCGTATGAAGTTTGGCGCAATATAGTTTGGTCCATCCTTAGCACTCACTGGTCGTGCGCTGAATCCATCGCAAAGACATGGAGCTTGACAGCACCAGATAGATACAACGAAGACGCATTCTGGACACTGGTCAATTCGTATATACCGAATCGGCAAAGCAAAATCACAGTCGGCACTATTTTCTACCACGCAAGGCTGGGAGGGTGGCGTGGCTAATACGACAAAACAAAGCACCCCTCTTGAAGAGATTCAAGAACAGTTTGCAATGATCGATCTGTCTGGCGAAATCCGTTACGTTGACCAAACACAAATTAAAGGGATTTTGAGCGGGGTAATCAGTGGTGAACCAGCTTTCTACAAGAAAACAGACGTGACACTGCTAATGAAACGGGCATTAGAAAAACGACCTTATCCGTGTAAGCCTCAAGTTGTCATTAGTGAATTTTGGATAGCACCTGAAACTACTGTCTATCAGGGAACAGGTTTCACACCATACCCTTCTTCGCAGTCGATACTGAATTTTTGGGTTGGGCCAATTGAGCCGGATATAAGCGGGGACGCCTCGTTAATCTTGAACCACTTGCAGGAGGTAGTTTGCAGCGGTGATAGCGTTAATTTTGAATACCTCATTGGTTACCTGGCGCACATGATTCAAAAGCCCGCTGAAAAACCCGGTGTGATGATTGTGTTGCTGGGCCGACAAGGCACCGGGAAAGGTATGTTTTTCAGGTTGCTGCAAGCCATTTGGAAACGAACTACATTGCAGGTTACTGACGTAGATCAGGTTGTTGGTCGGTTTAACGCTTGTCTTGAACGCAATTTTGCCGTGTGCATGGATGAAGCACTTTTTGCAGGTGATAGAAAAGCACTTGACCGGCTAAAGTCACTGATAACTGAGCCTCAAATCAACATTGAACAGAAATACCAGCCTGCAAGGAGTATCAGTTCGATACATCGATTTTTTGCAGCAAGCAACCACGACCACTTCGCGCATGTGGAATTGGATGATCGTCGATTTGTATTTTTGCGCGTTTCGGATTTGCATCAGCAAGATACAGCTTACTTTGCGAAACTGATAGCTGCTATTAATGACCCTTCCTCGGTTGGTGCTTTGGTGCATTACTTGCACCGTATCGATCTCACTGAGTTTGAGGTTCGAAAAAAACCCAAAACAACAGAGCACACTGCACAAAAAATAAAATCATTACAGGGGTTTGATAGGTATTGGTATGAAGTCCTGCTCTTCGGTAATTTTGATGCAGGGGCAAGCAGCCTTTACGACATAGGTAAGGCTTGGGACGAAGCAACATTCATCCCTTCTAGAGATTTAGTTCGGTACTACAGTACTTTCAACAAACAAGCACAGCGGCATCAGACCATTCAGTCTGCTGAAGTTATAGTCAACGTTCAGAAGTTATGTCCATCTGCTTCACCTGCTAGACAGCTTCATCAACTGGATAATCTGACCCCTAAAACTCAAAAACGAGGCCTTCAACTTCCTGATTTAGCCACCTCAAGAAATGAGTTTGAAAAGGTTATAGGTGGGGCAATCGAGTGGTGATCATCCAAATCTGTCTTGCGTGGCAAATAAGTCGGACCTAGCCATTGAGGGGGCTTCGATGAGTCCTTGATACGTAAGGCAGATTGGCTTATTAGCCACACTTGCCACCTATTTAATAAAAGTAGTAAAGAATGTAAATAAAAATAGTTTGTTCATAAGAGATGGCAAGGGTGGCATCAACCACGCATCTTCGGTTCAAGGGGTCTCGTGATCATTTGCGCTTAGTCCTTTCCCCTCAGCTAGATCAAACCGATTTCACATCGCCACCTAAAAGCTTCACTGTGTTTTGATAGCTTTTATCATGCAAAAATAATATTTACTAAAGAACAATAAGGTTAGTCAAAGAATGTCAAAGATAGACGGCTACACACTTCTAGCGTGTCCTCACTGTAACGGTATGCATCGAAGAGCTAGGTGGGGTTTTATCAACCTCGCAATTACACCCGCATCCAGCTTCGTGAGTAAAGATGCACCAAGAAAGTGCCTCTACTGTGAGGGGACGTTTCAGCTTGAAGAGATGGTTGACCATGGTTATCACGCGTTCCCAAAAATCGATTGGGAGCAGTTCTTCAATCACGACAAGCGAACTGTGTTACAGAAGATTATGGACGTCTTACGTGGCCGATTCGGCCCACCACCGCGCCCACCAATCGAACCTAGCCCTGAATGGGTCGAATATCCTGTAATTTGTTAATTAAGCTTTAGTTTTACGTCCTAGAAATTTTCTAGCATATTTTGCTGCGAATTCAAAACTTCCAATCTAGAATCTAGCTTCTCATTAATTACTGAATTTGTACTAGTTCTAGCTTTTTCCTTAACAATCTCCTTGCTGATTGATTCAATTGCTTTTAGTGCGATTTTTTTCTCGGATGAACACAATGTTTGACGACCAGATTGACATGCAATCATAGCCAAAGTGGCATGGCAGTCCGAATTATAATAATAATCAGAATTACATTTTTTCATCCTCGCAATAGCATCCTCTGTCCTCCCCATTTCAAAAAGTGCAATGCCAATATCAGCAGTTGCCATCGTTATATCTTGATTATCGAGTATGCAAATTTTTAACTTTAATTCAGAAGCTTTTTTTAATTCACTCCAGTTTTTGGACAAAAGGGCTAGAGTAGAATTTTGGTACGCTTGCAAGCAAGTTATTCCATCATTAGCTGCAAATGAACTTAAAGGAATGATAATTGAGCAAATAAATATGATGTTTTTTACAAATTTAGAAATATCCACATGACCCCCTTTTATCTTAGTGATAGGCTGAAGCAATTCTTTCGGATAGCCCCCTGATCATTTAGCCATCTATCCAACAAATCGCCAACATATTCTTTGGGCAACCGATGCCCAGCATCAGGAATAACAGTGACATTGATGCCTAGCATCGACCCCATGGCTGTCACGTTCTCAGGATTGCTTTGCCAATCTTCTGATCCCACATGAATCTCACACTGCTTGGGAACAGGAAATGTACCTCGCTGGACCAACTCCATTAACTTCGGTGCTCGAGGCGGCTTGAAACCCATCATCATTTTTTCGCTTGAGAAGCTCCCCACTATCGGCGACAACAAGATTACCTTACCGATGTAAGGCTCCATCTGGGCTTGAGCATGCAAGAACAAATACGCACCAAATGAATCGGCTATGACACGCGCATCCTCGCTCCAAAACTCAGACTGCAAATCGTCCGCCACGAGATCAATCTGCTCTTGGAAATCTAAATTACTAAACTCCCCGACCAGCTCTCTACCGGTCACACTCCATCCCCTACTCAACAATCCCTGACCCAAACCCGTATCCAAGCGACCGCCCATACCGGTCAGGTAGTAGATTTTTTTCAAGCTTTCGACTCAAGGGATTCGGATTCTTTATCAAACCATTCACGCACACCTTCAAAGTCGTTGATTGGTATGTACCCAGCTGGTTTCGGCCCTCGGGTTCTAGGCTGACTCGTCCAACGCTGTAAATGGATTATGTCTTCAATCTGCTTTAACTCGGCCAGTCCCTTACTTCGTGCTGCGCGAACAGCTCGGGTTTCATTGCCGAAAGTGTTGAGTGCTAAAGCGATACGAGCCTTACCTTCTTCGGTTCTAGGACCAGTGCTTTTACCACCGTGAAAGTTGCATACCCGCTTCCCCTTCATCGCAGGTCGACAACACTGTAGCTTTGTTCGCTTAGATTGAGCCTGGCATCTGGTGCAGGTAATTCGACCGCCGGCTGTTGTTATTTTGTTATTCATTTGTTTTTAAGTAGAACCTTTATTACCTATCAATTCCTATATTACTGTTGCAAAGTTATGAGTTTTTTAATTCTTTATTTCACAGCCTTGAATGGAGGGTAATCAGATAACTCTGATTTTAAAGTGAGGTTAACGAGGACGGTACCGAATTCAGAAAACTGCAAGAAGTTCTATCAATCAACATCAAACGTTTAAGAGCAGAAAAAGGAATTGCTCAGGAGCGGTTAGGGCTTGAGGCAGGAGTAGATAGAACTTTGGTGGTGCAGATATAGAGAAGGCAAGGTAACCCAACACTTGCAGTTATATTGAAGTTATGAAGAGCTTTAAGAGTGAGTACAAATTCACTTCTAAAACAATAAACCTGTTAACTAGAAATACTCTGGGCCATTTTGTCTGTCTTCCCATACGTGAATCAGTATCTTTCTTGAACTTTGATAGAAGTCGTTCAAAAAAGTTATACGTTGACTAATTGTCACGCCTGTTTGTTGCATTAGGGTTTCACGAAGTGGATGGTGGCTTGCGATCAAAAATTCGTTTCTCCTTGATAACCTATATAGCAGTTTGATTGATGGGGTACTTGCAAACTTCCCTTTAGTCCCCCTGTTGCAATCCGTGCAGGATAAAACCAAATTCCAAACGCCATCAAGGATTGATCCGAATCCAGATTGTTTAAGTGTGTGAGGGAAAAAGTGATCAACTTCTACGTTGTTATTTTGGTGCCCAACCGAAATATCTTTAAAGCAGTAAAAGCACTTTCCCTTTTGGTAGCCGTTTAATGCAGCTCTACTGCTTGTGATTGTTTTTCTCCTTAAGGTGCGATCTATTGTGAAAAGCTCCTTTTCAACTGCATCGTGGTCAACTCTTACTAAATTAGTCGCTACTCCCATCTCCCAGGCAGTTTCAACTAACCGCCAACGTGACTCAACTTCCTGATGAAGACTTTCGGTCTGTATTCCTGAGACTAACTTTGAGAACTCATCTGTTATGCGAATACCGTTTAGGCTCTTCCTTTCATCAATAAAAAAACGACGTGGTATCTCACCACTACCTACGATATGAAATGCATCGATAACATTATTGAACCCCAGCCTGATAGCTGAATACACCAGCTTGTTATGGTCTTGATCAAGATTGAATTGACGACAAGCGTCGAGAAATTTGCTGCTTGATGATGTTGCTTGTTTGTCTGCTAGCTTGATATGTTCAGCTATGTGCCCAGCAAAGACCGGGGCAAGTTCTTCGATCTTCAAAAGTTGGCCACTACAAGGTTTAAGATCTAATAAAGACTTGGCAAGAGCAAACTTGTATGTAGCAACATTTCTACCAAACAGCACAATACCGCGCCAGTAGTCCTCAAGGCAGGGTTCTTTATGATAGAACTCCTCCAAAGCCATTTGATTAGTAGTAACCCTTGTCAGCAATAATGTGTCTCACCCCACCCCTAGGATTTTCAACATCACCATGCCTCCGTGGTATCAAGTGAATGTGACTATGGAAGATGGTTTGCCCAGCTGCTTCACCCGCGTTCATACCAATATTGAATCCATCAACTGACGCGTCTTCTTTTAAGATCTGCTCTCTTAAATCATGCAGAAGGGCGTTACACGCTTTTAGCTCTTCCTGACTCATACCAAAATAATCAGGGATGTGCCGTTTAGGGATTACAAGCGAATGAAGGTGAGTAACAGGAAAACCATCCCTAATTGCGAACGCTAGGTCATTCTCGATAAGAATTCGTTCGGATGATATTTCGCAAAATAAGCAGTTTGTCATATAGCTCTAACCAGAAATTAAAAAATCAAACCAAAATTGCGCTAACTTCCTTGAATGGCTCAAGACAGGCCATCATTGAGTCATTAATTTCTTGAGGGCTAGAGTCTAGATTGATTGTTTGGATAGAAAAAATATTCCCATGCAAATTGTAGTTTGCATCTAATCGTTCACCGTTTTGTGGGTATATTAATAAACCGGATAACTCTAACTGATCTCTCAACTCAAGGTTTTTTAGATAAACAAATAGCTGGTTTATATGTGATGAAATAAAACTATTTTGAGTATTTAAGTTACCTATCTTTCTAGCTTGAAGTGCTGACTCATAGAATTTACACTCAACAACTAACTTACTAACCTCATTAAAAAGACTAACATCCGTCTCTAGCGAAGGCATGAAATCCTGAATGCCTCCTTCATAGATCGCTTCCTGCCAATCAAACCGTTCTTTCTTAATCTGGGTATAGATGGTCTTACACAAGTTTTTCTTATAGAAATTGAATACAAACTTCTCAAATATTCGAAATAATTTTTCATCTGTTATATGGACAAAGACATATCGTCCATCTTTACCATTAGGCAGACTTTGCTCGTAAATCATTTTGCAAACGGAAATTGGGAGCCTGTACCCTCTTATATTTGAGTGAAAGCGAATCTTAGAGAATATACTTTGATTAATCTCTATCTCATCAACAGCCTCCATTCGACGAGCTAAATCTTTGATTTCCTCTCGAAGTTCTTTCCCCAACCCTACTGTACGTATTAACTTTTCTAAAGTTGTCTTAATTATTTGATTATGAGTAATCGAATAATCTAACTCCTCAAAATTACAAGTTAATTTTGAATTGGAAAAACCATTCCTCTTAATAGTGTTTGATAGATCGACACGACCTCGAACCCCAAATATTTCATCACTAAAATCTTTGTAACCTCTATCGAGACCGCGACGAATTATTCGATCAGTTGAGATAATCAGTATTTTCGCAAGAAGATTAAGTGGATCGCCGCTTTTTTCCACATCCATTGCAGACCATTCAATCTCCCAATCAACTTCCCAAACATATGAAAGAAGATAGAAGAGGTTACGAACTGGTATTTTCATTGAAGCAACTGGGCTGTTAGAGCATCCACTTTTTCGGGAGAATCAAACCAATACTCCTCGATAAGAGGCTTAATTTGAGTCCGGATTACGTTGGCATACCATTGATGATCCGACGTTATAAGATCATTCGGACAAAAGTAACTATGGCCAATTTGAAACCCTGGTCCTAGATCACGACGCTCATTCGATATAACGAGATTTAAGTCTTCAATTCGAGTTCTAATCTTTTTGACCAAATCCAACGAGCCACCATAGGCAGTAATGGCAGATTGAAATTTTTCCGACTCAAATTGTGGTTGTAGATTGAAGAATGCAAATCTTCTTCTTAAAGCATAATCAACCATTGCGAGCGATCTATCTGCAGTATTCATTAACCCAATTAAAAGGATATTTGGGGGAACACAAAAGCGGTCCATATCTGACTCAGAATATGTGAGCTTGATAGCATTTTCGATTCCCCGCTTGTCCCCCTCAATTAACATTAGCAACTCACCAAATATTTTAGATAGGTTTCCCCTGTTTATTTCATCAATAATGAAGACATAGGTGTTTTCCGGATCTTGACGAGCTTTGTCGCAAAAAACATAAAATGAGCCGTTTCTCAGATCAAATCCACCGCTACTGTTAGGCCTCCAACCTTGAACAAAGTCCTCGTATGAGTAGGACTGATGAAATTGAACAAATTCAGTCTTTGAAGTGTCTTTTTTACCCATCAGTAGATATGCAAGCCTCTTTGAAACGAAAGTTTTTCCGACTCCAGGAGGGCCTTGCAAGATAATATTTTTCTTCCTCTTAGCAGTCTCGATTATTACCTCTAGGTCATCTTTACTCATAAAGAGATCGGCTAGAGCATCATCATATGAATATGACTCAATTGACAAAGGGGTAATATCGCCATTTGACTCAATCATTTGAGATCCACCTTCATCAACGTAGTGCTCGTAGCAATTCAACAAAACTTCTATGTCACTTGAAATTTCAAGGTCATTCGGCATTAAATTTTTTTTGTAATATTTTGAGTAGATTGTTGAAGCCTCATAAAGTCCCGTTAAGTTTGCCCGCATTTCATTTCTTTCATCTGGGGCTATATCAAAAGATGAATTCAACATATCAGGAAACATTGCTCTAACTAAATTTGCCCTGCGTTGAAGTTCATTTTTTGCTGCGGTGCCAGTTCCATAGTCTCTGGTGATTTCAGTCACCCCTTGTCCAAGTTTTAGATGACAACGATCACCATCACTTTGAAATAAGATAACCACATAGGTACCTTTTTGAGTTGTTATGGTCTCTCTTTTATCCAGAATCGCTAACCATGCCGTCTCAGCCCAATTTCCCTTACCGTATGAGTACCGAACAAGCAAATTAGGATTGTTTTTTATGAAGTTAAGATAAGAGACTTCCTCTTTCAACTTTTCAAATAGAGCTCGAATTTCATGCTGTCCACCGAATGGTGT
>Ga0209188_1002882_pt1 | contig 12327 bp, 8 predicted proteins | sample C_130625_EF_Meta_FD_187307 | JGI IMG/M metagenome (GOLD analysis project Ga0209188, IMG submission 187307) | Freshwater microbial communities from Lake Croche, Canada to study carbon cycling - C_130625_EF_MetaG (SPAdes) (version 2) | ecosystem: Environmental > Aquatic > Freshwater > Lake | place...
CAAAGATAAAATTAATAAACTGAACTGCTGTCAATTTAGGTCCACTACCAAAGAGAGTTTTTCTATAGTAAATCATTGCAGCAACATTGGTTGATTTTGTATTATTTGGGGTACTTGGGTTTGGGGTGCTGGTGGTCTGTAACCTAAAGCACTATGGGGCCTGACATGGTTGTAATGCTTTACCCACTCCCCCACGATGATCTGTGCTTCTTTTAAGCTATAGAAGATCTCCCCATCCAAAAGGTTGTCTCTAAAGGTGCCGTTAAAGCTTTCACAAAAGCCATTCTCCCAAGGGCTCCCTGGTTCAATATAAGCAGTTTTCACTCCAATGCCAGATAACCAACTCCGCAGGTCTTTAGCAATAAATTCTGGGCCATTATCACTTCGGATGTACTCTGGGATACCATTTTCAATCATGGCGTTCGCCAGTTGTTCAATGACTTGGATAGATCCAATCCTTCTAGCGCAGTGGATCGTTAAACATTTTCGGGTGTATTCGTCAATCATGGTGAGCATCCGGATCTTGCCACCATAGGCATCTCTAATAAAGACAAAGTCATAACTCCAAACATGATGGGGGTAGGTAGCTCGCAGCCTCATACAACTGCCATCGTTAAACCACAGCCTGCCTCTAGGAGGCTGCTTTTGCGGGATTTTTAGGCCTTCTTGCCGCCAGATGCGAGCGACCTTGGCGGTAGTTGCCTGACCCCAGCCGCTATTACGCATCATCCCAGCAATAAAGCGATAACCATATCTGCCATAGGTGCTCGCCATACGGATGACTTCAGCTCGTAGGGGCTCTTCGTCATCTTTAGGTAGTGGCATATAGCGATAAGCGGCTCTGGATAGCCCCACTAAACTGCAGGCAGTCCGCTCAGAGATAGAATGCTGGTCCATGAGTAGCTGCGCTGCATTTTTACGCTTAGCAGGGCTTAGAAGTTTCCCTTAATGACTTCCTTGAGCATGACTTCTCGTAGCGATAAGTCCGCTACGAGCTTCTTAAGCCGGGTATTTTCCAGCTCCAGATCTTTGTACTTCTTTGCCTGATCGACTTTCATACCGCCATAGATCTTGCGCCAGCGATAGTAGCTTTGCTCAACCGTTCCCGCCTCTTTGCAAGCTTGGGCTAGGGTTTTGCCATTGGTGGTTAAAACATCAATTTGACGCAATAAGGTGACGATTTGCTCGGGTTTAAGACGTTGGCCTTTTGCCATATTTAGCACTCCTTTAAGTGAGAGATTATCAAAAATCCTCTCTTCTGGGGTGGTACTAAAAATCAGGTCAGTTCAAGTGGCAAAAAAAGAATGTGTTGTTACTTGTGAGCACTTTGATAGTTAATCATCATGATGCCATGTCAATTTAGCATAATCAAAGTATGGAAAATATAATTTAAATTGGGAATAGGTTTATGAAAGATCAATTAAAACTAAGGCCACTTGAGCGTGAAGACCTGCGCTTTGTGCATGAATTAGACAATAACGAAACTGTTATGCATTATTGGTTTGAAGAGCCATATGAAGCTTTTGAGGAATTATCAGACCTGTATCAAAAACACATCCATGATCAAAGCGAGCGTCGTTTTATAGTTGAGTTAGAAAAAAAATCAGTCGGATTGGTAGAGTTAGTCGAGATTAATCACATTCATCGACGTGCTGAGTTTCAAATTATTATTAGTCCAAATCATCAAGGAAAAGGTTTTGCAACTATTGCTTCACAGATGGCGATGGATTATGCCTTTCGAACCCTGAATTTACATAAGCTCTATTTAGTGGTCGATGCAGAAAACGAGCGCGCCATGAATGTATATGCCAAATTAGGATTTAAAAAAGAAGGTTTATTAATTAAGGAGTTTTTTGTTGATGGCATCTATCGAGATGCTTTTCGCATGGCAGTATTTCAGAGCGAATATTTAGAGATTAAAAATTACTCCTAGAAAAAGCCATTAAAAACTTAACGAGGATTTAGTTCTATTTTATAAGGCTTAAACTCTTTGGGCTCAATGGTCATTGGGAGATAATTGCCCTTGGACCATAAGCTAGTGTATTCCTTATAACGAGGGCTTTGGACCCAGCCAGATTGGCCACCAAAGCCAATAAAAATTGAGGAATTGAGTTGCGATAAGTCATAAATGGCGCGCATGCCAGGAGCAACACTTGATCCATAAGGTTCTTTCGTATTGCTAAAGCTCATCTTACCCACATTGACGGTTTGACCATCACCAGCAGAGCCTACTTTTAAATTAAAAAAGGAACTTAAAAAAGGCACCTGACCAAAAGGTTTATGAGCGCCGATAGCAAGATGTGCCTCTCCCCATTGCCATTTTTGGATATCTTTTCCGTAGCGTTTATCCAAGTAAGTTAAAGTTTTATCAAAGGCCACATTACTCAGTTGTGCACAGCTCTTTATTTCCGGATAATTTGGCGACTGGCACCACTGCGCTGGGTGATGTTCAATCACATTTAAAAGACCATCTCGTAATCCTTTTTGAGAATACATCTTCTCAAAAGAAGTACTTAGTGGCGCAGTAAAAACTAAACGGGTCATTTGATCGACCCAAACATTAAAAATAAGAGCCCCAGTACTATTGGCCTGCATATCACCTTCAAAATCTTTTATCTCAATCAAAGCAGGCGCTGCAAGCGGATGGGAAGACTGACTTTGCTTGAAGAGGCTCAAGAGAGGTTTAGCTGCTAATGAAACCGTATCATTTTGTATCGCAATCATCGAATTCATATCATGACGCGGGTTTTTTTTGAGTAATTCTTCGATACGATTTGCGCGATAGGGCATTGTCCAATCGTTTGTCAAAGTAAATGGTGAGGACGGATCCTCAACCTTTTGATTCGCAGTCACAATCCAGGGTTTCTCAGGCGCGTAATTGTGAGGTAGCTCACTAGGTTTGAGATATTCCTTCCAGTCATTACTTGCATCCCAGCCAAAGCTAGGAGTAACGCCCATCAGACCTTGCTCCTTCATACGTTTTGGCGCTACTCCAGCGACCGCAAACGCAATACGACCATCCGTATCAGCCATGACAACGTTTTGCATTGGAGCGTAGTAATGTTCTAAAGAAGCTCGTAACTCTTCTAGAGAATTTGCTTTATTCATATCAATTAATGCCCGAATAGACTGGTTCTGCGGATCAAGGGCCGTCCAACGCAGCGCCAGAACAAAACGTTTCGTATCAAGTACTTTTGCAGCCTCAGGGTAAGCGTCAGAGATCACTGGACCATGCCGAGTTTCGCGAACCACAAAATGAATCGGTTCACCATCTTTGACTAAAATACTTTCCCGACGGACTTTAAATGCTTCGTATCCTTTTGGGGTTTTATATTGAATAGAGTTTTGTGGATGAATCGCCTCAATATAAAGATCTTGCACATCGGGGGCAGTATTTGTAAAACTCCAAGCTAGTTTAGGTGTGTAGCCTAGTACCACGCCAGGTAAGCCAGGAATCGTTCCCCCGATCACATTTAATTCTTTTGCTTGAAGGTGAGCGAAGTACCAAGTCGATGGACTTGATAAGCCAAGATGAGGATCATTAGCTAATAAAGGTTTCTTACTTTGAGTATTTGATCCCAAAACCGCCCAATTATTAGAGCCTTTCCCTTCAGAAGCTTGTGGTAACCACGCAGAGAGATGATCAACAGACTTCACTCCAGATTGCGCCGACTCTTTTGGTAAAAAGATATTGGCATCGTGATACATTTTGGCAAAATCGATCTTTGTTGCAGCTTGCTCACCGACATAAGGGGGCATTACTTGCCAAATCTTTTCTGTTGAGAGATGTTGCGAAAGCGCCAGCCTTGAAAATTCACGACCCCAGTTATCGCCCAAATCGAGAGCCATCATCAAAGACCAGCTCACACTATCAATTGGCGTCCAAAGCGAGGGTTTTGAGTTTGTTAAAAAAAACTCAATCGGCAATGCCCAGCCAAGATCCGCAAAACCGGCATTGATACCATTACAGTAGGCTTCCAAGGCAAGTTGTGTAGAGCTAGGTAAGTTTTCGTATTGGGCTCTAGCTGCGCGTCGGATACCAACGGTTTTCATGAAACGATCAATACCAACCGTTTTTTCACCGAGGATTTCAGATAAAGTGCCTGAAGCCAAGCGACGATTAAACTCCATTTGCCAAGTACGCTCTCGAGCATGTAAATAACCCAAAGCGAAATAAGCATCATTGGCAAACTTAGCATCAATGTGTGCCACATCGCTTTGATCAAAAACAATATGAGTTTTATCTCGCAAAGAGGCGTTCTTAAAAGATCCGTTAGGTACGCTTTTGACTTCAAAAGAATAGAGCGCAATCAAAGATCCCAAGAGTAATCCAATCGCAAGGACAAGCCAAAAGAAATATTTACCTATACGAAAGAAGGCGGAGAGAAGGGGTGAAAAGTTCATGGTTAATAGTTGAGCAATCTGTTGATTGTAAGCCTCTTTAATAACATGCTGAATGTCTGGTACAAAATCCAAATTAGATAATATGTAAAATTTAAGTTTGAAACTTAAATTTTACATAAATTGAAATAAATCCAATTATTTCAGTAGTTTACGCTTAGGACGACAATTGGATTTGAGGGCTAAAATTGAAAAAAGGGGGCATCTGCCCCCTTTTATGGGTCAGAAATAAGCCTAGTGGCTACCACCTAAGTAAGCAGCGATAACGGCAGGATCATTCTTGAGTTGCGCAGCCGGCCCGTGAACTTTAATATGGCCATTTTCAAGAACATAACCATAATCTGCCACATTCAGAGCAGCTGCGGCGAACTGTTCAACGAGAAGCATCGTCACACCTTCACTTTTGAGACGCTGAATTGTTTTAAACACCTCATCGACCAAAATTGGTGCAAGACCCATAGAAGGTTCATCTAACAAGAACACATCTGGATTAAGCATTACTGCGCGCGCCATCGCAAGCATTTGTTGCTCACCACCTGATAAAGTGCCGGCCAATTGCGTACGTCTTTCTTTTAAGCGTGGAAAGAGTTCCATTGCTTTTTCAAGATCATGTTTCACATCACCTTTTGGACGACTCCCAGTCAGACGAGGAAAAGCACCTAACAATAAATTATCTGTCACAGACATCGTAGAAAAAACACGACGGCCCTCAGGGGAGTGGGCAAGACCTAGACGAGCTACACGATGGGAGTCATAGCCGGTAATATTTTCAGAGCCTAAGGTAATTTCCCCAGAAGTTGGTTTGATCATGCCAGTAATGGCGCGCATAGTCGTTGTTTTACCAGCGCCATTTGAACCAATGAGGGTAATGATTTGACTCTTTGGAACTTCGATACTAATGCCATGTAAGACTTCAACCTTACCGTAGCCTGCTTTGAGATTTTTAATGGATAACATAAGATTCCCTTTATTTGGCGCTTAAGCTGACTGACCGCCTAAATAGGCCTCAATAACTTTTTCATCTTTTTGAATTTCTTGAGCAACACCCTCGGCAATTTTCTGCCCAAAATCAAGAACCGAAATCTTGTCACAAACACTCATGACCACATCCATATGATGCTCAATCAAAATAATGGTAATACCATGATCACGAATCTTTCTGATGACGGTGAGTAATTCTTTGATATCAGGAGCCGTTAAACCAGCGGCAGGCTCATCCAATAACAGAAGATTAGGGTCGAGGGCGAGTGCGCGAGCAATTTCTAACATGCGTTGTTTACCATAGGGTAAATTACGCGCTTCTTCATTGGCTAACTTATCTAAACCGACAAAATGAAGTAGACCTAAAGCACGTTCACGAGCAGAGGCTTCTTCTTTAGTAAAGCGAGGTAAATGCAGTGCCACGTCCAAGAGATTTGAGTTAAAGCTATGATGCAAGCCAACTAAAATATTTTCAAGAGCAGTCATTTCACCAAAGAGCTGAACGTTTTGGAAAGTTCTGGCGATTCCAGATAAAGCAATCTCTGAAGAAGTTTTACCAACCACGCTATTACTCTCAAACTTCACATCACCAGCAGTTGGGATATAAATACCAGTCAGCACATTCATCATTGTGCTCTTACCAGAGCCATTTGGGCCGATGAGGCCATGAATCGTGCCACGTTTAATTGTTATATCAACATTATTCAAGGCTTTTAAGCCACCAAATTGCATCAAGATAGATTCAATCGTGAGGATTGGTGCAGTTGTATCTTTGACCGCAGCCTGATGAATCACGTTTATCGATGTTTCCCCAGCAGTTGCTGAAAGATCATGTGCTAGAACCACTTTGGCTCTTAGTGCACTAGTGAAGTTGCGGAAGAACCCAACGATACCCTCTTGCAAGTAGTAAACCACCAATAAAATCATGACACCAAAAATACTTAGACGCCAATCAGTTATGTTCTCAAGCCATAAAGAGAAGAGCGCTAAAGCAATCGTTCCAACAACCGGCGCGAAGACTTTTTTACGTGTGGTGATCCCTTTGGATAGAGCAAGGGCAGAGCCCAGCGTAACAAGAACTGCGAGGGCAATGGCAACCATTCTGAATAGATTAATATCATCAAGCAACTTTGGCAGAAGAACGATAATCACTGCGCCGAGAATTGCGCCTAGACGTGATTTTCGACCGCCCATGATAATACCGAGAAGAAATAGGACAGTGAGTTCGTTGTTATACGTATTTGGAGAAATATACTTCTCAGAGTAGGCGTACATTGAGCCAGCAAAGCCAGCAAAACCAGCACTAATCACAAAGGCATACACCTTATATCGATAGACAGAGACGCCCATACAGTCGCAAGCGACAGGACTATCACGTAGGGCCTCAAAAGCACGGCCTAATTGAGACTTTAAGATGCGGTGGACGACGATTAAAGCCACTATCATGGCGATAGCGCTTACCCAATAGAACTCACGCTCACCCATTTCAGGGCCAAATAATGAAGGTTTTAACAGTTTGATACCCATTGGGCCTTCAGTTAAGAAGCTCATCTCATTAATCAAAATTTGTAAGATGGTTCCGAAAGCTAAAGTGACCATCGCTAAATAGGGACCGATAACCTTTAACGCTGGCAAAGCTAACAAGCCACCAAAAAAAGCAGTGACTGCAATACTGGCAGGCACCGTGACATAAAAAGGCATATCCAGGTGGAAAAAGAGTACGCCAGTTGTATAGGCACCAACACCAAAAAGACCAGCATGACCCAAAGAAACCTGACCGGTATAGCCAACCACGATATCCAGACCAAACAGCAAAATAATATAAATAAGGATGGTTGTGCCTAAATGAATGTAATAGTCATTGTTTAAAAAGACCGGAAAAGCAAAAAGGGCGATGAGGGCCAGGACAATGGCGATAATTTTTGATAAATTCATAAACTTAAACTTTCTTGATCGCAGTTTTACCAAACAAACCAGATGGCTTTAGAGCGAGGACGAGCAGGAGTAGTAACAGACCCGGAACATCTTTATATCCGGTAGAGATATAAAAACCAGTCGTAGTTTCAGCGATCCCTAAAATCAGACCGCCAATAATAATTCCAAAACCACTAGAAAGACCACCAATAATTGCCACAGCAAACGCTTTTAAGCCCAAAGAGGCACCCATTGTGGCGCCAGTTAAGGTTAAAGGAGAGATGAGTACACCAGCAAAAGCAGCGGTGATGGAGGATAGGGCATAAGAAAACATAATGACAACACCCGTATTGATACCCATGAGTGCTGCAGCATCACGATCGTTCGAAGTCGCAACAACTGCTTTACCGTAAATTGTTTTACGGTTAAACCACTCCACTAACAACATCATGAGAAGCGCACCCACAACCACGAGAACTTCCATTGGGAGAATATTAGCGCCTAAAAATTGAAAAGGCTCTTCAGGAAGGGGGGATGGAAAACGAAGATCATCACGACCCCAGACATTTTCAGCAACGTTTTTGAAAATAATACCTAAAGCAATCGTGGACATAATCCAGCCAAACTCAGATTTGATCTTAATCGCAGGACGCACGCCAACCACCTCAACCAAACTACCTTGGAGGGCTCCAAATATACAAACGAGGGGGATCATCAGCCAAAAGTTGATACCCAAAGTATCAACACACGTTAAGCCTACAAGAGCGCCAAGCATTAAAGCTTCGCCCTGGCCAAAGTTTAAAGTACCAGAAGTGGCAAAGGTGAGTTGATAGCCAAAGGCAACTACCGCATAAATCATGCCTAGTGCTATGCCACTAAAGATTAATTGAATCAGAATTTCCATGGATTTTTTCCGAAGATTTACAAGAGCAGAGTTACAAAATAATTAACAACACGGAATTATAATAATAAAATCAACAGAAAAACAAAAAAGCGCTACAAAAAGTAGCGCTTTCCTGAGATTTTAAGACTTACTTCTTCTTTTTCAAGCGAATATCGGAACCTTTATCAGCATCTTCCTGATAGGCATAAACCACTTTACCGTTCTTCACTTCACCCATCACAGGGATATTATCTGTAATCGCTTCATGATCCGTTTTGCTAAATGGCTTGTCATACACAGTCACGATACCGACTAGCTTTTCGTTCAGGTTCTCTAAAGCTTCACGAATTCTTTCACCATCAGTTGAACCTGCTTGTCTGATTGCTGAGGCTAACAAGTAGACAGAGTCATAACCTTGGGCAGCTGATACTGGTGAATCGATACGATTATTCTTTGGCTTGAATTCCTTGAGGTAAGCATCAATAAAGGCCTTACGCTTTTGGGTATTCGCTTCTTGAATAAAGGTTTGTGGCATACGAGCGCCTTCACCATTTTTACCGGCTGTATCGATGAAGTTCGCCATTGAGAGCGTCCATGAACCGATTAAAGGCTTTTTCCAACCTAATTTAGCCATACCGTTAGCGATTTGAGCAAGTTCAGGTCCAATTGCATAGGTCAGAATTACTTCGGCGCCGGCTTCTTTAGCCTTTAAGAGCTGTGAAGTCATGTCAGTATCTTTAATATTGAATTTTTCAATCGCAACAGGAGTAACACCTTTTGCAGTCAAAGCTTTCATTAAGTCAGTTTTGCCGAGTTCACCATAGTTCGTAGAATCATGCAAAATCGCTACTTTTTTGAAGCCACGCTTTTCAATCGCTTCTTGGACGATCATTGGAGCTTGGATTTCGTCACGAGCAGCGTTACGGAAAATATAGTTCGCTGGTTCTTTATCAAACTGGCGAGTCACAACAGTACCAGTAGCCACGTTATTAAAGACAGGGATCTTTGCTTCTTGATAAATACGCTGGGCTGCAAGGGCAACACCCGTATTAATAAATCCTACGTCCGCAACGATTTTTTCTTTATTAACGAGTTCTTGAGCAATCGTAATACCGCGGGCGTTATCAGCCTGGTCATCGCGCTCAATCAGTTCAATTTGACGGCCCAGTACACCACCGGTTGAATTGATTTCTTTAGCAGCAAGACGGACACCATCACGCATACTTACACCCATAGAGGAAGAGCCGCCTGTAAATGGGCCGGTTACACCAATTTTGATCGTTTGGGCAAAAGCTGGAGCGCTCAATAAAGAAGCTGCTATAGCGATTGCTGACAGTTGCATTTTAAATTTCATACATTCTCCACAAAAGTTACAAAAAAAATAGACTTGTTTTTCAACAGGCCTATTTCCACAAAGTAAAAATTTACTGTGATACTTTACTGAAATATCATTGTAACCATAAGTATTTATTAAAACACTAAGGGTTTGCCCCCTTAAAGTATGATAAGATTACGCCTTCGCGTGCCCGAGTGGTGAAATCGGTAGACACAGCAGACTTAAAATCTGCCGCATATAAAACATGCATGCCGGTTCGATTCCGGCCTCGGGCACCAAAGTTGGATGAAACCCCCTTTAATGGGGGTTTTTTTATGGTGAAACAACCCACTTAGTTTTTTTGTTGCTCCGAAAAGCAAACGTTCCACTTATCTTTATTAGACGCCTTACCAAAATACAAGTCAGGTATTTCTCAAGTAACCAGCAGACTATTTCATGACTTCAATTTGTCATCAATTTACTGTATGTAAAATACAAAAAATTCTGTATTTATTTACTGAAAATTTGTAAAATACACCATTAAGTTTTTATCAAATAATTTCTTTTTAATATTTTTAGTAGTCCATTTAGAATCAATCCTATAAGGGAAATGAAGCATGAACTATGTTTGTCGAGTTGATTATTTAGAAGATCAACAAGTCATGTATTCCGTGACTTTATCATTGAAAATTGCGACCTTCACTCAGTATGGGCTGTACTTGAAGCGCAACTGGCTTTTATCAATATTCGCTATCGCGCTGGGGATGCTTCACACTTCGTCTATGGCGCAACAATGTAATTCCAGTGGGGGAACAATCAGTACGGCTGTTACAACACAATGCGCCCTGACCTCAGGCACACTCACTATCACTGGAACGGGTTCAATTTCCACAACGGGTATTCCGGCAGTTCTGATTAATAACAACGTCACCGCTGTGAATAACAGCGGTACTGTGAGTGCCAGCTCGGCTATAGCCTTTAGGGTGTTTGGCACTCTAGGGACCCTAACTAATTTGGCGAGTATCACATCGGGCAACCAAACGATTTACATTGATAGTGGCGGCGAGATTACTTCTCTCACGAACTTTGGGACCATTTCAAGCAGCATTAGCAATACCATCTCTAACAACAGCGGCACGATCGGAGCTCTAACAAATGCGGGGAGTATCACATCAAGCTTGTACGCAGCGATAGCCAATGATGGCGCGATTAACACTCTCACGAACACCGTTGTCGGGACTATCTCAAGCAGTAGCAGCAATGCCATCTATAACTCTAGCGGCCGGACGATCGGTACGCTAACAAATGATGGGCTAATCACGTCCGCTGGTGCGGTCTCTGCTTTGACCAATTACGGCACTATTACAAATTTGACAAATAGCGCAACTGGGACGATTCAAAATACTGGAAGCGGGCGCGCGATGGTCAACAACCCGGGTGCGACGATTGGAACCTTGAACAATGCTGGAATAATTTCAGCTGGGACTAGTGGTCTGTCATTAGTCAACGCAGGGACAATCAACACGCTGATAAACTCAGGAACAATAGCAGCGCTAGACAACCGGCAAGGTGCTAGCTCGTATGCATTGTCTTATTCTGGTACACTGCCGACGACATATAGAACCATCATTGCGTCCACGACCAACTATGGGAAATTGTCAGTTACTAATCCTGGGCAATCAATATTGACTTTTGGTATCTTCAGTAATACCAGCGTTAGCACTGTGCCAGCATCAACCCTCGTGGCCGGCACCTACAGCTCAGTGCTAACCGGATTGACGTCAAGCAATATTGCAAGTAGTAGCTTGAGTGGCGCTTACACAGGTGGCTATACCTGGCAGTTGGTTAATCAATCTGGAAGTACGACTATCTGGAACTTAGTCGTGACGGGCGGGTCACCAACTATCACAAACATCAACTCTGGCGCCAGTGTTTCGATTAGCAGCCTGGGTAGCACTTATAACCCTGTGTTAGCCGGTGGCACACTCGTACTGAATACAGGTAATAGCAGCAGCACATCAATCTCAGTCACCAACGCAGGCGGTGTGATTCAGAGCCCATCCTCTGGCAGTGCCACGCTCTCGGGTGCTCTGACGGGTTCCGGCGGCTTAACGTTTACCGGCACAGGTACCACCATTTTGACGGGCAACAATACTTACTCGGGTGGCACGACGGTATCTGGCGGTACGCTATCCGTGGCAGGTACTGCACCCACTGGCACAGGCGACGTTGTGATCTCATCACCGGGCACGCTGATGGGTACGGGCACGATTGCGGGTAATGGCATTGTGAGTGGTGTGATTAAACCGGGCAATTCACCCGGCTATTTGTCTTTTGTTCAAAACTTGACGCTCAACGCTGGGGCGACTTACCAACAAGATATCGCTGGTACTGTGCAGGCGAGCAGCGCCACGCCCGCGGGTGCTTCGGGCTACTATTCATTCATCAATGTGGGTAGTCAACTGACGATTACGTCGGGCGCGACGCTTACACCACGTTTATCTAATCTTTTTAGTGCAGGTGAAACGGGTTACGGCAGCAGCATTTACGTACCTGTGTTGGGCGACAAGTTTCGTATCATCACTGCAGGCGGCATCAGTGGGCGCTTTACCACCCTCACGCAGCCTGCTGAGTTAAGCAGCGGTACTCAGTTCATTGCGTTTTATAACGTCAACAGTAGTAACAGCCTTGATCTTGTCACGGTGCTGACTTCTTACAGCACCACCTTGAACTCAGGCACTACCAACGCCAAGTCTGTGGCTGGGGTATTGGATCAGTTGTTGGGTGTGAACAAAGCGGGCACTGCGTCATCAGCGCAAGACTCGTTGCTGTA
>Ga0209188_1002884_pt1 | contig 12323 bp, 11 predicted proteins | sample C_130625_EF_Meta_FD_187307 | JGI IMG/M metagenome (GOLD analysis project Ga0209188, IMG submission 187307) | Freshwater microbial communities from Lake Croche, Canada to study carbon cycling - C_130625_EF_MetaG (SPAdes) (version 2) | ecosystem: Environmental > Aquatic > Freshwater > Lake...
GAGCTTGATTGGCTGAACGATAGGTAACTTGGTTTAAATCCTTATCCCACATCGCTAATTGTTTTCCATCTGCCAGCATTTTTTGCTCATATGGCTTTAAAACTGTCCAGACGAATTTACCTGGCCTAGAAAAAATAAAATTCCCAGATAGTTCTTTATTAATTTTAAGCTTGCCATCACTGCCTTGACTGACTTGTTGTTGCACAAAGTCGCCCGATGAACTTTTTGTATTTCTAGAAAAGTTTTTTAACTGGTCAATAGCATCCATTGACCATACAAAATGGCTCAGACATAAACCACAAATAAGTATCCCAACTTTTTTAATCATGACTTCCTATTTGGTTGCTGATGAAGATGTCAAAATTTCTCGTGTTCCGGACCCTGACATTTTAGAAACTAATCCCGCTTTTTCCATATCTTCTAATAATCTGGCAGCTCGGTTATACCCAATGCGCAAGTGTCGTTGTACCAGTGAAATCGAGGCACGTTTATTTTCTAAAACAATCGCCACGGCTTGATCATACAATGGGTCAGCTTCGCCACCAGCATCTTCTCCAAATCCACCCTCAGCACTTTCTGCTGGTCCGTCAATGATTTCATCGATATAGTTTGGTGTACTACGCTCCTTTAACCAATCAACCACTCGTTGAACTTCATTATCAGATACAAATGCTCCATGAGCACGCATTGGCTGTCCTGTGCCGGGAGGCATATACAACATATCTCCCATACCTAACAGACTTTCAGCACCCTGCTGATCTAAGATGGTACGACTATCAATTCGGCTACTTACCTGAAATGACAAACGGGTCGGTACATTGGCCTTAATCAATCCTGTAATCACATCGACACTTGGACGCTGGGTAGCTAAAATCAAGTGAATTCCTGCAGCGCGGGCTTTTTGCGCAATCCGAGCAATGAGTTCTTCTAGTTTTTTACCAACCACCATCATTAAGTCGGCTAGCTCATCAATCACGATGACGATAGTCGGAGCTTTATGCAACGGCTCAGGATCTTCAGGAGTCAAACTAAAGGGATTAAATAAATGCGTTCCAGCCTCTTCTGCTTCCATAATTTTTTTATTAAAGCCAGCGAGATTTCTCACACCAAATTTACTCATTAATTTATAACGACGATCCATTTCCTTGACGGCCCATTGCAAGGCATTAGAGGCTTGCTTCATATCAGTAACTACTGGGGTTAACAAATGAGGGATGTCTTCATACATTGCCATTTCTAGCATTTTAGGATCAATTAATATCAACCTGACTTCATCAGGCTTTGCTTTGAAAAGGAGAGATAAAATCATAGCGTTAATGCCCACAGATTTTCCTGATCCTGTTGTACCAGCTACTAACATATGTGGCATCTTTGCCAGATCAGCAACCATCGGCTGACCAGAAATGTCTTTACCTAGTGCTAATGTCAGTAAAGAATGGCTTGAGTTATATATTTGTGATGTCAGAATTTCAGACAAACTGATCATTTGACGTTTTGGATTGGGCACTTCAAGGCCCATGCAAGTTTTTCCAGGAATAGTCTCTACGACCCGTAATGCTTGAGTTCCTAAAGCGCGATTTAAATCTTTACTTAAATTGACGATTTGACTACCTTTAACTCCTAAGGCTGGCTCGATTTCATAACGAGTAATCACTGGCCCCGGATAAGCCGCAACTACTTTAACCTCTACACCAAAGTCTTTTAACTTACGCTCAATCAACCGAGAGGTAAATTCCAATGTGTCTTCGGAAACATTATCAACTTGCACGGGAGATTCGTCTAAAAGTGATAACGGCGGTAATTCAGAGTCTGGAATCTCATCGAAAAGTATTTGTTGTTTTTCTCGTTCTACTCGCTCACTCTTCTGAATCACGGGCTCTTGGCGGACTATTTGTATCGGCTCAACAACGTCAAATTTCTCTAACGTCTCTTCCACTAGTTCTATACGTTCTTCTGCAGCTACCTCTCCTATTTTTCGATCTTCAACTGAGGCTTGCTTATTTCGTAACTTCAAAAACCCAAGTTCTAATCCACGACCTACCCGCTCTGAAAAACCAATCCATGAAAAATGCAGGAATAAAGATAAACCAGCAAAAAAGATCAGCAGTAAGACAAGTGTCGCTCCAGTAAATCCAAGAAGGTTTTGCAAGGGATCGCCAATCGCTTCTCCCAAGACTCCTCCAGGTTGATTTGGTAAAGGCCAGCTTAAGGAATGTAATCGAATCGACTCTAATGCCACACTTGAACATAAAGTCATTAAAAAACCCAACCAACGAACCATCCAAGAGTCTTTTATATGTTGCTCAGTTAATGCATCATTCTCAGTTAACTCTGGGAAAGATATTTTCTGCCACCCTGAAAGTACTCGTCTTGCAAATAAAACAACCCACCAATAGGCAGATATACCAAATACAAAAAGGAAAAGATCAGAGAGGAATGCCCCAGCTCTGCCCCCAAGATTTTTAACTGCTCCACCAGAATTATTTGACCATGCAGGGTCAGTTGGATGATAAGTAACCAGAATCAGGATTAATCCCAAACAGGCTGATAAAGCGATAAACCACCTGATTTCGGATAATAATTTTTGAAATCGTAAGGTATTTTCTGAAGGGGTGGAATCGCCCCCATCCATTGAAATGGAGGCTTTTGCGCGCACTGATTTTGGCTGAACTATGTTTCGTCCCATAGTTACTTATTGTAAACCCCTCTGACATTTTATAAACATTTTTTAGTGCTTAGGAACATATCACTTTAAAACTATTTGTCCTTATAATAGAGTTATGAATGAAAATACTGTTAAACACTCCAAATTATTAATTCTTGGCTCTGGGCCTGCTGGTTATACTGCAGCTGTTTATGCAGCACGAGCAAATTTAAAACCAGTTCTCATTACAGGCTTGGCTCAAGGTGGTCAATTAATGACCACAACTGATGTTGAGAATTGGCCTGCTGATCCACTTGGGGTCCAAGGTCCGGAACTCATGCAACGTTTTTTAGAGCACGCCGAACGTTTTCAAACTGAAATTCTTTTTGATCATATTCACACTGCAGCTTTAACTGAAAAACCCATTCGTTTAGTGGGTGATTCTGGAACTTACACGTGTGACGCTCTTATTATCTCAACCGGTGCATCAGCGCAATATTTAGGCCTTCCATCAGAGGAACAATTTATGGGGCGTGGTGTATCTGCTTGTGCAACTTGCGATGGATTTTTCTATAAAAACCAAGATGTCTGTGTCATCGGTGGTGGCAATACAGCGGTTGAAGAAGCTTTGTATTTAAGCGGCATTGCTAAAAAAGTGATCGTGGTTCACCGTCGTGATAAATTCCGCGCTGAACCAATTCTCATCGATCGATTGATGAATAAAGTCGCTGAAGGCAAAATTGAAGTGAAGTGGCATAGCCAAGTTGATGAGGTTTTAGGTGATCAATCCGGCTTAACCGGCGTAAGAATCAAGAAAACGGATGGATCGACTGAAGATTTAACCGTTCAAGGCATGTTTGTCGCGATTGGGCATAAACCAAATACTGATATTTTTGCTGGTCAACTCGATATGGAAGGTGGGTATATCAAAACCTTAAGTGGCTTGATCGGAAATGCCACTGCAACCAATATCCCAGGTGTTTTTGCTGCCGGTGATGTTCAAGATCATATTTATCGTCAAGCAATCACAAGCGCTGGCACAGGGTGTATGGCGGCATTAGATGCGCAGCGGTATCTCGAAGCTCTTGAGTAATTAAGTTTTACTAAAAAAAATGCCAAGCATGTTGCTTGGCATTTTAATTTTTAATCTTTAATGTGCAATTGTTAGCAAAGGCACAATTAAAAGCGCAACAATATTGATAATTTTAATAAGTGGGTTTACTGCAGGACCAGCAGTATCTTTATACGGATCACCAACTGTATCACCTGTTACAGCAGCTTTATGGGCTTCAGAACCCTTTCCTCCATGATTACCATCTTCAATATACTTTTTTGCATTATCCCAGGCACCGCCTCCAGTACACATAGATATTGCAACAAATAAACCTGTCACGATTGTACCCATAAGAAGTCCGCCTAATGCCTCAGGACCTAAGAATATACCAACTAGAATCGGAACTATCACCGGCAAAAGGGAAGGTACAATCATTTCTTTAATTGCTGCAGTAGTCAACATATCTACTGCGCGACCATATTCAGGCTTGCCAGTTCCATCCATAATGCCTTTAATATCTCTGAACTGCCTACGAACCTCCTCAACAACTGCTCCAGCACTCCGTCCAACTGCTTCCATTGCCATTGCACCAAATAGGTAGGGAATCAAGCCCCCAATAAATAATCCAATAATGACCATATGATTAGATAAGTCGAATGTAACATGGTGCCCAGCACTCTCTAGCGCATGAGTGTAATCGGAAAACAAAACCAACGAAGCTAATCCAGCAGAACCGATCGCATAACCTTTTGTGACAGCCTTGGTAGTATTTCCCACAGCATCCAAGGGATCAGTAATGTTTCTTACTGACTCCGGCATCTCTGCCATTTCTGCAATACCACCAGCATTGTCAGTAATTGGACCATAAGCATCCAATGCAACAACAATACCTGCCATCGACAACATGGATGTTGCAGCGATTGCGATACCATAAATTCCAGCTAAAGCAAATGCAATATAAATAGCTGCACAAACGAATAAAACAGGCCAAGCTGTAGATTTCATAGAAATCCCCAAACCAGCGATAATATTAGTACCATGCCCTTTGGTAGAAGCTTCAGCAACATGCTGTACTGGCGCATAATTAGTACCCGTGTAATATTCAGTTATCCATACCAGAGCCGCAGTTAGAACTAGGCCCACAACCGTAGACCCAAACAAACGCATTTGACTTCCGGCCATACCTAAGACATCGTCAGGTATTAACCAATTCGTTACAAAGTAAAAACCAATCAAAGATAGACCACCAGCGATGATCAATCCTTTATATAAAGCTGGCATCACATTTTTCATGCCTGGAGTGGCTTTGACAAAGCTACAACCAATAATGGAAGCTAAGATTGATAATCCCCCAAGAACTAATGGGTAGGTTACCGCTATCGTACCTGCCGACTTAATCATCAAGGCGCCAAGTACCATCGTTGCAATTAGGGTTACGGCATACGTTTCAAATAAGTCAGCTGCCATACCTGCACAATCGCCGACATTATCACCAACATTATCTGCTATCACTGCAGGATTACGTGGGTCATCTTCTGGGATACCAGCCTCTACCTTGCCAACTAAATCCGCTCCCACATCGGCGCCCTTAGTAAAAATGCCACCACCCAAACGCGCAAATATTGAAATCAGTGATGAACCAAAGGCAAGACCAATCAATGGATGCAAAATAATACTAAGTTCTTTACCAGCACCTTGACTATTTAAATACATGTAAAAACCACCTACCCCAAGAATCCCTAAACCAACCACCAACATTCCAGTGATTGCACCGCCTTTAAAAGCGACATTCAAAGCCTCATTCATTCCAACAGTTGCAGCCTGAGCAGTTCTAACATTTGCTTTTACTGAAACATTCATACCGATAAATCCACAGGCTCCAGATAAAACTGCTCCAACGATAAATCCAATTGCAGTAGTCACATCTAAAAAGTATCCAATTAATATCGCTAAAATTACACCGACTATTCCGATGGTGGTGTATTGTCGAGAAAGATATGCGGCAGCTCCTTGTTGAATTGCTCCAGCGATTTCTTGCATACGTGCATTTCCGGCATCTTGAGAAAGAATCCAGCTTCTAGTTACTAACCCATATACAACCGCCACAATTCCACAAATTAATGCGAAATATATTCCAACATGTATTGATGTCATTTTTTTCTCCGTTTTATTATTAAAATCTCAACAATCTATCTTATTTGTGTATAGATTTCTTTACAAGTAAATTGCATTCTCCATAACCCTAATTAGTAATTACCCCAATCAAAATATAAGTCAATGAATTTAATGGTTTTTATATATTTTTTAATAGCATTAATGTGAATTTGTTAGAATAGTTGTTTACCTACAGATAAGATAAACTCCAATTTATGAGCCTAGATAATGTAACTCCTGGAAAAAATATTCCTCAACATTTTAATGTCATCATCGAAATCCCGATGAATGCTGACCCAATTAAGTACGAAGTTGATAAAGAATCTGGGGCTATTTTTGTTGATCGATTCATGGGAACTTCAATGCACTACCCTTGTAATTATGGCTATGTTCCAAAAACAATCTCTGATGATGGCGATCCAGTAGATGTTCTAGTGGTAACACCCTTCCCTCTAATACCCGGAGTTGTGGTTTCATGTCGGGCGATTGGTATCTTACTGATGGAAGATGAAGCTGGGGGAGATGCAAAAATATTAGCTGTTCCAGAAGATAAAATTTTATCTATTTATACACATTGGCAAAAACCAGAGGATATGAACCCTCTTCGACTGAACCAAATTAAACACTTTTTTGAACACTATAAAGATTTAGAACCTGGTAAGTGGGTCAAAGTAAATGGTTGGGAAGGCCCACTATCAGCTCATCAAGAAATTTTGAGTGGTATTGAACGCTACAATTTAGAGAATTTATCTACTTCTAATTAACCACCGATCTTGAACTCAACATATCTCAAAATTGCTCTTGCACAATCTAATTTTATACTTGGCGACCTTCCAGGAAACTGTAATAAGATTATCGATGATGCAAGAGCAGCTTATGAGAATGGCGCCCGACTTTTAGTCACTCCTGAATTATCACTGACAGGCTACCCCCCGGAAGACTTGCTCTTTCGCGAGGCTTTCATTGAAGCTGTCGATGAACATATCGAACTTTTGTGCACAGAACTTGCGCAATTGAAAGACATGTTCGTTATCGTCGGACACCCATCAAGAGCTACGAATCAATCTCAAGCCCACTTGCATAATTGTGCTTCAGTGATCTCTAGTGGCGCAGTGATTGCCAAGTACGCCAAACAATTTTTACCCAACTCAGAAGTATTTGATGAGGTTCGTTATTTTTCTCCAGGCAATCAAACGTGTGTATTTGAAGCTCATGGAACTCAAATTGGCTTAATTATCTGCGAAGACATTTGGCATGAAGGTCCTGCCCAAGCTGCCAAAAATGCGGGTGCTGAACTCCTCATTATTCCCAATGCTTCTCCATTTCATATGGAAAAGACTTATTTACGTAAAGATATCTTAAAAAAACAAATTTTAGATATCAAGATACCTGCTATTTACCTGAATTTGGTTGGTGGTCAAGATGAATTAGTGTTTGATGGCGCATCTTTTGTCATGAACTCCCAAGGTGAACTCGTTGACGAAGCACCCCAATTTGTTGAGCAACTCAGGCTCTTGGCGTTCAAAGACGGAGATTTTGTTTCTGGCAACATCACTCAAGTAACAAGTACAGAGCAACAAGTCTATGATGCCTTGGTACTTGGGGTCAAAGATTACCTTGGTAAAAATGGTTTTCCTGGCGCCATTATTGGTCTTTCTGGTGGTGTCGACTCTGCTCTCGTGCTTGCCATCGCGGTAGATGCTCTCGGTGCAGATCGCGTCCGTGCTGTCATGATGCCATCGCGTTATACCGCAGATATTTCTTGGATCGACGCAAAAGATATGGCGAATCGACTCGGTGTGCAATATGATGAAATCCCTATTGCTCCAATGTTTGATGCCTTTGAATCTTCTCTATCCAAAGACTTTGCTGGCCTTGCTCCAGATGCAACCGAGGAAAATATTCAAGCACGTATTCGTGGCACATTACTCATGGCATTATCAAACAAGTCCGGCAGAATTGTGCTTACTACCGGTAATAAAAGTGAAATGGCAGTAGGCTATTGCACACTTTACGGCGATATGGCGGGTGGTTTTGCCGTGATTAAAGATGTAGTTAAGACCTTGGTTTATAGGCTTTGCCATTACCGCAACTCTATCTCTCCCGTCATCCCAGAACGTATCATTACGCGAGCTCCTTCAGCTGAACTTCGTCCAGACCAAAAAGATCAAGATAGTCTGCCTCCTTATGAAGTACTTGATGCTATTTTGGAGAGCTATATGGAAAATGACGCTCCAATTGAATCTTTGCTTTCCTCAGGATTTACAAAAGCGGATGTGGATAAAGTAACGCGCTTAATCAAAATTAATGAATATAAGCGTCGTCAATCACCCATTGGGGTTCGTATCACTCGTAGAGCTTTTGGGCGAGATTGGCGCTATCCAATTACCTCAAAGTTTCGTGCTTAGGAAATTGCATATTTTTGAAATTCTCAGTTATTATGTTTTAAATATAAAGGGACAACTATGAAACTCATTACCGCAATTATTAAACCGTTTAAACTCGACGAAGTTAGAGAAACTCTCTCCGAAATTGGAGTAACAGGCTTAACTGTTACTGAGGTAAAAGGGTTTGGTCGTCAAAAAGGCCATACAGAAATGTATCGTGGCGCTGAATACGTAGTCGACTTTTTACCTAAAATTAAAATTGAGCTCGTCGTTTCTAGTGATGACCTAGAGCGCGTGATAGATGCGATTATAAAAAGTGCCAAAACAGGCAAAATTGGTGACGGGAAGATATTTGTTACGCCTATCGAGCAAACGATTCGCATCCGGACGGGTGAAACCAATAACGACGCGATCTAACAACCTGGGTGTCCAACACCCAAGTTGTTTAAAAATCTCAATTAAGTATTTTTTCTTGCGGTAGTCTTTGTTGCTGTTGTTTTGGCTGCAGCAGCTTTCTTCGTAGTTGCAGCAGTTTTCTTTGCAAACTCATCTACTTGAGCCTCAGCATTTTCAAGAGCATGATCGACCATCTTACGACCCTCTTTATATACCTTAGCCCCAGCATCAGAAACGTCTTTAATTAACTTAGATAACTCTGCACCACCAACTGGAATTTTTTGTGAAGCTTGATCCAAGTAATCATGGAGTGCGGTGCGAGCTTTATCCAAATATTTATCTGCTTCTTCAGCAGTCTCTTTATTGACTTGCTTCAAAATACCTTTGACCTTAGTTTGATAAGCAACCATGCGAGCTAAGGATTCATCGGCCGCTTGAGATTGAAGTTCTTTTAATTTGGCAAGGTCGCTCTGAGCAGTTACCTTAGCTAGGTGCAAGGCATGGTCCATATTAGCTTTTAACTCTTCAGCATGATGCTCGCTTAATTGCTTTGCTGCATCCATTAATTTATGCGATATCGCAAATAACTCTTTAGCTTTATCTGTACTCCAAGCATTAAAATCATTCTGACTCATGTTGTTTCTCCTGTGAATTTATTCAAATGGGAACGACAATTACAATGGCAAAAACCAGTTCCTTCTATATTAACTCCCTATAGTGAGACAATACAACATAAATCAATTATGTTACATGCTGATACTCCCTCCAAACGCCGCACAGGAATACTTCTTGGATCCCTAGTGACCATCGCTTTTTCTGTTTTAGATACTGCGGGTAAATGGCTTTCAACCCATATTCCTTTGATTGAAATTGTTTGGATAAGATTTGCTATAGCCGCTTTTATCGCCCTCATCGTCGTGCTACCCAAAACAAACATTCAAGAATTTAAACATGAAAACCTGAAAATTCAATCTCTTCGAGCCATCATGATGATTTCGATGACCATGCTCAATTTTGCAGGTCTTAAATACCTTCAATTGGCACAAGCGAACGCGATATTGTTCTCTTCACCAATCATCATTGCTCTCATTAGCTCCATTTTTTTGAAGGAAAAACTGAGTGTTAATATTTGGATCGCTATTTTAGGGGGATTTTTTGGGGTTTTAGTGATACTTGACCCCCTTGGAACAAGTTTTCATCCAGCTATGTTTTTTATTCTTGCACATGCAACCATTTATGCTCTTTTCAATATTTTGACCCGCAAAATGGCAGCTAGTTCCAGTCCGGATGTCACAATTGTTTACTCCACAGTTTTACCAACCGTTATTCTTCTTCCTCTAGTCATTCCCCAATGGCAGGCTCCAACGGGTTGGATTGATTATCTGGTATTTTTCATTACAGGTTTATTTGGTTTCTTGGGGCATTACTTGCTTGCCATTGCCTATCGGTTCGCTAAACCAACGACTATTTCCCCGTTTTTTTATCAACAAATTTTATATATGATTTTTTTAGGATGGTTAATTTTTGGGCAGATTCCTCAATTAAATGTGCTGTTTGGTGCGGTCATTGTGGTGGCCTGCGGTTTATATTTATTGCTTAAAGAAAATGGAAGGGATAAAAATGAAGCTTCTCAATAAAGTAGCTCTTGTCACTGGTGCAGGAACAGGTATCGGTAAAGCATGCTCTCTTACTCTTTTAGAAAATGGTTATCAAGTTGTCTTAGTAGGTCGTCGCATGGAATTACTCGAGTCAGTGATTTCTGAAAGTGCCGCGCCGAAGACTCAAAGCTTAGCTTGTCAAGCAGATATCAGCGATGTCAACCAGGTGGATAAGCTGTTTGAACAGGTAAAAAATCACTTTGGCCGATTAGATGTCCTCTTTAACAATGCGGGTCGTGGCACTCCCATGATGCCGTTTGATGAGATCCCCTTTGATATGTGGCAAAAAACCGTGGGGGTCAATCTCACCGGAACTTTTTTATGCGCGCAACGTGCTTTTAAAATGATGCGGGAACAAAGCCCGCAAGGTGGTCGAATTATCAATAATGGCTCTATATCTGCGCATGCGCCCCGTCCCTTTTCTGCTCCCTATACAAGTACCAAGCATGCCATTACAGGGCTTACCAAATCGATTTCTCTCGATGGTAGGCCGTTTCATATTGCTTGTAGTCAAATTGATATTGGTAACGCGGCAACTGAAATGAGTGAACCAATGGCAAAAGGGATTTTGCAAGCGAATGGTCAAATCCTTCCAGAAGACAGAATGCCCGTTCAGGAGGTTGCTAATGCCGTTTTACATATGAGTAATCTTCCTCTAGATAGCAATATCTTATTTATGACCATTATGGCCACGAATATGCCACTTATTGGCAGAGGCTGACACTTTACTGAAAAAGTTTATACCTTCACCTTTTTGATGGATAATGGTAAAAATTAGTTAAAGATGTTTAAAGGGAATAGTAAAAATGAATGAATGGCACGGCGAATCAAAAGAAGCTATCAACAAAAAAGTAATTACATTAATTGTGATGCTCGCTGCAGCAACTTGCTTGGCAATCCTCTTCGCTATATCAGCGGCGCATATCGGTTACGTACTAGGCTAAGCTTTAGGGGTGGTGACGTGACTGCCACCATCGAACCACCTTGCCTGATAAATATAGGGCTAAAGGTCGATACACAATGATGGAAATAACGGCTATGGGGTAAGCTACAGGCCAAAGCTCTAGCCATTTATTCATGGCGTCTGATGTAAAACCGATCAGATAAATACTGATACAAAACGTCAATGTCATTGACATGAAAAAACCCATAAAAGTCGCGAACATGACTGCTGCAAGGCTAAACATAAGAAAATCACCTGAATATGAAAGAGTTTCTTATTATCCTCTATCCAATACAGTATTGATGTAATAGTTGAGCTTGCAATTGAATGCCCATAAAAGGTTTACGCTTCTCAGAAATTACTTCATGTAAATATTGACAATGCGATTGCAAGTCAATCAATTCTAGAAAAGGATCTGACTCACTCTCCAGGCGATACTCTTGAGAGGTTAAAGTTGGAAGACCCTCTTGAAAAAAATGCATTTCTGGCAATCTTGATAAAGAGCTGGTTGGCTCACCTTCACTCCCTCTCATCAAGGCCACATTAGAACCTTGAATTTGGAAAAGATCCTCTAAGATTTTGGGATATTCGGGGTGTGTATAGTTGACAATCTGCCAAGCCTCTTGGTTGCTGGGATTCAATAACTTAGCCAGAATATGTCCGGAATTACGTAAGCCTAGTTGATGTCTAATCTCAAGAAGTTCATGTAAGCCCGGATGTAATATTTTAAGTGGTACAAATATCGGCAATTGACTTTGCTCATAATCCAGCCATGCTTGTCGATTCTGCAAAATCGGCCAGCCCATCGCTTGAAAAATTTCATGGGTAGTTAACCTTCCCGCAAATTCATCAACGCCCTGAACAACAACAAAAAAACCTAATTGATGAAGCACATATGCTAGTAAAGGGGTTAAATTCATATGCTTGCGGGAGCCGTTATACGAAGGTAAAACAATGGTCTTTCTCGGCGTTGGCAGATGGTAAAGATCCGTTTTAATGGCGTCCATAAATCCAGCCAATTCTTGAGTTGTTTCTCCTTTGATTCGCATAGCGATACAAAATGCACCTAACTCAATCGGCAGAACTT
>Ga0209188_1002885_pt1 | contig 12320 bp, 10 predicted proteins | sample C_130625_EF_Meta_FD_187307 | JGI IMG/M metagenome (GOLD analysis project Ga0209188, IMG submission 187307) | Freshwater microbial communities from Lake Croche, Canada to study carbon cycling - C_130625_EF_MetaG (SPAdes) (version 2) | ecosystem: Environmental > Aquatic > Freshwater > Lake...
CATGCCCTTGTGTAGGTGCGCCGCGATCATGTCGACCGCGCCAGTAACAGCACCGAGGTCGGGCCCGCCTGAATCGTTGAGCGGTGTGGGCACACAAATAACCACAACATCGGCACTCGATAGCACTGAAGTATCAGTAGTTGCGGTAAAGCCAGCCTCGAGCATGGTGGCAATTTCGGTGTCAGCTAAATCGTCGACATGTGATTCTCCGGCATTGAGACCAGTAACCACACGTTCTGAAACATCAAGGCCGGTAACCGAAAGGCCCGCACTGGTGGCCGCTTGAGCGAGCGGAAGGCCCACATAGCCGAGCCCAAGCACTACCAATCGCTGGGTCACGTGCCCTCCTGATCCAAGTGGATTACTGATCGATCCTCTCACTCACTACGCGCTGTACGCGGTAGGCGGTGCGGGCGATGCGCAAACGCTCGCGCACATACTCATTGCTCGCACCCGAGATCAGGTGTTCAACAGGGTTTTTACCGCGCAGCAGTCTCGGCTCGAGCCGGTTGGTCATGATGACCGGCGGTGACACGGCGCCGAGTTCGATGAAGGTCTCTGGGGGAAGTTGGGGCGCGATTTCTGCGTCGACATACAAATCGACGGTGAGTGGTTCGGTTGGGCCAGCAGTTCCCGACCACGATGAGCGGCGAAGGCGATTGGTGAGGTCGGGGCCGATGACCCGCGCAACATTGCGGGTGGCCATGCTGCGGGCCAGATAGCGAAGTCGAGCCGCTTCGCGCGCGAAATCGGGGTCATCGCCCGCGAATTCGTCGGCCAATCGCGCGAGCAAGTCGGCTGCTTGCGTTGCTCCGCCGCGCTGATTGAGCGCTGCGGCGGCGCCGCGCTGATTGAGCGCTGCGGCGGCGCCGCGCAGTTGGCCGGCTGAGTCGATGGCGCGTTCAACAGCGGATTCAACGGCCGCTGCACCTAACTGGGGGTCGGCCCAAACGGCGACGCCCATGTGGTCGAGCGTTCGCGCTCGTGCAACCTGATCGTCGGTGGCAGTCTGGGCGTTAGGCACGAGCACAGTGGCAATGCCGGCCTGCACGAACTCGTGCACTGCGTTGTACCCAGCTGCACTGACCACCAAATCGAAAGCATTGACGTAATCGGCGAGGGGGTAAACCCCTTGCAGTACCACTACGTCGTCGGAAACGTCGACCGCAGCCTGCAACGCGGCCTGCGTGGTAGCAATCTGCATATGGTGTTTGCGGGCCACCGCGATTGCAGCGGCCGCCGCTTGGCTCGTGTCACCTAGGGCGCCCGAGCCCAGCGTGATCAGCATCGTGTGTCGGTCAGGGTCTAACCCAAGAGCATGTGCCGCCTGCGCCCGCGGTAGTGGCGTACGCACATCAAGAACTGAGATTGGGGCGATTCGCTCGGCGGTTCGTGAAGCGGTAGCCCCCACGTCGGCTGCCGCGGCCAAGTCGCCGGGCTCAATGATCAAATCGAAGAAGGGTTCGGCTCGCAAGGCACCACGATTGGCACCTGCCCGCCACATACCTCGCCGAATCCAGACGAAGGCAGTACCCGCCAACTTCTGCCTGGCCTGCATTAGCCCGTGATAGGGGGCAACTCCATCGAAGGCAATGACATCGGCCTGCACTTCCGTGGCGATCGCTACTACTCGCTGCGCGAGGTAATCGTTCCAGTTCATGCGGGGTAGCCACGGCTGCTGATAGCTAGGAATGTACTCGCAGCGAACCCCAACGTGTGCCACCTGATCTGCCACGGCCGCCAAGCCCGAAGAGAGCGACACCAGTGTGACGTCGGCGCGATTGCCAATTGCGGCCGCCACGGCGGTTTGCCGGGTGAGGTGGCCCATGCCGGTGCCGTTACTGGTGATCAGAAGTACGTGAGGCACTACGAGGGCACCTCAAGGTTTTCAGCCAGACTCCCGATAAACGTCATGGGCTTAACCGTAGGGGATGATTTGCGGTTCATTTGTTCCATTTCTGGGAAGAAGGGTGCCATGTGGGACACTGACGGTATGCGCCGCGTGCTGATTCCATTACTCTCCGTAGTCACTTTGGTGGCTTTGGGTGTGGCGCCCGCGCAGGCAGTGGAAACACCGGCGCCGACACCTTCGAACACGCCTACAGCGGCCACGACCGAGACCAGTTCAACGCAGAAAGTGGTTACCACCGAACCGGGCAACCCGATCGCACCTCCGCCGGTACTGAGCAATTCAGCGGTGGCATCTGCCACAAATTTTGCCGCAACCAGTCTTGATTCGACGGTGGCCGACACCGGCAATCGAACCGCCGATGTCATTTCGGTAGGTGATGGCACGGCAGTGAAATTGCAACAGACGGTTGCGGGTGTTCCGGTGCTCGGCGGCCAAACAATTGTCGCCCTCGACTCTGACAATCGAATTGTGTCGGCAGTGTCAGAAGGCATTTCCGCAGCGCCCACCTCGACCGGTGCCACAGTTTCGCGCGCGGCGGCTCAAGCCACTGCGATTTCATCGGTAGCAACGGCGGCCAAAACGCAAGCCGGGCAACTTCTTGCTAGCCCGCCTTCGCTGTGGGTTTATGACCCCAAGATTCTTGACGCCCCCGGTGGCGCCAAGCCAACGTCGGTTTGGCGTACCGAGGTGACGTCGTCGGTTGATCTAGGAATCCGTTACCTGGTGCTGGTGAATGCCTCGACAGGGGCGATTGCTCTGTCGGTGAGCGAGATCAACGCCGCCATTACCCAGAGGGTGTGCGATTTTCGCAATTCACGTGAGGCAGATCCGAGTTGCCCCTCTGGAAGTCCACTGACGGTCGCCAACGCGAGTTCATCGAGTGAGCGCAATGCCGTTTCGGCGACACGCTTTGCCAACGACACCGCCGACTTCTACTCCCAGGTTCTTGGCCGCACCCAGCTGATTCCGGGTGCGGGCACAGCGCAGAACCCGTTGGCATCATCAGTTCGCTACTGCACGACCGACTCACGCGCCTCGTGCCCCTTCGACAACGCGTTCTGGAATGGCACGCAGATGGTGTATGGCGATGGCTTTGCCAGCGCTCAAGATGTTGTGGCGCACGAACTCACCCATGGGGTTACCCAGAGCGAGTCGGGGCTGTTCTATTACCACCAATCGGGGGCGATCAACGAGTCGCTCTCAGACATCTTTGGTGAGTTTGTTGACCAGTGGTCGCACGATACGGCCACCGGGGTCACCGACATTGATACCGCGGCAAAGCGCTGGCAGATGGGCGAAGATCTGCCCAACAACTACGGCCCGGTTCGCTTCATGAGCAATCCTCTGTTGGATTCGAATCCGGCCCCGCTGCCCGCCCACGATGCAGACAGGGTTTCGAGCCCCTACTTCTATACGGGAGAATCAGATGCCGGCGGCGTTCACGAGAACAGTGGGGTCGGAAATCATTTTGCTGCCCTGCTGACCGATGGCGGAACCTTCAACGGAGTTACCGTGAGTGGAATTGGTTTGACCAAGACCGCTCAGGTGATCTACTCGGCGTCGCGAATGCTCACCTCGGCCGCCGACTACCGGGCCTTTGCGGCAAGTTTGAAATCGGCGTGCTCGCTCTTGGCATTCTCGGCGGCCGATTGCGCCCAGGTGTCAAATGCAATCGGAGCTGTCGACATGGAAGTTCGCCCCTCATTGGCGCAGATCGCGCCTCTGTGTCTGGCAGGGCAAACCAAAGAGGTGCTCTGGAGCGACAACATGCACGACGGGCCGGGCGACGCCACAAACTTCTCGCCGCAAGCGATCCAAGGAACCCCCGAGTGGTACTACGCCACCGATGCAACCCCAATTAGTTACGGCATCGGCCCGTACGCCACAAGCGGCACGAATAATCTCTGGGGCAACGACGGCGTGAGTCGCGCTGATTTCGCGATGCAGACCAATGTCGATATCGCTTCGCTTCCCGCTCTCGCTGCGGGTGAGTCGTATGCGTTTGGCTTCAATCATGCCTATGGCTTTGAGGTGTTAAACGGAGCAACAATCGATGGCGGTGTGGTTGAGATCAGCACCAACTCTGGTGCAACCTGGGTTGATGCCGGGGCGCGCTTCTCAGCGGCTGGAGGCTATCGCCCTTACACCGGAACGATCTCTGGCTCGACTGCTAACAACCCCCTCGCAGGCCGACTAGCGTTTGTTGGGCACAGCGCCGGATATACAGCTAGCCGCGCTGACCTCTCAGATTTAGCTGGCAAATCCATTCGACTTCGCTTCCGCATTGGGCAAACCACCAAGGCCGCCGGAGACAGCGGCGATTACGGCTGGTTCATCGATGACGTTGCGCTCGTCAAGTGCTCGGGGCCCGCTGGGCTTGTTTCAGCGCCAAGTTTCGTGCGCGCAGTGGCGGGCAGCGGCTCGGCCGATGTTCGGTGGTCGGCAGTGCCCGGAGCTGAGTCTTACCTCGTTACCTCGATGCCTGAAGGCCGCACGTGCACAACATCAGGTGTGCGCTGCTCGATCTTCGGGTTAACCAACGGCAAGGCCTACACCTTCGTCGTGCAAGCTCGCGGAAAAGGTCTGACCTCACAGATGTCTACCGCAAGCATTCGCGTGATTCCGTCGGCGGTGCCTACGTTGGTGCCCTCGCTCGGCAAGTCGTACGCGTCGAGAACTAGCCGTAACATCGTTGCCACGTGGGCCGCCGCATCTGCCAACGGATCGGCAATCGTGCGCTATCAATACTGCCTGTCAGCGCCAACTGCCACCTCGTGCGCAAGTTGGTATTCGACCGGGTTGAGACGCTCGGTGGTGTTTTCCGGCTGGGCTAAGGGTCGTACCGCGAAGTTGTGGGTTCGCGCGGTAAACGCTCGCGGAGCGGGCGCGCCTCGGGTGACCACAATCACCCAAAACCGCTAGAGTCACGCAAAACCAGTTTCTTCCGGGCAGGAGCACTTGATGTCTCACGTGTCGATCATCGAAGTTCAAGGCGTCACTGTGGTGCGAGTGCGACCCCAGCACGACGATTCGACCGTGAGCATCGCGACTGAACTTGCCGACGCGCTGATTCGTACCGGCGGTGATGGCGGCGAAAGTTTGATTATCGACCTCGGAAGTGCCGACGTCGACGACGAAATCGCCCAACTTCTGGTCAAGGCCAATGATCGTTTGAAGGCCAACGGTCATCGACTCACTGTGGTGTCGGGCCACGATCACGTTCTCGAGGCCCTGACTCAGTATCCGCAGTTGAACCTCTCCGAATCACTTGATGCAGCGGCCGGCGATCTGTCACCTGCCTACGACGCCTCGCTCAGCCCGTCGGAGCACCGGCGCGGACAAGTGCCTCCGCTCGACCCCCGGGGCTATTAGTTAATCGCTCATGGCCGACCTTGACGAGCTGGTTGACCCCTCTTGGCTTCCAGTACTCGATCCCGTGAGAGCAGTCATAACCGAACTTGGCCAATTCTTGCGTGCCGAATCAGCGGCAGGTCGGCCGTGGCTGCCAAGCGGGCCAAATATTTTGCGCGCCTTTACCCAACCATTGACCGACGTTCGGGTACTCATTCTTGGCCAAGATCCGTATCCGACACCGGGGCATGCGGTAGGGCTGTCATTCTCGGTCGAATCGTCGGTGCGACCGTTGCCCCGCAGTCTGCAGAACATTTACCGCGAGTTGGTCGACGACTGCGAGGTTCCGATGCCGGCCAACGGTGACCTCACTGCCTGGACTCAGCGAGGAGTACTGCTGCTCAACCGAGTGCTCACCGTGCAGGCAGGTGAATCTGGCAGCCATCGCGGAAAGGGTTGGGAGGCCGTGACTGACGCGGCAATCGCTGGATTGGTCGCGCGCGACGGTGAACCCCTCGTTGCCATTCTGTGGGGGCGTGATGCTCAAGCCGTGCAGCCTCTGCTTGAAGACGTGCCGTGCATCGTCAGCGCTCATCCGAGCCCCATGTCGGCAGATCGCGGCTTCTTCGGTTCGCGGCCCTTCACAGGCGCCAATGAATTATTGACTGAACTCGGTGCCGAGCCGATCGATTGGCAACTGTAATTCCGTTGCCGCGCAGTTCTGCGCGATGCGCCGCCAATTGTCAGACCGGGCCGCCATACTTGCCACATGAGTGCCCAAATCAATCAGTCGCGATACGGCGTTCCCGAGCGCACTGTTGCCGTCGACCCTGGGGTGTCGGCTAAAGAGCTGAGCTGGTCGGCCTCGTCACTCACCAACTTTGAGCAGTGCCCATTGAAGTTTTGGTGGAGCAAGGTTGCGGGTTGGCGAGAGGGGCCAAGCATCGCCACAGCCGCTGGCACGTCGGTTCACACAGCCCTTGAAGAGCTGTTCACCCGCGAAGCAAACGAGCGCACCCCTGAGGTGGCCGATCAAGCGTTTGCCGCAGCGATCGAAAATTCCAGAGCTGATTTAATCGCAGCGCAGGTGCCGATTGACGATGTTGTTGCCAAGGGTGAGGCGTCGTTGCAGATGTATTGGCAGATCGAAGATCCGACAACCATTGAGGTGCAGGGAGTAGAAATCAAGGTCGGCCCCGAGCTTGGTGAATTGCCGTTCGTTGGCTTTGTCGATCGACTATCGATTAGTGCAACGGGTTCGATGGTGTCTGACTACAAGACTGGTGTCGCCAAACCAAAGTACTTCGGCCCGTACTTCCGTCAGCAGTATCTTTACGCCGCGGCTCTTCAAAACGAGGGTTACGACGTCACTGAAATTGAGTTGCTGTTCTTAGGTGATGGCCGCCGAGTTCGTCGGCCGGTTTACCAAGCGGCTCTTGATCGGGCAATCGGTACGCTGCAGACTTCATCTGCTCAGGCAACGGCGATGGCCACCAAAGGGGAGTGGACTGCTCGCCAGTCGGCACTGTGCAGTTGGTGCTCGTTCGAGTCGGTGTGTCCACTTCGGCGCACTCGTGTTCCTGTGCCGGGCTCATTCGAAAGTGATGAGCGCCTCGCGCAGATTCCGGGCATGGTTCACCGGGCGCCGTCGGCAAACGAGCCGATCGATCCCGCTATCACAGACGACAGCGAGCTGTTCTGATGTCTGAACTCGTGCCCGCTCCTACTGTTCCCGAGTGGCAGCCACTGTGGCCTTTCACCGGCGACCTGGGGCATGTGCGCATACTTGCCTCTCGACTTGCCGACCCGTCGTGGTTTGTCTGTCCGGCTCAGCAGACTAAAAAGTCACGGCCAGAGGTGTACCCCGTGCGCGACCGCAGTAGTCGCAATGTTGAGCTCCCCCCGTTTGCCGCTGTGCCCATCGGTCTGGTGCGCAACGTCATCATCGACCATGTAACGCAAAGTCTTACTCCCACGCCCGAATCCATTGAGCAAGCGGCGATGCGCGCAGCGGCTCCGCGTGAACTCGCCGCAGGCTCCGCGCTTGCGGTGCAGTCGGCTGTCAACGGCTATCGCGAATTGCTGCGTCAGTTGCGTAGCGAAGGTTCGCTGGGCGTCGATGCTGTGTTGGTTGCCGGCCTCGCATTAATCGAGCCGCAGGTAGACGATGGCGTTGTTGAGTGGTCGGCGTGGGGTATCAATTGGATTGGTCGCGATGGTGTGCGCGAGTTTCACGTGCTGACCTGGCGAAATGCCGGGCGACGACCCAAGTCGGCTGCACAGTTGGCCGTGATGGCTCGAACTCTGGCCGATGGCGTCGTGGTCGAGCCCACCACCTCATTCTCTTCCCGCCATGTGGCGGCAGCCTTTCAGCCACCGGTGGCCACCAGGGTACGCATTCGTGAAGTTGGGCTACTCGACGGCAGTTCGGCGGTGTTGTTCGACGCCGAACCAACTCAGGCACGCGCCGCTTTTGAGCAGGCGGTTCCGGCCGCACTTGCGCTACTCAATGGCGAGGCCTTCGTTCCCGGCAAGAACTGTGCCACCTGCGTTATCAGGGCAGAATGTCCCGGGTTGCCTCGAGTGGCCGGGGTGTTGGGAGTGGCCGGGCGAGCGCCATACGTGCGGGCGTTGTCAACAAGTGATCTGTGGCAGTACTCAGTGTGCCCGCAACGCTTGCACCTCACGGCCGATCTGGGTTTGCCACAAGAGCCGGTGCCTGAATTCGAAGGCATGCGCCGAGGCAAGTTGGTGCACTCATGGCTTGAAGCCGCGCACGCTCGTGGCATAACGTGCGCGGCCAGCGATCTTCCGCAACGCGGCGAGCCTGGCCCGATCGGCGAGCAATTGGCATGGTCGTCTGCTGATGCTGACCTCGTGGCAGATTTTCTGGGCCACCACCTCGACAATTGCCCGATCACACAAGAACCAGATGAGTTAGTCAGGCCAGAAATAGCCATCACGGTGCACGACACCGATGCCGATGTCGTGTTCTCGACCCGTCCCGATTTGGTGATTCAACGAACTGGGCCCGGCGGTAAGCCGCGATTCGTGGTGCGCGAAACGAAGACCCTGAATCTGCATCGATTGTCGGCCGACGTTGAAAGTGCCCTGATCTTCCACTTCCCGCAAGTTGCGGCAGCCCTGTGCCTGCTAGCTGCTGGAGTCAATCCCTTGAACACGGTAGGCACAATCGACCCTGCCGGAAGTTCGGTTGAACTCGAGCTGCTCGGTAACGACGGCGCCACCGTGGTGAGTTACTCCCTCGATGATCCTGATGTGGTTCTCGCTGCCCGAGTAGCACTAGCAGAGCAAATTGATCACTGGATTCACGACGATCAACATCAGCCACGCCCCGGGCGACAATGTGACTCGTGTCCTGTGCGGTCGTGGTGTCCGGTCACGGTCTTTGCAGATCAGGGTTTGGTCAACAACGACAGCGCGGGCGACGGCAGCGATTGGGCGGCCCTCGGCACTGAACAAGAATTGCCTCGCGATGTATTAGCGCTGATCGAGGCTGATGCCAGCGCCCTTGGCGACGAAGAGTTCCCGTTTTAGATCTGGCTCAAAACCGAAATGGTTTCGGTGGCTCATGCATCTGGGCACGAGGACAACTAGCTAGGGTCAGGTGGCCAAAGCCCAAAGCTTCATCGCACAAGCTCTCAACTGTCCAGCCGATTTCGGTGCCAGATCGGGTCACCGTAGCCCGGTAGATGGTGATCTCGTAGCGAGTTGGCGTGCTGTAGGCAACGTGAATTGTTCCAACAAGTTGAGCATCGCCCTGGTCAACAGCGCTAGGCCACGGCGCGTCGTACAGCGACCACCGTGACGGGTCAGCGCGCCATAGCCCGCCGTTGCGCACATCCCGAAGCGATAGTTCAACCAAAATGGCCCGAGCGGACTCTTCGGGAACGATGGCTGAGGGGCGAATCACCTCCGTGACCAGTCCTTCATCGAAGGCCCCGTCATCAGGCAACGCATACATGTGACTCAACTTGTCCTCCAAGACCTACACCTGGCCACATCAGCCAGTGAACTATGCGCGCAAATCCGCACCACGAGTTCTGCTTTACCTATCGTCTTGACGTGATGGCTGACTTGAGCCGACACGCCGGCAATTTTGGCGTGTCGGGCTAGGCGAGTAGCCCAAACGTGCACTGTCGGGTTACTGTAATGACGTCGGGTCTGTTGATTCCGTCGCTGAGATCGCTGGGGAAGGCGCTCGCTCAGTGAAGGAGGTCGGCAGATGGCCGAGTTGTTCCCTGTCTCCGACAGGTCTCGTGCACGCGCGCGAGGAGTGGTCTTTATCCACTCCTGCCCGCGGGCAATGTCGACGCACGTTGCGTGGGCAGTGATGGAAGCCGTGGGTGTCTCCACGCCCCTCGAATGGATTCCGCAACCTATTGAACCTGGCTGCGTTCGTGCTGAATTGGCGTGGGAGGGCGAACCCGGTTCAGCGAGCCGATTGGTTTCTGCTTTGCGCACCTGGCCCCAGATGCGCTTTGAGGTGACCGAAGATCCCACCCCAGGCGTTGAAGGTGAGCGCTACTCAAGCACTCCGACCCTCGGCGTGTTTCGCGCCACCATTGGCATCAATGGCGATGTTTTGGTGGGTGAAGAGCGCTTGCGCGCGGCACTTGAGCGCGCCGCGGCTGCAGCACGGGTGGGTTACCGCGAAGACGCCGATCCTGATGCTGATCTAGCCGAAGACATCGGCCGGCTGCTGGGTCAGCCATGGGATGACGAACTCGAACCGTTCAGGATCGCTGGCGAAGATACTCCGGTGCGCTGGCTGCACCGCGTGGGCTAAGCCATCCTTTGCGGATTGGCGTAGGCGGTGGCTCGACCATTTCGAGCGAATGCAACAAGGGTGATTCCGGCTGACTCAGCGAGATCGATTGCCAGGGTTGAAGGCGCCGATACCGTAACCACAAATGGCACCGCAGAGGCAGCGGCTTTCTGCACGATTTCAAAGGAAGCCCGGCTAGAGACCACGAGTGCGGCTGGGCTGATCGAATTCATTAATGCCCAGCCGAGCACTTTGTCGACGGCGTTGTGCCGGCCAATATCTTCACGCACGGCCAGCGCATTGCCCGCTGCGTCAAAAACTCCGGCGCCGTGCAAGCCGCCGGTGCGAGCAAACACTCGCTGGGCGTCGGCTAGGCGATCGGGCAAGGTAACCACAATGTCGGCCGAAATCGCCGGCTGAGTGAAATCGAGAGTTGGGAGTCCGCGTTGGTGAAGACGCTCGAGCGTTTCACTACCGCACACCCCACACGCTCCGGTTATGTCGGTCGACCGAGATAGGCCGGCTAGCCGGGGCAGCGCGGAGTCGGCGAGGTCGACCGTCACGACGTTGCCTCGTGCCTCGGGTAGCAACGCCGGATCAGTGCACGCTCGTACCGCGATGAGATCGTCGATCGAGCGCACTATTGCCTCACCCCTGAGCCAGCCGGCTGCCAACTCGAGATCGGCTCCGGGGGTGCGCATCGTGACCACCGATCGCATCGTGGTTCGGCCATCGCCGATTCGGATTTCCAGTGGCTCTTCTACCGCGATGTCGTCAATGACCGAGCTGGTGACGATTTCCCCGTCAGCTAGTTCGACGCGGGTCGCTCGGGCGCGTTTGTGCAGGGTGGCCATGTCACAGAAGCCTAGCCCTTACAAAGAATGTCGATTCTGTTCCACATGATGGGTTTGTTCTGCAGATGGGAACGGTTCGTGGACTCAAGGCCTTACTGAGCGTAGGATCAGTAGGAACTGGATCGCAATTTTTGCTCGCTAGAAAGAGGTGGTCGTTGGTGGGCGGGCAGCAGTGGTCTGAGCCGCAAGTGCGCGCGGTAGTCGAACCCCTTCGTACGACGCCCGGCGCGGTACTTCTGGCGCTGCAGGCTATTCAAAATGAATTCGGGTATATCGACCCGCAAGCCCTGCCAATCGTGGCCGACGTATTCAACGTTTCGCGGGCCGACGTTTATGGCGTGGTCACCTTTTACGACGACCTGCGCAGCACACCACCCCCAGCGGCCACAATCGCCTTGTGCACCGCCGAGGCGTGTCAGGCAAGTGGTTCGCGTGACCTTGTTGCCCACGCAGAGTCGACGCTGTGCGCGATTGGCGATGAAGCAGACGGTATTGGCCTGAAGTCTGTCTTCTGTCTAGGTAACTGCGCCCTCGGCCCAGCGATGCTGGTCGACGGACGACTCGTTGGCCGTGTCGATGCACAAAAGTTCGATCGCACAGTTGCCACCCTGCGATCGGAAGTGGCCGCGCGATGACAACTATTTACGTTCCTGGCGACTCCGCGGCTCGATCGGTCGAAGCCGACGAAGTAGCTGCGCTGATGGTTGCCGGTGCGGCTGCGCGAGGTCTTGAACTAGAACTAGTTCGCAACGGCTCGCGCGGCATGTTCTGGCTCGAGCCGATGGTCGAGGTCGCCACTGCCGGCGGACGAGTTGCCTATGGCCCGGTCACGCCCGCCGATGTTGATTCACTGCTTGATGCGGGTTTGCTGGAAGGTGAAGGGCACCCGTTGGCACTTGGCCTCACCGAAGAAATCGAGTGGTTGGCTCGCCAGCAGCGCGTGACCTTTGCCCGCATGGGTGTTATCGATCCGCTGAACCCGGCTGACTACCAGTCGCATGGCGGAATCGTCGGGTTACGCAAGGCACTCACGATGTCGGGTCACGCAGTCGTCGAAGAGGTGCTGGCATCAGGTCTTCGTGGTCGCGGAGGTGCCGGATTTCCGGCCGGCATCAAATGGCGCACGGTTCTTGAAGCCGATGCTGGGGCGACCGGCCAAAAATACGTGTGCTGCAACGCCGATGAAGGCGACAGCGGAACCTTTGCCGATCGAATGATCATGGAAGGTGACCCCTTCACCCTGATCGAGGGAATGACGATCGCGGGAGTTGCTGTCGGCGCCACCATGGGTTACATCTACGTGCGGTCTGAATACCCCGACGCCATCACAATTTTCAACCGGGCACTCGAGATTGCCCGAGCCCAAGGCTGGCTTGGCGATGACATTCTGCAGTCGGGCAAGACATTCGACATC
>Ga0209188_1002887_pt1 | contig 12312 bp, 13 predicted proteins | sample C_130625_EF_Meta_FD_187307 | JGI IMG/M metagenome (GOLD analysis project Ga0209188, IMG submission 187307) | Freshwater microbial communities from Lake Croche, Canada to study carbon cycling - C_130625_EF_MetaG (SPAdes) (version 2) | ecosystem: Environmental > Aquatic > Freshwater > Lake...
ACAAAAGTTTCCAGATGCAAAACTAACTCTCATAGATCGAAATCCGGTCAACGATGATGATCTTGCTAGTGCAGACAGTCGCGGCATTGCACTGTCACACGGTAGCAAACTATTGTTAGATACGATTCATGCATGGCCAAAAGATTGTGCTGATATTCACTGCGTGCACGTATCGCAAGCGGGTCGCTTTGGTCGTGCGCTAATGACTCGCGAAGAACTCAAGCAAGATGCCCTGGGACATATCATTCGCTATCGTGATATTCATATGGCTTTGCGTCAAGCCTTAAGAGCTATACAAGCGAAGAGCACTCAATTTGTCTGGCGGCACAGTCAGGGAAATGATGAGTCTTACCTACTGGATGCCAAATGCATTGTGCATGCAGAGGGTGGTTTGTTTAAGAAACAAGATTGGATCGAGTCTGGGCGAGACTATGGGCAATCTGCCTTAGTGGGCTTGGTAGAGGTAGAGAACGCAACGCCTCATCATGCTTGGGAACGCTTCACTACCGAAGGCCCATTAGCAGTCTTACCAAGCCATTACGGTCCTAATATTCTTAATCTTGTTTGGTGTGGCTCTCCAGAGTCTTCACAACATCGCTTGCAATTGAACGATGTAGATTTTCTTGCTTCATTGCAAGATGAATTTGGCTCACGTATTGGACGCTTTCTCAAAATTCAAGATCGGCGTTTGTATGAACTTGGCTTGAACTATCGCAAAGATATTACTAAAGACAATGCTGTCTGGATTGGTAACGCCGCACAAGCATTGCACCCAGTTGCAGGACAGGGATTAAATTTAGGCTTACGTGATGCCTTCCTGTTAGCAGAAACTCTAGTAGGTCTTTTTTCAGGCTCAAGAAAAAATCTATCTCCCGCGGCAATCCAGGATGTCCTAGGATCTTATGCGCGAAGTCGTAAAGTAGATCGCACCACTACGATTGGTCTCACCGACTTGATGGCAAGAGTATTTACCTCTAACTTAGTACCAATTGTTGTTGCCCGAGGATTGGCTTTATCAGCCCTTCAGTGGCTTCCACCAGTCAAAACAGCCTTAGCTCGCCAGATGATGTTTGGCAGGCGCTAAGAGCCTGAAATAGCCTCTGAAATACAAACATTGTTGGTTTGACCCAAATCAAGCATTCTGCCTAAAAAATAGGCAGAATCAGGCTCTATTGTGCTAAAGTGACATGCTTTCTGCACTCCATACCTATATTCAGCCCCGATAAATGAAGATTGGCCCTCATCTCCTCGCAAATAGACTATTTGTAGCCCCTATGGCAGGAGTAACTGACCGACCTTTCAGGCAGTTGTGTAAGACATTGGGAGCCGGTTATGCAGTTTCTGAAATGGTTGCCTCTAACGCACTACTTTGGAAAAGCGAAAAGACGCAGCGACGCGCCAACCATGTTGGAGAATTCAAACCAATCGCAGTTCAAATCGCAGGTGCTGATCCAGCAATGATGGCGGCAGCTGCAAAAATCAATGTAGATCATGGCGCACAAATTATTGATATCAATATGGGTTGCCCAGCAAAAAAGGTTTGCAATGTTGCAGCGGGCTCAGCTCTTCTGCGCGATGAGCCACTGGTACAACTCATACTGGAAGCAGTGGTTAAGGCAGTTGGCATAGGACCAGATGCAGTACCGGTCACTTTAAAAATTCGTACGGGCTGGGACCGCGAGCATAAAAACGCTATTGATATCGCACGCCTTGCAGAAAAATCAGGTATCTCTATGCTTACAGTGCATGGTCGCACAAGGGCTGATTTGTATCACGGTGAAGCGGAGTATGAAACCATTACTGCGGTAAAAAATAGTGTCAACATTCCCGTGGTAGCGAATGGAGATATCAATAGCCCAGAAAAAGCAGCATTTGTTTTAAAGACCACTGGTGCCGATGCCATCATGATTGGTCGTGCAGCGCAGGGACGTCCTTGGATCTTTCGCGAAATCAATCATTACCTAGCTAGCGGTGGCAAGCTACCGACCCCTGAAATAAATGAGATTCAGGGAATTATGAATGCCCATCTTCTGGATCACTATGAGTTCTATGGTGAGCATATCGGATTACGTACCGCTCGCAAGCATATTGGCTGGTACTGCAAGGGCCTACGTGACTCACACGCCTTTCGTCAGCGCATGAATACTGCAGATGATTGCAAAACCCAGTTACAAATGGTCAATGCTTACTTCGATGAGATGAAATCTCATTCTGACCGTTTACTTTTTTTAGAAGCAGCTTAGTAACTTTCATTTTTAGCACCAATTTATATTTATGACCTACAGACACCCGATTACTGAATGCATTGAAACGCAATTGCAGAAATACCTAGACGATCTCAAAGGTACGCCACCTACAGATATTTATCAAATGGTATTAGCAGTAGTAGAAAAGCCAATGCTAGAGCTCGTGATGCAGCATGCTAAACAGAACCAATCTTTGGCAGCACAATATCTCGGTATTAATCGCAATACCTTACACAAGAAGTTAGTTGAGCATCAGCTTCTTAAATAAACCAGAAAACATTGCCGAAAAATATGATTCGTACAGCCCTACTCTCCGTCTCCGATAAAAGTGGTATCGTACTTTTTGCCAAAGCTCTGCATGAGCAAGGTATTCAGCTCATATCTACAGGCGGTACCGCAAAGCTTTTGGCTGAAAACAATCTTCCAGTGGTTGAGGTCTCATCCCTAACCAAGTTTCCTGAGATGTTGGATGGCAGAGTCAAAACACTTCACCCAATGGTGCATGGCGGCTTATTAGCGCGTAGAGACTTTCCAGAGCATATGGCCGCATTAAAAGAACATGGCATCGATACGATCGACATGCTCGTCATTAATCTTTACCCATTTAATGAAACTGTTGCTCAAGAGAATTGCTCTTTTGAAGATGCCGTAGAGAACATTGATATTGGTGGACCAGCAATGCTTCGTGCAGCCGCTAAAAATCATCAAGATGTAACTGTACTCATTTCTCCCGAAGATTACGCCCCTGTCCTAGCGGAGATGAAGGCTAATAAAAATGCAGTTTCTTATAAAACCAATTTAGCCTTAGCTAAAAAAGTATTTGCACATACTGCGCAATACGACGGTGCAATTGCCAATTATCTTTCTACATTAGGCGATGATCTTGATCACAAGACCCGCTCGGTCTATCCAGATACACTTCATCTCGCCTTTGAAAAGGTACAAGAGATGCGTTACGGTGAGAACCCACATCAATCAGCTGCTTTTTATAAAGATATTCATCCGGTCGATGGTGCGCTTGCAAACTACACCCAATTGCAAGGTAAAGAACTGTCATACAACAATATCGCCGATGCAGACTCTGCATGGGAGTGCGTTAAGAGCTTCACGGGTAACATCGGCGGCGCTGCTGCTTGCGTCATCATTAAGCATGCTAATCCTTGTGGTGTAGCAGTTGGTGCTAGCGCGCTTGAGGCCTACGAAAAAGCCTTCAAGACTGATCCAAGTTCGGCCTTTGGTGGCATCATCGCTTTCAACCTTCCTTGTGATGGTGCTGCTGCTGAAGCCATCTCGAAGCAATTTGTCGAGGTATTGATTGCGCCAAGTTTTAGTGCTGAAGCAAAAGCCATTTTTGCAGCGAAGCAGAATGTACGTCTACTGGAGATTCACTTGGGGACTGCTTTTAATAATTTTGATTTCAAACGCGTTGGTGGTGGCTTACTCGTGCAATCTCCTGATGCAAAAAATGTTCTTCAAAATGAAATGCGTGTTGTCAGTCAAAGACAGCCGACAGCGAGTGAGATGAATGACATGATGTTTGCTTGGCGCGTCGCAAAGTTTGTGAAGTCCAATGCGATTGTGTACTGTGCCAATGGCATGACCCTAGGTATTGGCGCAGGCCAAATGAGCCGCGTAGATTCTGCGCGTATGGCCAGCATTAAAGCTGAAAACGCTGGTTTAAGCCTCAAAGGCTCCGCCGTGGCAAGTGATGCCTTCTTCCCATTCCGCGATGGCTTGGATGTGGTTGTAAACGGCGGTGCGAGCTGTGCGATCCAACCAGGTGGCAGTATGCGTGATGATGAAATCATCGCTGCAGCAAACGAGCATGGTATTGCCATGATCTTTACTGGCACACGACACTTCCGTCACTAAGCACAAATCCATATGCCAATACGCTGGATTGGAATTGACCCAGGTTTACGTACCACTGGTTTTGGTGTCATTGATGTTGATGGTCAAAAACTCACCTACGTCGCCTCAGGAACAATTGAAAGCGGTGATCCAGCCAAAGGTTTGCCAGAGCGCCTAGGCGCGCTCTATGCCGGCCTGAAGGAAGTGTTGGATACCTACAAACCTGAATCTGCCGCCATAGAAGAAGTTTTCTTGAATGTGAATCCCCGTTCAACGCTGATGCTTGGTCAAGCGAGAGGAGCGGTTATTGCCGCACTAGTCTCTGCCAAGCTTCCTGTAGCGGAATACAGTGCCTTGAGGGTCAAGCAAGCCATTGTGGGAACAGGCCGGGCAGCAAAACCTCAGGTGCAAGAGATGGTCAAAAGATTGCTTCGCTTAAACCGTGCCCCTGGAACCGATGCCTCTGATGCATTAGGTGTTGCCATCTGTGCTGCTCATCATGCACAAATCCCCAAAGCCATTGCTACCGCACTCGAACCCAAGAAACGTAACAAGTAATTCACTGACAGGTTAAGATCTTTATATGATTGGTCGCATTCAAGGTATTCTCGTTTCAGTTCATCCTCCCAGGCTCCTAGTCGACTGCCAAGGCGTTGGCTATGAAATTGATGTCCCAATGAGCACTCTGTATGAACTGCCCGAAGTCAATCAAAAGATTACGCTCCTCACCCACTTCCAAGTACGCGAGGATGCCCAACAACTTTTTGGCTTTGCTACCGAAACTGAGCGTGAGGCATTCAGACAGCTGATCAAAATTAGTGGAGTAGGATCACGCACTGCCTTAGCCATTCTTTCTGGCATGAGCGTTAATGAATTAGCACAAGCAATTGCTTTACAAGAGGCAGATCGCCTTACTCAAGTCCCTGGTATTGGCAAGAAAACTGCTGAACGTCTTTGCCTAGAGCTCAAAGGTAAGCTAGCTCCTGACCTGGGAATCACGAATGGCAAACCACAAGTCGTTGAAGCCAGCAGCGAAGTATTGCAAGCGCTCTTGGCTCTTGGTTATTCAGAAAAAGAAGCGCTCTTGGCCCTGAAACAAATTCCACCAGACAGCACAGTCTCTGATGGTATTCGTATGGGCTTGAAGTATCTATCTAAAGCCTAATTAGCCAAACCCCACTACACTTGCAGCATGGCAATTCACACTGACGACTTAAGCTCTATTCCTGAGGACTTACCAGAGGGAAATGATCGCATTGTTAGTGGGACCGTAGGTAACTCTGAGGCAGTCTTTGAAAGAGCGCTTCGTCCTAAGCAACTCGATGAGTATGTTGGTCAAACTAAGGCAAGAGCTCAATTAGAAATCTTCATTAGCGCCACTAGAGCGCGTCAAGAAGCGTTAGATCATGTTTTGCTGTTTGGCCCTCCAGGCCTAGGGAAGACAACGCTTGCTCATATCATCGCCAGAGAATTGGGTGTGAACTTACGCCAAACCAGTGGCCCCGTTCTAGATAGACCTGGCGACTTAGCGGCATTACTGACTAACCTAGAAACAAACGATATACTGTTTATTGATGAGATTCATCGCCTCTCTCCAGTCGTTGAAGAAATTTTGTATCCCGCACTTGAGGACTACAGCCTAGACATCATGATTGGCGAAGGTCCTGCAGCGCGTAGCGTCAAAATTGATCTCAAGCCTTTTACCCTGATTGGCGCAACTACCCGTGCTGGCATGCTCACCAATCCACTGCGCGATCGCTTTGGCATCGTTGCAAGACTAGAGTTCTACACCACAGAAGAGCTCACCAAAATTATCACGCGTTCAGCTAGTTTATTAAAGGCCGACATTGATCCAGAGGGCTCAGTAGAAATCGCTAAGCGTGCGCGCGGCACTCCACGTATTGCAAACCGTCTATTACGCCGTGTACGAGACTACGCTGAGGTAAAGGGTACTGGCACTATCACCAAGGCAATGGCCGATGCAGCATTGAAGATGTTGGATGTGGATCCCAGTGGCTTTGATGTCATGGATAGAAAATTGCTTGAAGCCATTATGCATAAGTTTGATGGTGGCCCTGTAGGTATTGATAACTTGGCCGCAGCGATTGGTGAAGAACGTGACACCATCGAAGATGTCTTAGAGCCGTATCTCATTCAACAGGGCTATTTACAAAGAACTTCTAGAGGAAGGGTAGCAACTCGTCAAGCTTATGAGCATTTTGGATTAACGCCGCCCAGCGACAATACCAGCCTAGACCTATAGTTTAGTTATTTGCCAGCAATCAAATCAGCATAGGCAATACATTGCCACTGGTTGTCCATTTTTTTCCAAACACTTAAGCGCGGAGAATACTCTGGAGATAACTCTTTGCCATCGCGATACTCTAAAGCTGCAATCCAGAAGCTCACAATCAGGTTATCCTGCGCCTCGGTAACCTTAAAATCCTTAAACTGAACGGGTCCAAGCTGCATCTCTTTCATTAGTTGCATGGCACTTTCTTTATCGCATGAACCCTGAGAACTCACAAACTGGCAACTCGGAGCAAGCATTTTTTCTAAAGTAGCCCAGTTTTTGTCCTGAATCAACTTTACCGAAAGTCTCTCTAGATCTTCTGCCTCTTTTTCAATGATTGTCTGCTTATTCATATCGGCAGTAATTTAAGTAAGCGTTACTCTCGCGAACTTACGCTTACCAACCTGAACCACATAGGTGCCAGCTTCAATCTTTAATTGCTTATCAGCAATACTTACACCATCAATCTTCACGCCATTCTGGTCAATATTGCGATTAGCTTCAGATGTGGATGGCGTAAGACCTGCGACCTTTAAGAAGTTAGCAATGGCCATTGGCGCGCCAGAGAGAGTGACTTCAGGAATCTCATCGGGTACGCCACCCTTGGCGCGGTGATTGAAGTCTTCTAGTGCTTTTTCAGCTGCAGCCTGGGAATGAAAGCGTGCCACGATCTCTTGTGCGAGAAGCACTTTGCAATCTTTTGGATTACGCCCAGCAGCAACTTCTTGCTTCATCAAATCAATTTCAGACATTGGGCGGAACGAAAGCAATGTGAAGTAATCCCACATCAAGTCATCAGAGATGCTCAGGAGCTTACCGAACATCTCGCTAGGTGCTTCACTGATGCCAATGTAATTACTTTTGGACTTACTCATCTTCTCAACACCATCAAGACCTACTAAGAGTGGCATAGTCAAAATACATTGTGGCTCTTGGCCATACTCCCGCTGGAGTTCACGGCCAACTAAGAGATTAAATTTTTGGTCAGTGCCACCAAGCTCGAGATCACTCTTAAGCGCTACAGAGTCATAGCCCTGCATCAGCGGATAGAGAAATTCATGGATAGAAATTGGCACACCATTACGATAGCGCTTAGTAAAGTCATCACGCTCGAGCATTCTAGCGACAGTATGTTTAGCGGCCAACTGAATCATGCCACGCGCACCCAAAGGGTCGCACCACTCACTGTTATAGCGTACTTCTGTTTTAGCAGGATCGAGCACCATGCTCGCTTGGCGATAGTAAGTCTCTGCATTGACGGCAATCTCTTCTGCAGTCAGTGGCGGACGAGTCGCATTACGACCTGATGGATCACCAATCATGCTAGTGAAATCACCGATCAAGAAAATCACTGTATGACCTAAATCTTGTAGTTGACGTAATTTATTGAGAACCACTGTATGCCCCAGATGAATATCGGGGGCCGTTGGATCTAAGCCCAATTTAATGCGCAAAGGAGTCTTAGTCGCTTGGCTACGGGCCAACTTCTGTACCCAATCAGCCTCTACCAATAGCTCGTCACAACCACGCTTGGTAACTTCAAGCGCCGCAAAGACTTCAGGAGTGAGTAGATATTTTGGTTCTGGTTTAGCGGTCATGCTGTTTTGGCTAACTGATACAGTTAAATTAATATTTCAATTGCTAAAGCATAATTGTCGCATTCCTGAGAACCCCATGAGCAAACCCTACACCCTCTATATTGGCCTGATGTCTGGCACCAGCCTAGATGGGATCGATGCTGTCCTAGCCAAGATTGGGCCCAATGGAGAGGCCAGCGCTCAGGATTCGGTGAGCGCGCCCTTTAGCCCAGAGCTTCGTAAAGTACTTTTTGAACTTCAAAGTCCAGGCCCCAATGAGCTTCATCGTGAAAACCAAGCAGGTAATGCGCTGGCTTTGGCCTACGCAGAGACCGTAAGCCAACTTCTGAAAAAGGCTAATTTACAGCCCTCTGATATTACTGCCCTCGGGGCGCATGGCCAGACCATTCGTCATCAACCGCATCTTGGTGATCTGGCTTACACACACCAAACACTCAATGCCGCACTTTTAGCCGAGAAAACCGGCATTGATGTCATTGCTGACTTTAGAAGCCGTGATCTCGCTGCCGGTGGACACGGTGCACCTCTGGTACCAGCCTTTCATGCGCAGCAATTTACATCGAATGAAAATCTAGCCATTCTCAATATTGGAGGTATCGCTAATTTCACACTGCTTCCCATGAATGGTGAAGTTACTGGCTTTGATTGCGGTCCTGGAAATATGTTGATGGATGCCTGGATACAGGAACATCAAGGCAATCCTTTAGATGAAAATGGCGCATGGGCATCACAAGGTAAAGTAAATGAAGGTTTGCTAAGCGAAATGTTAGCTGACCCATTCTTTAAAAAGGCTCCCCCAAAAAGTACTGGCAGAGATGACTTTCATCTGAGCTGGTTACAAGAAAAACTAGGCAAAGATAATCATCACGCTGAAGATGTTCAAGCTACACTTTTACATTTAACAGTGCACTCAGCATTAGAAGCTTTGTTACGCTATGCCCCGCAAACCCAGAAGGTCATTGTCTGTGGGGGTGGCGCAAGGAATAAAGCCCTAATGAATTTGCTCAAAGTCAAAGCACAACATTTATTTAAACAGCCTTTAGAAATCACGAGTAGTGAAACTGCTGGGATTGATCCGCAACTAGTTGAGGGACTTGCCTTTGCATGGCTTGCATGGGCCCATCAAGAAAAACGGCCAGCAAATTTGCCAGCCGTTACAGGTGCTAAGGGCCCTAGAATTCTAGGCGCTTGTTACCCTGCTTAGTTTCTAAATGCCTTATGCTGAGAAAGAAGATCCGCAGCCACAAGTGGTTTGAGCATTTGGATTCTTAATTACAAACTGTGAGCCGTTGATATCTTCTTTGTAATCTATCTCAGCACCCACTAAATATTGGAAGCTCATTGAGTCAACAAGAAGAGTTACGCCATTCTTTTCAAAGAGCGTGTCATCATCATTCACAGCATCATCAAATGTGAATCCGTATTGAAAGCCTGAGCAACCGCCACCTTGAACGAATACGCGTAACTTCAACTCTGGATTACCTTCTTCAGCAATCAAGTCAGCCACTTTTGCAGCAGCGCTATCCGTAAACACCAATGGGGTTGGTGGCTCAGCTAAATCTTGTACAACTTGGGTAGCTAATTCGGTCATGATTTACTCCTGATTCAAAACGCAATAGTTCATTTTAGGCTTTTAATGCCTAGTCTGCTGAAAGGTCATTACTGACCAACTGAGGGCTAGATTAAGGGGAAACCGCGATCTGGGTTAAACCCATCGTTTCAGGCAAGCCAAACATGAGGTTCATGCACTGCACGCCCTGGCCTGAAGCGCCCTTCACTAAATTGTCTTCGACTACCAAAATGACCAAAGTATCACCTCCACCGGGACGATGGATCGCAATCCGCATGCCATTACTGCCGCGTACTGAACGGGTCTCTGGATGACTGCCTGCTGGCATCACATCCACAAAAGGCTCGTCTTTGTAGAAATTTTCATAAAGCTTTTGAAAATCGACGTCCAGACCAGCTTCAGTCAAACGGACATAAATGGTGGAATGGATACCCCGAATCATTGGCGTTAAATGTGGCACAAATGTCAAACCAATCTGATCATGCCCAGCAATAGCTTTCAGGCCTTGCAGAATCTCCGGGAGATGGCGATGGCCCTTAACGCTATACGCCTTGAAGTTATCACTCGACTCTGAAAGTAAGGTGCCAATCTCAGCTTTACGCCCTGCACCAGAGGTGCCCGACTTTGAATCAGAGATGATATGTGTGCCATCAATCAAATCTTTACCACCCGTGGATTTAGGTGAAAGCAGTGGTGCAAGACCCAATTGCACCGAGGTTGGATAGCAGCCAGCCAAACCGACAACACGCGCCTTTTTAATTGCCTCACGATTAATTTCTGCCAAACCATATACGGCTTCAGCCAAAATTTCAGGACAGCTATGCTCCATGCCATACCACTGAGCAAACTCTTTGACATCCTTTAAACGAAAATCTGCGGCTAAATCTAAAATCTTCACATTGTTGGCCAGCAATTCTTTCGCTTGTGCCATCGCAACACCATGTGGCGTTGCAAAGAACACAACATCACATTCATTAAGCTTGGCTTCATCTGGGGTGGTAAATTTGAGATCAACTCGACCACGCAGAGATGGGAACATCTCAGCCACTGGCATACCAGCTTCTGTACGAGAAGTAATTGCCACAATCTTTACCTCAGGATGTTGTGCTAACAAACGCAGCAATTCCACCCCGGTATACCCTGTGCCACCAACGATGCCAACCTTAATCATGACTTTCTCCAAAATACTTCCTGAGCTGTTTATCTACTACTTAGAGATTAATACAATTGCCTCTATTGTAGAAACAAAAAGGGCCGCTTGCGCGACCCTTTCGATGAAACATAGCGGCTGAGAAAGATTAGCGCTTGCTGAACTGCTTACGACGACGCGCGCCGTGCAGACCAACTTTTTTACGCTCAACTTCACGAGCATCGCGAGTTACCAGGCCTGCTTTAGACAGGGTTGGCTTCAAAGCATTGTCGTAGTCAATCAATGCACGAGTCACACCGTGGCGAACCGCACCAGCTTGACCAGTTTCACCGCCACCAGAAACGTTCACTTTGATATCAAAGGTCGTTAAGTGGGCTGTGAGAGCCAAAGGTTGACGAGCGATCATGCGTGATGTCTCGCGTGCAAAATAGGCATCGATAGGCTTACCGTTAACGATAATTTCACCTTTGCCAGATTTGATAAATACACGCGCCACAGAACTCTTGCGACGACCAGTACCGTAATTCCAATTTCCGTAATTAATAGCCATTTGGTTTCCTTAAATCTCTAACGCTTTTGGCTGTTGAGCCGCATGCGGATGATTGGCGTCGCCGTAGACTTTTAATTTCTTAATCATGGCATAGCCTAGTGGGCCTTTTGGCAACATACCCTTCACAGCCTTCTCTAAAGCACGACCTGGAAAACGGTCTTGCATCTTGTCGAAGTTAGTCGAGCTGATACCACCTGGGTATCCACTGTGACGGTAATAAATCTTATTCAAGCCTTTGGTGCCAGTGACACGCAGCTTAGATGAGTTGATGACAACAATGAAGTCGCCAGTATCAACGTGTGGGGTGTATTCAGGCTTGTGCTTGCCGCGTAGACGGTGTGCCACTTCACTGGCGACACGACCGAGGACTTTGTCCGTAGCGTCAATCACGAACCATTCATGCACTACCTCATGGGATTTTGCAGAAAAAGTTTTCATGATTTCTCAAATTGTTATAGTCAAAAAATTACTCCAACCAAACTACGTCCACCTTGGCCCTGCTTATGTTTGCAAGCTCGCAGATTCTGCAATTTACTTGGTAAAACAATTACCGCTGACTGGTTCGGTAATTCAGTAAAGCCTTGAATTGTAACCCAAAAAAAACCCAGGAACTAGTCCTGGGTTGGAATCCACCGATGTTTGGGTGGAGGAGACACTGGGTGATGAGTCGCAGTCTTGTAGAAGACTGACTACCAATATGGTTATTGTATAGAGAACTATGGTGCGATGCAAGAAAATTGACCAAAATCAAGTTTTTTGATGCTTTTTAGAGAAGATGACTATCCCCGCACAGGGGTCTAAGTATTGGTAAACTATTGATAATATTGATTAATTTAGTAAGTTAGGAATCACTAATATGAAATGTCGAGTATCTTGGTTGGGTAATGGCGGAATGGCTTTTTCAGCCGAAACAGGGAGTGGCCACTTAATCAACATGGATGGCGCCCCTGAAGCAGGCGGTAGAAACTTGGCCCCAAGGCCAATGGAACTTCTTTTGGCTGGTGCCGGGGGTTGCTCAGCATTTGATGTGGTTTTAATCCTACAGAGAGCTCGT
>Ga0209188_1002888_pt1 | contig 12310 bp, 10 predicted proteins | sample C_130625_EF_Meta_FD_187307 | JGI IMG/M metagenome (GOLD analysis project Ga0209188, IMG submission 187307) | Freshwater microbial communities from Lake Croche, Canada to study carbon cycling - C_130625_EF_MetaG (SPAdes) (version 2) | ecosystem: Environmental > Aquatic > Freshwater > Lake...
ATTTTGTGCAAGCTCTAATGCAACACTCTGTGCATGCCCGTCATTCTTGGGAATCATAATTGTCGACCCAGCACGAATTTTCATACCCTTAGGAATCTTATTGACGTCCCGAATTTGCTCAGCATCCGTATTTAAATTAGCCGCCACATTTTCAACAGTGTCCGTTCTATCAACCTTAACTACTGTCCAATTGGTTAATCTGGACTGATTCGTTTGTAAATTCTTTTGGAAAATTTCAGCTTTACCATAGGGCAATAATATTTCTTGATTAAAGCCCCTCAAAATGACTGGACGGTTAAAAGAGGGATTAAGTGCTAAAAACTGCTCTTGAGTGATTTCAGATAATTCAATCACTTTATCAACATCGATATCTTGGTTAACCGGGATCGAAACAAAATAGGGATGATTTGCAACTTTAGGCAATTTAAAGCCATATTTTTCAGGTTCATCAATGATCCGTTTATACGCCAATAATTTAGGTACGTAATTTTTGGTTTCATTAGGCATCGACAAACTAAAATAATCTGTATTGAGCTTTGCAGCTGTATTTCTTGCGATAGCACGACCAACAGAACCTTCACCCCAGTTATAAGCCGCTAAGGCCAACTGCCAGTCACCAAACATATCATAGAGTTTTTGTAAGTAATCTAATGCCGCACGCGTTGACTTGATAATATCGCCACGTTCGTCACGAAAAATATTTTGATCCAATTTAAAGTATTTTCCAGTAGCAGGCATAAATTGCCACATACCTGCAGCTTTTACTGGAGAGACTGCTTTGGGATTAAATGCACTTTCCACAAAAGGTAATAATGCCAACTCACTTGGCATATCCCTAGACTCTACTTCCTCAATGATATAAAAAAGATAAGAGGATGATCGCTCAAGTAAACGATTAACATAGACAGGATTTGCTTTTAATTGGCGGACATGGCGATTAATAATCTCCAAGTCTGGGTCTGGGATATCAAAGCCCCCACGAATTCGTACCCATAAGTCGTCTTGAACTTTCGCCTCTTTAATGTCTTTTACTTCTTTTTCTTTTACTGTCTTTGTCTTTTCATCCACTTTAACAATGGGTTCATTAGTCCATGTGTTATTTGTCGCACACCCTGAAACGAAGAGTGTAAAAAGCAAGATTAAGAAGATAGTTCTTATCATTTAAATTGATCTTTCATCTTTCTAATGACTGCCAACACATCTACTTTATTTTGCAAAGATAACTCCGAGTGCGATTGTGCTGTGGCAACAATACTTGGGCTATCACACCGCATAAAGGGGTTGACCGTTTTCTCTAAACCAATCGTAGTGGGAACTGTTGGCAGTTGCTGATCTCTTAATGCTTGAGCCTGCTTAGACCAGGCTAATAAGTCTGCGTTATTGCCATCAACATGTAATGCAAATTTTATATTGGCCAATGTGTACTCATGCGCACAACATACCAAAGTCTCAGCTGGTAACTGTGCAAATCTATCTAAAGATTTTTGCATTTGTTGAGGTGTCCCCTCAAGTAACCGTCCACATCCAGTGGCAAACAATGTATCACCGCAATACAACCTAGGCACTGATAGCAACTCAGATTGAGGTATGTAATAGGCAAGATGACTTAAAGTATGACCAGGAACAGCCATGACCTTGGCATTCACTTGAGGGAATAACTCTATTTCATCGTGGTCTTGTACCACCCGGGTTAATCCGGGCATCAAAGGATGCAGGGGACCCGCAAAAGTAACTGAAGACTTAGCCCAAGCTAATAATTTCTCCACCCCACCAATGTGGTCATTATGGTGGTGGGTAATCATAATTCCTTTTAAAGCGATGTTTTCTCGCTCAAATAAGTCAATGATAGGGGTGGCATCTCCGGGATCAACGACCCATGCTTGATGATTTTGTACGATTGCCCATAAGTAATTGTCTGTAAACGCTGGAATTTGTTTAAACTGCAGGGGAGTATTTTCCAAATTATCTTTCAATAGAATTTCTTATCAACTATAGATTTCACTTATTAACCAAGATGATACCAAGTGCCATAGAAAATGCCAACTATTCTCAAAACGAATGGGACCAATGGTTAAAGACCTCTCCAGGTCAGTATGTACTAGCCTGGGAGTCTATTCAATATAGTCAATCTGTTGAAGATGCCTTTGGGTTTGAAGCCCTACAAATTGGCCTTCCTCAACTCCCCTGCTTAATGGATAATCGAATCACCCACCGTTGGCAAATGCTGTTACCTTCTCAACCTTTTCATCATGAACACGAAGATCCCAATGTTCATATTATTTGCCAAGGCTCTATCTATGACCTACCCTTTGCAAATGAGAGTTTCGATTTGATTGCCCTGCCTCATGTTCTGGAGTTCATGCAAAACCCTCATGAAGCTTTACGTGAAATACATCGTATTTTGCGCCCCGAGGGTAGGATCGTCATTTCAGGATTCAATCCATTTAGTCTCTGGGGTTTTAGACAATACCTAGGAAGATTAATTAATCAACCGTTCTTACCCAGAGAGGGTCAGTTCATTGGACACCGACGGATTAAAGATTGGTTAAAACTACTGAACTACTCTATCGATCGAGGTCGGTTTGGCTGTTACGGTATCCCAATGAAAAAAAGTATGCGCTTACAAGGCTCAACCATTCTTGATAAAGTTGGCGACCGCTGGTGGCCATTTATGGGTTCTGTTTTTATTCTCAGTGCCATTAAGCGTACTCCAGGAAGTAAAATGGTTGGACTAATTAAGCCCCATAGAACAATACTGGCGAAGGGATTAAAGCCAGCAACTCACTCACAATCGAATTATGACGACAAGTAAGCCCCATGTAACTATTTATACCGACGGTGCTTGCAAGGGTAATCCCGGGTTAGGCGGTTGGGGTGCTGTACTTCGCTCGGGCGGTAAAGAAAAACACCTTTGTGGCGGCGAAAAAAATACAACGAATAACCGCATGGAAATGACGGCTGTTATTGAGGCTCTCATTGCACTAAAGTCGTCTTGTATTGTCGATCTTTTCACGGATTCTCAATATGTAAACCGTGGCGTCAATGAATGGCTACCCAACTGGAAAAAAGCAAACTGGAAAACAGCCTCTAAAGCGCCGGTCAAAAATGTCGATTTATGGCAAAAGTTGGACAATTTACTAGGTGCTCATGATATTAATTGGCATTGGGTAAAGGGTCATTCGGGTGACCCTGGTAATGATTTGGCTGATGAACTAGCCAATCGCGGCGCGCAAGAAACTGCCAATTTATAGTATTCTTGTTTTTTAAAATACAAGATTACTTATTTTTTCTTGAATTCCAAAAAACTTGTGAGAAAATGCAAAATTGAGCGTTTTGAAGCCTTAAGTGCTTTTGAGGAATTTAGACCTTTTAATAATTAAACTACTATAAAGAAGCGAATTATTGGAGATTCATGAATACACCAGCAAACAAGCGTTTTAATTTCAATAAAAAATATATTTATATTATCTTAGGATTGGTCGCGATCATCTTGTTGGGATATGTACTTTATTCATCACTATCAACAACCAAAAAGAAACCTCCTGAGATCGTGCAATCTGTTGTTACGACTGCTGTGGTACAAAAAGATTTTCCAGTAATTATCGAAACCTCTGGAAACGTAGTTGCAAACAACATTGTAGATATCCGCCCTCAAGTTGCGAATGTTATCGCTAAAATACATATTAAAGATGGTCAAGAAGTTAAAGCGGGTGATCTGCTGTTTACTTTGGATGACCGTGCCGATAAAGCAAATTTTGAAAAATTCAAGGCGCTTGCTGACGATGCCGAACGTCAATATAACCGTGCACAAGAGCTTGCAAAACAAAACTTTATCTCACAAGCAAGTGTCGAGACGGCGATGGCAAATGCAAATTCTGCAAGAGCCGCAGCAAACGCTTCACAGGTAACTTTAAGTTATGACTATATTCGCTCTCCTATTTCAGGTCGGGCTGGTGTCATTAACGTATTTCCTGGCTCCCTGGTTTCTCCAAGTAATATTGTCTCCACAACCTCATCGATTACAGCAACTACTTCTCAAGGTGCGATGGTCACGATTAGCCAACTCAACCCCATTAATGTTCAGTTCACGGTTCCTGAGGTGCATATGGCTGGTCTCATGCAACTACAAAAATCTCCTGAGGGTTTAATTGTGACGGTGGATATTGGCGGCGGAATCACCAAGCAAGGAAAGGTGTATGTCATTGATAATCAAATTGATACTGTCTTAGGATCTGTCCGCGTCAAAGCAACTCTAGATAACTCGGATTACAGTCTCGCCCCCGGTAGATTTGTTCATGTTAATTTACAAACTCAAATCATAAAAGACGCACTTGTTGTCCCTAGTCAATCTATTATTTCGAACACACTTGGTGACTTGATTTATACGGTAGATGCTGAAAATAAAACCGTGATGAACAAAGTTAAAGTACTAAATCAAGGTAATGGCAGCGCAGTCGTAACCGGCCTAAAAGTTGGGGACCGAGTGGTTGTTGAGGGTAAACAAAATATTCGACCAGGCCTCAAAATAGCAGAAGGCTCAGCCAGAAAAATAACCGAAGAAGATTCAAAAAAATAATCTTAATGGGTCCTAAAACCTTCTCTATGAGGAATCCTCAATGACGATCTCAGAATTATGCATTAGACGCCCTGTAATGACAGTGCTTCTGTCTTTAGCAATTGTTGTGGCGGGCTCCATTGCCTATACTAAAATTCCAGTTGCCGCTCTGCCAAGTTTTAACTCACCCGTCATCCAAGTATCGGCAAGTTTGCCTGGGGCTAGCCCAGAAAACATGGCGTCTAGCGTTGCTCTGCCTTTAGAAAAAGAGTTCTCTACGATTGATGGCATTAATGTTATTAGCTCCACGAATTTTTTAGGTACAACGAGTGTTACGCTTGAATTTAGCAATGAAAAAGATATTGATAAAGCTGCTGTAGACGTTCAAGCAGCTTTATTGCGTGCCCAAAGGCGCTTACCGATTGAGATGACCATCCCACCATCTTATCGAAAAGTCAATCCTGCAGATGCGCCTGTTTTATATCTCACGATGACGTCACCCTCCTTGAGCTTATCAACGATTAATGATTATGCAGAAAATTTACTTTCACCAAATCTCTCAACCATTGATGGCGTTGCGCAAGTTTTAATCTTTGGTGCAAAAAGATATGCAGTTCGAGTAAGGGCTCTCCCCGCCAAACTTGCTCTTAATAATCTAACTCTTGACGATATTAGTACCGCCGTCAATAAAGCCAACTCAAATTCTCCTGTTGGCTTATTAGAGGGACCAAGACAATCTTTAACTATTTATGCAAATAGTCAAATGATTAAAGCGCAAGATTACTCTGATTTAATTATCGCCCAAAGAAATGGCTTCCCAATTCGTTTGGGAGATGTTGCTGAAGTTTCAGAATCTTTTGAGAATGTCAGAACATTAGGTCGTTATGGCAATGAGCGTTCTATTACGCTTGCTATCCAAAAACAACCGAATGCCAATACCGTTAAAGTGGTCGACGGTGTAAAAGCGATGTTACCGAAATTTCAAGAGCAACTTCCAGCTTCCATTACTATTAACCAATTAAATGACCGCTCCAAATCTATCAAAGAAGCGATTCATGATGTCAACCTTACTCTTCTCCTCACTATTTTCCTGGTTGTACTCGTCATTTTCTTATTCTTAAAACACGTTTCAGCGACCGTCATTCCGGCTCTTAGTTTACCGATTTCTTTAATTGGTGCTTTTTTCTTAATGTACTGGATGGGCTATAGCCTAGACAACATCTCATTACTAGGAATTACCTTAGCCGTTGGCCTAGTAGTAGATGATTCAATTGTGGTTCTTGAAAACATTATCCGCTACCTTGAAGAAGGGATGTCTCCTTTGCAGGCTGCCCTCAAGGGAAGTAAAGAGGTTGGATTTACGATTATTTCTATTTCTATTTCTCTGGTTGCAGTCTTCATTCCTATTTTCTTTATGCCAGGACCAGTTGGCCTGCTTTTTAGGGAGTTTGCTGTAGTGGTAAGTTTGTCGATTCTTGTGTCTGCGGTAGTTTCTTTAACCATCGTACCTATGTTGTGTAGTCGGTTTTTGCCTGATATGTCGAAGCAAGCAAATCATCCTAAAGAGTATTGGATTACGAAGAAATTTGATATCTTGTTTAATGCTGTATACCAAGCATATTCAAATTCATTATCATTGGCGCTTGAGCACAAGAGGATTATTTTAGGGGTGGCTTTTGCGACTTTTGGAATTACAATCGCTTTGTTTATTTATGTCCCAAAAGGCTTTTTTCCGGAAGAAGATATTGGTCAAATTTTGATTACTACAGAAGCATCTGAGGATATTTCTTTTGAAGCCATGCTGGCATTACAAGATCGCGCCGCAGACATGATTAATCAAAATCCAAACGTAGAGAACTTTGTTTCTGTTTTAGGTGGCGGTGCCAGCACTGGCACCAATTCAGGACGTATGTTTGTAAATTTAAAGCCTAAAGGCGAACGTCTCAAAATGAGTAAACTCCAGGAGGAGTTCCGCAAAGAATTTAGAAAAATACCCGGTCTAGTCGTATTTATGCGCCCTATCCAAAACTTACAATTAGGTGGCAAATCCAGTAAAAGTAGGTATCAATACATCTTACAAAGTGTTGGCCTTGAAGGTATCAATGAATGGTCAGAAAAAGTTCAAGCCGAAATGAAAAAAGATCCTATTTTTAGGGATGTCACAAGTGACTCTCAATTAAAAGGACTAAGCTTAAAAGTAGATATTGATCGAGAAAAAGCCGCATCTTCTGGGGTTACTGTTCAGGATATTCGTACCGCACTCTACAGTGCCTATGGTGAAAAACAGATTTCAACAATTTATACACCTGTGAATACCTATCAAGTCATCTTGGAGGTAACTCCTCAAGATAAACAATTTGAATCTGACCTCAACTCGATCTATGTGCGTGGCAGAAGTGCCGATAAGCTGATTCCTCTCTCGAGCCTTGCAACTTATAAGCGCTTTATTGGTCCGACTTCTGTAAACCATCAGGGTCAAATTCCTGCTGTCACGATTTCTTTTAATTTGGCTCCTGATGTACCTTTAGGTAACGCGACGAAGAAATTAGAAAATATCACCAAGGACATTAAACTACCAAACACAATTTTGACAAGCTATGGTGGGGATGCTGCGGTATTTAAAGATAATCAAGGTGGGCAAGCTATTCTGTTAATCGCCGCTTTAGGTGTGATTTATGTTCTTTTAGGTGTTTTATACGAGAGCTATATTCATCCGCTAACTATTCTTGCAGGACTTCCATCTGCAGCCATTGGTGCTTTACTGTTCCTTCAGGCCTTTGGAATGGAGTTAACGATTATTGCCACGATTGGTATCTTGCTATTAATTGGTATTGTGAAAAAGAATGCTATTTTAATGATTGACTTTGCTCTAGATGCCAAACGAAGTAGAAATCTTTCAGCTAAGGAAGCTATTCATGAGGCTTGTTTAGTTCGTTTCCGCCCCATTTTGATGACTACCCTTGCTGCCATGATGGGCGCACTGCCTATCGCCCTTGGGCTCGGTGCTGGAGCGGAATTAAGGCAACCTTTAGGTATTGCTGTCGTTGGAGGTCTGGCTTTTTCTCAAGTGATTACGCTCTACATTACTCCAGTCATCTATATTTATTTGGATAAGTATGCTGGCAATGGTCCTATGCAGATTTCTGAAGAAACTCTCAAAGGTGTTTAAGGATTGAACTTGAAACATACCCGACAAATTATTCTCGATACTGAAACCACGGGTTTGCATCCCAATAATGGTGATCGACTTGTAGAGATCGGTTGTATCGAACTCATTAACCGCCGTATGACTGGTAATAATTTACATTTTTACATTAATCCACAAAGAGATATGCCCGAAGCTGCCGCAGCGATTCATGGGCTTCGGGAAGATTTTTTAAAGGATCAACCAGTATTTGCAGATGTCGCAGAAGCAATAGCTGCGTTTAGCAAGGGTGCTGAAGTTGTGATTCATAATGCAGCTTTTGATTTGGGATTCTTAGATATGGAGTTTAAACGTCTAGGCCAAAGCCCTTTCAGTTCGCAAGTCGGTGGGGTCATCGATACTCTTACTGACGCCCAGCGGATGTTTCCCGGTAAAAGAAATAGACTAGATGACTTGTGTAATCGTTTTGGAGTAAAAAATGATCATCGAACTCTACACGGTGCCTTATTAGATGCAAAACTGCTAGCTGAGGTTTATCTTTGTATGACGCGTGGCCAAAATGATTTAATGATGGAGCAAGGTCCTGAGAAAACAACTTTAGCAGGCGTTCATTTCGAGCTACCTAAGTCTTCAGATTTAATTATTTTTTCAGCCTCCCCTGAAGAGGAAGAAGAGCATCAGCAATTAATGGAGGATATTGCAAAAAAAGCAAAGTCTCCTCCATCATGGTTACATTAGTTGATCAAGCTTTTGGTTGCCCGACCTTTGACGGCAATAACCTGTAAGTAATCACTACACCATCTACTTCTTATGGCAATCCCCTCATCCAATCAACATACTGACAAGTACGAGGTCCGCTCAGGTCAATCTACTGAATTATTAAAAGAGTTACATATCTTGACTCGTGATGGCAAGATGAATCAGGATAGCCGTCGAAAATTGAAGCAAGTTTTTCATTTGGTGCAATTTATTGAACCCATCATGCTGGAGGTCGATCAGCAACAACCTACTTTTAACCTGGTTGATTTCGGTGCTGGTAAGTCTTATCTCGGTTTTATGTTGTATGACTTAGTTGCCAAAAGTCTTCAACATCCATTTCAATTAATTGGCATTGATATGAGAGCCGATTTAGTTGAATATTCGCAAAAGTTAGCCGCACGTATTGGCTTTGACCAAATGGCATTTTTCCAGCTCGACTCAGCCCAGTCCTTGCAAGCGCCCCAACTCCCTGAAAAAATCGATATTGTTACAGCGCTACATGCATGTAATACCGCAACCGATGATGCCATTGCCTTCGCGCTTCACAAACAAGCCCCTCATATTATTCTTGTACCCTGCTGTCAGGCAGAATTAGCTAGTCTTCTGAAAACAAAGAAGCCTCATGCTTTAAAAAATAATTACTTTTCTGCGTTGTGGAGATACCCTATTCATACACGTGAATTCGGTAGCCATTTAACGAATGTGCTGCGCTGCTTGTTCTTGGAATCACAAGGATATGATGTAACAGTAACAGAGCTTGTTGGCTGGGAACACTCAATGAAAAATGAACTTATTATTGCGCGTAAAAAAACATCCCCCCTCCAATCATCAAAAGCCTTAGAGCAATTAAAGAGTCTATTACTTGAATTCAACTTAGAAAGTCTTGCCCCAAGATTCCAAATTCATTTGTAAGACAAAAACTGTTAACTTTTTCCTATCTGTGCCGTTAATAAAGTTAAGAAGATAGATAAAGGAGTCTCAAATGAAACATATCATCAAGGCTTTTATTGTGTTCAGTATGTTTGTCCACGGTGTGGCCAATTCTGAAACTTGGAGTACCAATCCTTCAAATAGCGCAAGCTTTAAAGCATCTCGTCATGGCTGGGAAGCATCCTCTAAAGAGCACTATCGGCCTTTTGCACCGATTCAAATTCCTAAAGTAATTATCGTGCCCAGCATACGGGTTTATCCTCACAATCATGAATTGAGGGAACGAGATTATGGTTACCGCTATTACAACCATAGACCTCATCACAGAAGAGATTTTAGGTAAATATTGATTCGGGAATTACTGCTTTTTTGTGCCCACAATCAAAGCATAATTCCCATCTTTAAAATAGCCAATGCGAAATGGTAATGGCTTCTCATCATTGCGATCTTTATAAGCCTTAGCTAATTCGATATTGTAGGTAGAAAATACTTTATACGCTTTTACAAAACTACCATACAGGACGGTGTTGTATTTTTCATTCAAGGGATGATAGTCTAATCCCGTTTCATCCTGAACCACCATCGGGGCATTCATCAGCATTTCATCACGAATCATCGTAAAGCCCTTGTGCTGAGGTAAATGAGACGCTGCCTTTAACAAAATTGGGGATTTTGTGGATTGACGAAAAAACGCTAAATTTTGTGGATGATCTTTCATCCCATCATTCGACAAATCCATCCTTACGTAATCAAGAATAACTGACTTACCATTCTTCTCTAAATAAAACCGCACTGAATCCCATGATTGATCTTCCCCGAGCTCCTCAAGAGCACCATCCTTATTAATCTGTATGGGTACTATTTTTTGAATCGAGAATGCGTGTAAATGTGCAAATGACGCAATCAAGGTCGTCGCACCAATTTTTACTTTATTGGTCGATATGTATTTATATAAATACTCTGTTACAAAAAAACCATCTGATCCAAAACTCTTCCAGGCTGAACTTAAAACTTCCATCGTTTGCGTGGCTGCAGTTGGGCTTAATTGGTCAAGCTGTACCAATCGCTCACCTCTTTGCTGCGCAGTCATTATGTAGTGATTCGCGTTGGGGTAAATTTGATAAAAGGTGGTGAAATCAGGTCCTGAAAAAGGATAGAAAACCTTATTGGCATCCGTCTTCACTTCATCTGCAGACCAACTGATCATCGGTTTACCCATTTTTGTGGAGTAATTTGACCAACTCGCCTGAATCACTCCATTTAAATGGAGCCAATCATCTGGCTTCACATTGGCTGGCTTGTCTAGCTTATATGTGTTTCCAGTAATCAAATCAACTTCTAAGTCAATCTGAGATGGAGTTTTTTGTTTTTGAATATTGACTGAATTAACTTCCGCGACATTAACCTGACCGGTTTCAGAAGGGGTGATACTTTGTTTTTGTTGACGGGCCTGGTGCCACATCTGATAGCTGAGTGCTGTTACTAATATTGTTATAACAAGGGCGATATAGGCGATTCTTTTAAGCGGTATTCTCATTAGTTATAAATTAAATAATTGTTTAATTTGCTAATTCTAAACTATTGTTATGAAAGCTCTTTTATTAATATTTCATAAGATTTTTTTCTCTTCTCAAAGCTGTAAGCCCAAGTAATTAGCGCTACCTCTTCAATATCCAATTCATCAGCAAGTGTTTCTATTTTTCGTATGACTGTCGGGCCATCACCTACAAAGCCTTTTTGACACATATTTTCATACATAGCCAAATCTTGGCTATTAAGGCCATCAAGCGCATGTTCTGGATTTTGCATCGCCCCCAAAATACCTCTTTGGCGATCGATTTTCCATCTCGCACGACTCCGGAAATGATAATAAGCCTGTTCAGAGTCCTCTTGTGCTAAGGCCCATAAACAAACAATCACTTGCGGCTCCTGTAATCGTGGTGATGGTCTAAATTGTTGGCGGTATAAATCAATCGCCTGCTTTGCCCCTTCGCCATCAGTAATAAAGTGCGCGAAAACGTAAGGTATCCCAAGATGTGCTGCCAACTGTGCACCGTAATCAGAACTTCCCAATATCCATAGTTCAGGGGAGGTATCCCCTAGTGGAAAAGCTTGAACATTTCGCCCAGGGTGTCCAACTGGAAACGGTTCATCGTGTAACCACAGATCGAGTTCTTGTACTTGTTGGGGAAAGTGGGCTGCTGATTGCTGATTCGGATTGAGTAATTGTGCTGTCCTCATATCACTGCCTGGCGCTCTACCAACTCCTAGATCAATCCGCCCTGGAGCTAAACTATCTAAAACACGAAACTGCTCTGCAACTTTTAAAGCACTGTAATGCGGCAGCATGACGCCAGCGCTTCCCAGTCGAATTGTGTGCGTTTTTTGCGTGAGCGCTGCCATCAATATCTCTGGGGCTGTGCCAATAATACTAGGATGACTATGGTGCTCTGAGACCCAAAATCGGCGATATCCGAGTGCCTCAGCATGAACAGCTAAATCAATCGTGTTTTGTATCACTGTGGAGTGTGTTACGCCCTCCACAGCAGCAGATTGATCTAAAACTGATAAATATTTCAACATGATTTATACAGTTCCTTTAAATAGCTGCAGCAATCACTTTACCAAAGTCCTGAGTATTTCCTGTACCGCCCATGTCTGGCGTGAAAGGCGCATGCTTTGGACCTGCGGCGAGTACTTTTTCAAAGGCTGTAATAATTGCATTTGAAGCATCCACATGTCCAAGATGCTCTAACATCATTGCTGCACTCCAAATTTGTCCAATCGGATTTGCAATACCCTTGCCAGCAATGTCTGGTGCAGAGCCATGCACTGGTTCAAATAAAGAGGGATATAGGCCTTCAGGATTAATGTTTCCGGAAGGAGCGATGCCAATCGTGCCGGTACATGCTGGTCCTAAA
>Ga0209188_1002889_pt1 | contig 12303 bp, 10 predicted proteins | sample C_130625_EF_Meta_FD_187307 | JGI IMG/M metagenome (GOLD analysis project Ga0209188, IMG submission 187307) | Freshwater microbial communities from Lake Croche, Canada to study carbon cycling - C_130625_EF_MetaG (SPAdes) (version 2) | ecosystem: Environmental > Aquatic > Freshwater > Lake...
GTATGAGGTCGGCTATGTCGCCCTCGGGGTTAAGGGCAATTGGTTAGTAGCCAACGCTGACGCCACAAGCGTGGAATTTGAGCGTATGTCCAATGGCCAGTACCTTATGACCGTTACAATTTCCCTACTCTCTACCCCAACTTCAGAGTTCGTAATCCCCGTGGGTGACCGCGGGTACGACCTTGTTGGCACACCTAAGACGATCACGTCTCGTCTCTTGCTCAACGCGAGCAAGACCCAAATTTTAGCTCAGGCGGTTTTAGTACCCGGAGCATAATTAAATAAGTTTCCTCATCGCGTCCGGATACACGGTGAGGGATTTGATTCATCAGCACGTGCGATGAATCGAAAGGAGTTGAGAAATCAATTCCAAGCCGACCTACGGAAATTCCGTAGATCGACTATCGAAAGGAAACAAATGTCTACAAAGACAACATTCAAGCGCATCGCGCTTGTAGCTGTTGCTGCTTTGGGTCTTGGCGTACTTTCTGTAGCACCTTCGACAGCAGCGGTTTCATCGCTAACTGTTACAGCGGCTAACGGAACTTCAGCTAACTCAACAGACGGCGGAGCTTCAGATTCAACAACAGCAGCAACAATTTCTGTTTCTGCTTTACTTGACAACCCATTGACAGACTCAATCACAGTTACATTCGTGAAGAAGTCTGCCCCATCAGGTGCAGTTGCTGTTCCATTTGCATATTTTGTGGACTCAACAACATCTGCTGCATCATCAACATATGTTGACTCACTTACAGCTGCAACACCTGTTGCTGCAGTTGCAGCAGCTCAGCAGAATAAGATGTACAAGGCAAGCACAGGAGATACATACACCCGTGCTATTGCAGTGAATGGAACTGCACAGTTCCGTATCACAAAGGGCAACAGCTCAGCAGGCTATGTTGGAGCGAAGTTCGCAGTTCAGCTCGACTCAGAAACAGCTCGTAAAGCTGGAACTTACACATACACAGCAATCGTCAAGTCATGGACTCTCGATGCTGCAGGTAACCCAGCGGCAACAACAACAACTCAGGACTTGAGTATTGTTGTAGCGGCAGCCGCGCAAGATGACACCACAATTGTGCCTGCATCGTCAACTGCTTACCTAAACCTAGGAACCTCATACTCAACAGCATCAGATTCATCTGTAGCGCTTGTTTCAACAGCATCTGCTGCAGATCAAGCTGTTATCTATGTAACCACAAAGAATGCAAACGGAACAGCAGCTCCTGAATCAATCACAGTTACTGTGACTGGTCCTGGTGTAGTTGGACTTTCTGGCGGTGCATACGGTAAAAGCATCGTTGTAGCAGGAACAGGTGCTACAACAATCGGTGTCCGTGCGGATGGAACAGCAGGAACAAGCTCAATCGTCGTGAAGACAACTTCACAAACTTTTGCAGCTAAGACTGTTACTTTCTATGCGAAAGCTGCGAAGACAATCACTCTTGCAGTAAACCAACCAGTTATTGGTGTTGCTGGGGATACAGATGTAATTCGTGCAACAGCAACTGATGCAGACGGAAACGTCTGGGGCGGCCAGGCTTATATCTATGCGGCCTCAGCAGCAGATGCACTTATTGCAGGATCAGAAACTCCTGCAAAATGTACGTTTAACTCTGCAAAGGGATACCACGAGTGTCCAGTAGCTGGAACAGCTAAGGGAACTGCTAACTTCAAGGTAATTGATGCCTCAACAGTCGCACTTGCAACAGCAACTTCAGCATCTGCTGCAGTTCGCGTTTCAACTGCACTTGCTGCATCAGTCAAGATCTCATTCGATAAGGCGTCATACGCCCCAGGCGAAAAGGCTCTTGTCCTTGTAACGGTGCTCGATGCTGATGGACAAGCTTTACCAGCTCAGACAATCGCTAACGTCTTTGCTTCAGCACCAGTTGTAAGCACAGCATTTAGTGGAACAGCTCCAACGTTTACCACTTCTGCCACACTGAAGGGCTATAGCTCATCATCATCTAACTACGTAGCGGGATCTGAAGCATTCGTTGCTTACATGCCACTATATGCAGGAGCGATCTCAATTACAGCAACAGGTTCAACTGGACTTGCTCAAGCTGGCCGTGTCGCAGTAACAGCGACAGCTTCTGTTGTTAACGCATCAGTTGATGCAGCTACAGATGCAGCTAACGAAGCTACAGATGCAGCTAACGCAGCTACAGATGCAGCTCTTGCAGCAGCAGATGCTGCCGATGCAGCAACAGCTGCAGCTCAGGATGCATCAGATGCAGTTGCAGCACTTTCAGCAACTGTTGCTGCGTTGGTCGCAAGCCTCAAGGCTCAGATCACATCATTGACTAACCTAGTCATCAAGATCCAGAAGAAGGTAAAGGCTTAATAAGCGCCCTTTAACTGAAAAGATCAGAACCGAATCCCGGTTCCCCTTCGGGGGAGCCGGGATTCGGCCTTTCTATAGTTAAGATTGGGGTATGAAGAAAAACGAAGCTGAAGCGACAGTTTCAAAATTGGTTTCATTTGGCGCCCCATTTGTCACATTGTTTCTTTGGACATCGGGAGTAACAGACCCAGTTAACTCCACAAAGTTATTTGCTGCAGGGGGGTTGGGGGTATCTCTGATAGCAGTTTTTTTATTCTTTGGACTGCACCAGAATTTCAAAAATTTTAAGTTGTTTTTAATCGTAAACGGTTTTTTTATTATTGCGATGATTAATTCAGTTTTTTCAAGCCATTCGCCACTTGCTCAGAACATTTATGGAAGTTATGGAAGAAACACAGGGTTCTTGACGTACTTACTCTTAGTTTTCATGACTTTGGGCGTTCTAAACCTCACTCTAGATTTGAATTTTCGCCGCCTAATTTACGGATTACAATTCGCGGGCTTGGTTAACGTCGTCTATTGTGCGTGGGTTTTACTCTTTGGGGATTTCGTAGGCTGGACGAATCCATACGGGGACATTTTAGGTCTTTTTGGAAACCCTGATTTTATTTCCGCATTCTTAGGTATGTTTATAACAACTCTTTTTGTCTACGTTGCTGATCACGAAACTCCTATAAAGGCGAAGGTGTTTTCAGGAATGATAGCCTCTTTATCTTTTTATGAGATTGTAAAATCCCACGCCATTCAAGGAATAGTTATAACAGGAGTTGGCCTTGGAATTGTTTTATTTTTCAAGATTAGGACAACGTTTAAATCAAAATATTTAAGTGGAACTTATCTTTTGATAGCTTCTGTCCTTTCAATCCTTGCGGTGATGGGATCGTTACAGAAAGGTCCTTTAAGCTTTATTTATAAGACATCGGTTTCACTTCGTGGAGCCTATTGGCATGCCGGCATCCAGATGGGACTGAGTCATCCTCTGACCGGCGTGGGGATGGATTCATATGGTGATTGGTATCGACGTGCAAGGTCACTGAATGCCGCGACCGTCCTACCAGGGCCAAAGACAATTTCAAATGCAGCACATAATGTTTTTATTGACATATTTTCTTACGGTGGATGGCCACTCGTTGGTGCATACATTCTAATTCAAATATTAGTTCTGCGTGCTGCTATTAAAGTGATTGCTCGTGAACGAGAATTTAATTCAACTTTTGTAGCCATGATATCCGCGTGGGCATGCTACCAACTTCAATCAATTATAAGCATTAATCAAATTGGTCTTGCGCTTTGGGGATGGCTCTTAGGCGGTGGACTCATCGCTTACGAATTTTATACTCGAAATCCAAAGACAAAAGAAGAAACATCTAAGAGCTTTGTATCTAAAAAAGTGCATTCCAACAATATTGTTTCTGCAGGTCTAGTTTCCGGCGTTGGAGTTGTAATTGGCTTGCTAGTCGCAAGCCCTCCCCTTTCTGCAGATTCAAAATGGAAATCTGCGCTCGATAGTCGGGATGCCAGAAAAGTTGTGGCAACTCTGGAACCAAGCTACTTAAATCCAAGTGATACCAGTCGCTTTTCACAGGCAGTGAATTTATTAGCCCAAAGTAATTTGAATGATATGGCTCATGCAGTTGCACTAAAGGCGATAAAATTCAATCCAGATTCAATGGATATTTGGGGAAGTCTTTACAACTTACCAAACTCAACAACATCTGAAAAAGCATTGGCATTGAGAAATATGAAGCGGCTCGATCCTCTAAACCCGGATGTAACCTCCATTAAATGAAAGTTGCGATCATTGGGCAGGGCTATGTTGGGTTGACGATTTCGGCATTCGCTGGTGAATTCTTTGAAGTTGTAGGCTTTGATAATAATCAAGAGATTGTTGGCCAACTTAATCAGGGAATTTCTCATATCGAAGGTATTGAGAGTGCACAGATTAAAAAGTTGGTTAAGTCTGGCAAGTATTTAGCGACAACGTCTGGTTCAGATATTTCAGATGTAGATATTGTCGTGATTGCAGTACCAACTCCTTTAACAAGCGACCGTAAACCAGATTTAGCATTCATTGAGGCTGCTTGTAAGACTATTGGTGAGAATATTTCAAAACCCATCTTGGTGATAAATGAATCAACCTCGTTTCCAGGGACGTTGAGAAATTACATTAAGCCTGCAATTGAGAAGTATTCATCAACCTCCACGGAACATCTCTATGCAATATCTCCAGAGCGCGTAGACCCAGGCCGCGGGGACTTCAATCAAAAGAACACTCCACGTTTGTATGCAGGGCTGACTGCTGAAGCGTCTCAGAAGACAAGAGCCTTTTATTCAAAATTCTGCGATAAGTTGATTGAGGTTACTTCACCTGAAGTGGCGGAAGCTGCAAAGCTTTTTGAGAATACTTTTAGACAAGTAAATATTGCTCTAGTAAATGAATTTGCGCAGATTGCACATTCATTGGGTATTAGCGTTTATGAAACTCTAGATGCTGCGAATACCAAGCCATATGGATTTATGAAGTTCACTCCTAGCGCTGGTGTAGGCGGTCACTGTATTCCGGTGGATCCAACATATCTAGCGGCGGTAGCAGAAGAACACGGTGCACCCGCGACATTTATACGTCGCGCGAATGAAGTAAATATTGAGATGTCGAAATATGTTGTTGATCGCGTGCAGGTTGATAACAGTGGATCACTCCAAGGCAAATCTGTTCTGGTTGTTGGAGTCGCTTACAAACCAAATGTTGCCGATGTTCGCGAGACAGCAGCAGAGCTAGTGATAAAGCACTTGCGTGAACGTGGGGCGGTTGTCTCTTGGCATGATGATGTTGTTGCTACATGGCACGGAGAAAGTTCTGCTCCATTATCTGGAGCAGATATTGCAGTCGTGGTTACAAAGCATGATGCTGTCAGTGAGCGAGATATTTTGGCAAGTGCACCGTATGTATTTGATACGACTGGAAAAGTAAAAGGCGCTAAAGGGCTTTAGGCAAAACTTTTTGCAACGCTCTCGATAATTGAATCGAGAGTGTGAGTAGGTTCCCAACTGATTGATTTCTTGATTTTGGTTATATCGGGAACTCGGCGTTGCATGTCCTCAAAGCCTGCAGGGTATGCCTCGGTGTAAGGAATGTACTTAATCTGTGATTTTGAATTTGTATGTTGAATTGTCTTTTCAGCAAGCTCTTTAATTGTTACTTCCCCAGTGCCACCAACGTTGTAATAGTCGCCAATGGTTTTCTCTGAATCTGTGAGCGCAAGAACTGCGCGGATGGCATCTTCAACGTGGCAGAAGACACGGGATTGGCTGCCGTCGTCGTAGATGATGATGTCTTCATTCTTGAGCGCGGCTTGGATAAAGCGCGGGACTACCATTCCGTATTGGCCAGTTTGGCGTGGGCCGACAGTGTTGAAGAATCGGACTGTGGTGACTTTGAGGCCGTGGGTCTTGTGAAGCGTGTGTGCTACAGCTTCTTCAAGGGCTTTGGCATCAGAGTACGTCCAGCGAATTTTTTGTGGTGCGCCGACTACGCGATCTGACTCTTCGTGAAGCGGTTGGTTGGGGTTCTTGCCGTAAATCTCTGATGTCGACGCAATAAGAAGTCGCTTGTTGTGTTTTGTTGCTGCATGTAGGACTACTTCAGATCCATTGAAGTTGCGATCGATGGATTCGATGGTGTGTTCCATGATGTTCTTAACGCCAAGGGCTGCGGCCATATGAAAGACAGTGTCGGATTCAGAGACGAGTTTGTCGACGAGTTCTTTGTCGCGGATATCGCCTTCGTGGATGGTGATCTTGCCTTCTAAGTGGGCGATGTTCTTCTTTGATCCAGTACTTAAGTTGTCGAGGATTGTGACGCTATCGCCTCGGGCAATGAGGGCATCGGCGAGGTGAGAGCCGATAAATCCGGCACCACCGGTGATGAAAGCGCGCATGGGTGTGAGTCTATCTTTGAAAGCGATGAGTTAAGGGCTTGCTCGGGTGGGATGCAGGAGGTTCTCAGGAAAAGACGAGAAGATGTGGGTATGAAAAGTACTGGTGCCACATTTAGAAAGCATTCATCAGCAGGCGTCGATTGGGCCTCGTGGTTCTTGGGGATTGGCTTGGGGCTGACTCTGGCGCTGCAGGTGACGACGATGCGCAAGAGCGATAGTTCGTCGGTCTACGCGGTGGTGGCATCGCTATCGCGATTGGCCGCGTTGACGGGGACATTCTTTGCGGTGGTCGGGATTTTCTTGATTGCGCGTATTCCGTGGGTTGAACGCGGAGTTGGGCACGATCGATTGGTGACATGGCATCGCAAGTTGGGTCCATGGAGTTTGTATCTCGTGGGTATCCACGTTTTGTTTATCTCGTTATCTTCGGCGGGAAATGATCATGCGATGTTGGCAGTTGAACTCTGGCGGATGCTGCATTCATTGTCATGGATGTGGCCGGCACTTGCTGGATTTATCTTGATGGTGGCAGCTGGTGTTACTTCATATAAGAAGGCACGCGCCAAGATGAGTTATGAGACCTGGTGGATTATCCACGTCTATACATATGTAGCGATGGCCATTTCATTTATGCATCAGATTCTTAACGGTCAGATGTTTGTGGGCCACCCGCTTAATCGTCTCTATTGGATTTCTTTATATGTGTTGATGGTGGCGTGCGTTGTTTACTATCGCTTTGGTATTCCATTGTGGCGCTCGCTCCAACTTAATTTAGTTGTTGACAAAGTTGTTGTCGAAGGACCTGGTGTTATCTCGGTAATCATGAAAGGTCGTAATCTTCAGAAGCTTGCGGCCGAAGGTGGACAGTTCTTTGGGTGGCGTTTCTTAACTCGTGGCCACTTCTTAATGTCGCATCCGTATTCATTGTCGGCAGCTCCTACTGAACATTTCTTGCGCATCACTATTAAAGATTTAGGTGATCACTCACGATCTGTTGCATTCTTAAAGCGCGGCACACGAGTATTTGTTGAAGGACCGTATGGTGCCTTTACTGCAGGTCGTGCAACGCGTCCGCATATTGTGATGGTCGGTGGTGGAGTTGGTATTACTCCGATTCGTGCGCTGATGGATGAATTTAAAAATGGTGTACAGCTCGATGTTATCTATCGCGTTTCACGTGCTGAAGATTTAGTACTGAAGGAAGAGCTTGATTACCTGGTCTCCAATTCCGGTGGGTTGACTAGAGTTCATTATTTGGTGGGGTCACGTAAGGAACATCCGATGGATGCCAAAGCGCTCAAGGCGTTGGTGCCACGAGTAGCTGACTCTGATATCTATATCTGCGGTCCTGGACCGCTTGTAGAGACCGTAAAACAGGCTGCTGAGGACCTTGGTGTGCCTAAGAACCGCTTCCATGACGAAGCCTTTGCCTTCCACTCTGAATAAGGATTTAGCAGACGTGGCACCGAACGACCTCAGATACTTCTCAGGATTGGAAGTCATAGTTACCTCATGAAACGCGCATTCTTAATAGCAGGTGGAACAGTCGGTGGACTCGGTGCAGTGCTGGCGATTACGCCACCACAGCTCAATACGGTCACAACAGCCGGATCTTTAACGAACTCACTCGGTGGCGGCACAGGTGTTGCGCAAACAACGACTGTGGCTGCAACTCAGGCAGCAGCCCCTGCTGCAACCAAGACTGCGGCATCGAAGGCAAGTAAGGAGACATCAGCTACTTCGAAGGCAACAGCGAGTGCCAGCGCATCTGCAACGCAGAGCGCAAGCGCAACGCCAACTCCCGCAAAGACAACTGCAGCCCCTGCAACGACTGGCGGATTTTCTGGAACAGTTACAGGTGCATCAGTTGCAGCACGTAACTACGGAAATCTCACTGCAACTGTGGTTTTCAAAGATGGAAAGATTGCAAGCGTCAGCGCATCACAATCTCCAACATCATGGAGCGAGCAGTCACTTTCTGCGCTGATTCCTTACGTTAATGGCGGCAAGATCACCATCGAACAGATTAAGCAATATGCGGCAGAACAATTGCCATGTGCGATTTCTAATAGCTGTAATTCACGTGCATCATTTAGCGCAACTGCATTCTGGACTTCAGTGAAATCTGCAATCTCGAAGGCTGGTTTGTGAAAGTAGAAAGACTTGTTGAAACCTGGGGAACAGTTATCGTCGTTATTGCGGCAGCTTCGGGGCTAGATCAAGAATCTCTTGCACGTGCAGTTGATGAAGTTGAAGAATTTTTCTATCAAGTAGATCGAGATTTCTCGACATATAAATCTAATTCACAAGTATCCCGAATTCGTCGCGGTGAATTGAAGATTGACGATGCAAGTGAATACGTGCAACAGGTGTGGGCGTTATGCGAATTCTTGCGAGAACTTTCACTGGGTTCTTTTGATCCATGGAAAGCAGAAGGTGGATTTGATCCTTCTGGCTTTGTAAAGGGATGGGCCGCTGAAGTTGGTGCGCAGATGTTGGTGGAATCTGGTTGCGAGAATGTATTGATTAACGCATCCGGTGACATTGTTCTGCGTGGTGGGCAGCCAACTGAAGATGGCGAAAAGAAGGCGTGGAATATAGGCATTGCTAGCCCTGATGACACTGAAAAATTTGTGAAGATATTTGATGTGATGGATGGGTCAGTTGCGACAAGTGGAGATTACGAAAAAGGTGCACACATCATTGATCCGCATACTGGGCTGATTGCAATCGGTGCGCGTTCTGCCAGCGTGATTGGACCTGATGGAGCAATCTGCGATGCGCTAGCGACTGCGTTGATGGTCGACGGGATGGATGCGCAGAAATGGATTGGGCGACCAGAACTTGCTGATTACAGTTTCTGGACAATCAATCGCCACGATGGAACCGCGTGGTCATACGGACCTAATAAGGGGTATTAATATCGTAACTCCATGTGCGGTTCAAAATTTGCTAGCAGAATTTAGATGATTAAATGCGGAGACATTACTTCTTAAATCAAAAATTAGCCGGCGATTACTATGCAGTTGTTCTAGAATATAAGATGTAAAAGATTTGGAGGGCTTATGTCACTTTACCGAAATATGCATAAGGCTTTTTACTCTAAATTTTCAAACCAGTCATGGTATCCCAGTCTTAAGAAATTAATGAACAACGTGGTCAGACCGATTAAAAACCAAATAAAAAATTTGCTCAGTTTTATATTTCAGCTTATCGGTATTCAAGTTGTTTGGGAAGAATACAGTGCAGTCTCAGGGATTGGTTCGAAACGATTTATAGTTGTCAGAGGTTTCGAAGGACTTTCTTATATAGGTAAGAAACATTACATAAATCGAAATAATTTGATTTGTAACTTTATGTTTAAAGAGAAGTTTTTAGCTTATACGCAAGGAATTGTTGATGGTTGTGAGAATTCTCGAATACCTATTTCGATTGTGGAAGCTTCGATGGTAAAAGATGGCTCCTTTGAAGTTCAAAAAAAAATTACCCTCCGTATTTTCAATCGAAATCATGTGATCGGAACCGGAGTAAAAACAGTTTTCTTGCCACATGGTTTTGATCATTTTGGACATTTTATATACCAAGTCCTACCTTTATTCTTGAGAAACTCGACACGACAATTCGCAATGGACGTAGTTGAAAAAGATGATAAAAATCGTATAATCGAAATTTTGGATTTTTTCTCGATAAAGCATCGAAGAATCCAATCAGAAGCAAAACCATTCAGAACGCAGCTAATTGCAAAACAATGTGGTCTATACCCAGGTGCATTAGATTCGAACTTAATGGCTTCCAGAGTCCGCGAGAAAAAAGGGAGAGTACCTCAAGAAAGAAATATATTTTTAACCAGAGGTAATGCGCCCCAAGGTCGGACGGTCATAAATGAGAAGGAACTCATCGAGGAGATATTGAAATTTGGATTCGAGGTAGTGGATCCAGGTTCCTTGAGGTTTTCGGAGCAAATGGAGCTATTTAGCGCCGCAAAAGTGGTTATTGGAGCACACGGTTCTGCTTTGGCAAATATCATCGCAATGCAAGAGGGTTCTAGCATTATTGAATTAGCTGGCGAAAATTATGTGCGATGGCATGTAAAGAAATTATCAGCTGACCTTAAACTTAAACACACCTTACTTATCTGCAAAAGTGATGAAAGAGAAAATTTTGACGTAAATTTGAATTTGTTTAGAAAAACTTTACTCGACAGCCTCGAACTGAACTAGTATTAAATAATTGACAACTTGTGGACTTCATCATGATTTAGTTCAACAATTTCAATAATTTCCTTCAGTTGCTCAACTGTACGAGCAGATGCAATTGGTGTGCTGACCTGTGGGTTAGAACGTAACCATGCAAGTGCAATTGCTGACACAGATGAGTTATGTGCCTTTGCAATTTCATCGAGAGCCGCAACAACTGCCCAACCTTTATCAGTTTGGTATTCCTTTACGCCGTCGGCGCGAACTGAATCAACGGTGACGCCAGGGCGGTACTTTCCTGACAAGAATCCGCGAGCGAGCGAGAAGAATGGAAGAGCACTAAGGCCGTTGGTTGCAAGCACTGCTTGTTGTTCTGATTCAAATGGATTGCGCTCCATGAGGTTATAGTGATCTTGCAGTGCGATATAGGAAGGAAGACCTTCTTGCTGCGCGATGTCGAGTGCTTCTTGTAAACGTGGCGCTGTGTGTTGAGAGGCAGCGATATAGCGGATCTTTCCTTCGCTTATTAATTGAGCGTATGCACCCAGCGTTTCAGCCATCGGTACTTCTTTATCGTCGGCGTGCGAGTAATAGATATCGATGTAATCGGTTTGTAGGCGCTTCAAACTGTCATTGCAGGCAGCGATGATGTTTTCGGGGCGTAGACCTGCGCGGGTTGAAAGTTTCGCCACCTTGGTTGCAATCACAAACTTGCTGCGATCGCGGCTCTGTAGCCAGGTGCCGATAATGGTCTCGGACTCACCGCCCTGATTGCCCTCTTTCCATTCGCTATAGACATCGGCGGTATCGATGAAGTTGCCACCGTGGGATGCATAGGCGGATAAGACTTCGTGAGACTGTTTTTGATCTGCGGTCCAGCCAAAGACATTGCCGCCGAGGCAGAGCGGATGAACTACGAGGTCAGTTTCTGGAATTGTGAGCATTGCGCCATGATACTTGCGTGGTGGAGACGACCGGTGGGTTTACAAGTAAAGGTTTGGCGTTGGAAGCTGCCACCCTGCAACTGTCATCGCTAACGCAGGCAGAGGCCCTGGAGCTTGGGGGTATTGCGCAAGAGATTGCCGCAGATCGAAAGCTACCTTTGGCAATAGAAGTCCGAATGAAAGAGTGGATTATCTTTCACGCATCCCTTCCCGGCGCTACTACCGAATGTGATTCGTGGATTGCGCGCAAAGCGCGAGTGGTTAATGCAACGGGAAATTCAACGATGTATGAACGAGTACTTGCTGAAGAACACGGTATTGATTGGTATGCAGCTACTGGTTTAAGCGAAGAGACTCATGCCGTACATGGCGGTGGACTTCCACTCAACGTAGTTGGGCTTGGCCTCACAGGAATTCTTCTTCTTAGCGGGCTACCTCAAGTAGAAGATCACTTACTTGGAGTTGAAATCATTACTGAATATTTAGCGCGCAAAGGTGAAGAGCTCTGAGCATCTGGGTGTGTGGTGAGGTCTTAATTGATCTCATCCCGGGTGCAGATGGTGTGCGCGTTGCGCATGTGGGTGGAGGGCCAGCAAATACAGCCAAAGCGCTCGCGCGTTTAGGTCATGATGTTCACATTATCGATGGAATCTCCAGTGATGAATATGGGCAGATGTCACGCAAAGAGTTAGCAGATGATGAAGTAAAACTAGATTTAGCTTTAAAGAGTGATAAGCCAACGTGTACTGCTGAAGTAACACTTGCCGCCGATGGAAGTGCCTCCTATGTATTTACTATCGATGGCACAGCAACATTTGATTTTGCAGATTCTTGGTTGCCTGATGCATCTCGATATAAGCCACAGGTGCTGC
>Ga0209188_1002897_pt1 | contig 12284 bp, 14 predicted proteins | sample C_130625_EF_Meta_FD_187307 | JGI IMG/M metagenome (GOLD analysis project Ga0209188, IMG submission 187307) | Freshwater microbial communities from Lake Croche, Canada to study carbon cycling - C_130625_EF_MetaG (SPAdes) (version 2) | ecosystem: Environmental > Aquatic > Freshwater > Lake...
AACCAATAACTAAATTTTATGGGTATTAAATTAACACTCTTAACCGCTTTTATCGCTTGTTTATTCTTGATGTCTTTTAGAGGCGAAAAGAAAAAGAAAGTGGTCTTTTTTGGTGACTCTATTACTCAAGCGGGTGTAGAAAAGGGTGGTTATATAGACGTTTTACAGAATATGATTGCTTCTAAGGGAGCTGCTGATAATTTTGAATTAAATGGTGCAGGTATTGGAGGTAATAAAATTTATGATTTGTATTTAAGAATGGAAAAAGATGTGCTTGAAAAGAAACCCGATGTTGTAGTAATTTGGGTAGGGGTAAACGATGTTTGGCATAAATCTAGCTTTGGAACAGGTACCGATTTTGATAAGTTCGGTGGTTTTTATGATGCAGTGGTTAAAAAAATTCAAGCTACAGGTGCTAAAGTAATTGTAGTGACACCCGCTGCCATTGGAGAAAAAAACGATTTTTCTAATTCCCAAGATGGCGATTTAAATGCATATAGCAGCTGGATTAGAAAGTATGCAAAAGCAAACGGACTTGGCCTTGTCGACTTAAGAAGTATTTTTCATGAATACAGCCTGACGCATAATCCTGAGAATCTAGCTAAAGGTATTTTAACCAACGATGGAGTTCATTTGAATGAAAAAGGAAACGCCTTAGTAGCAGAAGAGATGTGGAAGGCTTTACAATAATTTAATCTGCAATCACTAAATAATAATTCTTTTTACCCTTTTGTAATAAGATATATTTTCCTTGTAATAATTGAGCCTTGGTAATGCTCGTAAAATCGGCGCCTATTTTTTCTTTATTAATGCTAATGCCGCCGCTCTGCCACATTTTACGGGCTTCACCCTTACTTGGGAATATTTTTGTATCGGCTAATAAACTTACTAAATCATAACCTTCTATAAGTTGCGTGAGTGTTACATTTACAGTAGGTACACCTTCCATTACTTGTAATAACTGCGCTTCATTCAAAGACTTTAATACTTCAGTAGTAGCATTGCCAAATAAAATTTCAGTAGCACGAATTGCAAAATTTAAATCTTCTTCGCTATGCACTAATTTAGTTAATTCAGCGGCTAAGTTTTTTTGTAAAACTCTTTCTTGTGGTGCTATTTCGTGGTCGGCAATTAATTTATCAATTGCATCAAAAGGGAGCAGTGTAAAAATTTTAATCCATTTTTTCGCATCTTCATCGCTTGCATTTAACCAGAACTGATAAAATTGATAAGGAGATGTTTTATTCGCATCTAACCAAATATTTCCTTTTTCTGTTTTACCAAACTTGCCACCATCGGCCTTTGTAATTAAAGGGCAAGTAAAAGCAAAGGCTTCACCACCCATTTTGCGTCTCACTAACTCAGTACCGGTAGTTATATTTCCCCACTGATCACTGCCACCCATTTGTACTTTGCAGTTTTTATTTTTATACAACCAATAAAAATCATAACCCTGTACTAATTGATAAGTGAATTCAGTAAAGCTCATGCCTGTATCGCCTTCAATCCTTTTTTTCACACTATCCTTGGCCATCATATAGTTCACCGTAATATGCTTACCTACATCTCTTATAAAATCTAAAAAATTAAAATTCTTAAACCAATCATAGTTGTTTACCATTTCAGCAGCATTCGGAAGACTAGGATCAAAGTTTAAAAAATGCGCTAATTGTTTTTGAACACCTGCTAAATTAAATTGTAATATTTCTTCACTTAATAAATTACGCTCTTCACTTTTTCCGCTTGGGTCGCCCACCATACCCGTTGCACCACCTACAAGGGCAACAGGCTTATGTCCTGCTCTTTGTAAATGCACTAATAATAAAATAGGCACTAAACTACCAATATGCAAACTATCTGAAGTAGGATCAAAGCCGATATAACCAGAAACTTGTTCTTTTTCAAACAGTTCTTCTGTGCCTGGCATAATATCTTGAATCATACCTCTCCAACGTAGTTCTTGTATTAAAGTCATATTCTATATACTTTAGGCAAAAATAACTACTAAAATGCAATAATTTCGCATCATGAACCCAACAACTCCCACAATTGGTGAAGGAACCAGAATTTTACACTTTTTAGTAGACACAATAATTATTGCTATTCTTACCTATTTATTATATGGATGGTGGAATTTTTATGTAATGTATTGGAACTTTGCGCCCATTCGTTATGGTCCTTTCTTTTTTGCAACTATGTGGGTGTATTTATTTTTATTTGAGTTTATCTTTCTGCGTACTCCTGCCAAATGGATGACCGGCACCAAGGTGGTAGCTGAAAATGGGAAAAGACCTAATATTTTTCAAATTTTTATAAGAACCACTATTCACTGCACCATTATATCCATGTTTGGAATGGCTTGGAATGGGCAACCTTTCCATGATACCTTTTCAAAAACAAAATTAGTAGCTGCAAGCAAGCAACTTGTATAAATTAAAGGAGTATAAGTAGGGTGGTAAATCTTTCCTCAAATCATAAGTTATAAATAAGTTAGCATTGTACATTTGTAAAATTTTTTAAATGGCTAAGATTGGAATTAATATTGCTACAGGTAGTTTACAACAAGCTGAAATTATAGTTGGTATTGACTTAGGCACTACCAATAGTTTAGTGGCCATTATTCATCCTGATACAAAATTGCCCACTGCACTTAAAGAATTTGATGGTAGTAGTATTGTACCAAGTGTAGTACATTTTGATGCTTATGGGAATGCAGAAGTTGGAGCGAATGCAAAACCTTATTTGGAATCTGATCCAGCGAATACCATTTTTAGTGCGAAGCGTTTAATGGGAAAAAGTTATAAAGATATTCGTGAACACCAAGACTTTTTCGCCTACAAAATTATTGATGATAATAGAGACAGTTTAGTAAAAGTGCAAGTGGGTAATACATTTTATTCCCCTATCGATTTATCTTCTTATATACTTGTAGAATTAAAAAAACGTGCCGAGCATATTTTAAAAACACCTGTTACAAAAGCAGTGATTACCGTCCCTGCTTATTTTAACGACACACAGAGGCAAGCCACACGTGATGCGGGTAAACTAGCTGGGCTAGATGTACTGCGTATTATTAACGAGCCAACAGCAGCAAGTTTGGCCTACGGATTAGGTTTGGATCCTAAAGAAGATAAAACGATTGCCGTCTATGATTTAGGAGGAGGTACTTTTGATATTTCAATTTTAAAAATTTCAAATGGTATTTTTGAAGTGCTTAGCACCAATGGTGATACTTATTTAGGTGGAGATGATTTAGACCGTGCTATTATTGAATATTGGATGAAAGAAATGGCCCTTGATAATTTAGAAGATCATAAAAATTTAAAACAAGAATTAAGACTTGCTGCAGAAAAAGCAAAAATAGTTTTATCTAATAACGACAATTTTGAATCGGAATTTGCAGGAGAAAAAATTTCTATCAACAAAGAAGTGTTTGAAAAATTAATTGAGCCTACTATTCAAAAAACAATTGAGCTATGTAAGTTGGCCATGAAAGATGCTGCACTTGATATAAAAGATATTAATACAGTATTAATGGTAGGGGGAAGTACAAGAGTGCCACTTGTGAAAAAAACAGTGTCTACTTTTTTTAATCAGGCTGTGAATGATTCTGTGAACCCAGATGAAGTAGTAGCCTTAGGCGCTGCAGTGCAGGCCGATATTTTATCGGGTAATAATCAAAACATGTTGTTATTGGATATTACACCATTAAGTTTAGGTATTGAAACCATGGGGGGTTTAATGGATGTACTTCTTCCACGCAATTCAAAAATTCCTACAAAAACAGCAAGACAATACACTACACAAAAAGATGCACAATCAGGTATCAATATTTCTGTGTATCAAGGGGAAAGAGATTTAGTAAAAGACAATCGACAATTAGGTGCCTTTACATTAACAGGAATTCCTGCAATGCCTGCAGGTCTTCCCAAAGTGGAAGTAAGTTTTTTAATTAATGCCGATGGTATTTTACAAGTGAGTGCGAAAGAATTAAGAAGTGGGGTTACCCAAAGTATTGATATCAAACCACAATATGGTTTGACAGACGAAGAAGTAGAACAAAGATTACTAGAAAGTTTAACCCATGCTAAAGAAGATATTGCCACGCGTGCATTGGTAGAAGCGAGCACCGAGGCAGAGCAAATGCTTTCAGTGACAGAGAAGTTCATGATGAAAAATGCAGCACTACTATCTAAGGAAGAGATGACTGCTACGGCGAATGCCATGCAAACCCTACAACTAGCTATAACTTTGGCCGATAAGAACCTTATTCAGGAGAAAACGGAGGCTTTAAACGACCTTACACGCCCATTTGCGGAAAGAGTCATGGATGCTGCCATATCTGGAGCCTTGAAAGGTAGGGGGATAGACGATAAAAACCTCTAGTAAATTTGGTATTTTCAAAAGTAATCCTATCTTTGCCTTCCAATTTTTATTTTAAAACACCTGAGGAGGTATATATATTATGTTAATAATTGATTCAAAAGACTGCGAGAACATTGACAAAGCGTTAAAAAAGTACAAAAAGAAGTTTGAAAAAAGCAAGACTTTATTAAACTTACGTGCACGTCAAGCATTTGTGAAACCATCGGTAAAACGTCGTTTCGAAGTGTTGAAAGCTGTCTATAAGCAACAAATTTTCAGCGGAAAAATAGAGGGATAGTCCTTCGTTTTTCTCTAATGATATTAAAGCCCAAGCTAGGTTCGCCTTGTTTGGGCTTTTTGGTTTCTTCGTCTTTTAGATTCCCCCTACATGTCTTACCTTTATAAGGCAATGAATTTTCAAACTCGCTATACTCCCTTAAATGCCTTTCTGGCTTATCTCCAATTCGAGAAGCGCTATTCTTTGCATACCATCACGGCCTATTCCAACGACCTTATTCAGTTCTTTGATTTTGTGGAAACTCATTATGAGGGTCTAAGCTTTGATCAAATCACTGGTACCATGGTCCGTTCTTGGTTAGCGGGCATGAAAGAAGAAGAAATGACCGGTAAAAGTTTAAATAGAAAAATATCTTCTTTAAAATCGTTTTATAAATATCAAATCCAGCAAGGTAAGATTACCAAGAGCCCGATGGAAACAGTTATAAGCCCTAAAATTAGCAAGCGACTCCCTGCTTTTGTAGCTGAAAATGATATGGAGCAATTATTTCTTAATTTATCTTTTGCAGAAGGGTGGAAGGGCTATACAGAAAAAATGGTCATACAAGTTTTTTATGCAACCGGAATGCGTTTGAGTGAACTCATTGGTTGCAAAGAAAATCAAGTTGACCTTTCTAAAAGAATTATAAAAGTTTTAGGAAAAGGGAATAAAGAAAGAATGCTTCCTATTAGTCCTGAATTAGCGAATGAGTTAAAAAAATACATTGCCGAAAAACCAAAAGAGGCATTGGGAAATCCTTCTTTGTTTGTTACTGAAAAAGGAAAGACATTGCAACCCAAAGCGGTCTATACTTTTGTTAAATTTTATTTATCACAAGTAACTACTTTACAAAAGAAAAGCCCACACGTATTGAGACATAGCTTTGCTACACATTTGATGAACAATGGCGCCGATCTCAATGCAGTCAAGGAATTGCTGGGCCACAGTAGTTTGGCAGCCACACAGGTATACACACATAATACCATTGAAAAATTAAAGGAAGTTTTTGCTAAAGCGCATCCTAAAGCCTAAGTATTATCAGCTATCGCTTTACAAAAAAATGATTGATATCATGTCTAATCATAAAGTATTCACAAAATATTTTTATGCTTGTTCTATTTTAAGAAATGTCGTAACTTACTAGTGTAGGTGAAAAGAAATTTATAATCGAAATTGATTATCTACAAGTTCTTTTTTTTTATTCTTTAAAAATTTATATTATGAACATTAGTATTCAAACCGTGCACTTTGATGCAGATGAAAAACTCTTAGAATTCGTCCAAAAAAAATTAGATAAATTAGAAACCTTTCACGATCGAATAACGAAAGTAGAAGTGTATTTAAAATTAGATAGTATGTCTCATGCCATCAAAGAAAAAGTAGTAGAGATTAAAATTCTTATTCCCAAACATGAATGTTTTGTAAAGGCATCATCAAATAGTTTTCAAACTGCTTTTGATGAAGCATTCAATTCCATCACCAATCAATTAGTTAAGAAAAAAGAAAAATTAGCAATATAAAAATTACTTTTTTATAACTTACCCATTGTCTTTATTCAAATCGACAATGGGTATTTTTTTTCCTTAAATTGTATGTTTTATCTTCAATCTGGCTTGAATTGTAACTTATTTTCATTTTTACCTTGATTTTGGGATAAAAATTGCTCTAAAATTTTGATAAATAAAGATTTCCATTACCTTTGCCATCCCAAAAAATGGGGATAGTTCTTTTATGTCTTGCCGGAATAGCTCAGTTGGTAGAGCAGCTGATTTGTAATCAGCAGGTCGCGGGTTCGAGTCCCATTTCCGGCTCAGAAAAATTAGGGGCAGATGGCCGAGTGGTTAAAGGCGACAGACTGTAAATCTGTTCTCTCACGAGTACGTAGGTTCGAACCCTACTCTGCCCACCAATTTTTTTCGTAACTTGCAGCTCTAGCTGCATTTTCGAAAAGTTGATGGAGATAAAAAATAGTTCTTTTAAGGATTTTAAAATGCGGGAGTAGCTCATTTGGTAGAGCGATAGCCTTCCAAGCTATAGGTGGCCAGTTCGAGCCTGGTCTCCCGCTCCAATTGGTTTGTTGATGGGAACAATGGAGGCTGCTAAGATTATTGCCGTTGTGGCTCAGTGGTAGAGCACTTCCTTGGTAAGGAAGAGGTCGTGAGTTCAATTCTCATCAACGGCTCAAAAACTAGTAAAAAGCTTGAAAAAGAGCTGTGTTGTAAGAAATAGTGAATAGAACTAGGTGAATTGAGTTGGTTGATTTAATTTTGAAAGCTATGGTTGATGGACTCGGTGGTCTATTAACAGCAATTATAAAAATAACATAAAAACAAATAAAGATGTCTAAAGAGACCTTTAAGAGGGAGAAACCCCACGTAAACGTTGGAACTATTGGCCACGTTGACCATGGTAAAACAACATTAACTGCAGCCATCACAGATGTATTATCTAAAAGAGGTTTAGCAGCAAAGAAAAACTACGATGAAATTGACGGTGCACCCGAAGAGAAAGAGCGTGGTATCACTATCAACACTGCACACGTAGAATATCAAACTGACACTCGTCACTATGCGCACGTTGACTGTCCAGGTCACGCCGATTATGTTAAAAACATGATCACTGGTGCTGCACAGATGGATGGTGCTATTCTTGTAGTTGCGGCTACAGATGGTCCTATGCCACAAACGAAAGAGCATATCTTATTGGCTCGTCAAGTAGGTGTTCCTCAAATCGTAGTATTCATGAATAAAGTAGACTTAGTGGATGATCCTGAATTATTAGACTTAGTTGAAATGGAAGTTCGTGATTTATTAACTTCTTATGGATTTGATGGTGAAAAAACTCCAATCATCCGTGGTTCTGCTACAGGTGCATTAGCTGGAGATCCAAAATGGTTAGATGCAGTTACAGAATTAATGAATGCTGTAGATACATATATTCCTTTGCCTCCTCGTCCTATCGATCAACCATTCTTGATGTCTGTAGAGGACGTTTTCTCGATCACTGGTCGTGGAACAGTTGCTACAGGTCGTATCGAGCGTGGTATCATCAAAGTTGGTGAAGCATGTGAAATCGTAGGTTTGATGGAAACTCCAATGAGCTCTACTGTAACAGGTGTTGAGATGTTTAAAAAATTATTGGATCAAGGTCAAGCTGGTGATAACGCAGGTTTATTATTACGTGGTATTGAGAAAAAAGATATCCGTCGTGGTATGGTAATTTGTGCACCTAAGACAATCACTCCACATACAGACTTCAAAGCTGAGGTATATGTATTATCAAAAGAAGAAGGTGGACGTCATACTCCATTCTTTAATAAATATCGTCCTCAATTCTACTTCCGTACAACGGATGTAACTGGAGAGTGTACTTTACCAGAAGGAACTGAGATGGTAATGCCAGGTGATAACGTTAGCATCACTGTAAAGTTGATCCAACCTATCGCTATGGAAAAAGGTCTTAAGTTTGCAATCCGTGAGGGTGGTAGAACTGTAGGAGCTGGTCAAGTTACTGAGATCGTTAAGTAATTGAACTAAACATAATAACTGAAAGTCTTTGGTTTTAGCGCAAGCTAGGACCAGAGACTTTTGGTTCATACGGGCATGGTGCAACGGTAGCATACGGGTCTCCAAAACCTTTGATCTGGGTTCGAATCCTAGTGCCCGTGCGAAGAAAAATTTGATCAATAAAAAAAAGTAGAATGAACAAGATTGCTAATTATTTTAAAGAAAGTTACATTGAGTTACAAGAAAAAGTAACTTGGCCTACTTGGACTAATTTACAACAAAGCACTGTAATCGTTTTGGTAGCAACCATTATTATTACTGCCTTAGTTTGGGTGATGGATTTTTCAAGCAACCAATTATTAAAGTTGATATACTCATTATTTAAGTAAGATGGAAACAGAAGTTTTAAATACGGTCGAAACCCCTGCAACACCTGTGGCTGCTGCTTTAGAGACAAAGTGGTATGTGCTTCGTGTGGTAAGTGGTAAAGAAAAAAAGATTAAAGAATACCTGGATAAAGACATTGTTAGAAATAATTGGACAAGCATTATTAAGCAAGTTTTTTTACCCATGGAGAAAGTGTACAAAGTGCAAAACGGTAAAAAAGTAATGCGCGAAAAAAACTATTTTCCTGGTTATGTAATGATGGAAGTGGTAGACACTAACAACGGTGGTCGCCTTCCAGACGATATTGTAATGTCTATAAGCAATGTGAGCAATGTAATGCATTTTTTGACCGATGGTAAAGGGTCAAAAGGAAATATTATTTGTTTGAGAAAATCTGAAGTAAACAAAATGCTTGGTAAGGTAGATGAAATGAACGACTTAGGTGGTTCTATCAGCGAGCCATTCATTTTGGGTGAAACAGTTAAAATAATTGAGGGACCTTTCAATGACTTTAATGGTGTCATAGAAGAGGTGAATGAAGAAAAGAAGAAATTGAAAGTGACCGTAAAAATATTCGGTCGATCTACTCCAGTGGAATTAAGTTTCATGCAGGTAGAAAAACTGAGTTAGAAGGAAAAAGGTAAAAAAAGTCCCTTCTCGAGCAATCGGGAGGGGATTTTTTTTGGCCAGATGCTAAGAATCTCGTACTTTCGCTCTCCAATTTACAGTTTTCGAACTGTGGGTATTTGGGAGTAACGTCATAATGGCGCTACGCTTAACCAAAAAAAACATAAAAAATGGCAAAAGAAATCTCTGGCTACGTGAAGCTGCAGGTTAAAGGCGGTCAAGCCAATCCAGCACCTCCAGTAGGTCCTGCCCTAGGTTCTAAAGGGGTAAACATTATGGAGTTCTGTAAGCAATTCAATGCAAGAACTCAAGACAAACAAGGTAAAGTCGTTCCTGTATTAATTACAGTGTATACCGACAAATCATTTGACTTTGTTATCAAAACTGCACCAGCTCCTGTTCAATTAATGGAAGCTGCAAAAATTCAAAAAGGTTCTAAAGAAAGTAACCGTGATAAAGTGGGTAAAGTCACTTGGGCACAGGTTGAAGTTATTGCAAAAGATAAAATGGAAGACTTAAACGCCTTCACTTTAAATTCTGCAATGAGTATGGTTGCTGGAACAGCTCGTTCAATGGGTATTACTGTTGACGGTAAAGCACCTTGGGAAAACTAAATTTTATTCACCACAAATATTAATGAACAATGTCATTGACTAAAAAAAGAAAAGTTGCGGTTGCAAAGGTGGATAAAAATAAATTTTATTCCCTTAAAGATGCTTCTACACTTGTAAAAGAAATTAATTGTACAAAATTCGATAGCTCTGTCGATCTACACATTCGTTTAGGCGTTGATCCTAAAAAAGCAGATCAACAAGTGCGCGGAACAGTATCTCTTCCTCATGGAACAGGTCGTACAAAAAAAGTATTGGTATTATGTACTCCAGATAAAGAAGCTGCTGCGCGTGAAGCCGGTGCTGATTATGTTGGATTAGATGAGTTTGTAACAAAAATTGAAGGCGGTTGGGTAGATATGGATGTAATTATCGCTACACCTTCAGTAATGCCAAAGATTGGTAAGTTAGGTAAGGTTTTAGGACCTCGTAACTTAATGCCAAATCCTAAAACAGGAACGGTTACAAACGATGTTGCTGCTGCAGTAAACGAAGTAAAAGGCGGTAAAATCGCTTTCAAAGTTGACAAAGCAGGTATTGTACATGCATCAATAGGTCGTGTATCTTTTTCTGCAGAAAAAATTGCTGAAAATAGTTCTGAGTTATTAAATGCAGTCATCAAATTAAAACCTTCTTCTTCTAAAGGAACATATTTAAAAGGAGTAAGCATGGCCTCTTCAATGAGCCCAGGCATTTCGTTGGAAACAAAATCATTAATGAACTAATCCTGGTGATCCGTAAGGAAATGACCCGGGTAACAAAATAAAATTAGTTATGACCAAAGATCAAAAAAATGAAGTGATTGAACTTTTAAAAGAAAAGTTCTCTCAATACAATAACTTCTATATCACAGACACAGAATCTTTGAGCGTAGAACAAATTTCTAATTTACGTCGTACTTGTTTTAATAAGCAAGTAGAAGTTAAAGTGGCTAAAAATACTTTAATCCGTAAAGCACTAGAAAGTTTGGACAGCGAAAAGTATGCTGGTGTTTTTGAAAGTTTAAACAATGTAACAGCATTAATGTTTGCAGAGAATCCAAAGGATCCAGCTGTTATTATTAGTGCATTTAGAAAAGCAAACACAGGTGACAGACCTACCTTAAAAGCAGCCTTCATTAACGGAGATATTTTTGTGGGTGATAATTCTTTAGATGCCTTAACTAAAATCAAGACTAAGAATGAATTGATTGGTGAGGTAATTGGATTGTTACAATCTCCTGCTAAGCGTGTTATTGCAGCATTGTTAAATCATGCAGAAAACGGTTCTACAAAAACTGAAACAGAAGTGGTAGCGGCTGCCATCGAAGTGGCAGGCGAAACTGCTCAAGCGGCTGCGGTTGAAGTAGCAGTAGCGGAGGCACCAGTAGCAGTTGAAGCTCCAGAAGTTGCGAATGCAACTGATGCAGGAGTAAAAGTTGACGAGGCTCCAGCAGCTGAGGCAAGTCCGGAAGCTTAAGCTTCCCTAAAAATTTTAATCACAGAAGACTCGAATGAGTTTCTGTTTTTATATTGTTATAATAATTTTTTTAAACCTTCCGCTGGAGCATTTGCTTTGAAAGCGGAAAAAATTGAAACAACATGGCAGACGTAAAACAATTAGCCGAACAATTAGTAGGCTTAACAGTGAAAGAAGTTCAAGAATTAGCAGATGTATTAAAAGCAGATTACGGTATCGAACCAGCAGCAGCTGCAGCAGTAGCAGTAGCAGGTGGTGGTGGTGCTGAAGCAGCAGCTGAAAAAACAGCTTTTGATGTAATCTTAACTAGTGCAGGTGCAAGCAAATTGAACGTAGTTAAAATCGTTAAAGATTTAACAGGTCTTGGCTTGAAAGAAGCTAAAGATTTAGTAGATGGCGCTCCTAAAGCTATTAAAGAAGGCGTTTCTAGAGCAGAAGCTGATGAAATCGCTGGTAAATTAAAAGAAGCAGGTGCTGAGGTTGAAGTAAAGTAATTTACTCGACTTAGGTCCTAAAAATATAGTCCCGGCTCGATAATTCGAGTCGGGACTTTTTTATGCACTAGATTTTTTAGGGTGAGGTGTTTTTCTATAATAACCATCCTTTGTTAAAAAAAGCCTAAGATTCGCCAAAGAGGGTAAAATAGGTATTTTATATATAATAATTTATATATATTTTAATATATTATATAGCAAATTAATACAAATAATAAAAAAATAAATATGTCATAATTGCTTATTTTGGTATTTTTTCTCAAAAAATCCTCAAAATCAATGCTTTTGGTATAAAATTTGTTTTTAAAAGTCCTCTGCTTTGCTTAACTTTGCAATCCTTTATTTTGGGCGTATAGTCTAGTGTACAAACCGTTTGGCGACAAATAGTTTTATTCTTTTTTATACTTGAGAATATTCTACCAAAAATTATACTTCAATAAAACCTGGTTTATACCGTATGTCTACAACAAACTTGAACAACAGAGTCAACTTTGGTAAAATTAAACACGTTGCCGAAGCACCAGACTTACTTGACATTCAGTTAGAATCTTTCAAAGAA
>Ga0209188_1002898_pt1 | contig 12283 bp, 12 predicted proteins | sample C_130625_EF_Meta_FD_187307 | JGI IMG/M metagenome (GOLD analysis project Ga0209188, IMG submission 187307) | Freshwater microbial communities from Lake Croche, Canada to study carbon cycling - C_130625_EF_MetaG (SPAdes) (version 2) | ecosystem: Environmental > Aquatic > Freshwater > Lake...
CTCCCCGTGAAGGGCTATCGCGCTTTGCCGGTGGCCATACCGATCCGCATTCGGCCTTGGGCATGAGTGGGCTTGGTGGATTATTGGCCACCAAGGCCGTTATGCAAAAGCATAACATCCAAGGCACGCTTCGCTTTATGGGGGAACCTGCCGAAAAGGTTCGTGGCTCAAAACCCATTCATGCTGCTAAAGGATATTATGACGGCCTCGACGGCATCGTCTCGTTTCATCCCTTCTATATGTTGCCGCTCAGCAATACGTGCCGATGGGAAACGCATTGCGGGCCCTATTACGGGGTGATTTACGAATTCCTATGTGAGGAGCCAGAATCATGGCTCGCAGGTGTAGGCAAATCATCAAGCGGCAATCCCATACCGGCAGCCCATACGATGGCGCGTGCACCCGGTGCCAATGATGCGGTAACGATGATGTTTACGCTCGGCAAATCCGCGCGTGATCATATGCTACCGCATTCCGGCACTTGGACGGTGAACGAAACAATCCTCGTATCGGGTCAAGCAACAGCCGATAATTTGCCTGCTCAAATGGCGCAGATCATGTACGCTATGCGCGCACCATCTCGGGAAATGTTAGATCGCATCTTGGCCGTTCTCGATCGAACGGCGGAAGCTGCAGCGCTTGCGTCCCATTGTACCGTGAACCGCCATTGGGTTTCAAAGTCCCGGCCGGGCCTTGCCAATCATGCGATGGCGCAGCGTACCTTCGATCATCTAACACGCGTTGGCGCACCTCGCTTTAACGGGGACGCGATAACATCAGCACACGCCATTCAAAAAGAATTGGGCTTAAAACCTATCGAGAAGCCGTTTATTGAAGCGATTGAAACGCTCATGCCCCCGCAAGAAGCTGAACGTTTGATGCGAGCCGAAATTCCTTCATGGCAAACGCATTACACGTCAGATGATTATACGGATATGACATGGCATGCGCCGACCGTTAGACTTTATATTGGTAGGCCAGCACTAAAAGCGCCTGACGGATTTAGCTATCCTGATTGGGTGATGAATGCATTAGGTGGAATTCGTTCCTGTATTGATCCGATGATCATGACAGCGTCTAAAACGATTGGGCTCACGCTTTTGGATGTCATCAATGATGCTGGTTTTCGTGCATCAACCCGCGAGGAATTCAACACACGGACGGAAGGTGGTGTTGGCGGGAAAAATTGGGAAGCGCCATGGTGTGATTATCCTGCACCGGTCGAACATCCATGGCCGCGCTATATTCAAACATCACGCGGATATGAATGGTGGATTCCAGAGACCAGCAACGATCGTGCGATGCACCGATAAGGCGTCACACTAGACCTTAAAGAAAAAGCAGGGAATTATGAAAGAACGAATCTATTTGTTCATTCATTAGGAATTCAGTGTCAGCTTATTGGAACCAAACTCCGTCCGGTAAAAAGCGACTTCGTGGACTGGGAATTAATCTTCCCGGAACGCCGGGGGCATATAATGCCATTACGGATGTCGATGGAGTTGAAGTCGGTTACACGACGCTGATATCGGGGGATGGGCCGCGTGTGGTCGGTCAAGGTCCTATCCGTACGGGTGTCACTGCTATCTTGCCGCGCGGTCGGGATGATCCACAGACAGCGTGCGCGGCAGGGTGTTATTCCTTCAATGGCAATGGCGAATTAACCGGTTTGCACTGGGTTGAGGAATCGGGCGAGCTGACAACGCCCATTACATTGACGAACACGCATAGCTGCGGCGTGGCACGTGATGCCACGATTCAATGGCTGGTAACCCGCAAGGATCAACCTGCCCAAGATTGGGGCCTGCCGGTGGCTGGCGAAACCTATGATGGCGAGCTCAATGACATCAACGGATTTCACGTCAAAGCGGATCATGTCATCCAAGCCTTAGATAATGCACGTGGCGGGCCAATTGAACTAGGTAGCGTTGGTGGCGGCACTGGCATGCTAACTTTTGATTTTAAGGCTGGCTCCGGTTCGGCATCCCGCCTTGTATCGATTGCCGGTGAAACATTTACAGTCGGGGCATTCGTGCAATCCAATTTTGGACGTCGCTACGAAATGATTGTTGATGGTCATCGCGTCGGCAAAGAAATGCCGGGTGGCGAATTACGCGGCCGCCCCGTAGGATCCATCATCACCGTGATAGCGACCGATGCGCCATTGCTGCCGCATCAATTGAAGCGGTTGGCGCGTCGCGTACCTGTTGGCATCGCAAGAACCGGCGGCATTGGGCATAATGGATCAGGCGATATTTTCATTGCGTTTTCGACAGCTAATCGCGAAGCTTTTTCAAGCCGCTCTACGATTATATCAATGCGAACTTTGGCAACCGGACGAGCCATTGACGCTTTATTCGAAGCGACAGCGCAAGCAACCGAAGAAGCGATTCTTGATTCCATCATCGCGAATGAATCGATGACTGGTGCCGATGGCAACACAGCAATAGGCATTGATCATCATCGCCTGCTTTCCCTCCTCGTGTGAATTAAAAGAGAGCGCGATGGAAACGGAAAAATATTACGATCCAGATTGGCGCGATCGATTGTTTCAACGATGGCATGGCGTCGATGTCGAAGGAATCCTACCCGTTGCCGCTATCGCTTCTGCAGAGCTAGCGGCCACGGCTCGCGGCACCTTCTATCAACCCATCCCTGTTCGCTATCTCAAACGCATTTTAAAAAGCGCGAAGGCAACGGGTATTCCATTCCGTAATTTCGTTGATATGGGCTGCGGTAAAGGCAAGGCCTGTTTATATATGGGGCGGACAGGCACTTTCCGTCGGGTGGTGGGAGTAGAAATATCGTCTCCCCTCATTTCAATAGCGCGCGATAATAAAATTCAAATGGGTGGCACTTCCCAAGTCGAATTCGTTCAAGCCGATGCCCAAACCTATCTGCTGCCGGATGGTCCGACCCTCGTCTTTTTGTTCAATCCCTTTGATGCCATCGCTATGTCCCGGTTTATTTCATTTAATCTGAGACACTTCCAAAGGCATGGCTCCATCATTGCCTATGCCTTTGATATTGATCGTGAAGTTTTAAAAAATCACGGATTCAAAGCGCTTTGGCGCGACAACAAAAACCGCCTATCATTCCACGCCATCTCATAATCTTATCCGCGCATCGCAAAAAAACGGCTGTTTAAGCGGTGATCTGTTCTTTAGACAGGTCGTAGGTGTAATTGGACTTTGGATTTCGTCCAATTTCCTCCCATCTGTGACTTTATTCCCCGGCTGAGTATCTCGCCGGGGATTTTTTTGATCTTTGTATAATTATCGCGCTTTTTGGCCGAAAAGCACGGCCTGAGCATCTTTATCGGTGGCTAAATTATATTTATTCGGTGCGTCAGCGCCCGCGGCAAGGCCACGCTCTACCGCCGGACGCGCGATCAAGGATTCAAACCAACGCTTCAAATGCGGGAAGTCTTCGAGCTTTTGGCCGATACGTTCATGGCCCTTTACCCAACCGACCGACGCCATATCGGCAATCGAATAGTCACCAGCCAGATATTCATGCTTGGCCAATTGACGATCCATGACGCCATAGAGGCGATTAACCTCGTTGGTGTATCGGTTAATGCCATATTCGACCTTCTCTGGCGCATATATGCGGAAATGGTTGGCTTGACCGGACATCGGGCCCAAACCGCCGACTTGCCAGAACAACCATTCCTCAACAGCGACGCGCTTGCGTTCATCCGCCGGATAAAACTTGCCCGTCTTCCGACCAAGATATTGCAAGATTGCGCCCGACTCGAAAATCGAGATTGGTTGTCCGTCCGGTCCATTTGGATCGACTATTGCCGGAATACGGTTGTTGGGCGAAATCGCTAGAAATTCTGGCTTAAACTGGTCGCCCTTCCCAATATTCACGATATGGAGGTTATAAGGTAGCGCGCATTCTTCCAGCATGATCGAGATTTTTTGACCATTGGGCGTTGGCCAATAATATAGGTCGATGGCGTGTTTTGGGCTCTCGGACATTTGAATTCTCCTCGATTACAGCAAAAGATCAGAGTTTCTTTTTAAAGCCTAGATGAGACTGAGCATAACCCAAACGATCATAAAAGCGATGCGCATCCTTACGCTTAATATTGGATGTTAGCTCTGCAACAACCGCACCGCCTTGGCGCGATTCTTCCTCAACATAGGCCATCATGGCCGCGCCAATCCCACGGCTTCGATGCGTAGGCGCGATCTGAATGGAGCGAAATAATATATGGGGTTGTCCCCGCCCCGTGAGCTCGACGAGAACGGTGGCAATCATGCTGCCAATTATGGCGCCATGTTCTTCCGCCACAAAAACATGCTCGCCGGGATCTACGAGCAGTGCGTCCATAGCCTTCTCATAAGCAGGTATATTTTCTGGCGTCCACGCATCACCATGGCCGCCAAGCTGATCTGCTTCATGAAGGGCAATAATAGCTGGCAAATCAGCTTTTATTGCCCTTCGAAAGATAATCTTGCCGTTCATCCGGCCTTCCGAGACTCAGGCGGCAGCAAGGTCGAGGGCGGAGCAAAATGAGGCAATGAGGAAATGCGATCCATCCAAGCGCGGATGGATGGATATGCGGTCAGATCTTCACCACTTTCGTCTGCAAATACGACGACGCCAAACAAATCAATATCAGCAATCGTCGGTTGCGCACCCGCGAGCCAATGATGGCCTGATGCAAACCACTGCTCGAGCGTATCAAGGGCTGCTTTACGCTCTGCTTCATACATTGCGACTTGCGGCGCCTCTAACTGGCGGAAACCACGCTTCCATCCGCGCAAGCGATAGATAGGCGCGTCGAGCTTGTCCCATCCCCAAAACAGCCATTCGCGCGCGCGAAGGCGATCGTCCAAGGTTGCACCACCAAATTGTCCGGTCTTATCTGCAAGATAATCGAGGATGGCGCCCGATTGGCAAAGGCCGCGACCATTTGATGTGTCGACCAAAGCGGGCACTTGGCCAAAGCGATTAATCGCCAAGAATTCCGGTGTCTTATGTTCACCCGCGCGCAAATTGACACTAATATAATCAAAGGCTTCACCGCATAGCGTGAGCATCAAACCGATTTTATAGGTCGGGCCGGACATAAAGAAACCGTGGAGGGCATAACGCGCAGTCATAAGATATCCTTTATGGTTTAGGGAAAAATCGCATCCGTCACCGAATACAACCCAAATTTTTCAATCGTACGACGGTCTTTCAAGGACGCCGAAATCGTTAGTGCAATTACCGATACTTTAAATTCCAAGCTTTGCCTTCAGCAACTCATTGACCGCTTGCGGATTAGCCTTGCCGCCCGTTTCTTTCATCACCATGCCAACAAACCAGCCTATCATTGTGGGTTTTGCTTGTGCTTGTGCAACCTTATCCGGATTAGCAGCAATGACGGCATCAATCGCTTTTTCAATCGCACCCGTATCGGTGACTTGTTTCATGCCGCGCGCTTCTACGACTTGCCGTGGATCGCCGCCTTCAGTCCAGATGATTTCGAATAAATCCTTCGCCAGCTTACCCGAGATGACATTCTCGCTGATGAGATCAACAATCGCGCCAAGCTGATCGGCAGAAACGGGCGAAGTGGCAACCGTCTTGCCTTCTTTGTTAAGCCTGCCAAAGAGTTCATTGATCACCCAATTGGCTGCAAGCTTACCATCGCGGCCTTTTGCAACGGCTTCAAAATAATCCGCCTGATCGCGCTCTGCGATTAACACGCCGGCATCATAAGCGGTTAAGCTATAGTCTTTAATGAAGCGCGCTTTCTTATCGTCCGGTAGCTCGGGCAGATGGCGCGCCAACTCGTTGACATAGTCTTGCGTGAATTCGAGCGGAAGCAAATCCGGATCAGGGAAATAGCGATAATCATGGGCTTCTTCCTTCGAGCGCATCGAACGCGTTTCGCCCTTTGACGCGTCGTAAAGACGGGTCTCTTGATCGATCTTGCCGCCATCTTCCAAAATGCCGATTTGGCGACGCGCTTCATATTCAATCGCTTGGCCCATAAAGCGGATGGAGTTTACATTTTTAATTTCGCATCGCGTGCCAAAACCTTCGCCCGGGCGACGCACGGAAACATTCACATCGGCACGCAACGATCCTTCATCCATATTGCCGTCGCACGTTCCAAGATATCGTAAAATCGTGCGCAGCTTCGTGACATAGGCGCGTGCTTCTTCGGATGAGCGCATATCAGGCTTCGAGACGATTTCCATCAAAGCAACGCCTGAGCGATTCAAATCGACGAAGCTCAGCGATGGCGACTGATCATGCAGTGATTTTCCGGCATCTTGTTCCAAATGCAGACGTTCAATACCGACCGTGATCTGGCCACCGCTCTCGGGCAAATCGACGATGACTTCGCCTTCGCCCACGATTGGGCTTTTATACTGTGAAATCTGATAGCCTTGCGGCAGATCCGGATAGAAATAATTCTTGCGGTCAAAGACCGAGCGGAGATTGATCTGTGCCTTCAGCCCCAAGCCGGTGCGGATGGCTTGCGCGACGCATTCCTCGTTGATCACGGGCAACATGCCAGGCATTGCGGCGTCCACCAGTGAGACATGGCTGTTGGGATCACCGCCATATTCAGCGGATGCGCCGGAGAAAAGCTTGGCATGCGAGGTGACTTGCGCGTGGATTTCGAGGCCAATGATGATCTCCCAATCACCTGTTGCGCCCTTGATGAGCTTTTTAGGATCAAGCGTTCTGGTGTCCACAATCGCGTTCATCATTCATCCCCGAAGCTAACGTCTTATCAAACCAGGTCTTCACTCAGATATAGAGGGCTGAGGACCCTTTTTAATTCTTGCGATGGCATAACCCAGAACACTCCAGCCATATCCAGAGAGGATACGGAAAAGTGCATGAGCACCGCCGAAAATATATCCGCCTTCAAACCATGAAATATCAAGCATTCGAAGGACGAAAGTTATGGCAGTTCCTGCTAATCCAGCCGCAAGGCCCGCCAAAATCAATTTACCGAATTGGTTGGCTTTCCACCCCATTAACAAGCCGATGCCGACCACGAAGGGGTCAAAGATCGCCTCAAGAATAAGCCATGTGAAGGGCTTTAGCCCCTCATATAGCGCTTCATAAAGGGGCATCAGGCCCACCATGCTTCTGGAAGTTTCGTCCTGCCTGCGGCTTGCTCAATCACTTCACCGAGAGAGAACAAGGTTTCTTCATCAAAAGGGCGGCCAATAAGCTGTAGGCCTAGCGGTAGCCCATCCGACGATAGACCCGCCGGAACAGCCAAGCCCGGAAGGCCTGCCATGTTAACGGTCACCGTAAACACATCGTTCAAATACATCTCGACTGGATCTGCGCCGCTCTTCTCGCCAATGCCGAAGGCAGGGGACGGTGTTGCAGGCGTTAGCACAGCATCTACACCCGATGCATAGGCCTTCTCGAAGTCCTGCTTGATTAAGGTGCGGATTTGTTGTGCGCGCACGTAATAGGCATCGTAATAGCCGGCAGAAAGCACATAGGTGCCAATCATGATGCGACGACGTACTTCGGGGCCGAAGCCTGCGGCGCGGGTTTTTTCATACATGTCGGTGATGTCTTTACCCGGAACGCGCAAGCCATACCGTACGCCATCATAACGGGCGAGATTCGACGACGCTTCAGCTGGCGCAACAATATAATAAGCAGGCAATGCATATTTCGTGTGTGGCAACGAGATTTCGACAATCTCTGCACCGGCAGCGCGCAGCATATCGGCGCCCTTGGTCCAAAGGGCGTCGATTTCTGCCGACATCCCTTCCACGCGGTATTCTTTCGGAATACCGATCTTCATGCCCTTCACCGAGCGGCCAATCGCGGCTTCATAATCGGGAACGGTACGATCAACCGATGTTGTGTCTTTCGGGTCGTGCCCCGCCATTGAACGAAGCATGATAGCCGTATCACGAACCGTACGCGCAATCGGTCCAGCCTGATCGAGCGAGGAAGCAAACGCGACAATGCCCCAGCGCGAGCAGCGGCCATAAGTTGGCTTGATTCCAACGGTTCCAGTAAAGGCTGCTGGCTGGCGAATGGACCCGCCCGTATCGGTGGCGGTAGCCCCAAGGCAAAGCCCTGCTGCAACCGCAGAGGCCGAACCACCCGACGAACCACCTGGAACAAGCAAACCTTTTTTATCGCCAGCGAGGGCGGCTTTGGCTTTATCAGCCGACCAATTGGGTGGCGTCCATGGCGAGGCAACGGGACCAAAGGCCGAGGATTCATTCGACGAGCCCATCGCGAACTCGTCATTCGATAATTTGCCGAGCATCACGGCGCCGTCGCGCCACAACTGGCTCGAGACTGTTGATTCATATTGCGGCACAAAATTAGCCAAAATATTCGAGCAGGCCGTCGTGCGGACGCCCTTCGTCGCGTAGAGGTCTTTAATGCCCAGCGGAATGCCCTCTAATGGACCTGCTTCACCCTTGGCAATTTTCTCGTCGGACGCTTGCGCCATTGCGCGGGCTTGATCGGGCGTTTCGAGAACGTAAGCGCCAAGCGGGCGGGCGGCTTCAACGGCAGCGATATGAGCCTGCGTCAATTCAACCGAAGAAATCTTTTTAGCCTTCAGCGCGTCACGCGCATCGGCAAGGGTCATGTGTGTGAGTTCGGTCATGATGGCGCCTATTCGACGACTTTAGGAACAAGGAAATAATGGTCTTCGGTCATCGGCGCATTGCCCGTCACCGTTTCCGGATATCCGCCATCGCTCACCTGATCGACACGCTTCTTCATCGCCATTGGCGTGACGGATGTCATTGGCTCGACGCCGGTTACATCCACTTCCCCGAGTTGCTCGACGAAGGAAAGCATGGCGTTCAATTCGCCCATCAGATGCGGGACTTCCTCATCGGTAACGGCAATGCGTGCTAATCGCGCAATTCGCCGGACAGTAGCCTGATCAACAGACATGATAACTCCAGAGCAAGGGTCAGGATTCGGATATGCCGCCTATAGCACCCGCGCGGGAAGCGCCGCAATGGAGGATCCCGGTGTTTCGACTTGGTATCGGACGCTCAGGCATGCTAACCCCGCTTCATGGATGAAAAAAACCGCTCCGATGCCGCTTTTAACCTCGCATTGCCGCGCGGTTCGCGTCTTATGGGGCTTGATTTAGGGACAAAAACGATCGGTCTCGCCCTTTCGGACGTGGAGCGCCGTATCGCAACACCCCTTGAAACGATTCGTCGGGTGAAATTCAAGGCGGATGCCACGGCGCTGCTTGGACTGGCAGAAAAACACGGGGTAGCGGCCCTCGTGATTGGCCTCCCTCTTAATATGGACGGTAGCGAAGGCCCCCGCGCCCAGGCAACGAGAGCTTTTGTTCGGAATTTGTTGGCGCTCTCGCCTTTGCCGGTGCTGTTTCAAGATGAGCGACTTTCTACGGCCGCCGTTACGCGAACCTTGATTGATGCCGATGCTTCCCGCTCGCGGCGAGCGGAATTGGTCGATAAACTTGCCGCCGCCTATATCCTGCAATCGTTTATCGACCGCGTTAATACGACAAATTCAACCTTTTAAATTCCCATTTCCGATTGCGTGAACCTGCCCATGGCCGCTTTTCCTAATCTCCTGACCGTGTTTCTTGTTATCGCTGTTGGAGCGGCTTTGCGCGGCACGGGCGCTATAGTTCAAGAAAATTGGCGGGGATTTGAGCGGATTACTTATTTTGTCCTCTTCCCCGCAATGTTGATGTCAACAATGGCAACGGCAGACCTTGCTGCCACGCCGTTTATGGCCGTTGGCGCCACTCTGATTCTTTCGCTGCTCTCGGTTGCTGCCATTCTGCTAATCGTAAGACCATGGCTCGCCCGCTGGATTGGTATGGATGGTCCCTCCTTCAGCTCTGTGTTTCAAGGATCGATCCGGTGGAATTCGTTTGTCGCGTTTGCCATGGCATCAAGCCTTTATGGAAAACAAGGCGCCGCACTTTGTGCTGTCGCCATTGCGGCGATGATCCCCTTACTTAACGTGTTAGCGGTGGGCGTTTTAGCACGTTACGCAGCAGCGAAACGGCCGACATCGAAAGCTTTCTTTAAAACGCTCATCCAAAATCCATTTATCTGGTCATGCATGATCGGATTGGCGCTACGGCCCGTGATCGATTTCATCCCAACTGCACTGTTTGCTCCCCTGACGATGATTGGCCAAACTTCGCTTGCTGCAGGATTGCTTGCCGCTGGTGCAGGTCTTGAAATTGCTGCCCTTCGGCGCCCGACGCTGCATCATCTTCTACCCGGCATCGTTAAGCTTATTGCAATGCCGCTAATTGCCAGTTTTTTCGCCGCTCACTTTAATATTTCGGGAACGCCGCTCGCCGTAACCTTATTGTGCATGGCCGTGCCGACCGCGAGCGCATCCTATATTTTAGCCAAACAGCTCGGCGGCAATGCCATTTTAATGGCTGAAATTCTGACCCTTCAAACCTTGGGGGCGATGATATCGATGCCTGTCATATTAGCCAGTCTGGGATAAAATCAGCAATCGATGACCGATCGTCAATTTGAATATTTTTCATCGATTTAACGCTAATAATTTCTATTTAACATGTAAATATCAGCATTTTTCGTGTCAATTTTAGAAAATGGTCCTATTTCACTCTACGTCAAGTCGACGAAGTTAGCGTCGCGTACGTCGACTTGATCAATTTTTAAAATGGTCGTAACACAACTTAAAGGGATTTATATTCTATAATTCATGCATAGATTGTAGAATGTCTTCCTGGAAGAGCGTGTGGTTTAGTTCGGCGTATATCTCAATTCATCCCGCCAAAAAGGTTTAAACACATGGTTGCCATCGCCTTCAAAAAAGCATCGGACGTATCCAACAGCGAAATTTCCGCGATTGATTCAACCCCGATCCTAACAAACGGAACCGAGCGCGAGGAAATCGCGCTTTATCTTGCCCAAATGACGGGCGAATTGGCCGCTCTCGCTCGCAGCGCTCAATATGATCTTCTGGGTTATTTCCTGGAAATGGCCCGAATTGAAGCAAAGGGCCATGCCGGCGTCTTAAGAGCGCCTAACTGATTCGATTAGAATAAGATTGAGCGCTGACTGACACGAGACCGCCGCTGCTGCGCTCGATTACTCCCTCTAATTCAAGTTCGAGTAAGATTGTCTGTACCATTGATGCAGAAAGGCCCGTCAAACGGACCAAATCGTCAATGGAAATTGGGGATGGCCCCATCAGTTGAAGTATTTCTTGCTTAGGTTTTGGTACTGCGTATCCCGTCACGGTCCCGTTGTCGTCATCATGCGAGACAACGGGACTTATTTTTTGTGACATTCGCCTTTGCGTATCACCTTCACGAAAGCCTTTTTCATCAAGATCTAATTCGTCCCAAAAAGGTTCGTCCGCAGAATGGTCACCCGACTCGTAGGCCTGCGGTGGCCAATCTTCCCGTCCCAACATCGGAGCTAAGGCAGCGATTACATGCTCAACCGTACCGATAAGCGTGGCACCTTCCCTTATTAAATCATTGGTACCCTCGGCACGAGGATCAAGCGGCGAACCGGGGACGGCGAAGACATCCCTGCCCTGCTCTGTTGCAAAGCGGGCGGTGATCAATGAGCCAGATCGCAAAGCGGCTTCCACAACAATGACCCCCAAAGAAAGGCCGGAAATAACGCGGTTTCTTCGCGGAAAGTCCCGCCCACGCGGCTCCCACCCCATGGGCATTTCAGAAATAGCCGCGCCCGTTTCCAAAATGAGGTCTAATAGCTCCATATTTTCGCTCGGATAAACTTTATCGTGCCCCCCGGCGAGCACCGCAACAGTCCCCGTTGCTAAAGATGCACGATGAGCATGCGTATCGATGCCACGTGCGAGCCCCGAAATGACAACGCAATGGGCGCGGCCAAGACCCTCGGCCAGTATTTCAGCCATTTTTAATCCACCGCCTGATGCGTTTCGTGAACCCACAATGGCGACCGTTGGCCGCTCGAATAATGCAGCGTTTCCGCGCAGACCGATCATCGGCGGCGCGGAATCTATCATTCGTAACAAGCGTGGATAATCGGGCTCACCCATCGCAACAAACCGTACGCCATACCGGGAGGCAAGCGCCAATTCATCTTCAGCCTCCGTGACCGTCGTTACACGGCCTATTCGACCTTGATGGGCAAGGAGCGATGGCAGAGCCGCAAGTGCCTCGCCTGCGCCGCCATATCGATTAATTAAGGTTCGAAAGGTTCGAGGACCAACGCCCTCGGTGCGTGATAGGCGAAGCCAATCAAGTCTTTGACGATCCGTTAGTTTGTGCCCCACCGCTTGGTCGCTC